>Ga0153956_1000796_pt1 | contig 32587 bp, 28 predicted proteins | sample TSFL040MetaG_FD_104704 | JGI IMG/M metagenome (GOLD analysis project Ga0153956, IMG submission 104704) | Attine ant fungus gardens microbial communities from Florida, USA - TSFL040 MetaG | ecosystem: Host-associated > Fungi > Mycelium > Unclassified | place: USA: Florida, Wekiwa Springs... | reverse complement strand
TCCATCGTGTTGTAGAAGATCGGCGCGATCTTGGAGCCGAGGCAGACGCCGCCGAAACGCTTGTTCGGGATGTACGGGATGTCCTCTCCGGTGAACCACAGCACCGAGTTCGTCGCCGACTTGCGGCTGGAACCCGTGCCGACGACGTCGCCGACGTAGGCGACGAGGTGGCCTTTCTCTTTCAGCGACTCGATGAACGTGACCGGACCGCGCTTGCCGTCCTCTTCCGGCTCGATGCCGTCGCGCTTGTTCTTGAGCATCGCCAGCGCGTGCAGCGGGATGTCCGGGCGCGTGGTCGCGTCGGGCGCCGGCGAGAGGTCGTCCGTGTTGGTCTCGCCGGTCACCTTGAACACCGTCACCGTCAGGCTCTGCGGCACTTCCGGCCGGCTCGTGAACCATTCGGCATCGGCCCAGCTCTGCAACACGGCCTGCGCGTTCGCGTTGCCGGCCTTGGCCTTCTCCTGCACGTCGTGGAACGCGTCGAACACCAGCAGCGTGTTCTTCAGCGCATTCGCCGCGACCGCGCCGACGGTGGCGTCGTCCAGCAGCTCGACCAGCGGATGCACGTTGTAGCCGCCGAGCATCGTGCCGAGCAGTTCCGTCGCGCGCTCGCGCGGGATCAGCGCGTTCTTCTCGCCGCCGAACGCGAGCGCGGCGAGATAGCTGGCCTTCACCTTGGCCGCGTCGTCGACGCCGGCCGGCACGCGATGAGTAATGAGGTCGAGCAGGAAGGCTTCCTCGCCGGCCGGAGGCGCCTTCAACAGTTCTATGACGTCGGCGGTCTGCTGCGCGGTCAGCGGCAGCGGCGGGACGCCGAGCGCGGCGCGTTCGGCAACGTGTTGGCGGTAGGCTTCGAGCATGGGGAACTCCGGGAAGAAGACGAACGGTTCTGGCAACTTGCTTCGCTCCTTGCCGTCGTCCCGGCGAAGGCCGAGATGACGAAACAAGGGGGCGTCATACCGCGGGCACGAACAATTTCAGGCCCTTGAAGTACTGGCGATAGAAATCCTGGTCGCTGGTGATCAGGCCGCTGCACTGGAGCAGCGCATGCGCGCCGATCAGGAAATCCGGCACCGCGCGCGAACGTTCGCCGACGCGCTGGCGGTGGCGCCGCTGCATCTCGCCCGCGCGCAGTGCGGATTTGGATTCGATCGGACTGAAACGCAGGCTCATTTCCTCGAGCACGGCCAGCGCCTCGGCGCCGTCGCGCAAGGCGCTGCACACCTCGGCGACGACGACTTCGCAGACGACCACGGGCCCCGCACCGAGGCATTGGCGCAGGCAGGCTTCGGCCGCGTCCGCCTGCGGACCGTCGGCGAGAAGGTCGACCAGAACGGAGGTGTCGATCGCGATCATGCCGCTCAGCGATCCAGCGGATCGCCGGGCGCGCGGCCGCGGATCGCGCGCAGCGCCGCGTCGGTGGATTCGAATCCGTCGAGCTTGAAACGGCCGCGGGCACGCGAGATCGCATCGTCCACGCTCTTGCGCAGGATGATGCGGCTGCCGTCGAGTTCGACTTTCAGCGTGCTCCCCTTGACCAGCCCGAGCGCATCGCGCACGGCTTTCGGCAACGTGATCTGCCCGCGTTCGGCAACGGTGGCTTCCATCGCTCGGCCTCGAAAAGTATGCATGAATTGTACGTACCTTGAGATTCATACTCAAGGCGGCATATCCACGGCGATGGCCCGGTCACGCCATTGCGATGCCGCGGGCGGATAATGTCCGCCTCGCTTGCAGCGTTCTCGCGACGGGCAAGCCGATGCGGTCGCGGACGCCGGACCTCATCACTCCACTCGCCATTCGCCTTAGCCACAGGAGCTGCGCCATGACCGATACCTTCGCCACCCACGACACCTTCGAGGTCGACGGCAAGCGCTACCGCTTCGCCAGCCTGCGGAAGCTCGGCGAACGTTTCGATCTCGAGCGCCTGCCGTATTCGATGAAGATCCTGCTGGAGAATCTGCTGCGCCACGAAGACGGCCTCAACGTGACCGCGAAGGAGATCGAGGCGGTCGCGAACTGGGTGCCGGCGAAAGAACCGGACACCGAGATTTCCTTCATGCCGGCACGCGTCGTGCTGCAGGACTTCACCGGCGTGCCCTGCGTGGTCGATCTCGCCGCGATGCGCGACGCGGTGGTCAGGCTCGGCGGCGACGCGAACCAGATCAATCCGCTGGCGCCGGCGGAGCTCGTGATCGACCACTCGGTTCAGGTCGACGTGTTCGGCTCGGAATCGGCGCTCGAAAAGAACGTCGAGATCGAATTCGAGCGCAACCAGGAACGCTACTCGTTCCTGCGTTGGGGCCAGAAGGCGTTCGACAACTTCAAGGTCGTGCCGCCGCGCACGGGCATCGTGCACCAGGTCAACCTGGAGCATCTCGCCCGCGTCGTGTTCACGGCGGATCGCAACGGCGAAACCTGGGCCTATCCGGACACCGTGTTCGGCACCGACTCGCACACCACGATGGTCAACGGCCTCGGCGTGCTCGGCTGGGGCGTCGGCGGCATCGAGGCGGAAGCCGCGATGCTCGGCCAGCCGTCGTCGATGCTGATCCCGCAGGTGGTCGGCTTCAGGCTCTCCGGCAAGCTGTCCGAAGGCGTGACCGCGACCGACCTCGTCCTGACCGTGACGCAGATGCTGCGCAAGCTCGGCGTGGTCGGCAAGTTCGTCGAGTTCTTCGGTCCCGGCCTCGCCAACCTGGCGCTGGCCGATCGCGCGACGATCGGCAACATGGCCCCCGAGTACGGCGCGACCTGCGGCATCTTCCCGATCGACCACGAAGCACTGAACTACCTGCGCCTGTCCGGTCGCGACGAGGCGCAGATCCGCCTCGTCGAGGCCTATGCGAAGGCGCAAGGCCTGTGGCACGACGAATCGACGCCGCATGCCGAGTTCAGCGCGACGCTCGAACTCGACCTCGCCGACGTGAAGCCGTCGATGGCCGGCCCGAAGCGGCCGCAGGACCGCGTGCTGCTTGAAGATGTGCAGAAGAGCTTCCGCGACGCGGTCGTCGGCTTGACCGCGAACCGCAAGCCACTGCCGACCTCGATCGAGCGCTTCACCAACGAAGGCGGCGCGACCGCGGTCGGCCATGACGAAAGCGCCTTCGGCGAAGGATCGCACGTCGAACTCAATGGCGAGAAATTCCGCCTGCGCGACGGCGCGGTCGTGATTGCCGCGATCACCTCGTGCACGAACACCTCGAACCCGGCCGTCATGCTCGGCGCAGGCCTGCTCGCGAAGAAGGCCGCCGCGAAGGGGCTCACGGCCAAGCGATGGGTCAAGACGTCGATCGGCCCGGGTTCCAAGGTGGTCACCGACTACCTCGAGAAGACCGGCCTGTTGAAGGAACTCGAAAAGGTCGGCTTCTACATCGTCGGCTACGGCTGCACGACCTGCATCGGCAACTCCGGCCCGCTGCCGGGCGAGATCAGCAAGGGCATCGCCGACGGCGATCTCGCGGTCGCGTCGGTACTGTCCGGCAACCGCAACTTCGAAGGCCGCGTGCACCCCGAAGTCAAGATGAACTACCTCGCGTCGCCGCCGCTGGTGGTCGCGTACGCGCTCGCGGGAACGCTCGACATCGACCTCACGAAGGAACCGCTCGGCACCGGCAGCGACGGCCGGCCCGTGTTCCTCAAGGACATCTGGCCGAGCAACAAGGAAATCTCCGACACGATTGCCGGCGCGATCAGCCCGGCCATGTTCACGAAGAACTACGCCGACGTGTTCAAGGGCGACAGCCGCTGGAACGGCATCGCCTCGCCGGACGGATCGGTCTACCAGTGGGGCGATTCGACCTACATCAAGAACCCGCCCTATTTCGACGGCATGAGCGCCAGCGCGGGCACGATCGACGACGTCCACGGCGCGCGCGTACTCGGCCTGTTCGGCGACTCGATCACGACGGACCACATCTCGCCGGCCGGTTCGATCAAGAAGGACAGCCCGGCGGGCCGCTTCCTGATCTCGAAAGGCGTCGAGCCGAAGGATTTCAATTCCTACGGTTCGCGCCGCGGCAACGACGACGTGATGGTGCGCGGCACGTTCGCCAACATCCGCATCAGGAACCTGATGCTCGACGGCGTCGAAGGCGGCTACACGCTGCACGTGCCGAGCGGCGAACAGCTCGCGATCTACGACGCGGCCGTGAAGTACAAGGCGGAAAAGACGCCGCTGATCGTGCTCGCCGGCAAGGAATACGGCACCGGCTCCTCGCGCGACTGGGCGGCCAAGGGCACGCTGCTGCTCGGCGTTCGGTGCGTCGTCGCCGAGAGCTTCGAGCGCATCCACCGCTCGAACCTCGTCGGCATGGGGGTGCTGCCGTGCCAGTTCATGGACGGCCAGAACGCGCAGAGCCTCGGCCTGACCGGCAAGGAGATTTTCGACATCACCGGCCTCGGGGACGGCGAGTCGAAGGAAGCCGACGTCACCGCGACCGCGGCCGACGGCTCGAAGAAAACCTTCAAGGTGAAGGTGCTGCTGCTGACGCCGAAGGAACGCGAGTTCTTCCGCCACGGCGGCATCCTGCAATACGTGCTGCGCCAATTGGCGGCAAGGAAGGCGGCGTAGCGATACGCGTTCCTCATCACGGGGACGAAGACGGCGCGGGCAACCGCGCCGGATTCGCCGGAACTGCGTCGACGCTGGCGCGAATGGCGCTGATACGCGGACCCTGCGGCTTCACTCCTGCTTCCAGCTCGCGTTGTAGCAAACCCAGCCGCACCTCTCGCGTCGCCAGCCGGTCGTCACGCCGAGCGTCGCTCGGCGGTCCGGCAACCAGCGGCCGGAATCGTCGGCCACCGTCATCGGGAAACGCGCGGTGGCACGGTCGCCGTCGAACTCCACCTCGATGCGGCCGATCGACACGCCGATCGCCTGCCCGGCCAGCAGCCGCATGCGCAGCATGCGTTCGAGGCCGGCGCGGTCGAACTCGCCGCCGTTGCCGGTGAAATCCGCCGCGACACGCTCGAGCACGTCGCTACTGCTCCTGGCTTCGGCGGCTTTCGCCATCGCCTGGATCGCGCCGCGGACCGCATCGGCGTCGGGCTCGCGCGCGCACGCGGCGGGCAGCAGCAACACCGCCGCCATGAGGAATCGAACCGGGAAAAGAAACCGCATCGGGAACCTCCGGAGTCCATCACCGTGTCGCTGCAATGCGGCTTGCCGCTGGTTCCGGCCTTGTGCTGCAATCCTCGCGCAGCCCGCGCGGTCGCCGGACAGCGGCATTCGGCCCTTCGCAGGCAATCCATTATGAGGGACAAAGCATGACCATCGACGAGCGGCCTTGGCTGGCGAATTACCCCAAGGGTGTTCCCACGCAGATCGATCCCGATCACTACCGCTCCGTCGCCGCCCTGCTCGAGGAAAGTTGCGACCGTTTCCGGCATCGGCCGGCATTCACGAACATGGGCCGCAGCATCACCTACGGCGACCTAGACCGCCTCAGCGCGACGTTCGCCGCGTTCCTGGTCAACGACCTGAAGCTCGCCAAGGGCGATCGCGTCGCGCTGATGATGCCGAACCTGCTGCAGTACCCGATCGCGATCATGGCGGTGCTGCGCGCGGGCCTCACCGTCGTCAATGTCAATCCGATGTATACGCCGCGCGAACTGCAGCACCAGCTCGTCGACTCCGGCGCCAGCGCGATCGTGGTGCTCGACAACTTCGCGCACACCGTGGCCGAGGTCATCGGCAACACGGCGTGCAAACATGTCGTCTGCACCGGCGTCGGCGACCTGCTCGGCTTCCCGAAATCCGCGATCACGAACTTCGTCGTTCGGCACGTCAAGAAGATGGTGCCGCCGTATTCGATCCCGAACGCGATCCGTTTCAACGAAGCGCTCGGCCGCGGCACGCGTTCGAAGCTCGGCAAGGTCGACGTCGGCCCGGACGACCTCGCCTTCCTGCAATACACCGGCGGCACGACCGGCGTGGCCAAGGGCGCGATGCTGACCCATCGCAACATGGTCGCCAACATGATGCAGGCCTACGCCTGGATCAGCCCGAACATGCGCGAGGGCGAGGAAGTCGTCATCACCGCGCTGCCGCTCTACCACATCTTCGCGCTGACGGCGAACTTCCTCACGTTCGCGCGCGTCGGCGGCTTCAACCACCTGATCACCAATCCGCGCGACATGCCCGGCTTCGTGCGCGGCATCCGCAAGGCGCGCTTCACCGCGCTGACCGGCGTGAACACGCTGTTCGCCGGCCTGTTGAACACGCCGGGTTTCGACCAGGTGGACTTCTCGCAGCTGCACCTGACCCTCGGCGGCGGCATGGCCGTGCAGCGCGCGGTCGCCGAGCGCTGGAAGAAGGTCACCGGATGCACGCTCGCCGAGGCCTACGGCCTGACCGAAACCAGCCCGGCCGCCTGCATCAACCCGCTCGACCTTCCCGAATACAACGGCTCGATCGGCCTTCCGGTACCGTCCACCGACGTCGTCGTGCAGGACGACGACGGCAACGTGCTACCGATCGGCGAGGTCGGCGAACTGTGCGTGCGCGGGCCGCAGGTCATGAAGGGCTACTGGAACCGGCCGGAGGAAACCGCGAAGGTGCTTTCGCCGGACGGCTGGCTGCGCACCGGCGACATCGCGCGCATCGAGGCGACCGGCTACGTCTACATCGTCGACCGCAAGAAGGACATGATCCTCGTGTCCGGTTTCAACGTGTATCCGAACGAGGTCGAGGACGTGGTCGCGCAGATGCCGGGCGTGCTCGAAGTCGCCGCGGTCGGCGTGCCGGACGAGAAGTCCGGCGAGGCGGTCAAGCTCGTGATCGTCAAGAAGGACCCGTCCCTCACCGAGGAGGCGGTCCGCGCGCACTGCAAGGCGAACCTGACCGGCTACAAGCTGCCGCGCTACGTCGAGTTCCGCGATTCGCTGCCGAAAACGAACGTCGGCAAGATCCTGCGGCGCGAACTACGCGAATCCGCCGCGCAGCCGCAGAGGGCGGCCGCTTCCTGATCGCCCCGCTTCAGGCCGAGTAAGGCTCGAGCCGGTCCGCGTAGCCGCCCAGGAGGTTCCACAACGGAACCTCCTTGTCTTCGGGAATGCGCGCGTAGGCGAAGCCGAGGCAGTTGTCGGAGATGCGCGCCAGCCGCGCCTCGACGTGGATGTCCAGCGTGTCGCCGATCAGCATGTCGAGCACGTAGATGCCGCCGATCGTGCCGCTCCAGTTCTCCGGCTTCGCCACCAGCACGCCGGTCGCCGAAATATCCTCGATCTCGCTGCTCCAGGCATCGCGTCCACGGCTCATCAAGATCGCCGAACGTATGCGCATGCGTGCCGGCCGATAACCGACATTGTTCCCCTGATTGGTCATGCTTCCCCGCAAGATTGCCCCTGAAAACCACGATCCACGCTCGCATGTTCGCCATTCTGGCCGCAGAAGCAAGCGATTCCCCCGAATGCCCCGATCGGTGCCCGCCCCGGGATCCGGCCCGATCGGCTTTTGCGCGGCGACAGGATACGTCACGGCGCAAGAGCCGAATTGTCAAGATTTGGGAGCCGATTGCGCTAAACTGAACGGGATCGTCCCGTTCCGGGGGCACAGGGGTGCAGAGCGTTTGCCGCTCGGCTAGCGATCGACGAGCGGTGTCCATACCTGAGGGTTGAACCATGACCGCCGTCGAAATGTTGCATCGTGACAATGATTATCGCCTCCTCCGCACGCTTGAAGATCCAGTGGCCAACGCCTACTGGTGCTTCATGCATGCGTCGCGCACTCCGCATGCGAGCGGGTATCGTGCTTGTTTCACGCCGCAGCTCATCAAGGAAATCCGCGAATTCCAGAAGCGCACCGCGGATCGCCTGACCCTGCGCGCCAACAACAGCGATACCGGGCTGTCGCACATCGTCCTCGCGTCGGATGCCAACGTCTTCAACCTCGGCGGCGACCTCGAGCTGTTCTGCCGCCTGATCCGCGCGCGCAATCGCGAGCATCTGCTCGCCTATGCGCGCCAGTGCGTGGAAGGCGTGCACGGCTTCCACGCGCATCTCAACCGCAACGCGCACACGATCGCGCTGGTGCAGGGCGATGCGCTCGGCGGCGGCTTCGAGGCCGCGCTGTCGTGCCAGACCATCGTCGCCGAAAGCGGCGTCGGCATGGGCCTGCCCGAAGTGCTGTTCGACCTGTTCCCGGGCATGGGCGCCTACTCGTTCCTGTGCCAGCGCGTGAGCCCGCGCTTCGCCGAGGAAATGATGCTCAATGGAACGATCTACTCGACCGACGAACTGCATCGCCTCGGCGTCGTCGACGTGCTCGTCCCGAAGGGCGAAGGCGTGCAGGCCGTGCACGACGTGATCCGCCGCAGCCAGCGCATCCCGCACGCGCGCGCCGCGATGAACCGCGTCCGCGACATCCGCGGCCAGGTGACCTTGGCCGAACTGATGCAGATCACCGAAATCTGGGTCGACACCGCGATGCAACTGGGCGACAAGTCGCTGCGCACGATGGAACGCCTGGTGCGCGCTCAGGAAAAGCGCCCGACCATCGTCGAGAACGTCGCAAGCATCGAGGCGCCCGTCGTCCAAGTGGCGCTCTGACCGATCGAAGGCGTGGCGCTACCCATGCGGCAGCAGCCGGATCATCCCGCCTGATCCGGCTCGCCGCCTGCACTGCTGGTGGCGACGGGCACGCTCCGCAACGCCGATCGAGCCACTTCAAGCTGCTCGCGCAGCTGTCGCACGCGCTGGCGCCATTCGCGCGGCAACTGCCAGTTGCCGAGCTTCATCGCCTCCGTGGCCGTGTTCGCCAGTCGCACCGCACCGACGTTGCCGCTCACGCCCTTGAGCGCGTGGCAGTGGTCGCGGAACAGGTCCCACTGCGCCGCGGCGCCGCTGCGTTCGAGTTCGCCGATCGTCTTCAGTGCATCGCGCAGGCATTCGTCGACGAACAAATCGACGAACCCAGGTCCCAGCTGGAGCTCGGCGAGTTCTTCGAGAACGACGCGCGAGATCACGGCGTCCGCATCGTCGGCGGGTGCGGATTGCGTGGCGGCGACCGGCGGCTCCGTCTCCGCGCGTGCCAACGCGACGTCCGCGAGGGCATCCAGCAATCGCGTCAGCACGATCGGCTTGGTCAGGAACGCACGCACGCCGGCCAGCTCGCTCTCGCGCATGCTGGTCGCCGTCGCATCCGCGCTCAGGACGATGAACGGGGTCAGCTCGTGGCCGGCCTGCATCACCCGCGCCTGCTTCATGACGTCCAGGCCGCTCAGGCCGGGCATATGCAGGTCGATGATGACGGCATCGAAGCGCTCGTTCTCGATCGCGTCGAGCACTTCGTCGCCGCTGCGCACGGCGCGCATGCGGTGCCCGGCTTTTTCCAGCAGGCGGCAAAGCACCGTGATGTTCGCCGGCTGGTCGTCGGCGATCAGCAGCGACAGCGAACGCACGCGCGCGCGGTGGCGAATGAACGGGTCGTCGAATGCGATCACGTTCTCGCCGAGTTGCGCCGGCTGCGCGCGCTGCTCGACGATTGCGTTCACGCGGAACGGAATTTCCGCCCAGAAATGCGAGCCTTCGCCTTGCGTGCTCTCGAAACCGATGCGGCCGCCGAGGAGCTCGGTCAAGGATTTCGCGATCGTGGTGCCCAGGCCGGTGCCGCCGAAGCGCCGGGCATGCCCGACTTCGGCCTGCTCGAACGCCTGGAAGATGCGCGGCTGCGCCGCCGCGGCGATGCCGATGCCGGTGTCGCGCACCGAAAACTTCAAGCGGGCGGTTCCGCTCGCATCGACGCGGTCGGCGTCGACCTTCACGACAACGCTGCCGTGCTCGGTGAACTTGATCGCGTTCGAGATCAGGTTCACCAGAATCTGGCGCAGATGGTCGGCGTCGCCGCGCAGGCCGACCGGAACCGCGGCCGCGATGCCGACGTCGAAGCGGATGCCCTTGCTCAACGCGATCGGCTTGAGCATGAGCTGGATGCCGTCGAGCACGTCGGCGACGCTGAAGTCCACCTCGACGCGCTTGAGCTTGCCGACCTCGATCGCGGAAATGTCGAGCACGTCCTCGACCAGCGCCAGCAGCGCCTTGGCGGACGTCTGGATCACGTCGGCGCACTCGCGTTGCTCGGAGGTCAGCTTCGTCGCCGACAGCACTTCCGACATCCCGACCACGCCGTTCAGCGGCGTGCGGAACTCGTGGCTCATATTGGCGAGGAACGCGCTTTTCGCCTCGTTCGCGCGGCGCGCCTCCTCGGTGGCGCGGGTCAACGCGCGCAACAGCGACGACAGATACGCGGGAATCGCGATCAACCCGACCAGCAGGCTCCACGACAACGCCTGGTTCTGCCGCCAGAACGGCGTGGTGACGATCACGCAGAAGAACGACACCGACGCCATCGCGACCGCGCCGTAGAGATAGCGCGGGCCGTAGCGCAAGCCGTTGCCGATCGTCACCCACATGACGATCACGTAGAGCGGCGCCAGCTCCTGCCCCGACAGGGCCATGACCGCGCCCATCGCGGAATAGTCGGCGACCATGCCGAGGATCCGTCGCGGGTGGCAAACCCCGGGGCTGCGGATCAGCCAGGCCAGCAGGCAGGCGCCGACGACGCCCTCGGCCAGCACGTACTCGAACGCCCGGACCACGACTCCGGTATGCGTTGCGGACAGCAAGAGCAGTCCGAGCAGGTAGGTCAGGAAGAGGCTGACGATGACCAGCCGCACGATTGCCTGGGCGTGTTCGCTGTCCGGTCGTCCGGCGAGGCGCGCTTTGAGGGTGGCGAGGCTGAAACTCATTGCGTCAATCCATGATGGGCACACGATGCCGCCGTTCAGGCTTCGGGAGGCACCAATTCGGCATGCAATATCTCGAGGATACGCGTCTGATTGCCGGTGAGGGCGTCGACACAAGAGGGATCAAAAAACGTGCCAGAGTGCGCCTTCAGGTACTCGAACGCCTCGTCCGGATGCCAGGCGCGCTTGTACGGACGCTCCGAAGTCAGCGCATCGAAGACGTCGGCCACCGTGACGATGCGCGCCGGCAGCGGTATCTCCTCGCCTTTCAGGCCGTCCGGATAGCCGGTGCCGTCCCATCGCTCGTGGTGACGCAGCGCGATCAGGGCGCCCATCTGCACGAAGCGGCTCTGGCTGTCGCGCAGGATTTCGTGGCCGATCAGCGGATGCCGTCGCATCACGGCGAACTCCTCGTCCGTCAACGCCCCGCGCTTGAGCAGGATCGCGTCCGGGATGCCGATCTTGCCGATGTCGTGCAGCGGCGCGGCCGACGTCAGGATCCTGACCTCGTCGTCCGGCATGCCGAGCGCTTCGGCGATGGCTTCGACGTAGTGCGACATGCGCAACAGGTGCACGCCGGTCCCGAGGTCGCGGTACTCGATCGCCTTGGCCAGGCGGTACAGGGTTTCTCGTTCGCGCTGCTCGACCTCGTGCAGGCTGGACAGCACGCGCTCCTCCAGGGAACGGGCGCGCTCCTTGACCGATTCGCCCTGTTGGCGCAGTTGCAGCAGGTTCTTGCACCGCGTGCGCAATTCGCGCGGGCGGATCGGCTTGACCATGAAGTCGATCACGCCGGCTTCCAGCGCCGCCTGGCGCACCGGCTCGTCGCCGATGACGCTGATCAGGACAATGGGCACGTCACGGCGTGACAGCGAGCGGCGGAATCGGCGCGCGAATTCGAGGCCGTCCATTTCCGGCATGCGGTAGTCCAGCAGGACCAGGTCGGCGACGTTGTTCTCCGACCAGCGCAGCGCGTCGACCGGATTGCCGAAATCGTTGGCGCGGATGCCCGGACCGATCGCCTCGACGACATGTCGCAACATCGTCCGGGCGGACGGCTGGTCATCGACGATCAGGACATTCACATCGTATCTCCCCGCGGCGCAGCAAGCGGCGTTCCATCGCGGCGGTCGAACTCCAAGGCTAGCACAGCCGACGACCGGCCTCGGACGCCGCCGCGAACCGGATGCCGGACTGCCCCGACGGCATCCGGCATCCGTACCCGGCGCGCAAAGTATACGAGTTCGCGCGCCTCAAGCCTCGGGGCGCATGTACGGGAAGAGCAGCACATCGCGAATCGAAGGCACGTCGGCGAACAGCATGACGAGCCGGTCGATGCCGACGCCGAGGCCGCCGGTCGGCGGCATGCCGTATTCCAGCGCGCGGATGTAGTCGGCGTCGAAGTGCATCGCCTCGTCGTCGCCTGCGTCCTTCGCCTGCACCTGCGCCATGAAGCGGCGCGCCTGGTCCTCCGGATCGTTCAGCTCGGAGAACCCGTTCGCCAGTTCCTTCGCGCCGACGAACAGCTCGAAACGATCGGTCACCTCGGGATCGCCGTCGCTGGCGCGCGCCAGCGGCGACACCTCGACCGGGTACTGCGTGATGAAGGTCGGCTGCACCAGCGTGCCCTCGACCGTCGCCTCGAAGATCTCCAGCAGCAGCTTGCCCCAGCCGTAGTCCTTCTTCACATGGATGCCGAGCCGCGCGCAATGGCGCGCCAACGCCTCGCGATCGCGCAGCTCCCGTTCGCCGATCTGCGGATTGTGGTGGCGCACGGCCTCGGCCATCGCCCAGCGCCGGAACGGTGCGCCGACGTCGATCTCGCGGCCTTCCCACGTCAGGTTCGTGCGGCCCAGCGTGGCTCGCGCGGTGTCGCGGATCATCGCCTCGGTCAGGTCCATGACCTCGGTATACGTCGCGTAGGCCTGGTACAGCTCGAGCATCGTGAACTCGGGGTTGTGCCGGGTCGACACGCCCTCGTTGCGGAAGTTGCGGTTGATTCCGTAGACACGCTCGAAGCCGCCGACGACGAGCCGCTTGAGGTACAGCTCGGGCGCGACGCGCAGGTACATCTGCAGGTCGAGCGCGTTGTGGTGCGTCACGAACGGCTTCGCCGTGGCACCTCCCGGGATCGGATGCATCATCGGCGTCTCGACTTCCATGAACCGCCGCGGCGCCGCTTCGAGCCATTGGCGCAGATGGCGGATCATCGCCGAGCGCAACTCGAACACGCGACGCGATTCGGCCGTCACGATCAGGTCGACGTAGCGCTGGCGATAGCGCTGCTCGACGTCGGCGAGGCCGTGGAACTTGTCCGGCAACGGGCGCAGCGACTTGGTCAGCAGGCGCAGCGCGTCGACCTTGACCGACAGCTCACCGGTCTTCGTGCGCATCAGCACGCCTTCGGCGCCGACGATGTCGCCGGCATCCCATCCCTTGAACGCCTCGTAGGCGTCGCCGAGCGTGCCCTGGTGGATGAAAAGCTGCAGCCGCCCGGACACGTCCTGGATCTGCACGAAGCTGACCTTGCCCTGCACGCGCTTGAGCACGATGCGTCCGGCCACGGCGACGCGGCGCGCGAGCGCCTCGATCTTTTCGGCCGGCCACGCGTCGCGATCCTCGAATTCTGCCTGCAGGTCGCCGGCGAGGGCGCCGGGCTTGAAATCGTTCGGGAACGCGATGCCCTGCTCGCGTACCGCGCACAATTTCTCGCGCCGCTCGGCGATCAGCTTGTTCTCGTCAGGCGGAAGCGCCGTCGCGTCCGCACCCGCCGTGACATCGGCGCCCAGTTCAACCGTCTTTCCATTCATGATCTTTTCCCGAAATTGCGGGGACACGGAAGGCTGGACCCGCGTCCGGCGTCGAGCGCCAATGCACCATTCTATGCGTCGCTGCGTTTCGCCCCGGCTTCGAGGCCGGCCTTCAGGCTCGCCTCGATGAACTCGTCGAGGTCGCCGTCGAGCACCTTCTGCGTGTCGGTGCGCTCGACACCGGTGCGCAGGTCCTTGATGCGGCTCTGGTCGAGCACGTAGTTGCGGATCTGGCTGCCCCAGCCGATGTCGGACTTGGTCGCCTCCAGCGCGTCCTTCTCGGCATTGCGCTTCTGGATCTCGATCTCGTACAGCTTCGCCTTCAGCATCTTCATCGCGCGGTCGCGGTTCGCATGCTGGGAACGCTCGGTCTGGCAGGCGACGACGACGCCGCTGGGCACGTGCGTGATGCGCACCGCCGATTCGGTCTTGTTGACGTGCTGGCCGCCGGCGCCGGACGAGCGGTAGACGTCGGTCTTGAGGTCGGCGGGATTGATGTCGATGTCGATGTCGTCGTCGACTTCCGGCGACACGAACACCGAGGTGAAGCTCGTGTGGCGGCGGTTGTCCGAATCGAACGGCGACTTGCGCACCAGCCGGTGCACGCCGATCTCGGTCTTCAGCCAGCCGTAGGCGTAGTCGCCCTCCACGCGGAACGTCGCGCTCTTGATGCCGGCGACTTCGCCCGCGCTCGCTTCCAGCAGTTCGGTCTTCCAGCCGCGCGCCTCGGCCCAGCGCAGGTACATGCGCAGCAGCATTTCGGCCCAGTCCTGGGCCTCGGTGCCGCCGGCACCGGCCTGGATGTCGACGAACGCGTTCGCGCCGTCCATCTCGCCGGAGAACATGCGCTGGAACTCCAGCTTCTCGACCTTGCCGGCGAGTGCCTCGACGTCGTCGGCCACCGCGAGCGCGGTGCCGTCGTCGCTTTCGGCGACCGCCAGGTCGAGCAGGTCGCGGGCTTCCGAAAGGCTTTCGGTCAGGCTGCGGATGCCGCCGACGATGCGGTCGAGGCTCGCGCGTTCCTTGCCGAGGTCCTGCGCGCGCTGCGGATCGTTCCAGACGTCCGGGCTTTCGAGCTCGCGCGTGACTTCTTCCAGGCGTTCGGCCTTGGCATCGAAGTCAAAGATACCCCCTGAGCGACGCCACGCGATCGGTCAGATCGGCGATGCGCGCATGGATCGGATTGGTTTCGATCATGGATTGGAAATGTCCGGAGAAAGGCGCGCATCCTAACAAAACGAGGCCCCGCAGATCATCGCCGCCCATTCGTCCCGCCCGCTTCCGCGGGATGCCGCTCGCGCGTGCTGACGGCGACGGACGATTCCGCGCGGGGCGGCAGCAGCGCAGCGCGGTACGGATCGGCGAGCGACCTGTCCATCTGGGGCTTACCCGAATTGCCTCGCGCCAAGCCTCTCGTATAGCGTCCGGGGAGATTTTCGCCATAGACAGACAGAAGGATCGTTTCCATGCGCAACACGCTCATCCCGTCGACCATCGTCGTCGCCGCCTGCGCCATCGCGTCCGGCTCGGCATTCGCGATCGACCTCGGCGGCGCGCTCGGCGCCGGCGCCAAGCTCGGCAAGGCCGCGACCTTGTCGGACAAGGAAGTCGCCGATTCGGCCAACGAGGCCTGCGCCTACATGGACAAGCACAACAAGCTGGCCGCGCCGGGCAGCAAATACGCCGCGCGCCTGGCGAAGATCACGAGCGGCCTGCAGGGCGAAGACGGCCTGAAGCTGAATTTCAAGGTCTACCAGACACCCGAGATCAATGCCTGGGCGATGGCGAACGGCTGCGTGCGCGTCTATACCGGCCTGCTCGACAAGGCGACCGACGATGAAGTGCGCGGCGTGATCGGGCACGAGATCGGCCACGTCAAGCTCGGCCATTCCAAGGCCAAGATGCGCACCGCATTGCTCGCAGCGGGTGCGCGCGAAGGTGCCGCCGCGACCGGCGGCAAGGTCGGTTCGGTCGCGCAGTCCCAGCTCGGCGGCGTCGCCGAGGCGGTCGTCAATTCGCAGTTCTCGCAGAAGGAAGAAAGCGCCGCCGACGAATACGGCTACCGCTTCATGGTGCGCCACAAGTACGACCCACAGGCGATGGTCACGATGTTCCGCAAGCTGCCCGGCAAGGGCGGCCTGACCTCGTCGCATCCGGGTTCCGAGGCGCGCGCGAAGAAGATCGAGCAACTCATCAAGAAGGGCTGACGCCCCCGCCGCATCGGCGCAAGGACGTGCCGATGCGCGGCATCCTCAAACGGCTTCGATGTGCTGCACCATCAATTGCAGGCGCTCGCGCCCGTTCCATTCGTTCAGGTCGAGCTGGTAGACCGCGCGCAGGCGCGCCGGCGGCGGCATCGCATCGAGGGCGTTGAACAAGATCGCGTCGAACACCCCGGCATGCCCCGCCAGACGCAATTGCAACTTCAAGTGACGCTCGCCGACCGCGCGCCAGGATTCGACGTCGAACACGTTGTCGAAGGCCGGCTCGGGGAAACCCTGCCCCCACGGCGCCGCATAGCGCAACACCTGCGCGATCTCGCCGGTGAGCTCGTGCGGCGCCAGCTCGCCGTCGCTCCAGATGCACGATCGCAACGATTCGGCGTCGATGCGCCGGCGCGCGACCGCATCGAACTCGGACGCGAAGCGCGCCAGGTTCGCGGCATCGATGGTCAGGCCAGCGGCCATCGCGTGGCCGCCGAAACGAGCGATCAGCCCCGGGCAGCACGCATCGACCTCGGCCAGCGCGTCGCGCAGATGAAAACCCGGGATGGACCGCGCCGAACCGCGCAGTTCCAACCCCGTGCGCGCGTCCTGCGCGCGAGAATCAAACAGCGGGCGTCCCTGCCCGCACTCTTCAATTTTGCTTGCCGGCGCGAAGGCAACGACCGGCCGATGCAGGCGTTCCTTGAGTTTCGACGCGACCAGGCCGACGACACCGGGATGCCAGTCCGTCTCGTGCAGGACCACGCCGAACGGCAGCGAATCGCCGCGATGGCGCTCGAAGAACGCGGCGACCATCGCCTCGCCCTGCTCGACCATCGCCGCCTGCAGTTCCTGCCGTTCCGCGTTGATCGCCGACAGCCGTTCGGCGAGTTGCCGCGCGCGCGGCGGATCGTCAGCCAGCAGGCATTCGATGCCGAGGCTCATGTCGTCGAGCCGGCCGGCCGCGTTGATCCTCGGTCCGAGCGCGAAGCCGAGATCGCTTGCAACGGCACGCGTGGGATCGCGTCCCGACGCCGCGTACAAGGCGGCGATGCCCGCGTTGCAACGGCCGGCACGAATGCGTTTGAGGCCTGCGGAAACGAGGATGCGGTTGTTCGCATCCAGCACCACGAGATCGGCGACCGTGCCGAGCGCGACCAGATCGAGCAGCGAGGAAAGCTCCGGTCGCGCCTGCTTCGCACCATCCTCGCCGCTCCCGGCGGGGAACAATCGCGCGCGCAGGGCCAGCAGCAGATAGAACATCACGCCGACACCGGCGAGGTGGCGCGGCCGCGGCGAGGCATCGTCGTCCTCCGACGCCTGCGCGGGCAGGCGCTGCAGCAACGGATTCACGATCGCATCGGCATCCGGCAAGGATTCGCCCGGCACGTGATGATCGGTGATGATGACGCCGATGCCGCGCGCGCGCGCCGCGGCGACGCCCGCATGGCTGGAAATGCCGTTGTCGACCGTGACGATCAGGTCCGGCGCGACATCGGCCAGCGCCTCGACGACGCCGGTCGACAAGCCGTAGCCGTCGCGCACGCGGTTCGGCACGCGATAGACGACGTCGCGTGCGCCGAGCATGCGCAGGCCGCGCACGGCCAGCGCGGTACCGGTCGCCCCATCCGCATCGAAGTCGCCGACGATGCAGATGCGCCGATTGGCCGAGATCGCGCTCGCGAGCAGTTCGCAGGCGCGATCGAGGCCGCCGAGCGCGGACGGCGCCGCGAGGTCGGCGAGGCGCGCGGGCGCCGCGTCGGACGGCGCAAGGCCGCGCGCGGCGAAGATCCGCTGCAGGATCGGATGCAGGTCCGACGGCCATTCGCGCACGGCGGACGGCTGCGCGCGCCGACGAATCGTTCCCGATGCCATGCCCGAGGGATGCCGACGAACCGCTTCAGCTCTCGTAGCGCACGCCGGTGATTTCGTAGTTGCGCGTGCCGTTCGGCGCGACGAACTCGAAACTGTCGCCCTCGCTCTTGCCGATCAGCGCGCGCGCGAACGGCGACGATACGGAGATCAGGCGCTGCTTGATGTCGGCTTCGAGGTCGCCGACGATCTGGTAGGTGATTTCCTCGTCGGAATCCTCGTCGACGAGGTCGACGATCGCGCCGAACACGATGCGCTTGCCGGCGTTCAGGCGCGACACGTCGATCACCTCGGCGTGCGACAGCGCGGACTCGAGCTCCTTGATGCGGCCCTCGATGAAACCCTGCATCTCGCGCGCGGCGTGGTACTCGGCGTTTTCCTTGAGGTCGCCGTGCGCGCGCGCCTCGGCGATCGCGGCGATGATGCGCGGGCGATCCTCGCTCTTCAGGCGATCGAGCTCGCCGCGCAGGCGGTCGGCGCCCTTCTTGGTCATCGGGGGACGGTTCATGCCAGTTCCTTGTGCAGTTCCTGCAGGCTGTTGACGTCGGCGCTGTCGCGGAAGTCCATGGAATGCAGCAGCGCCTTCGCGCCGCTGACGGTGGTCGAATAGGTGACGCGCTGCTGCAAGGCTTCGCGGCGGATCGAGAACGAATCCGAGATCGCCTGCTTGCCTTCGGTCGTGTTCACGATGAACGCGATCTCGCCGTTCTTGATCAGGTCGACGATGTGCGGGCGGCCTTCGAGTACCTTGTTGATGCGCTCGCAGGCGATGCCGTGCGCGTCGAGGAACGCGTGCGTGCCGCCGGTCGCGACGATGCCGAAGCCGCGCCGGACCAGGTCGCGCGCGATGTCGAGCAGGCGATCCTTGTCGCCGTCGCGCACCGACAGGAACGCCTTGCCGCGCACCGGCGCGGCGATGCCGGCGGCCTCGTGCGCACGCGCGAACGCGGCGCCGAAACTGCGGCCGACGCCCATCACCTCGCCGGTCGAGCGCATTTCCGGACCGAGGATCGGGTCGACGTTCTGGAACTTCAGGAACGGGAAGATCGCTTCCTTGACCGAGTAGTACTTCGGCACGACTTCGCGCGTCGCGTTCTGCGCGGCCAGCGACTGGCCGACCATGCAACGCGCGGCCACCTTGGCCAGCGCGACACCGGTCGCCTTGGCGACGAACGGCACCGTGCGCGAGGCGCGCGGGTTCACCTCGAGGATGTAGATCGTGTCGCCGCCGTTGCCATCGGACTGGATCGCGAACTGCGTGTTCATCAAGCCGACGACGTTCAGCTCGCGCGCGAGCAGGCCGACCTGGCGGCGCAACTCGTCCTGCGTCGCGGCGCCGAGCGAATACGGCGGCAGCGAGCAGGAGGAATCGCCGGAATGCACGCCGGCCTCCTCGATGTGTTCCATCACGCCGCCGATCAGCACGTTGCCCTCGGCATCGGCGACGATGTCGACGTCGACTTCGCCGGCATGGTCGAGGAAGCGGTCGAGCAGCACCGGCGACTCGTTCGACACGCGCACCGCCTCGCGGATGTAGCGCGACAGGTCGGCGTCGTCGTGCACGATTTCCATCGCGCGACCGCCGAGCACGTAGCTCGGGCGCACGACCAGCGGATAGCCGATCTCGCGTGCGAGCGCGAGCGCCTCGTCGGCGTTGCGCGCAGTGCGGTTCGGCGGCTGGCGCAGGCCGAGCTTCTCGACCAGTTTCTGGAAGCGCTCGCGGTCCTCGGCGAGGTCGATGCTGTCCGGACTCGTGCCGATGATCGGCACGCCGGCCGCCTCGAGCGCGCGCGCGAGCTTCAGCGGCGTCTGGCCGCCGTACTGAACGATCACGCCCTTGGGCTTTTCCTTGTCGACGATCTCGAGCACGTCCTCGAGCGTCAGCGGCTCGAAGTACAGGCGATCGGAGGTGTCGTAGTCGGTCGACACGGTTTCCGGATTGCAGTTGACCATGATGGTCTCGTAGCCGTCCTCGCGCAGCGCGAGAGCGGCATGGACGCAGCAGTAGTCGAACTCGATGCCCTGGCCGATGCGGTTCGGGCCGCCGCCGAGCACGACGATCTTGTCGCGCGCGGTCGGGTCGGCTTCGCATTCTTCCTCGTAGGTCGAATAGAGGTACGCGGTCGTCGTGGCGAATTCGGCCGCGCAGGAATCGACGCGCTTGTACACCGGGCGCACGTTGAACGCGCGGCGCAGCGCGCGCACCGCGTTCTCGTCGGTGCCGACCAGCTCGGCCAGGCGCCCGTCGGAGAAGCCCTTGCGCTTGAGTTCGAGCATGCGCACGGCATCGAGCGCGGCGAGGCCGCCGGCCTTGATCGCGGCTTCCGTGTGCACGAGGTCCTCGATCTGCACGAGGAACCAGGGATCGATGCGCGTCAGCGCGAACACGTCGGCCTGCGACAGCCCGGCGCGATACGCGTCGGCGACGTGAAACACGCGATCCGGCCCCGGCTCCTTCAACTCGCGCTTGAGCGCGGCAAGGCCTTCCGGCGTGGATGCGTCGAGCCGGATCGGATTGAGTCCGTTCTTGCCGGTTTCCAATCCACGCAACGCCTTCTGCAGCGATTCCTGGAAGCAGCGCCCGATCGCCATCACCTCGCCGACCGACTTCATCTGCGTGGTCAGGCGCGAATCGGCGGCCGGGAACTTCTCGAACGCGAAGCGCGGGATCTTGGTGACGACGTAGTCGATCGCCGGCTCGAACGAAGCCGGCGTCCTGCCGCCGGTGATCTCGTTGCGGAGTTCGTCCAGCGTGTAGCCGATCGCGAGCTTGGCCGCGACCTTGGCTATCGGGAAACCGGTGGCCTTCGACGCCAGCGCGGACGAACGCGACACGCGCGGATTCATCTCGATGACGACGACGCGACCGTTCTCGGCATTCACGCCGAACTGCACGTTCGAGCCGCCGGTGTCGACGCCGATCTTGCGCAGCACCGCGATCGACGCATCGCGCAGGCGCTGGTATTCCTTGTCGGTCAGCGTCTGCGCCGGCGCGACGGTGATCGAGTCGCCGGTGTGCACGCCCATCGGATCGAGGTTCTCGATCGAGCAGACGATGATGCAGTTGTCCGCGGTGTCGCGGACGACTTCCATCTCGAACTCCTTCCAGCCGAGCACGGATTCCTCGACCAGCACCTCGTGCACCGGCGAGAGCTCGAGGCCGCGCTTGACGATCTCCTCGAATTCCTCGCGGTTGTAGGCGATGCCGCCACCGCTGCCGCCGAGCGTGAAACTCGGGCGGATGATGGTCGGATAGCCGACCTTGGCCTGCGCGTCGACGGCCTGCTCGAACGTGCGCACGACCTCGGCCTTCGGGCAGTCGAGTCCGATCTCGGCCATCGCGACGCGGAACAATTCGCGGTCCTCGGCCATGCGGATCGCATCGCGCGAAGCGCCGATCAGCTCCACGCCGTATTTTTCCAGCACGCCGTGGTCGGCCAGGTCCAGCGCGCAGTTCAACGCGGTCTGGCCGCCCATTGTCGGCAGCAGCGCGTCGGGCTTCTCCTTGGCGATGATCTTCTCGACCGTCTTCCAGTTGATCGGCTCGATGTAGACCGCGTCCGCCGTTTCCGGGTCGGTCATGATCGTGGCCGGGTTGGAATTGACGAGGACGACGCGGAAACCTTCTTCCTTCAGAGCCTTGCAGGCCTGCGCACCGGAATAGTCGAACTCGCAGGCCTGGCCGATGACGATCGGGCCTGCGCCGATGATCAGGATCGTGCGGAGATCAGTTCTTTTTGGCACTGCCGTTGCCTTTTTCCTGCGCGTCGCCGGCGGCCGGCTGCGCGCTTGCTGCGGTGTCGATCACGCGGATGCTGCGCACGGTCTCGTGCGGCACGGACAGCTCGATCGAACCGGCCTCCGGCCCGAGCTGCAGGGTCAGCGTGGGATTGGTGTACCTGACGAGCGTGCCGCGGCGAACCGTGTTCAGCGTGGTCTCGATGACGACCTGCGCGCCGATGCGGCCCTCGAGCGCTTCGTATTCGACCGGTTCGCCGGCCGGCTGGGCGACTTCGGCCGCCTTCGCCTTCTTCGGTGCCGCCGCGTGCGCGCCGCCGGCGAACGAACAGGCCAGCACGGACGCCGCGGCGGCGAGCGCGAAGGCCGGAAGCTTCAGGACACGGGGAATGCGATGTCGGGTCATCTCGATTACGCCGCGGCAGCCGCGTGCGCCTCCATCAGGTGGATGAAACGATCGAACAAGCCACCCACGTCGTGCGGGCCGGGACTGGCCTCGGGATGGCCCTGGAAACCGAACGCCGGCGCGTCGACGAGGCGGATGCCCTGCAGCGTGCCGTCGAACAGCGAGCGATGCGTGGCCCTCGCGTTCGCCGGCAAGCCGGCTTCGTCGACCGCGAAGCCGTGGTTCTGGCTGGAAATCATCACGCGGCCGTCCTCGAGGTCGATGACCGGATGATTCGCGCCGTGGTGGCCGAACTTCATCTTCAGCGTGCGCGCGCCCACGGCGAGGCCGAGCAACTGGTGGCCGAGGCAGATGCCGAACAGTGGAACCTTCACGCGGACGAATTCGCGGATCGCCGCGATCGCGTAGTCGCACGGCTGCGGATCGCCGGGGCCGTTGGACAGGAACACGCCGTCCGGGCGCAGCGCGAGCACGTCGGCGGCAGGGGTCTGCGCCGGTACCACGGTGATGTCGCAACCGCGGTCGGCGAGCATGCGCAGGATGTTCCGCTTCACGCCGAAGTCGTAGGCGACGACGTGGAAGCGCGATGCGTGCGCGGCGAACGCGACGCGATCGAGGTCGTAGCTGCCTTCGCGCCACGAATGGCGTTCCTTCACCGACACGACCTTGGCGAGGTCCATGCCGCCGAGTCCCGGGAACGCGCGCGCGGCGGCGAGCGCGGCTTCCGCGGACATGTCCGCGCCGGCGACGATGCAGCCGTTCTGCGCGCCGGTGTCGCGCAGGACGCGCGTGAGGCGACGCGTGTCGATGCCGCTGATCGCGACGACGTTGTTGCGCTTGAGATACGCGTCGAGGGTTTCCTCGGAGCGCCAGTTGCTCGCGACGAGCGGAAGGTCGCGGATGACGAGGCCCGCCGCGTGCACGCGATCGGATTCGACATCGGCCGCGTTGCAGCCGGTGTTGCCGACGTGCGGATAGGTCAGCGTGACGATTTGCCGCGCGTAGGACGGGTCGGTCAGGATTTCCTGGTAACCGGTCATCGCCGTGTTGAACACGACTTCGCCGACCGTCTGTCCCTCCACGCCGATGGCCGTGCCGCGGAAGAGATTGCCGTCGGCAAGTGCGAGGAGAGCTGGAATCGTCATGCGTTCGCCTGGGGTAGTCGTGGATGGCACTGCCGGGGTCGCGTCGACACCGCGTGCGACAGCACCCGCGGGCTGGCAGCGACCAGTCCGTGGGGCGGGAAAAAGGAATCAAGGCGAAGCGGGATTTTAGGGCCGACCCTGCGCGCTGTCCATCGCGGAGTCTACAATTTGCTTCGACGCCAACCGCCGCCGGCACGGGCACGACCGATGAACGCAGCACCGCAAGCACTTGGCTCGGACCCGATCGACGAAGGCCCGCACCTGCTCGACCCGCGCGGCCTCGAACACGCCGACACGCTCGTGCGTGCGCAGCCGTTCCCGTTCTTGGTCGCGGGCTCGCAACTGCCGGCCGCCGCGTCGGCCGACCTCGCGCGCGATTTCCCGCGCTACGCCAGCGCCGGCTTCTTCCCGCACGAGGAAGCCGATTGCGGCGCCAGCATCAACCGGCTGGTGGCCGAACTGACCTCGCGCCGGATCGCCGACGCGATCGGCGCACGCCTCGGGGTGCCGGATCTCGGCACTTATCCACACCTCGTCACGATCTGCCGCGCATTGAACAAGCGCCACGGCACGATCCATACCGACAGCAAATCCAAGGTCGTCACCGCCCTGCTCTACCTCAACGAGAGCTGGCCGGACATCAGCGAGGGCTGCCTGCGCTTCCTGAATCGCATCGACGACATCGACGACCTGGTGGTGCCGGAAGTGCGTCCGCTGTACGGCACCCTCGTCGCGTTCCGCCGTGCGGACAACTCGTTCCACGGCCATCTGCCGCATGAAGGCGAACGCCGCGTGATCCAGGTCGCATGGTTGACCTCCGAGGACGAAAAACTGCGCAAGACCCGGCGCGGCAAGTTCTCGCGCCTGTTCAAGAAGCTGCTCGGCGCGATCGACCGCAAGCTCGGCGCCGGCCGCGACCGCAACGCCGCGCACCGCGATTGAATTCAATCGCCCGCGAACACCGCGAACATGCCGACGTACGGCTTCTGCATGACCGCGGGCGCGCCGCGATAGCCGTCCGCCTTCGTGTAGAAGCGCGACAAGGTGCCGTCGAGATACAGCGCGTCGCGGCAGCCGAGTCCGTCGCGGAACAACCGGGCGAATTCGTGGAACGTCACGGGCGCGTCGCTGACGGCGAAAAGCACCTGCCGCGGCGTCTTCGCGCAGACGCCGCTGCGCCATTTCAGGCTGTCCGACGCCTCGTCGAACGCCGGGTTGACCTGGCCGTCGATGACCAGCAACGGGCCGGACTGGCTCGCCAGCCTCGCGTCGATCGCATGCGCGCGCCAGTCCGCGGTCGCCACCACGCCCGCGCGCCCCTGCTTGTCGACGTAGAACACGCCGTTCGGCTGGATCGAGAAGTTGCCGGCCGCGCCGTTGCCGCGCACGGTATTGAGCGGACGCAAGGTGGCGCCGTCCTCGACGTGCAGGCCCAGCGGCCGGAACGCGCGGTCGTAGATGCCGGCGTTCGCGGCGAACAGCAGGGTGCGCCCATGCGCGTCGCCCCAGCGGCGCAGTCCGTCGATGCCGGCCAATGCCTGGCCGTCGTCGCCCTTCCAGTGCAGTTCCAGCCGATCGTGATCGAGGTCCACGCCGACGACGCGATAGCCGGCGTCGCCGACGCGGACGTCGCGGCTTTCCATCGCGAACGCGGGCGTCGCGCCGAGCAGCAGCGCGGCGGCGAGGACCAGCGGTCGGATCGATGCGGACGTCATCGGGCGATTGTGGCCCAAACGCGTCGGCATTCGATGAACGGTACCGCGACGATGCGCCACGGCGCTGTTGTAGACTCGCCCGCGGGGGAGACACCACCGTTTCGAACGCACATGCGCGAACGCCGTGCCGCAGGCGCGTGCCCGTCGCCGTGCCTCATGGAGGAAAACATGCGCCATCGCTGGAACCGTTTCGCAATTGCCTTCGTCTTGCTCGCCGCGTTCGCGACCGCCGCGCAGGCGAAGGATGAATCCGCCGCAGCGCCGGAATCGCCGCTGGACCGTGCGTGGGAAGCCGCGGCGCAGGCGATGCAGCACGGTCCGCACGACGTGGCGCTGAGGGACCAGGCCCGGTTGAAGCTGCCGGAAGGCTACGGCTTCATCCCGCTCGCGCAGGCCAGCGTGCTGATGCAGCAGATGGGCAACGACGTCGACGAGGATTTCATCGGCCTGATCGTGCCGCTCGCGGAGGAGCAGGACTGGCTGATGACGGTGGATTTCGATCCCGCCGGCCACATCAGCGACGAAGACGCCAGGAACTGGAACGCCGACGAACTCCTGCAGAACCTCAAGGACGGCACCGAGGCCGGCAACGAACGGCGCGTGAAGCTCGGCATCGCTCCGCTCGAGGTGACGCGCTGGATCGAGCGCCCTGCCTACGACAGCACCACACAGCGCCTGGTCTGGTCGGCCGAGGCGCGCGACAAGGGCGCCGCGGCGGACTCGGACAACACCGTCAACTACAACACCTACGTGCTCGGCCGCGAAGGCTACGTCTCGCTCGACCTGATCACGACGACCTCGCAGGTCGAGGCGCAGAAGCCCGCCGCGAAAGCACTGCTGTCGGCCGTTTCGTTCGTCGAGGGCAAGCGCTACGCCGACTTCGACGCCTCGACCGACAAGGTCGCCGCCTACGGCCTTGCCGCGCTGATCGGCGGCGTCGCCGCGAAGAAGCTCGGCTTGCTGGCGATGGCCGGCGTGTTCTTCGCGAAGTTCTTCAAGCTGATCGCCGTGGCCGTGCTCGGCGGCGCCGCGGCACTGCGCAAGTTCTTCACGCGCAACAAGGCCTGATCGCGTTGAAGCTCCTGCTGCTCCTGCTCGGCGGAGCGAAGTTCGGCAAGTTCGCGCTCACCGGCGGCACCATGCTGCTGTCGGTGTTCGCGTACGCGTGGATCTTCGGCTGGCGGTACGCGGCGGGGTTCGTCGGCCTGATCTTCGTCCACGAGATGGGCCATTACCTCGCCGCGCGCCGCCGCGGCCTCGCCGTCGGCGCGCCGACGTTCATCCCGTTCGTCGGCGCATGGATCGAACTGAAGGAACTCCCGCACGACGTCGAGACCGAGGCCTACGTCGGCATCGCCGGCCCCCTGGCCGGAACCTTCGGCGCCCTCGCCTGCTACGCGCTGGCACGCGAAACCGGCAGCCAGTTGCTGCTGGCGCTGGCCTATTCGGGATTCTTCCTGAACCTGTTCAACCTGATCCCGGTGTCGCCGTTCGACGGCGGCCGCATCAGCGCGGTGCTGTCGCCGCGGCTGTGGCTGCTCGGCGCGCCGATGCTGGTGGCGCTGTTCTTCTGGCGGCCGAGCCCACTCCTGCTGCTGATGGCGATCCTCGCCGCGCCGCAGGTCATGCAGGCGCTGCGCGGCTTCAATTCGCCCGGACAGCAGGCCTACTACGCGGTCGACGCGGAAACACGCGTCTCCTACGGCCTGCTCTACATCGGCCTCGCCGCGTTCCTCGCGATCATGTGCCACGAACTGCACGCGCAGTTGCCGCGCCTGCGCTGAACGATTCGCTAGAATCGGCGCGCACTCCGCAACCGGATCATCGCCATGCCCTCCTTCGACGTCGTCTCCGAAGTCGACAAGCACGAACTCACCAACGCGGTCGACCAGGCCAACCGCGAACTGTCGAACCGCTTCGACTTCAAGGGCAGCGACGCCACGTTCGAACTCGACGGCTTCGTGATCACGGCAAGCGCACCGAGCGATTTCCAGCTCAAGCAGATGCAGGACATCCTGCGCGCGCGCCTGACCGCGCGCAGCATCGACGTGCGCTGCCTCGACGTCGCCGACCCCGAAATCAACCTCGCGACGGCGAAGCAGAAGATCACCGTCAAGCAAGGCATCGAACAGCCGCTGGCGAAGAAGATCGTAGCCGCGATCAAGGCGGCCAAGCTCAAGGTCGAGGCGCAGATCAACGGCGAGAAGCTGCGCGTCACCGGCAAGAAGCGCGACGACCTGCAGGCCGCGATAGCGCTGCTGCGCAAGAGCGAGTTCGAGGTGCCGCTGCAGTTCGACAATTTCCGCGACTGAAAAAGCGGGTTCCGATCGCCGCGCGCTAGCGCGGCGTCCCCGCCGCAGCGACCGGTTCGAAAACGCACGCGATCTCGCCCGCGCCGAGCGCGCGCCATTCGCCGACCGCCAGATCGCCGAGCGTCAAGCCGCCGACCGCGACGCGATGCAGCGCCTCGACATGGTTGCCGACCGCCGCGAACATGCGGCGGACCTGGTGGTAACGCCCCTCGCCGATCGACAGCCGCGCGCGGCGCGGCGCGAGCACGTCGAGCGCCGCCGGCGCCAGCGGCGTCGTTTCCGACTCCAGCATCAAGGTGCCGCTGGCGAAGGTCGCGCCTTCGTCGCCGCGAAGGTCCTCGGCCAGCGTCGCCTCGTAGACCTTCACGACGTTCGCGCGCGGCGAGATGACGCGGTGCAGCAACGCGCCGTCGTCGGTGAACAGCAGCAGCCCCGAGGTGTCGCGGTCGAGCCGGCCGACCGTCGACAAGGCCGGATCGCGCGACAGCCAGCGCCGCGGCAGCAGGTCGTGCACGATGCGGCCGGCGTCCTTCGTCGAACACGTGTAGCCGACCGGCTTGTGCATCATCAGCACGAGGCCGGCCGGCGGATCGAGCGGCTCGCCGTCGACGCGGATCGCCTCGTGCGCGACCTTGTCGTCGGCGTACAGCACCTCGCCGCCGGCATCGGTGATGCGGCCCTCGCGAAACATCCGCGCGACCTCCCTGCGGCTGCCGTAACCGAGGTTCGCGATCAGCTTGACCAGTTTCATCGGCGTGGACCTCGTGCCTCGATGACCTTGAAGCCGTCCTGCACGACGACGGCTCGCACATCCGCGAAGCGCGCGGCGAGCAACGACTCGTACGGCAGATGGCGGTTCGCGACCATGCAGAACCGGCCTTTGGGACCCAGCGCGTCCGCCGCCGCGGCGATGAACGCGCGGCCGAGCCCGGGCTGGTCCGCGCGCCCCTGGTGGAACGGCGGATTGCTGACGATCGCGTCGTAGCGGCGTGACAGTCCGTTCGTGACGTCATGCCAAAGCAGTTCGACCGCCACCGCGCGCGCTGCGTCGCGAACCGCGGCCGCGAGATTCTCGCGCGCGGGCTCCAGCGCGCGCTGCTCGGCTTCGTACAGGTCGATTGCCTCGACGTTCGCGCAACGCCGCACGACTTCGGCGGCGAGATAACCGTAGCCCGCGCCGAGATCGGCGACCCGCCCGCGCAACGTATCCGGCAGATGCGCGGCCAGCAGCGCGGAAGCCGTGTCGACGCGATCCCACGCGAACAAGCCGGGACGGCTGACGAAACGCCCGCCGGCGATCGGACGCGGCGCATCCAGCGCGCTCCATTCGTCGACGAGATCCCGATCGACCGCGTCGCCGAGCGGCGCACTCCAGAACACGCGGCAATGGTTCTTCGAGAGCGACCGGACCGCGCCGGCGAGGCGCTCGAGATCGGCTGCGCCGGAACGCGCGCCTTCGTTGTTCGACTGGCAGGCCAGCACGCAACCGCCGCTCCCGGCGAACCGCACGGCGCGCGCGAGTACCGCGCGCGCTTCCTCGCGCTGGCGCGGCGGCAATGCGAGCACGAGCGGAAAGCGTTCGGCATCCGACGGCGGCGCCAGGCGCGCGCCGATGAACTCGAGCGCATCGGCGAACGGCTTGAAGGTCTGTTCGCAGCGCACATGGCCGCGCGGCCACGCTTGCAGCCATGCGCCCGCGCGCGCCCGCAGGAACAGCGCATCGCCGTCGTCCGGCATGCGCAACGCACCCGACGCCAATGGCAGGAACAGGGTTTCGAGCGCCGCGTCGCCGTCCATCACGGGCCGGACCGCTACGACTTCGCCGGCCCGCGATTCAGCAGCGACTTGAGATCGGCGAACGGATTGCCGGTCGCCGGCTTCGCCGCCGCGTCGTCGTAGCCGGCGCCGCGCACATGGTCGATGTGGCGCGAATGCTCGTTGTCGTGGCAATACACGCAGAGCAGTTCCCAGTTGCTGCCGTCGGGCGGATTGAAATCGTGGTCGTGGTTGCGATGGTGGACCGTCAGTTCCTGCAGGTTCGCGCGCGTGAACTCGCGCGCGCAGCGGCCGCAGACCCACGGATACATCTTCAACGCGCGCTCCCGATAGCCGAGCTCGCGCTGCTCGGCCGCGCGGCGCGCCTCTGCGACGATGCGGTCGAGTTTGGCGTGGTCGATGCCGGGTTTGCTGGTCGCCATCGTGAGGCTCATCGGTGCGGGGCGTGCGACGATAGCGCAAAGCCGCGGGTGCGTGGCGACAACCCCGGCGGCCGCACCGGCGCGTTCCGTGGCCGGCCGCCCCGACCGAAGCATGCCCTTATGGCGATCGCGCCTGCACGTCCGCTGCGAATCCTCTGCGCCGCCCTGCTCGCAGCCTGCGCCTGCACGCGAGCCGACGACGCGCCGTTCGCCTCCAACGCGGACGCGGAACGCACGATCCGCGACCTCCTGGTCGCCTCGCCGTACAAGATCTCCGAACGCGCTCGCGCCGGAACGATCCGCTACACGCTCGAGCACGCGCGCGTCGCCTGGAACTGGCCGGAAACCGGCGAACAGCACGTCGAGACGCGAGGCGATCGCACGACGCTGACGATCTGCGGCGATTGCGGCCGCGAGACCGCGCCGTCGACCGAAGAACTGGCGCGCTACCTGGCGCCGAACGCGTGGGTCGACAGCGACGACCGCGCGCTCCGCTCGTTCGCGCGCGCGGCGGGTGGCCATTCGGTCGAGTCGCGCATGAGCGCGCTCGTGCTCGCGGTGCGGATGCACATGAACGGCGCGATCGACTTTCGCCACTACGCCAGCGCGAGCGAAGCGCTCGCTTCGCGCGAAGGCGACTGCACCGAATTCGCCGTGCTGCTCGCCGCAGCGGCGCGCGCTCGCGGCATTCCGGCGCGCGTCGTCGCCGGCCTCGGCTACGACGGCCATTTCCTCGGTCGCTCGCATGTGTTCGTTCCGCACATGTGGGTACAGGTATGGAACGGCGAGCGCTGGCGCAGCCACGACGCCGCGCTCGAACGGTTCGACGCGGGGCACATCGCGCTCGCGGTCGGCGATGGCCGGCCGGAGGAAATGCACGGCGTGATGGCCATGATCGGCAAGCTGCGCATCGTCGACGCGGCGGGAGTACCGCCGGCGCGTGACGGCGCCGGCAGCGGCGAGAGCGAAGTCAGGGATTCGCCGGCGGCGCGCTGACCATCGGCAAGTCCGGAAGATCGGAATCGTCGATCCACTCGACGTCGGCGGGATGGCTGACTCCGCCGGTCATGACGATCATTTCGAGCGGAAGCGGTTCCGCTGCAGCGGCCTTCTTCGCTTCGTCGCACCTCGGCCCGTCGCCTTTTTCGCCGAACAACGAAGGCTGCGCCTTCTCGACGGAACCCTGCGCGGGATCCGCTGCCGGCCCCACCGGCAGCACGTCGATCGCCAGCGCGGATGCGGACACCGACATCGCCAGCACGGCACCGAGCCTGGCGCCGACGTGGCGAACGGCGGGCCGGCGATACGACACGCAGACCGGTCCGGCCGCCTTGCTCAACAGCGCACGGCGTTCGGCGTCGCCGAGCGTGTCGAGCGAGTGCACGTTCTTCGCGCAGCGGCCGCACCAGCCGTCGATGCGTTTCTGCTCGTCGATGCCGAGCGGACAGGGCTGGTCGATCTTCGGGAAGCAGGCCATGGCGGACTCCGTTCGTGGCGATGCCGGCGGCATCGTTCTACCACGCGGACATGCAACGCACCCATCTTCGCCGCGGGGTCGAACCGCGGGCTCAGCGGCCCTTGCCCTTCTTCTTGTCGCGCGGCCCGCCTTCGCGCGGCGTGTAATCCGGCACCTTGCCCGCGTTCGCCGCAAGTTTTTCCTTTTCCCTGGGCTTGGCCTTCGATTCCGCTTCGCCGCCGCCGTTGGAGCCGCGCGCGCGCAACCATGCGGCGTATTCGTCGAGATCGCCCTTGAACTCCTCGACCTTGCCGTCGGCGACGCGCCAGAACGTCTCGCAGACCAGGCCCGTCAGATGGCGATCGTGCGAGACCAGGACGATCGCGCCTTCGAACACGCTGAGCGCTTCGGCCAGTGCCTCGCGCATCTCGAGATCGAGATGGTTGGTCGGTTCGTCGAGCAGCAGCACGTTCGGCTTGCGCCACGCGATCAGGGCCAGCGCGAGGCGCGCGCGTTCGCCGCCGGAGAAGCCGTCGATGACTTCGAACGCGCGGTCGCCGGGGAACTGCCAGCGGCCGAGGAAATCGCGGAAGTCCTGCACCGACACGCCGGGCGCGATGTCGCGCAGGTGATCGATCGGCGTCTGGCCCTCGTGCAGCGATTCGACCGTGTGCTGCGCGAAATAACCGAGCACCATGTCCGGATGCGCCGTGCGTTCGCCGGCCAGCAGTGGCAATTCGCCGACCAGCGTCTTCACCAGCGTCGACTTGCCCGCGCCGTTCGGGCCGAGCAGGCCGATGCGGTCGCCGGCCTCAAGGCCGAACTTCACGTTGCGCAGGATCGTGACGTGGTCGCCCTCCTCCGGCACCTCGTGATCGGACGGACCGGCGTGCATGCCGGCCTTCAGCGCGTAGCCGGCGTCGACGTGGTTCAGGCGCAGCAGCGAATGCGGCACCTTCGCCGGCTCGGCGAAGTTGATGCGGATCTGCCGTTCGGCGCGCACCGCCTCGGTGCCGGCCAGCTTGGCGAGGCGCTTCACGCGCGACTGCGCCTGCTTCGCCTTCGCCGCGCTCGCCTTGAAGCGGTCGATGAACGACTGCAGGTGCGCGCGTTCGGCCTGCTCCTTCTCGAACGCGATCTGCTGCTGGCGCAGGTGCTCCGACCGCTGGCGCTCGAAACTGGTGTAGTCGCCGCCGTAGAGCTTGGCGCGGCCGTCGTTCAGGTGCAGCGTGTGCGTGCACAGGCCGTCGAGGAATTCGCGGTCGTGCGAGATCATCAGCAGCATGCCGGGATACTTCAGAAGCCACTGTTCGAGCCAGAGCACCGCGTCGAGATCGAGGTGGTTGGTCGGTTCGTCGAGCAGCAGCAGGTCGGACGGCTGCATCAGCGCGCGCGCGAGGTTCAGGCGCACGCGCCAGCCGCCGGAGAATTCCGACACCGCCATCCGGTGCGTGTCGGCCTTGAAACCGAGGCCGTGCAGCAGGCGCCCGGCGCGGGCTTCGGCGTCGTAGCCGTTGATCTCGGCGAGCTTCTGGTGCGCGGCGGCGACCGCATCCCAGTCCTCGACAACGGTCGCGGCCTTCTCGGCCTCGAGGATCGCGTGCACCTCGGTGTCGCCGGAGACGACGAAGTCGATCGCCGCATCCGGCAGCGACGGCGTTTCCTGCGCGACGCTGGCCAGGCGCAGGCGGCTCGGCAGGTCGAGATCGCCCTTGTCCGGCTCGACCTCGCGCATGACGGCGGCGAACAGGCTGGACTTGCCGCAGCCATTGCGGCCGACCACGCCGACGCGCGATCCCGCGTGCAGGGTGACGTCGACGTCGGACAGCAGCAGGCGTTCGCCGCGGCGCAGGGCGAAGTTTCGGAAGGCGATCATGGGGGCAGGACCCGGCGCAAAGCCCGCGATTGTAGCGGGTGCACCGGCTACGCGCGCATCGAACCGGCGGTCAGGCCGCCTTCAAGCTCCCGCTTCGACGGGACGCCGCG
>Ga0153956_1000795_pt1 | contig 32589 bp, 32 predicted proteins | sample TSFL040MetaG_FD_104704 | JGI IMG/M metagenome (GOLD analysis project Ga0153956, IMG submission 104704) | Attine ant fungus gardens microbial communities from Florida, USA - TSFL040 MetaG | ecosystem: Host-associated > Fungi > Mycelium > Unclassified | place: USA: Florida, Wekiwa Springs... | reverse complement strand
TGACCGCGGGACGGCCCGTTGACGGCAATGAGTTCGGTGCAGGGCTTGAGAGATTCGTGTCGGATATGTATGACACGATGGATGAGGCAGGCGGCGTCGGGCTTGCGGCTCCGCAGGTCGCGATCTCTAAGCGGATATTTGTCATGGACATCCCCGAAGGCGACGATACGCCGGCGGTCAAGGCCACGCTTATCAACCCAGAGATCGTCGCTGTCGAGGGCGAACAGACGGGCGATGAAGGATGTCTGTCATTTCCCGGCCTGTTTCAGGTCGTGCAAAGGGAAATGCGTGTTGTCGCACGAGCACTCGATATAAAAGGCGAGCAATTTGAGCTTGATGTGACGGGCCTTGCGGCACGGTGCATACTCCATGAGAACGACCATCTTGACGGTATCGTCTTTCTAGACAGAATGTCTCCCTTGAAACGCGAACTTGCAAAGCGTAAAATCAGGCAATTACAAAAGACAGGAAAGTGGTGATGGATCTTGAAGAAACCCGCATTGCCGCCGAGGTCGGCTCGGTCCGTGAGCTAAATCAATATTTGCAGCACGGCTGGAAGCTGATCCAGACGTACGTCCGTCATAACAGCGACAGTCAACAGCCGAGATTTGTCCTCGCCTGGCAGTCGGATGACGAACCTGTTGTACCCGAACTGCTCGATGAATGGGAGCAGCGAGAGATCAGAAAGCAGAGGGATAGATGAAATAGAATGTAAGTATGCGACAGCCGAAGTTTGACCGAAATAAAAGTCCTGTCAATTGGTATCTCGCATCTATCTTATTACGAATTGAAGTTGGTAAAAAGGATCAGAGCAGGGAGAACCGACGTTGCGACGCATGGGAAAATAAGATCTTGGTCAAAGCCAAGAATCCGGATGAAGCATATAGGAAGGCCTTGAAAATAGGGAAATCCGAAGAACAGGAGTATCTCAACACTGAAGGCGATTCAGTAAAGTTCACTTTCGAAGGACTTACTTCGCTTCTCCCCATATATGAGGAGCTAGAGGATGGCTCGGAGCTCGAATGGAGCGAATTTGAAAATCGCAGCGTGAAAAAAATTAAAAGCTGGGTTAAATCAAAACAGGATCTAGAGGTTTTTTCCAAAGACTAGATATTAAAATATGCAAACTCAACGAACACTAGACGAATTTAGAAACGAACCATTTACTGATTACAGCAAGCCCGAAAATACCGCGGCGATGCAGGCGGCACTTGAAAAGGTACGCAGCGAGTTTAACCGCGAGTATCCGATCGTGATCAACGGCGAAAAGATCGAGCTTCCGACAAAATTTACGAGCAATAATCCGGCGGATCATTCGACGGTCGTCGGTACATTCAGCGAAGGCGACAGCGATACATCGCTCGTCGATAAGGCGATCGACGCGGCGGCTGAGGCTTTTAAGACATGGAAAAATGTCCCGGCGGCTGAACGTGCGGAATATTTGTTCAAGGCGGCTGACATTCTCAGACAGCGTAAGCACGAATTTTCGGCGTGGATGGTCTATGAAGTATCGAAAACGTGGACCGAGGCCGACGGTGATACCGCCGAGGCGATCGATTTTTGCGAATTTTACGGCAGAGAAATGCTCAGATGGGCAGCCGAACAGCCTGTTACGCCAAGCCCTGGCGAGGCGAACACGTTCGAGTATATTCCGCTCGGCGTCGGTGCGGTCATTCCGCCGTGGAATTTTCCGCTTGCTATCATGGCCGGTATGACAATGGCAGCGGTCGTCGCGGGCAACACCGTAGTGCTCAAGCCGTCATCGGATTCGCCTGTGATCGCGGCTAAGTTCGTCGAGGTACTCGAAGAGATCGGCCTGCCGAAAGGTGTCGTCAACTTCATTTCAGGCAGCGCGGCAACCGGCGAAGCAATGGTCACAAGCCCAAAGACGCGCTTTATCTCATTCACCGGTTCAAAGGGCGTCGGCCTGCATATCAATGAGGAAGCCGCAAAGACACGTCCGGGCCAGATATGGATCAAGCGTGTCGTCGCCGAAATGGGCGGCAAGGACGCGATCATCGTTGCTGACGATGCGGATATAGATTCGGCGGCAAGCGGAGTTGTGTCGGCGGCATTCGGTTTTCAGGGACAGAAATGTTCGGCGTGCTCGCGTCTGATCGTCGATGAAAAGGTCCACGATCAGCTTGTCGAAAAGATCGTCGCATTGACCGAAAAGCTCAGTGTCGGCCAGCCTGACGACAATTCAACAAATGTTGCGGCCGTGATCAACCGACGATCATTTGACTCGACGATCGGTTATATCAAAAAAGGCATTGATGAGGGCGGCGAGATCGCGATCGGCGGCAAAGGCGATGATTCGAACGGATTTTTTATCGAGCCGACGATCATCACAAATGTTAAACCCGGAGCAACTCTCGAACAGGAAGAGGTCTTTGCACCTGTACTCGCGGTAATAAAAGCTCGTGATTACGATCATGCCATCGAGATCGCAAATGATACTGAGTTCGGGCTGACGGGAGCTGTATATTCTGCATCGTCTGAGAGGCTCGATCAGGCGAGACGTGACTTTCATGTCGGCAATCTTTACCTGAACCGCAAATGTACGGGTGCACTTGTAGGCGTTCATCCTTTTGGCGGTTTCAATATGAGCGGAACCGACTCAAAGGCAGGCGGCCGCGAGTACCTGCTGCAATTCATGCAGGGTAAATCGATAGCCCAAAAGATCTCGTAAATAAATTTAGGAGACCTCAAAGAGCAGCAAAATGAAATTTAATCGAACTTTGTTCATAGGCCTCGGGCTGTTGGTGCTGTCGGTGTCCGCAATGGCACAGCGACGGGCACCGCGGCCCAAAGCCGTTAACCCCAAGCCAATTATTTTCGGAGTGATCAATGACGGCGTTGCTGTCGAACCGATCGCCTACATTAATAAAGGAAAACTCGAAGTCCCGGCAAACGGTTCGGATGACGGCGGCGTTATCGGGACATTCGTCAAGAGCTATTACAAACCCGGCACGACGTATCGCCTGATCTTTGGCGGTGCAGATGCCGGTACTGTGAGAGTAAAATCAGGAAATGCTGTCGGTGACTGCGCCAAAAATATGGGTAATGTTACCGTTTCATCGAGCAAGGTCGCGATCAAAGGCTTTGTGATGGGCCTCGCAACCAATGCTCCGAAAGGTTCAAAGGCGGCAGGCCTCAGACGCAAACCGACCACGCAGGAAAAAGCCGAGATCGATGCTCTCGTCAAAGCCGAATATCAAAAGAATAAGCTGACGCCCAAACTGCTGCATTATCAGAATCTTACCGCAATAGATGTGGACGGCAACGGAACCGTCGAACTTGTTGGTTCGTACTGGATCGAGGTCGATAGGCTGACACGTGCACTTTTGTTCTTTATCGCCGACAAGAACTCAAAAGGGAAATACTCGATATCATTCAGCGACTATCGTTCGGTTGATCAGAACGGAACGATGAGCGGCGATATCAAGGATGTCGATAAAGGGATATATCACGAACTGCTACTCGACTATTACGATGTCGATGGTGACGGCACGGCTGAGATATTTACCTATATACAGTCTTTTGAAGGCGCGGAGTTCAACGTATATCACCGCACCGGCCAGAAATGGACAAAGATGTACGACTTTTCCAACTATCATTGCGGATATTGATCTGTCGCGACTAAGCGTCGTTACACGGTTTAACCATGACTGGTAAAAACTATTGATAAATTGCGGGCTGATGCCCGCTTTTTTCATTTTTAGCCTTTTAAAGGCCTCGCCGAGTGGATAAAGAAATAAATATAAGAGATCGCCGGAAATAATTAAGCGGGTCAGTGAGCGGTTTCTTGCTACATGGAAATAAAAGCAAAGCAACTCAAGGCGAAGACTCACGGCTTTGCAAAGAAGATAAAGGGGGCTGCGGGCCGTTTTGTAACAGTGACTGTTTAGATTTAGACTATAAACAGCTATCTTATTTGGTAAAAAATTATGACACACGATCTTTTTGGCACACGTCAGTCGTTCACGACCGGCAGTGGTGCGACTGGTACGTTCTATTCACTTCCGCAGTTAGAAAAACAAGGCATCGGCAACATCTCAAGGCTTCCGATCTCGATCAGGATCGTTCTTGAATCGGTCCTTCGCAATTTTGACGACGGTAAAAAGGTCAGCGAGGCAAATGTCCGTGCACTGGCGGCGTGGGGAGCCGCAGCCGAACGCACTGAGGAAATACCCTTCGTTGTTGCCCGCGTTATTTTGCAGGATTTTACAGGCGTTCCGCTATTGGTAGATCTTGCGGCGATGCGCTCGGCGGTCAAGCGTATGGGCAAGGACGTCAGCCTTATCGAGCCGCTTGTGCCCGTGGATCTTGTGATCGATCACAGCGTTCAGGTCGATTATTTCGGCACGTCAAACTCTTTCGAACGCAATATGGAGGTCGAATTTCAACGAAACGAGCAGCGTTATCGCTTTTTGAAATGGGGAACTCAGGCGTTCAACGGATTTAGTGTTATCCCGCCCGGCATCGGCATCGTTCATCAGGTCAATCTTGAGTATCTGGCAAAAGGTGTTTTTGAGCGTGACGGGGTTTATTTTCCAGATTCGCTTGTCGGTACTGATTCGCACACGACGATGATCAATGGCGTCGGCATTGTCGCATGGGGCGTCGGCGGTATCGAGGCCGAAGCCGGTATGCTCGGCCAGCCCGTGTATTTTCTCACGCCGGATGTTGTCGGAGTCCATCTCACCGGCGAATTGCCGCAAGGCGCTACGGCGACCGATCTTGTGCTAAGGATCACTGAGATGCTCCGCAAGGCCAATGTCGTCGGCAAATTTGTCGAATTCTTTGGCGAAGGTTCGGCTGCACTCAATGCGACCGACCGTGCAACGATCGCCAACATGGCACCTGAGTACGGTGCGACGATGGGCTTTTTCGGTGTTGACGAAAAGACACTCGATTATTTTCGCAACACCGGCCGCAGCGACGAACAGATCGACACGATCCGCAGCTATTACAAGGCTCAGGAGATGTTCGGGATACCGAAGGACGGCGAGGTAGATTATACAAGCGTCGTCGAACTTGATCTAGCCACCGTTCAGCCGGCGGTTGCGGGGCCAAAGCGTCCGCAGGATCGTATCGATCTCGCACAGTTGGACGACCGTTTTGCCGAGCTTTTTACAAAGTCGGCGGCTGACGGCGGCTACGGAAAGACCTTGGAAGAAATGGAACGCCGTTATCCCGTCACGATTGGTTCTATATCGGCAGTGACGATCACGGGCGGCGGAGAACAGTCGCCAAAGAGCGTGCCCGAATCTATCCACACATCGGTTTCACCTGAAAATACGAGCGTCACGACCGAGGTCGAAATGATGAATAATCGTCCGACACCGGATCGTGTCGAGTTTGAGGCTGACGAAGAAAAAGCTGCAAAAACGACGATTGGACATGGCGACGTACTAATCGCGGCAATTACATCGTGTACCAACACCTCAAATCCGGCAGTAATGATCGCGGCCGGTATCGTTGCTAAAAAAGCGGCCGAACGCGGTATGAAAGTTCCGCCTTATGTTAAGACCTCGCTTGCTCCGGGTTCGCGTGTTGTTACCGAATATCTAGAAAAAACGGGTCTTCAAAAATATCTCGACGAGATCGGTTTTGAGCTTGTCGGCTACGGCTGTACGACCTGTATCGGCAACTCAGGCCCGTTAGATCCTGCGATCGAAGAGGAGGTCGTCGATCACGATCTTGTCGCGGCGTCGGTGCTGTCGGGCAACCGCAATTTTGAGGCACGCGTTCATCAGAACATAAAGGCTAATTTTCTGATGTCGCCCCCGCTGGTCGTTGCATATGCTCTTGCCGGTACGGTCGTCAAGGACGTATATCTTCACCCGATCGGAAAGGATGCGGATGGCAACGATGTTTATCTAAAGGATATCTGGGCATCACTCGACGAGGTGCGTGAGATGCTGTCTGTTGCGTTTGACGCTGATACATATAAGCAGCTCTATTCGCAGTTCGCCGATCAAAATCCGCTGTGGAATAACATCGAATCGAGCACCGGGCAGATCTATGAATGGGATCAAAGCTCAAGCTATATTCAGGAACCGCCTTATTTTGATAATTTTGGCAAAGAGTCGGGTGCATTTTCGGATATACGCGGGGCGAGAGCGTTGGCGATATTTGGCGATTCGGTGACGACGGATCACATTTCGCCCGCGGGTGCGATCAAGGCAAATTCGCCTGCCGGTAAATATTTGCAGGAACTCGGCGTCGAACAAAAGGATTTTAATTCCTACGGTTCGCGGCGCGGCAATGACCGTGTGATGCTGCGGGGGACGTTTGCAAATGTTCGTATCAAAAATAAGATGGTCACGCCGATCGAGGGCGGATTTACAAAATATCAGCCTGACGGCACCGAGACGACGATCTACGATGCTGCGATGCAGTATAAACAGGAAGGGACGCCGCTTGTGATCTTTGCCGGAAAGGAATATGGAACCGGCAGCTCACGCGATTGGGCAGCGAAGGGCACTGCTTTGATGGGTGTTAAAGCGGTCGTGACCGAATCATTCGAACGCATACACAGATCGAATCTTGTCGGTATGGGCGTGCTTCCGCTGCAATTCAAAGAAAATCAGTCTGCAGATTCATTGGGGCTTGATGGTACTGAGACCTTTGATCTGGTCGGGTTCGAAGAGGGTGAGATCACGCCTCGTCAGGACATCACGCTGCGTGTAAACAAGGCTGACGGTTCGACGGTCGAGGCATCGGTCACGCTGCGTATCGATACTCCGATCGAGATCGAGTATTACAAGAATGGCGGAATTTTACCTTTCGTGTTAAAACAGCTATTGAACTCGAACTAAGCTGCATACAGCGGTCTGTTTAACATTTGTTAAAAAGTTCTTGCTTTTGATGGGCAAAAGGGGCTAGATTGATTATATCCCTCGAAAATTTCGACGGAGTTGCCCCTTTATTCCCTATCAATTACTACTTCCATAAGGAGACTCAAGAATATGAAACAGGCATTTGCAGGCCTGGCGTTGACCGCTTTGATGTTTTCGGCATTGCCGGCATCTGCACAGCGGTCGCGTCTTCTCACACCGCAGCCGTCAGAGTCGCGTGCCGACGCTTCCCGTGCGGCAATGACAGTTGACGCTTATACCGAGGGGGCAGGCGTCTATGTTAGATGGCAGCTCGGAACTGACCTTAATGCGACCGGATTTAATGTTTACAGACAATCAGGCAAAGGGTTAGAGCAGGTAAATCCGTATCTGATCGCCGGGCCTGCGATGCACAACGGCGTCGCCGATTCGGCAGGAACGGTCTTTTCCTATTTCGACGCATCAGGTTCACTAGGCGACAGTTACCTGATCGAGACAAAGTACGTTGACGGTGCGACTGAGAGAGGATCGGCGGCATCTGCACAATATCTTACTGACCTTCGCACGGTTGCGGGTAAGCGTTTTGATCCAAAGGCAGGCGAACGCGTTGCTGCCGACACTTTAGGGCTTGAGACCTCAACGCCTGTAATGCCGTCAGATCTTGCGGCTGTTACCACTAAAACAAAAAGCCTCGCAAACCTGCGCGGACAGATGAACGTCGCTGCGTTAGGCGGCACAAAGATCGGGATCAAGGCCGACGGTTTTTACCGCGTAACCCGTGCACAACTGCAATCGGCGGGATTTAATGTAAATTTAACTCCGACAAATTGGCAGCTCTACACTGACGGCATCGAACAGTCGATCACCGTCGAACCGTCGGGCGGCTACATCGAATTTTACGGAAAGGCGATCAACACACTCGAAACTAATGTGCGAATGTACTATCTCGTTGCAGGCAATGCCGCGGGCAAGCGCATTAAGACATATTCGCAGAGGCCGATACCGTCAGATCAACAGGTCACCAATTTTAAGAATTCGTACTCGAAAGCCGAACGCAATTCATACGTGAATACCATCCTCAACGGTGACGTCGAGAACTGGTGGGGACGAGCGGTCAGCAATACCGCAACAAGTTTTCCATTCACTGTTAAGGGCATCGACACAGATTCGCCGACAGCGACGGTAACGATCTCGCTGTACGGGTTTACGACACTTGCTCATTCCGTTTCGCTGACGCTTAACGGAAATGTGCTTTCAGGCCAGGCAACCGGCAATGGACAGGTCCCTGTCGTTTATACAGGCACTATCCCGACATCTTTCCTTGTCGATGGTAATAACACGCTCAGCATGACCACATCGGGACCGGCTGATCAGTGTATGTTCGACAATATCAAGGTTGTCTATGACCGCAAATTTTCGGCGGATCAGAACACACTGTCATTCTATACGGCAAATTACCGTCCGGTGACCGTCGGCGGGTTCTCGAGTGCCAACGTCAGAGTTTTTGACGTTACAGCGGGCACCACGCCACAAGAATATCGAGGCCTCGCCACACAACTCGACGGTTCGACTTATGACGTAAAAATACCCGCAGGTAAAACACGTCTATTTTACGCGGTTGAAAATTCGGCATTTCGCATACCATATTCGATCGAGGCAAATACACCGTCGAATCTTCGCTCGACGGCTCATAATGCTGATCTGGTGATCGTTTATTACAAGGATTATGCCGCTCAGGCTGAAGCTTGGGCGACTTATCGACGCGGGCAGGGAACGCTCGTTGAGACCGTCGATGTCGATGATGTTTATGATGAGTTCTCTTATGGCCTGAAGAACTGGCAGGCTCTGAACGGGTTTCTCAAATATGCCAAAACCAGTTGGCAGACGCCGCCGAGATATGCTTTGCTGCTCGGTGGTGCGACCGAGAACCCAAAAGACTACGATCCGGTTGATGGCCCGGGCTTTCATTACGATATGCCGACCAAGCTTGTAGATACACTCTACACGCAGGCACCGAGTGACGAAGCCGTTGGCGATTTTAATAACGACGGCCTTTCGGACATTGCGATCGGCAGGATCGCGGGCCACGAGGTCGCGGATGTAAATGCTGCTCTGGTCAAGACCATCCAATTCGAGAACGGGCTGAACACACTTTCACGAGGAGCGATGTTTGCCTACGACCTTCCGGACGGATACGATTTTCAGGCAATGAGCGGCAGACTAAGCTCACAACTTCCGGCCGGTACGAGTACCACAATGATCGGACGCGGCGATGTAAATGCCAACACAAATGTCCTTGCGGCTATCAACTCCGGCAAGTATCTGGCGAACTACGCCGGACATGGCACGATCGGCATCTGGGCAACGTCAACTTTCTTTGGAAACCCGTATGTATCGGGGCTTCAGAATACGGGCCAGCCGACCGTTTTTACGATGTTGACGTGTCTTAACGGTTATTTTCTTAATATGTACGGATACAGCCTTGCCGAAAATCTGCTCGAGACGCCTAACATAGGAGCTGTCGCCGTATGGGCATCGACAGGCAAGACCACACCGGACGTGCAGGAGATAATGGCTACACGCTTTTTACAAAAGACCGGCAGCGGTGAGATTGTACGTCTTGGTGATCTGGTGCTCGATGCAAAATCGACGCTGCCTGATGCTCATGACGTTCGTCTGTCATGGGTCTTACTAGGCGATCCTATGCTCAAGATGCATTGATAGACCAGTCGTAGATCGAATAATAAAAACGGAATGGCGTGCCAAATAAGACACGCCATTCCGTTTTTAAAATGGTACTCGCGGCGGGATTCGAACCTGCGACCTCTTCCTTCGGAGGGAAGCACTCTATCCAACTGAGCTACGCGAGCTTAGAAAGGTTATGGATGCTGAACTGAGAATGATGAATAGTGTTAACCATTAACGATCTACCGTTCACTTTAGCAATTCTATCATTTCGCTTCATCTCTCGGGACGATGGAGATGTGCTTTATGCGAACCGGGTCGTTGGGTTTTTCGCCCGTGCGAGGGACGCCGGCGATCGTACGTACATTATTCATACCGTCGATCACTTTGCCAAATACAGTGTATTGTTTATCAAAACCAGGCTCGCGCTTGAGCATTATAAAGAACTGTGAATTTTGCGAGTTAACATCATTACCCAAGCGGGCAGCACCGACGATGCCGGTGTCATACGGGATATCTGAGAACTCGGCAATAACATTAGGTTTGCCCGAGTCGCCCTCTTTCATAGGGTTCAGCGTCTTGCCAGGTTTTGTGTCGGCATTACCGGCCTGTATGACAGAGTCGTTGATACGATGATAGATGATGCCGTCGTAATAGCCCTCTTTGGCGAGCTGTTTAAATCTTTCGACCATCTGGGGAGCAATGTTCGAATACAGCTCGATCTTGATCGTGCCGAAAGCGCCGCCATTCTCCATTTCGATGACGGCGATCTCAGGGTCGGCAACGGGCGCGACGCCTTTTTTATAATCGGCATTAGTCGCTGACTTGGTGCCTGATGTCTTAGCTGTGCCGCCGCATCCTGCGATCAGCAGAGCAGAGAATGTGAGTGCAATTAACTTTTTCATTTTGATAATGTTTCGGTGTCGATCACTATCGTGACCGGCCCGTCGTTGACCAAAGCGACATCCATCATAGCCCGAAAACGCCCGGTCTCGACACGTCGAACCGTCATTTTTGCCCGTTCGATGAAATATGAGTATAACCGCTCGGCATCGGCCGGAGGTGCGGCATCAATGAATGACGGGCGCCGTCCGCGTCGGGTATCAGCGTAAAGCGTGAATTGCGATACGACGAGAAGTTCGCCGCCTGTGTCGAGCAGCGATAGATTCATTTTACCCTCAGCATCATCGAGTATGCGAAGATTGACGATCTTTTCAACCAAAAGATCGGCCTGAGCCGCGCCGTCCGTTTTAGAAACGCCAAGCAGTACAAGCAGGCCGTGGCCGATCTTTCCTATCGTTTCGCCGTCAACGGTTACCGATGCTGACGATACTCTTTGAATAACGGCACGCATTTATGCGGCGTCTTCGATATAGACACGGTTCATAATGACAGGCTCATTGGGTTTGTCATTATGGTTGCGGGCAACGTTGGCGATAATGTCAACTACATCCTGGCCCTCAATGACCTTGCCGAATTTTGAATAGCTCGGCGGCAAAGGGTAATCGACATGCATGATAAAGAACTGTGAGCCGTTGGTGTTAGGGCCTGAGTTTGCCATTGCAACCGTGCCCTTATCGTACATACCAGCATAGAGCATTGACCCGCGATCGATCTCATCGTCAAATTTGCCGCCCCAAGCGGATTCGCCGCCGTAGCCTTCGCCGAGCGGATCGCCGCCCTGGATCATAAAGTTAGGAATGACGCGGTGAAAGATCACGCCGTCGTAATAATTCTTGTCCGCGAGAATACGGAAATTCTCGGTCGTTTTAGGGGCGTCCTGTTCGAGAAGCTCGAACTTGATCGTGCCCTTGTTGGTTTCGATAACTGCAATTCTATTTGCCACTTATGATTTCTCCTTATTAAATACGAAACGGTCGATGGCCGCAGCTACGCCGTTGTCGTTGTTAGTTAATGTTGTATAAAATTCCGGGCGGTCGAGCAACTTCTTATCGGCGTTTCCCATAACGACGCCGACGCCGGCGTACTCGAGCATTTCGAGATCGTTGAAATTATCGCCGATGCACATAACGTTTTCGCGGGGAATGTTGTTGATCTCAGCAAGTGTCGCGACGCCGTGGCCTTTTGACGACTCGGGCGGCAAAATATCGAGCAACGTGAGATCAAGTGCCGGATAAATAGTAGCGAGCATCGTGACCCGAGCCGAAAGCTCGGCGGTTAGCGAATGCTGCAAAGACTCCATCGCATGGCAAGTACCCGAAAACGAGATGTGTACGACCGTATGTTCGCTGACGGCAGATCCGAGATCGCTGACGTGCTCGACACCTTTGCGTCCGATCTCAATGCCGTGAAGGCCTTCGGCCCATCGAAGATATTTCTTCAGCGGCAGATTGTCCTCAGATATGCGGTCGTACAGCATTGTCCCGATGCCGAAAGGGTCAACGCTTACGAGAGCGCCGCCGCCGAGTGACTTGCCTTTGATGATGACCTCATGAGCCGTATCCGATGACAGTACCGATGAATGTACGATCGCTCCGCTGTCGGCGTATTTTAATAATGCTCCGTTATGCGTGATAAGCGGTGCATTAAGACCGAGATCGGCTCCGACAGGTTGGGCATCACGAAACCGTCGTCCCGTGGCGATCGTTATCAAAACACCCGCATCCTCAGCCGCACGTATCGCACTGCGGTTAACAGCCGAAACGCTTCCGTCCGAACAAAGTGTCGTGCCATCGAGATCAAGTGCGATAAGACGGATCATTAATAGTACAAAGATAAAGGTGCGTCGTGTTGTCCGGCGACGAAGAATTCCAAAGCCTTGCGTGCATCTGCTTTAGAGAGATCTTGCCTATCGGCAATGATGCGGCCTTTCTTTTTCCAAAGGCCAAAAAAGTGATCTACTTGGCCGGCATATGTATATTCCGACATAAACTCGTGTTCGGTCGCAGATACCCAGATCAACTTATCATTTGTTTCAACAGATATCGTCGGAGAGATACGCTTAAATGTTTTTGTGAGCAAAACCTCACCAGACCAATCGTAGTCGTCAAAGGCCTGTATTACATCTTTTCCGGAAGACATCTTTTCAATGAATTCATGAGCCTGATGCCGGGCGTATTGGATGTGAAGCTTAAACAGTCCAGACAGCATGATATTGATCAGTCAATGGTCGATCCTTAAGATCATTACGTCGTTAAAGAGCAGATATGAAGATTAGTATTGAGCGTTTTGATATTATGGTCAAAAGTAACAAGTTTGATCATCGGACTGCCTTATGGGCTTCCATATAGGCCCTTAAGAGTTGATTGATCGTTGTTTGATAACCGCGGCCCTGCTCTTTAAAAAAATCAATAACGTCCTGATCGATACGCAACGTTAACTGACGTTTACGAGAAATGGTTTGAAAGTTCTTGCGTACAATTCCGCGAGCAAACATCTCAGGAGTTAGTTCCGGTGAGTCAGAAAGATCGATCTGATCAGGTTTCATGCTTCGTACTCGTTTCCAATCAGTTTCGGATGTTTTCATAATAGTTTGCTTCCTCTCTGGGGGTTGCTCGTCTAAAAGAAATAAGTCTGACGGTCTCATCGTCTTCTGTGTGAATGATAACCATGACCACTCCATCTAAAATACCTATGCTCACAAATCTTGTTTCTGCATAATCGAATTGGTCATCTAGAAAACTGACAGTCTCCCCGCCAAAAACCTCCGCAGCGTCAATAAAATCAAGTCCGTGTTTACTAAGATTTGTACGCCGTTTTTCCTCATCCCATTCAAATCTCATATTTAGTGTAACTACACAATGTAACTACGTCAATTATTTTCCTGAGCGCGTTTTTCTTGGCGTTGCTGTTCGAGCCATTGTTGGTATTTAGCTTTGCCTTTTTCAAATTCGGCGGCTGAGGAATAAAACCAGTGCGAACCGTCGTTGGCATCTACGTTGCGAACGTAGAAGAGATAATCGTTTGGTTGCGGGTTGAGTGCGGCGCGGATCGAGCTTTCGGTGACGGACGATATCGGCCCGGGCGGAATGCCCGTTTTGATGCGCGTGTTGTAGGGCGAATCGACCTCAAGGTCACTTTTGTTGATGCTGCCGTCCCATTTGCCGAGCATTTTGGCTATATACACATTGGTTTGATCGATGCCGAGAGGTATGTTCTTGGAAAGGCGGTTGTTAATTACACCTGCTACGATCGGGCGCTCGCTTTCGACGCTTGTCTCGGTCTCGATCATCGAAGCAATCGTGACGATCTCATTCGGAGTTCTGCCAATTGACTTAGCTTGAGCTGTCCATTCCGGTTTCCAAAATTTTCGAAACTGCTCGACCATCGCCTTGATGATCTCGGGCGGTTTCGCATCGCGAGGAAAATTGTAGGTCGTCGGATACATATATCCTTCGAGATCATGAGCGTTGGGCGAGATGTCTTTGATGAGCGTTGTGTCGTCCATCATGGCCAGTATCGCCTTGTCATCGACGGGCGGGTTTTGCGGAAATTTCTCAGCGATGCGTTTTGCTATGTCAAAGCGTGTAAATCCCTCGGGAATTGTAAGTTTGATCGTGCGGTCCTCGCCCTTTTCGAGTTGTTTTAAGACCTGCATCGTCGTGATAGGCGAAGGGAACTGATACTCGCCGGCCTGTAGATTGCCGCTGTCGCCGAATGTCCGCAGATAAACAAGCGTTGCAAATGAGCTGCCGATCACGCCTTGTTCAGCGAGTTGATCAATGATCTGTTTCGGGCTTGAACCTTTTTCGATCTTGATGTACTCGTTGGCGTGAGTGTGCTGATTGGAGCGGTTTACCGCAGAAAATACCCAATAAGAAAAGCCCGCGACAGCAAACACAATTACTATCAGTGCAATGAACAGCAGTTTGACGATCTTCATAACGTAAACGTGAAAATACCCACGTAAGTCCGTGTCGGGCTGAGCGTGGATATTTTCTATCTGGACGCAGTCAAATTATTTGGCGGCGATATATTTTTCGATCGCGGAGGTGACAGCTTCGCTCTCAGGAGTATCCTTTGATGAAAAGCGGGCGACGATCTTTCCGCTGCGGTCGATGAGAAACTTATTAAAATTCCAAGTGATATCACCGGCGAATGCGGGGTCGGTCTCTTTGCTCGTCAAAAATTTATACAACGGATCCTGATCGTCGCCTTTGACCGAGATCTTGGCAAACATCGGGAATGTCACTTTGTATTTCGAAGTACAAAATTCCTTGATCTCGCTTTCGGTTCCGGGTTCCTGGCCGCCGAAGTTGTTAGCGGGGAAACCGAGCACGTAAAAGCCCTTGTCCTTGTATTTCGTGTAGATCGCCTGCAGGCCTTCGTATTGCGGAGTGTAGCCGCATTTGCTTGCAGTATTGACGACGAGAAGGACATCGCCTTTATATTTTTTGAGTTTGACGTCATTACCGTCGATATCGCGCATTTTAAAATCGAGTACCGACTTCGGATCGCGAGCTTCGACCTTTGTCGAACCGGCGTAAAAATATCCGGCGACAGCTCCAACTACGATGAGAGCAATGGTTGAAAGTGAAATAATTCGTTTCATAGATCGTAAACCTCTATCTATCAAAAACTATCTGTCCAGTTCTCTGGGATTGCGAGGCTGCGGCAGTTCGGGGGCAGATTCGCCCGTTGCGCTAAAAACCTCTTTAAATGCGCCGACGCTTGAGAGTACGGATGACGTTTCGGTCGGCATAAAGATCACTTTTGAATTTTGCGTTCGAGCCATATCCCGCATCGAATCGACGTAACGGGCAGTGATCAGATATTGAGCCGTCTGACCCCGATCGCCGATCGCTCCGGCAATTTGCTGAATAGCCGACGCCTCAGCATTGGCGGACGTGAGGCGTGCCTGAGCCGCGCCCTCTGCCTGTAAGATCGCCGAAGCTTTGTCACCCTCGGCTCGAGTAACAGCAGCCTGTTTTTCGCCCTCTGCACGAGCGATGGCGGCCTGCTTTTCGCCTTCGGCCTGGAGGACGAGTGCGCGGCGGTTTCGTTCGGCGGTCATCTGCTTTTCCATCGTGATGCGGACGTCCTCCGGCGGCGTGATGTTCTTGATATCGACGCGTGTTACTTTGACGCCCCATTTGTCGGTGGCGTCGTCCAAAATCATACGTAATTCACTGTTGATCTGGTCGCGGGACGAAAGCGTATGGTCAAGGTCAAGCTTACCGATGACCGATCGCATACCTGTAAATGTCAGCTGTACGATCGATCCGACAAGATCGTTGACCTCGTAGGTTGCCTTCATCGGGTCTGTGATCTGCCAATACACGACCGAGTCAACGTTGACCATTACGTTGTCACGCGAGATGACCGATTGCGGCGGCAGATCGATGAACTGCTCACGTAGATCGATGTATGTTGTACCGGGAGCAACGTTTGTCCAATAAACACCTCGCGGGCGTTCGAAGAATGGAACGATTATATTCAGGCCGCTCGCTGCGAGGCGGTTAAAACGGCCGAGACGCTCGATCAGCAGTACCGTCGATTGCGGGACGATCTTGATGGTCTTTGCGGCGACGACCAGCAAAGCGATACCAAGGAAAATGAACAACACTGCACCAAGTCCAAAAATTTCCATTTATTCCTCCGAAATTGTGGTTGGTCTAAATATAAACCATTTCTGCGATCAATACTATAATTGCTATAATTCTCGGAAATGACAGTCTCAATCAACGACATTCAGGAAGCTCGCGTACGCCTCGAACCGATCATTAATAAAACACCGATCGTCTATGACGAACGTCTTTCGAAAGAAACGGGAACAAAGACATATCTCAAGGCCGAGTGCCTTCAGCGTGCGGGCAGCTTTAAGATACGCGGAGCATACAACAAGATCTCGCAGCTCTCAGATGATGAAAAATCACGCGGTGTGATCGCGGCGTCGGCCGGTAACCATGCTCAGGGCGTAGCGCTCGCCGCAACGCTGAACGGCATCAGGTCAACGATCGTTCTGCCCGATTTTGCTCCGCTGACCAAGGTCGTCGCGACAAAAGGTTTCGGTGCTGATGTCGTAATGAAAGGCACGACATTTGACGAAGCCGTTGCCTATTCGCGTCAGCTGCAGTCAGAGAAAGGTTATACATACGTTCACGCATTTGACGACGAAAAGGTCGTTGCCGGCCAGGGAACTATCGGCGTCGAGATCGCTGAGGCACGACCTGATGTCAACACCATTATTGTGCCGATCGGCGGCGGCGGACTGATCTCAGGCATCTCGATCGCCGCAAAGGCCCTTATACCGAATGTACGCATAATCGGTGTGCAGGCGCAAAATATCGCGTCGGTGCGACCTTCGCTTGAGGCGGGCAAGCCTCTCGAGATTGATGCTCAGGCGACGATAGCAGACGGTATTGCCATTAAACGGCCAGGCGAGATCACGCTTAATATCATTCGTGATCTAGTTGATGATATCGTCGAGGTTTCTGAAGAAGAGATCGCTCATGGCCTGTTTCACTGTGTGCAATATTCAAAGCTCGTTGTCGAAGGTGCAGGAGCAGCAGGAGTTGCGGCGATGCTTGCCGGTAAGATCGATCTGAGCGAAAAAGAAAAGGTTTGTGTCGTAATGGGCGGCGGCAATATCGACGGCAATCTTTTGGCACGCATTATCGAACAGGTACTGGTGCGGCAGGGACGATACGCGATATTCAAACTGCTGGTTGTCGATCGTCCGGGAATGTTGGCGACCATGCTCAATCATGTTGCCGAGACCGGTGCCAATGTCATCGAAGTCTATCATCAACGTGCGATATGGCTCGCACCGCTCGGACGCGTGGGCATAGAGATGATACTCGAGGTCCGCGATGACGAGCATGCTCAGGCGGTGCAGCATCATCTCGAAAAAACGGGTTATCACGTCGAACGCCAAGGCCAGGGCACTTGGGAAGAAGAATGAATCTATGGCTGATCGCCGGTTATGATCGAGCGATCGCGATGATCCGGAAAAGGTTCAATTAAAATAGATCACTCATTTTAAAATAAAAGAGCGGGAGCAGCGTATCGTGCTGCTCCCGCTCTTTTATTGTGCCTATGTATCGGATTACTTCTTTTTCTTGGCCGGTGCTTTTTTAGCAGCGGGTTTTGCTGCCGGTTTCGCTGCTGCTTTTTTGGCAGCCGGTTTTGCAGCAGTTTTTGCAGGGGCTTTCGCAGTTGTTTTTGCGGCAGCTTTAACGGCCGGTTTAGCCGGAGCCTTGGCGGCCACTTTCTTTGGTGCTGCTTTCGCGGCGGATTTAGCGGCCGGTTTTACAGCTGCTTTTTTAGTAGCGGGTTTTGCTGCCGGTTTAGCGGCCGGTTTTACGGCTGCTTTTGCCGAGGCGGCTGTTTTTTTTGGTGCAGCTTTAGGGGCTGCTTTGGCGGCCGGCTTTTTAGCGGCGGTCGTCTTTTTTGCTGTTGCCATAATTTTGCAATGTGCTCCTTTGTTGAGATGTTGGTAATACTAGGCGCTCTTATATTTCAACTTTTATTTCCCGACGTCAAGTAATAAAGCCGTAACTTTCACACATTAATGAAAATTATTTTTGGCAAAGATCATTTCAGATATGCTCACATTGATCTAAATGACGAAGAGCGGAGGTAACTTTTAACCTCTGATCGGCAAGATCCGGCTTTGGAGAAAAAGTAGATCTAACGTCAAAAATTGTTTTGACAACACAAGAAGTCAGATACATACGGATAAGAACATTGAGTATCCGTCTGCACTTTGTTTAATTATGTTCATCTGCGTATGTCCGTAATGCGAAAGAAATTATTGAACGAGGATGAATGCAGATATGGACAAATGGCCAAAACGAAAGCACCTCGTTATGTAACCGCTCAGACAGAAAATGGCACGGATCGGCGTCAATATCGTGTTTAGAAGAGATGTTAGAAAAGGTTCGCATTCGATGTGATGTCGAGCCATGCAGGCGTAGATCTTTCATGACATCTCTTTGAAACGAACGAAACGATAATTTTCATTTTGGCATTTAAACTTTATAAATTAAGCGAAAAGCAAGGAGACCAAACAACAATGGGACATCGTAATAGAAACCAGACCTATGGCAGGGACACAGATCCCCGCAGGTACGATAACGAGCACCGTCGCGTTCTGCGCGAAGGGTACCCGAGTGATTTCTCCCCGTCCGGTTTTGAGATCGGATCTACATTTCGCAATGACGAAAACTATTTCGGCGGAGGCGGAGGTCAGGGCTATGAATCAGGTTATGTCGATCATGACTATGATCTAAGCTCATCGCGAGGGCCATATCGCCGCAGCTTGGGAGGATATGATCGCGTAAGCGAACAGGATCTCAATGCCGATCACGGCAATTATGCACGTCACTCGGCGTGGCGTACAACCAACTACGGACGAGGAGATCGCCATGATGCATACGATCGATACAGCCCGCAAAACTATGATCGACGATTTGAGAATTATGGTGAGAGATACCCAAGTTCCGAACGCGGCTACGCGGCGCCTTATGGCGATCACCGACGCGGATTTGGGATCGGGCGAGTGATGAGATCTCATCATGGTTCGGTGACGAAGAGGCAGAGCACAGGCGGCAGCTCGATGCCACGTATGAGGGAAAACATCGCGGCCGCGGGCCAAAGGGCTACACACGTTCAGATGACCGCATCCGAGACGATGTTAACGACTGTCTGACCGACGATGATTATATCGACGCATCAGACATTACAGTTGATGTCGCATCCGGCGATGTCACCTTAAGCGGAACGGTAGAGAACAGGTACGCAAAACGCCGCGCCGAGGATCTGACCGAGTCGGTATCAGGCATCAAAAATGTCGAGAACCGCCTGAGAGTCAAAACCGCAGTAATGGATACTGAAAGAAAAATGCCGTCTGCCGAAAATACAGCATCGGCTAAAGCATCTTGATCTGATATTAAGATGATGACGTTATTTCGTTAACTTTGAGCAGGTTTTTCACCGAACCTGCTCTTTTTTGCTTGTGAGAGCATATTATTAAAAAGGCATGCTCGACATTATAGATCAGATCCTCGGGTTAAGTGCTCAGACGCGGGACATCACTATTTTGCAGATGTCAGCACGTGCGGTGGTCGTTTTCTTTTTTGCCATCGCGATCATTCGTATCGGCGATGAGCGTTTCATGGGACGACACACGGCGCTTGATGTGCTGTTGGGGATAGTCTTTGGTTCGGTGGTAAGTCGTGCGATATCGGGAACGGCCCCTTTCTTTCCGACGCTGGCCGCATGTATGGTGCTTGTGGCGTTGCATTGGATAATTTCGGCTTTGTCGCAGTACTCGGGAAAATTTGCATTTATTTTTACGGGGCGTTCGCGGCCGCTGATCATCGACGGCGAACTCGATCGAAAGCAAATGCACTTAACACACATTAGCGAAGCCGACCTTCGCGAGGCAGTACGTGCTCATGGAAAGAATGTCGATCTGTCGCTGGTTAAACGAGCGACACTCGAAAGAAATGGATCGATCAGCATTGTATTTGCTTCCGAAACAGAGATCGAAGCAAAACCGAGCAACAAACCGCCGGACGAATGATCTGCGTTCCCTATGACCATCAAGGTTGTGAAAGTGCGCAGTAAACCGTGAAAAATTGAGCTTATTACGACAGTTTAATGGGCTGCTCGGGCCATCTGCTGATGCAGACGGCAGATCTTACGAGCAACCCATACATGAACTTTTGTCACTGACGCTAGAATGTTGCATCCGGATCTTTGCGTTCGGTTTGTTTGTGGGGCGAGGCTTCGGTGGCTGCGAGGCCGAAATAGTCGATCTGTGACGCTCCCGTCTCCTCCATTATGCGCGAGGCATCGATCTTTTGCTCCTGTTTGTGAATATACACCATAAGAACGCAATGGCCTTCGCGAAGGGCGTTCTGATAGCGTTCCATAATGACGCGGTCAAAGGTGATATTGCGAAATGTCCGCATGAATTTAGCGAACGGACCGTGGTCGTCACCGCTGAAATCATAGGTCTGCTCACCCTTGACACCGCAAAAAAGCTCAATATCATCCGCGACAAATCCCGCTTGTCCGATAGCCTCAGCGGCGGGTACGCCTTTACTCGAATCTTCGTATATCCCCATTAGCCTGTACACCGGATCGGGCGTAAACCCGTCAGGGTTGTTGATCGGTTTGACCTCAACAGCATTAGATGTATTTGTCATTTTAGTTGCCTCCATTTACATAAAAAGTCAGTTGGCACAGGAACGGTTGATTCTTATCTATATGATTCGACAGATCGACCATCGGTTGCCGCAAATGAGGCAACCGATGGTCGATGTATTACGCTATGTGATCTTTTAAAATTTCACGCTACAGATGCTGAAAATATCAGCGGACGTTATCGTTTGTTCAGGCTTTCGTCATAGAGGTACTGATACGCGCGATAGTTGTTCATTACCTTAAAGACGTAATTCTTTGATTCGGCAAAGCCGATCTCGGACGCAAAGATGCCGGCGTCTTTTGGTTTTGTGCGGGCGAGCCAGCGTGCGGCATTATCCTCGCCGCCGTTGTAGCTCGCGGCAATGGCTTCGTAAAGGCCGTCGAACTGATCCTTGAGGTCGGCGATGTATTCGGTACCGATGGCAATATTGATCCTCGGGTTATAAAGGTCGTCCGGCTGCAGAACGTTATAACCGGCTTTTTTGTTGTATTTTAAAGCGGTGTCCATCACCAATTGCAAAAGTCCGCGAGCTGCTGAGCCGGATTTTGCCGAAGGACGAAATGAACTTTCCTGTTTCATTATCGCGAGTATGAATCGCGGATCGATCTTTTTCTTTCTGGCATATTCCAGAACCTCGATGCGAAACGGTACCGGATAATCAGCGGCCCTTACCGATACAGGCTTTGGCTTTGTGCCGCTCGTAACACGATCGTAAGCGAGGCCGCCGTAATATGTGCTGTTCTGTGAGAGCGAACTGAAAAGCATATTTGCATCGCTCTTTTTACCTGAGCGTTCGAGAGCGTTTGCCTTTAGATATTTGACCTCGTCGGCAGAGACCATCGAGTCGGCAAAGCGGTTCAGAGAAAGCAGCAGATCGGCGGCAGCGATCGCCGCAGGCCAGTTGCCGCGGTAATTTTCCATTCTAAGACGGCAATCAAGAGCATTTGTTTCGGTCGCCGTTCCCGAAAAACGAGTGCGTGCTTTATCGACCCAGGCGCTTGCGTCATCATACTTTTTCGCCTCGCGTAGAGCATCGATAATGTTCAGATATGCCGAGTCGATCCGTTCGCCCGTCGGATACATCACGGTGTACTGCTCGTATGCTTGAGCCGCCTCGATGTTGCGGCCGAGACGGACGTTGCAGGCACCTTTAAAAGCGAGGCTCTCGCGGCCGTCCTTTGTTGCGGGAAATTCGGTTGCTGCACGGTCGAACCAGACGATCGCTTTGCTGTATTCGCGTTCCCACATTAGCGAACGCCCCATACCGAACAACGCATAGGACATCGCGGGATCTGAAGAGTAATTATCTATGATCTTCTGAAAATGCTTACGTGATTCCGGAAAATGGCGATTGTCGAGATATGCCTTGCCGCGTGCGAGATGCTCGCTTACGGTCAATGTGACCAACTTGCCGTCAGCCGAGCGGCTGGAGCGATCCTTTTCGATCACAGACCTTAACGTCGCATCAGATGTCTGTGCAAATGCGGTCAAAGTGAGAGATGAAATGATAGCTAGAGCAATGATGATCGTCTTCATAGTTTTGTGTCGCGGCGAGATAAGGTGCAATTCCGCAAGGTTATCAAAATCTTTGACGTGTTGCGAACACGGTAAGTTTGCCGTCTCGAAAAGCATGCGCGTTCGTGCTAGGATTATGAGTTTGGAGTTAATGATATGCAGATCGCTTTAAATGGCGCGACCACAATGACCGCCGATCTCGAAACCGACATTCGGGCCGCCGCGGCCGCGGGCTATGATCTCGTCGAACTGAGATCCAACAAACTTTACGACTATCTCGAACTTAAGACCGTCGATGATCTCAATGCACTGCTTGCCGAGACTGATATAGGTGTTCTGTCTATCAATACTCTCGAACATATAACGTGGCGCTCTGATGGGGACTATGCTGCGATAAAAGCCGAATGTGCAAAACTCAGCGAGATCTCGCGAGCTATCGGATGTCCGTATGTGCTGTCAGTGCCCGGAGCCTTGCGTCAAGGGCCAAAGACCGATGAAGAGACCTTTGCGGAGTCGGTGCGTGTACTCAACGAACTTGCAGACATCGCCGAGCCTTTTGGCATAAAGATCGGATTTGAATTTTTGGGCGAAGCGGGAAATTCTGTCCAGACGCTGGACCTCGGCAGCCGCATCGTTAATGAGGTCAACCGCGACAGTGTCGGCAATGTGATAGACACATATCATTTTTACGCAGGCAGTTCTTCGTTAGATGCGATCGATAAGCTCGATCCTAAAAAACTGTTCATCTTTCATATCAATGATGCCGAAGATCTGCCGAAAGCCGAACTTAACGACTCGAAACGTCTATATCCCGGCCTCGGCATTCTTCCGATAAAAGAGATCAAACAGCATCTCGACGGCATCGGTTACGACGGTCCGGTGAGCGTCGAAATATTTCGCCCCGAATATTGGGAAAAAGATCCTTTCGAGGTCGCCGTCGAAGCAAAGAACGCGACTGAAAAGGTCTTGGGCATTGGCAAGTACGCCGCAGGCGGATCGTGGTAGGAGATTTTTAACCGCAGCGACGCTGAGACGCGGAGAAAAGATTAAGAATGATCTTTTCGATCTCTCTGCGTCTCCGCGTATCTGTGGTTAACTCATTTTATGGATAAAGTTAGGATCGGAATTGTCGGAACGGGTTACGCAGGAAATCTGCACGGGCGCATATATTCGCGTGAAGAAAGGGCTGAGATATCGGCATTGTATGACATCATCCCCGAACGAGCCGAGCGAACGGCAAAGAGCATTGGCGGCAAGGTCTGTTCTTCTCGCGAGGAGCTTTTTGATAACTGCGATGCCGTTATCGTATGTGCTCCGAATCGGACGCATACGGATATCGCTTCGACAGCCGTTCACGCGGGAAAGCACGTATTCTGCGAAAAGCCATTCTCGATCGGCATTGACGACGCCCAAAAGCTGCTCGATGTCGCTAACGGCAGTTCAAAGGTCTTTCAGGTCGGCCATAATCGACGGTTCGCACCGGTCTATGCGACGCTTAAGGAACTGCTTTCAAAAGACAAGGCTCACTCAGCTCACGTTAAGATGAATCGCGGCGAATTAAAAAATCCTGTCTGGACCGGCGACACCGGTGTGACGGGCGGATTTTTATACGAAACGACGATCCATCTATTTGATATGATCCGATATCAGTTCGGAGAGATCGAAGAATTGACCGCATACGGTTCGCAGCACGAATATCCGGAACTGGACGAATTTTCGATGATCTTTAAATTCAAGAACGGGTCGCACTGTACATTTGCTTCATCGTCGGATGCAAGCTGGCATTTTCCATTTGAGCGGATCGAAGTTTTCTGTCATCATCGCACGATCATGACCGAAGAAATGGAACGCATCATGGATTCGCAGGGAATGGATGCGAACTTTGAGACGAGGTCATTTCATATGGCCGAAAAGGAAGAACGTTGGGGTTATGTTCAGGAAGACCGGGCATTTCTCAACGCCATTCTTGACGGTGAGCCGGTTCCAGTGACGGCGACAGATGGATTTAGAGCGGTCGAACTCGTAGAATCTGTTTATAGGGCCATCAGCTCGGGCGAACGCGTCCGGTTCTAGCTTGTGATGATCGAGTAAAAATAGGCGGTTAAGTTACATCAAATGAGAAAGTGTTCTAATTGCGGGAACATAAACACGGCCGAGAGCAACTTTTGCAGGTTCTGCGGCTCGATGATCACCGCGTCGCCGACACCGCAATTTCAGCCTCAGATGCAGCCCGCACCGCCGCCTCCTCAGCATAATGCCGATCCGCTTAATTATCAGGCACCGCCGGCTTATTCCTGGAAAACGGATGAGTTTAAAACGAGTTCGGAGGCGAGAAACACTACACAGATCACTGCACCATCCTATCGCGGCCCGCAGCCGTTGTCGCCGCCAATGACCGCGCCTGTCGGTTTTCATCAGCCGATGCACTTGGCACAGCCATATCGCTGTCCATACTGTTCGAGTCAGTATCTGCCCACAGTGATTCGAAAGATCTCGACCGGCGGATGGGTCACATTCGCATTGCTGCTTGTTTTCTTTTTCCCGTTATTTTGGATCGGGCTGCTAATGAAAGAAGATCAACGATACTGCCCGAGCTGTAATTCCCGCGTAGGCTAACGATAATAATAACCCTTTGGATGCCCGATCTTGATATCCGGATTCGTGCTCGTGACCTCGACCTTGTGGTATCCCTTTTTCATATGGGTCGAAAGATATGTCAGGGCAAATTGGCGTCCGAGCGTCATATTGAGGTCGCGAAAGAAAGGCGTAAGTGAGACAGGTGCTCCAAATCCCTGAAAATATGCCTTGCCGCCCGTCTCGTCAGCGACACGCTGCAATGCTGCCTGCCCCGCAGAGGCGAGAGTGTGCGAATCAGAAGTAGCAGATGTCGGTATATAGATCGAATAGATCGCAACGCTGTTCTTTTGTGCTTTTGAAATAACGCGATCGACTGGAAGCGAATTTGCGATACTCGCCGGTGAGGTGCCCTGTAAACTGTCGAAACCGTCCGATATCAGAAATATCGCACGCCGTCCGCCCGGTAGGCTCTGAAATTTGCCGATCGCCTCATCGATCCCGTCATAAGCTCCTGTACCGCCGCCGGTGCTGCCGCCCGGCACGATCCTGACAGACTTTGCCGCTTTATCGTGATCGGTAGTAAATTTGGCAAGTGTCAAAAGATTGCCGCCGCGTATATATCCGACCATAACGCGTGTACCCTGCGGCATACCGGTAATAAAATCGCGTACCGACTGGAGCTGAAGATTGACGTCGCCGTTAACTTCCTCCTGAATGAGGATCGCGACAGATAAAGGCGAGTCAGACACACTGCGAAGCGAAAGTATCGTCTGATCTTCCTTATCCTCACTGACCTTGAGCATCTCGATCTCGACGATCTCGTTGGCGAGTCCACTCTTGATCTCCTGCTTTGTAAAAATCGAGATAGGTATAGTGACGGGACGTACCTTTTGCCGGCCGTTCGGAGCCTCAGGCTGGGCAGCGGCATAAGCAGCAAAAAGTGTGAAAGTTAACGCGATCAGCCAGATTCGTTTCATAAGTCGGATATTTCCACTTTATGCGACATTGGATATTGTTTCAACTAAAAAGAGAATGATGACGGCGATCGCCGACGGTTTTTACGCACGCGATTTGTATCCATCGGCGGCTAATGTAAAGTATTGCTTGAGATGAGCGACCTTGTAAAAAAATACGGGATCACAAGCCGGGAACTCGCACGAGGGCGAAATCTGCTAGGCGGTGCGATCGGTGCTCCGATAGTCGCGGGCGTTGTGCCTGCGGCGGCGACCGCGGTTCTGATGGCCCTTTTCGGTTCGGCGCCGCCGGTTGCCGTGACGATACTATTTTTTGGAATGGTCGTGACGATCGTCTCGCTGCTCATCGGACTCGGGTTGAGCGGAATGTTCATGTACAGACGCTCAAATTGGAAGAACTATATTCGCGAAAAGATCGCCGCCAGCGGCATCGGGGCCACCGAGGTCGATTGGTTCAGGCGTGAAATGAAACCGTCTGAACGAAAGATGCTCGACGGAATGAGAAAGGCAGATCCGCTCGTCGGCGACAGTTACGCAGAGGCTCTGGCATCACGTATCACCGCGAAACGCATACAGCGTTCGTCAAAGCGAGAGCTGTTGTTGATGCAGCGTCGCCGAAACAAACTCCAACAGCTGAAGGCCGAGAGTGCTGAGAGATTTATCGCCGAGATCGACTCTGACATTCAAAAGGTGACGGCGATAAATGACGATGCATCCGCAACACTTGCCGAAGCAGAATCGAGAATGCAGATGGTCGAGGCCGCATACACACGCGGATCAAGCCTGAGCGATAACGAGATCGCACTAAAAAAGCTGAATGCACGCGCCGCACAATTACCGCTCGCTCTTGAGCAGGCACGATTGACAGAAGAAATAAGAAGGGAATTAGAACTCGAGGAAGGCGAATGAGAACCGGCGTGCCGTTCGGACGTATGAATTGAACCTGTAATTAACAGGTGGGCGGCGTTCCGACCCTTATCGGGCCATCGTAGCCGATGTCTCCGGCGACTTCTCTCGTAAGAGACCGCACTGACAGCGACATTTGCCTCCCGGCATTCATATGTTGGCTCAATTGTGTGTGCGTCCGTGGACTAACACGCCAGTAAAACTTCTTTCGCCAGATAGATAATAGCACACCGAGCGGGATCAAAAACAACCGCTGCAAGACGAACTATACAGCCTGGGCATGATCGCGATTTTTGAGGATGCGGTCGAGCATATCACTGCACTCGGAGCTGCGTGACGCGAGCTGATTATCGGTGCTGACGATCTTTTCACGTTCCTGATGAAGCTCGTCGGCGATATGTAGTGCGGCAAGTATGGCAACCTTAAGCGAATCGACGGTCATAGTGCCCGACGATATCTCACGCATCTTTCGATCGACGTAATCGGCAAGCTCATGTATATAGCTGTTGTCACCGTCGGACCGGATGCTGTAGGTCTGATTATAGATCTCGACCCGTATGGTCGATGTGCCGTCACTGTCATTCATACTCGTTAAATGGCGGTTTGACAAGAGTACTAACCCGCAACCGCAGCCGCGATCTCAGGATCCAGCTGTGAGAGTGCATCGAGCATCGCGTCAACCTTTTCCTGTATCGCCTCACGTTCGCCAAGCAGTTCGGCGATCTTTTCGCCGCCGTCGGTCGCTCCGCTGGCTAGTTCGGCCAATTCGGCTCTAAGCGTCTTGACCTCGCTCTCAAGGCGGGTGTTATCCTCTTTTAACTTTTTAACAAGCTCGACCGTTAAATAGATCTTGTCCTCAAGATGCGAAAATTTTTCTAAACCGGACATGCCGTTCATTATCAAATACTCCAACTGCTGCCGAACCTGAATGTCGGATTTAGATTATCAACATTTGTCGGCGAAACTTCAAGTAAAACTTTAACGTAAGCCTTTATCCTCTCGGTGAAATGCCAAGTTCCTCACGTATCGCACCGAGTATTCTGCCGTGTGCGGACTCGACCTCATCCTCTTGTAATGTGCGTTCGGTGCTTAGATACGATAGCCTGATCGTAAGGGCGCGTTCGCCATCGACAAGGCCTTTGCCTTCAAAAATATCGACATATTCGACGCTCTGCAAAAGCGGTTCGCTGAGAGCATGGACGCAGCGGATGATCTGTTCGTACTGCAGATCACGGCTGACAATGAATGTAATGTCGCGGCTGACGCCCGGATATCTCGGCAATGGCTTATATGCCGAAGGCCGTACATCGATCGAGAGAATGCGGCCGAGATCCAATTCGGCGGCATATACCGGCAACCGAAACTTATTTGCACTCGATATCTGATCGTTGAGGCGTCCGATCGAGCCGACCTTTTTGCCTTCGACAAAGATGGATGCGGATTGGCCTCGACGCAGGTGCTCTATCTCGTCAGCGATAAATATCGGCTGATCGATGCCCGTTGCACTTAAAGCCGCCTCAACAGCACCTTTTAGGTCGTAGAGATCGCCGTCACGCTGCGGTATCGCTTTGTGCTCGAGGATCTCGCCGCCTGTCGAGACGAGTGAAAGCACTTCTTTTTCGACCGGCATCTCATTTTGTGATGCCGCAAAGACCTTTCCGATCTCAAAGAGCCGCAGATCGCGCCGCTGATGGTTAAGATTAAGCCGAACGGCTGAGATAAGCCCCGGGAGAGCCGTCGGCCGCATTCGCACCGCCCCCTCAATGACAGCATCCTCAAGTGTCACGTAAGGTTCGTCAGGTACGGTCGCGAGGTCTTCGATAGGCTGATATGCTCCGTCATTTGCCGTATCGATAAAGCTGTAAGTGATCGCCTCATCAAAGCCAAGATCGGCGAGACGCTGCCGCAGACGGCGTTTGCGGTCCTCAGCGGGAAGGTATTCGCCCGCGTGAAATGCAGGCGGCAGTTCATCGGCGATATTCTCATAGCCCATGTGACGAGCGACCTCCTCGACGAGGTCCTCTTCGATGTTGATGTCATAACGCCACGACGGAGCGATGAATGACATCGAACCATCTCCCGCGGTCTCGCATTTTATACCGAGTCTGTCGAGGATGTTGAGAGCGGTTCCTGTCTCGACATTCATACCTGTGAGGCGCTTTACCGCCGCCGAAATATCATTTGACAGAATGACCGGGGGCTCGTGACGAGTCGGATAAATGTCGATGAACTCGCCTTTTTCGCCGCCTGCGAGCAAGCATATCAGTTCGGCGGCACGCTCAGAAGCACGTATGACATTGTCGATATCGACACCGCGTTCGAAACGATAACTGGCCTCTGAGTGCAGATCTAATTTGCGGGAAGTCGCCCTTATGGTCTCACGTTTAAAGTATGCGACCTCAAGTAATACATTAACAGTTGAGTCAGTGATACCCGAATGAATACCGCCCATTACTCCGCCGATCGCAGCGGGTTTTTCGGCATCGCAGACCGCGACCATTGACACGTCAAGCTTGCGTTCGACCTCATCGAGAGTAGTGATCGATTCGCCCTCACGGGCAACACGCACGATTATCTGCCCGCCCTCGAGCTTATCGAGATCAAAGGCATGCATCGGCTGGCCGAGTTCGTGCATTACATAGTTGGTGATATCAGCGATGTTGTTGATCGAACGCTCGCCGATCGCGACGAGCCGCTCGGCCAGCCATTCGGGAGACGGGCCGACCTTTACATTGCGAATGACGCGAGCGGTAAATCGATGACATAGATCAGGGACTTCGATCTTTACGATGTCGTGAGCCAGAACAGGCGGCATCGGAGCTTCGGTCGAAGTTCTAGCCGAAAAAAGGCTCTTGTCGCAGCTGACGCCCAACTCCCTTGCAACCCCAAGATGCGAAAGGCAATCAGGGCGATTAGATGTCAGGTCTATATCAAAAATACGGTCAAATCCGTGAGATTCGATCCCCTCGACCGCCAACCCGACCCGCGTCAAAGCCTTTCCCGCATCCTCTGCCGAAAGGTCCAGATCGATCAATTCTTTTAACCAGTTATAGCTGATATTCATATGTACAAAATATTGCCTGTTAATGATCGCGATACGGCACTCTGATCACCACCGGTTTGCACGCGACGGCCGATATCGGATTCCAGATCAACGCGAAGTTTTTTTCATTATTATTGATGCCATTAAGCTAAGTCTTCTTTCAACGCTGTCTGCCAACAATTATTGCTCCTGCGAACTATTATTCGTCAATCAAACGTTCGACGGGAGTCTTATCATTTACATGATCCAAAACTGTGTCCGGAATATGTTGATGGTTTCTACTTCCTCTCAAATGAGCAACATCCGCTCGAGCAAAACTGAGTTGGCCGACCTGATCATATTCTGAACCACAGTAAGGACAACTCCAGCCGCCAAAAATAATCTCATTCCACGAGATAAGCCGTTTAGATCGTGCAACTTTCCGATCGCATCGAGCACAAAATCTATCTCGTGCAATAAAGGGTAGGTCATTGCCCTTAGTTCGTTCCTCGCTCCACTTTATAAAATAAATGACCAGCCTGAGCATGACCCACGTACTCAAGATGCCTAACAATACGAGTATAAAGATCAGCATTGTTTGCTACCTGAACTGCTCTAAGAATCGCACATCGTTTTCGAACATATGGCGGATGTCATCGATGTTGTACATCATTGCGGTCATGCGTTCGAGGCCAAAGCCGAAGGCGAAGCCGGTGTAAACGGTCGGGTCAACGCCGACGGCGCGAAGCACATTTGGGTGTACCATGCCTGAGCCGCCGAGTTCGATCCAGCCTGAGCCTTTGCATGGGCGACAGCGTTCGAAAGTGAGCTGCGAGCCGTGCGGTGTGTGAGCATTGCTGCTGAGCGTTCCCGTACCGCCGCATTTGAAGCACGAAAAATCAAATTCTGCCGAAGGCTCTGTAAAAGGGAAGTAAGACGGCCGAAAGCGTGTGACCGTGTCCGGGCCGAACAGACGTTTGAGCCATTCGGTAACGGTGCCCTTAAGATGAGCCATCGTTATGCCTTTATCGACGCAAAGCCCCTCAAGCTGATGAAACATCGGTGTATGGGTCATATCGGGCGTATCACGGCGAAATACTTTGCCGGGGGCGAGAATGCGGATCGGCACACCGCGACGCTCCATCGCGCGTATCTGGACGGTAGATGTCTGCGAACGCAATGCCAGTCCTGTCGTCGTGTAGAACGTATCCTGAGATTCCCGTGCCGGATGGCCGTCGGGAATATTAAGCGCGTCAAAATTATAATGATCGGTCTCGATCTCGCGGTCGTCCTCGATGGCATAACCCATCGAAACAAAAATGTCCTCAATACGTTGTCTGAGGATCGTGATCGGATGCAGGTGGCCCTGTCGCTGACGGCGTCCGGGCAAGGTTACATCAAGGCGATCGCGTTCGAGCACGAGTTCGGTCAGGTGTGAGGCAAGATCAAGCTCGATGCCGGCGATGCTGTCAGCGATCTCGCGTTCGATAGATTGAGCGTATTTGCCGAAATCGCTTCGTTCCTCGGCGGGCACTTTGCCGATCAGCTTCATCGCGGCCGCAAGGTTCGATCTTTTACCGGTGTGGCGCACTTTCAGCTCGTTGAGCGACCGAAGTGCGTCCTCGGCGGCGTTGACGTCAAGCCCGGCGACATTAAGTGCGGTCAGCGGTTGAGCTTCTTGAAAGTATGCGGTTCGGGCTGCTTCGATTTGAGACCTTTCTTCGGACATATAAATGTATGTTTATAAGTTAACGGGAAACTTAGACAGGCTAAGATCGACGTAAAAACATATTTTTACCTGTACTCATAAAAGTATCAAGGCAGACACGGCAATAAAATGCACTTAATCACTTATTTTCAATGATTTGAGACTCGAATTAGCGATCATCATATTAATTGATGAGTTCGACTTGCGACCCAAAGCGTCTTAAAATCGAAGGTATAATCTTTTAGCTATCAGACAAATAATATTATGAAAGCCATTGTAAAGAGCAAAGCAGAACCGGGTCTTTGGATCGAGGACGTTCCTGAGCCGGTCATGGGTATCAACGATGTGATGATCCGTGTCAAACGCGGCGGTATCTGCGGCACTGACCTTCACATATATAACTGGGACGCATGGGCGCAGCAGACAATTAATATACCGACGACGATCGGCCATGAGTTTGTGGGTGAGATCGTCGATGTCGGCTCGAATGTGGTTGATTTTTCGCCCGGCGATATTGTGAGCGTCGAGGGGCATCTCGTCTGCGGACGCTGTCGCAACTGTATGGCGGGCCGCCGTGCGTTGTGTGCCAACACCCGCGGAGTCGGCGTCAACACCAACGGCGGCTTTGCCGAATACATCGCCGTGCCGTACACCAACATCTGGAAGCATAAACCCGACATCGACCTCGACGTTGCGGCGATCTTTGACCCTTTTGGAAATGCGGTGCATACGGCTCTCGCCTTTGAGGTCTTTGGCGAAGACGTGCTCATCACCGGAGCCGGCCCGATCGGCATAATGGCAGCCGCTGTCGCCAAACACGCCGGAGCACGTAATATCGTCATCACGGACGTCAACCCGTTTCGTCTGGAACTCGCCGAGAAAATGGGCCACGTTACCAAAGCTCTCGACGTCAGCAAACGGTCGATCTCAGACGTGCAAAAAGATCTCGGTATGAAAGAGGGCTTTGACGTCGGCATGGAAGTGTCCGGCGTTCCCGTCGCCTTCAAAGACATGCTCGCCAATATGTTCCACGGCGGCAAGATCGCCTTCCTCGGCATTCCCGGCGGCCCTTTCGAGATCGACTGGAAGACCGTCATCTTCAACATGATCACCATCAAAGGCATCTACGGCCGCCAGATGTACGAGACATGGTACCAAATGTCCAACCTCCTCGACGCCGGCGTCGATATCAAACCCGTCGTCACCCACCGCTATTCCTACAAAGACTTCGAAAAAGGCTT
>Ga0153956_1000794_pt1 | contig 32615 bp, 30 predicted proteins | sample TSFL040MetaG_FD_104704 | JGI IMG/M metagenome (GOLD analysis project Ga0153956, IMG submission 104704) | Attine ant fungus gardens microbial communities from Florida, USA - TSFL040 MetaG | ecosystem: Host-associated > Fungi > Mycelium > Unclassified | place: USA: Florida, Wekiwa Springs... | reverse complement strand
CGTGCGTGCGCGAGGACGACATTTCGCGCCTGATCGAACTCGGCATTCCCGCCGGCGGCGCGCTGCTCGCCGCGCCGCTGCGCGATACCTTGAAGCTCGCCGACGCCGGCGCGCGCGTCGTCGCGACCGAGCCGCGCGAAGCGCGCTGGCGCGCGTTGACGCCGCAGATGTTCCGTCGCGGCGAACTCATCGCCGCGCTGGCCGGCGCGCAGGCGGAAGGCGTCGCCGTCACCGACGAGGCGATGGCGATGGAGCGTCGCGGCCACCGGCCTTTGCTCGTCGAAGGCGCCGAGAGCAATATCAAGGTGACGACCGCGGCCGATCTGGCGCTGGCCGAGCATCTGCTGGGCCGGCATTCGGGATCGGAGATTCAGGATCCGGGATTGCGCCCCGCAAATCCGTAGCCTTCGAATTTCCGGTCCTCGTCCCGCTGCCCGCAAGCCGACATCCGGCTCTTCCGAGTCCCTAATCCCCACTCCCGAATCCTATCCATGCGTATTGGCCAAGGCATCGACGTTCACGCTTTCGGACCCGGCGACCACGTCGTGCTGGCCGGCGTGCGCGTCCCGCACGAACAGGGGCTCGTCGCGCATTCCGACGGCGACGTCGTGATCCACGCGTTGTGCGACGCGTTGCTCGGCGCGCTCGCGCTCGGCGACATCGGCCATCACTTCCCGCCCAGCGATCCGCGTTGGAAGAACGTCAGCAGCCGACATTTCCTGCTGCATTGCGCGGCGCTGGCGATCGAGCGCGGCTACGAGCTGGCCAACGCGGACGTCACCGTCGTGTGCGAACGGCCGAAGGTCGGACCGCACGTCGAGGCGATGCGGCGCAACCTCGCCACCGATCTCGGTTGCGCGATCGGCGACGTCGGCGTGAAGGCGACCACCACCGAGAAGCTCGGCTTCACCGGCCGCGGCGAGGGCATCGCGGCGTTCGCCGTGGTGCTGCTGCAGCGGCGGCGCGCGTCCGATCGCGTGGCCAGCGCCGACGATCCCGAATTGCACGCGCTGGTGCGCCTGCTCGAGCCGGACCCGCAGGAGTGAGCGCCACGTTGCCGCATGCGCACGGCGGTCCGCCGGCGACTGCCGTGCTGCGCGCGCAGGCCGCCGATTTCCGCGTCGACGAGATCCTCGGTTTCGAGCCGAGCGGCGCCGGCGAGCATGCGTTCGTGCTGGTCGAGAAGACCGACGCGAACACCGAATGGGTCGCGCGCCAGCTTGCGGACGCAACCGGCGTCGCACCGCTCGCGGTCGGTTTCGCCGGTCTCAAGGATCGCCACGCGGTCACGCGCCAGGCGTTCACCGTGCAACTGCCGGGGCGCGCCGATCCGGATTGGCAGGCGCTGGCGATCGACGGCGTGCGCGTGCTTTCGGCGACGCGCCACGATCGCAAGCTCAAGCGTGGCGCGCATCGCGGCAATCGCTTCCGCATCCGCCTGCGCGAGGTGCGTGGCGAGCGCGTCGCGATCGAAGCGCGGCTCGATGCGATCCGCGCGCGTGGCGTGCCGAACTACTTCGGCGAGCAGCGTTTCGGCCGCGACGGCCGCAACATCGCGCTGGCCGAGTCGCTGTTCGCCGGGCGCCGCATGCCGCGCGCGCAGCGCGGCTTCGCGCTGTCGGCCGCGCGCTCGGAAATCTTCAACACGTTGCTCGCCACGCGCGTGGCGGACGCGAGCTGGGATCGCGCGCTGGAGGGCGAGGTCTGCATGCTCGACGGCAGCCACGCGGTGTTCGGGCCGGAACCGATCGACAGCGAGCTCGCCGGGCGGCTGGCCGCGTTCGACATCCATCCGACCGGACCGATGTGGGGCGCAGGCGAGTTGCGCAGCATGGCCCTCGTGCGGCAGCTCGAACTCGCCGCTGCCGCGGCGAACGAAGGACTGGCGCGCGGTCTGGAGCGGGCCGGACTTTCGCAGGAACGCCGTGCACTGCGCCTGCGCGTGGCCGGGATGCAGCATGAATGGGAAGCGGTCGACTGCCTCGTGCTCGAATTCCAGCTCGCCGCCGGCGCATTCGCGACTGCGGTGCTGCGCGAACTGTGCGGCTGGAACGCGCCGGCCTGAGCCGGCCGGGCTGGCGCGCATGCCGTCGTTCGATCGGACAGGTTTCCGACGGACGGTCGAACCGGCTCCCGGCCTGTGCCGGTCGACGCATTCCTCGGACGATTTCCCCGCATTCGGAGCATTCAGCTTGGTGCCCGGGCCGCCCGTGGTCGCACCGCCGACGCGGTTTCCGTCCAGAAGCTAGATCCGCTGCAACAACACGATCACCGCGCCGGTGCCGCCCTGCGCCGGCCGCGCCGAGGTGAACGCGAGCACGTCGCCGCGCCGGCGCAGCAAGGTGTCGGTGAGTTGTTTCAGGACCGGTCCCTGCGCCTTCGAGCGCAAACCCTTGCCGTGCACGATGCGCACGCACAACTCGCCCTGGCGGCGGCAGTCGTCGAGGAACAGGCGGATCGCCTCGCGCGCGACCGCGACGCTCATCTCGTGCAGGTCGATCTCGGCGCGCACGCTGAACTGGCCGCGACGCAGCCGTTGCAGCAGGCGCTGCTGCTGGCCGGATTTCAGGTAGGTGATCTCGTCGCCGGCCTCGATCGTGGCCGGGTCGAACGCATGGGTCAGCAATTCCTCGCGCACGCGCGCCTCGTCGAGGATCGACTGCAGCGGTTCCGGCGCCGGCCGCGGCTTGGTCGGCGTGGCGGCGGGCGCCTGCTTCAGCGGCCGGACATGGCCGATCGCCTCGCGGAACAGCTGTGCGTCGTCGTCGCCCGAACTCATGGCGGCAGGCTAGCAGAAGAGCGTGCGGCGGATGCCGCGCAACTGCGTCGCGGGGCGTGAATCCGTTATCATTCCACGTTCACACCAGATGCCCCGCGGCACTTCGCGCATGGTGCGGATGTTCGGGCGGGGCGCCGCGCAGGAAGCCGAATTGCGAGTCCTCGTAAGCAATGATGATGGCGTCGACGCCCCGGGCATCCGAGTGCTCGCCGAGCATCTGGCCACGGTCGGCGACGTCACCGTGGTCGCGCCCGACCGCGACCGCTCCGGCGCCAGCAATTCGCTGACCTTGGACCAGCCGATCCGCGTGGCGCGCCTCGACGACGGCCGCTACCGCGTCGCCGGCACGCCGACCGATTGCGTGCACCTGGCCTTGTCCGGGCTGCTCGAACACGAGCCGCACATCGTCGTTTCCGGCATCAACAATTCCGCCAACCTCGGCGACGACGTGATCTATTCCGGCACGGTCTCCGCGGCGATGGAAGGCCGCTTCCTCGGCCTTCCGGCGATCGCCGTGTCGCTGGTGTCGCACGATCATCGTGGCACGCACTACGACAGCGCCGCGCGCGCGGTGCTGTTGCTGATGCGGCGCCTGCTGGTCGATCCGCTGCCGGCCGACACGATCCTCAACGTCAACGTGCCGGACCTGCCGTGGAACCAGATCCGCGGACTGGCGGTGACGCGCCTCGGTCGCCGCCATCGTGCCGCGCCGTGCATCGAGCAGACCGATCCGCGCGGCCGCCCGGTGTACTGGATCGGGCCGCCCGGCGCGGCCGAGGACGACGGCCCGGGCACCGATTTCAACGCGGTGCGCGACGGCTACGTCTCGATCACGCCGATCCACGTCGACCTGACGCGCTTCCAGGCGCTGGAAAAGGTCAGCGGCTGGGTCGCCGCGCTGCAACCCGAACTGGGCGACGCGGCATGAACGCGCCGAACGCGGGCGTGCGGCCATGAGTTCGTTCTCGCGTCCCGACCCGGCTGCGCGCGGGCTCGGCATGACCTCGCAGCGCGCGCGCGACCGGCTCGTCGACGGGCTGGTCAAGGACGGCATCCGCGACCATCGCGTGCTCGAGGTCATGCGCCAGCTGCCGCGCCACCTGTTCATCGACGAGGCGCTCGCCTCGCGCGCCTACGAGAACACCGCGCTGCCGATCGGGCAGGGCCAGACGATCTCGCAGCCGTGGGTCGTCGCGCGCATGACCGAAGCGCTGATCGAGGCGAAGATGCCGCGCCGCGTGCTCGAGATCGGCACCGGTTCGGGCTACCAGTGCGCGGTGCTCGCGCAGCTGGTCGAACAGGTCTACACGATCGAGCGCATCGACGAGTTGCTGCGCAACGCGCGCCGCCGCCTGCGCAAGGTCGCGATCGGCAACGTGCGCTCGCGCCACGCCGACGGGCGCCTCGGCTGGGCCGAGGAAGCACCGTTCGACGCGATCATCCTGACCGCCGCCGGCACCCGGCTCGAGACCGCGCTGCTCGACCAGCTTGCGCCGGATGGCTGCCTCGTCGCGCCGGTCGGCCCGGCCGGGCGGCAGGACCTGCTGCGCGTGCGTGCGGGCGCCGACGGCTGGTTGCACGAATCGCTCGGCGCGGTCAGCTTCGTGCCGTTGCGCAGCGACACCGCATGACGACGTCCGCGCACGGCATGGAGGCGATCCGATGAAGCTGTTCCGTCCGCTCTACGAGCGCGCGATCGCGTGGGCGGCGCATCCGCTGGCCGAGTGGTATCTCGCCGCGCTCAGTTTCGTCGAGGCGATCGTCTTCCCGGTCGCACCGGAAATCATGCTGGCGCCGATGGTGCTGGCGAAGCCGAAGCGCTGGGCGCGCTATGCGACGGTCAGCCTCGCCTGCTCGCTGCTCGGTGCGCTGGTCGGCTATGCGCTCGGCCACTATGCGTTCGATGCGCTGCGCCCGCTGCTGGCCGACCTCGGCTGGCTGCCGCGCATCGACACGCTGGTCGCGCAGCTCAAGCAGGACGTCGCGCAGCATCCGTGGACCGCGTTCTGGAGCCTGGTGATCGCCGGTTTCATGCCGATCCCGTTGAAAATCTTCACATGGGCATCGGGCATCGTCGGCGTACCCTTGCCGGCGTTCGTCGCCGCGATGTTCGTCGGCCGCGGCAAGCGCGTGTACCTGCTCGCCGGCCTGATCCGCCTCGGCGGCGAACGCGCCGAGGCGGCGCTGCACCGCTGGATCGAGTGGATCGGCTGGGTGCTGGTGGCATTGGTGGTCGGGCTGTTCGTCTATTTCAAGTTCATCCGGTAGTTGGCAGCGATGAGACGTCATTACGGAAATGCGGCCGGTTGCCTTGCCCTCGCGGCCGCCCTGTTGCTCGCGGCGTGCGCCTCGACCGGGCCGGCGCCGGTCGAGGACTTGAGCATCGGTTCGCGGGCGCCGCGTGCGAACGCGGCGCCACGCGCGGAGGCGAAGCCCGCGAATCGCGTGGAGGGCTATCGCGTGCAGCGCGGCGATACGCTGTACAGCATCGCGTTCCGCAACGGCGTCGACTACCGCGAGCTGGCCGGCTGGAACGGCATCCATCCGCCCTACACGATCTATGTCGGGCAGGAATTGCGCGTCGGCGCGCCTGCGCGCGCGTCGTCGGCGACGGCTGCAGCGGCGGCGCAGCCGGCGCGACCGCCCGCCGGCGTGGCTGCCGCGCCGGTCACCGCGGCGAAACCGCCGTCGACCGCCGACGGCATTCCGAGACCGGCGCCGTTCGGCGCGGTCGAGCCGGGTTCTTCGTCGGTCAGCACGACGACGACAATGACGACGGCATCGACGGCGCCCGCGTCCGCGGCCGTTGTTCCGGTCGCGACGGCACCCGCCGCCGCGACGACGGCGAAGCCGGCGGCCACCCCGCCGGCACCGCTTCCCCCGCCCGCGAGTGCTCCGGCGACGAGCGGCGAGGTCGCATGGCGCTGGCCGGCCGACGGCCAGCTCGTCGGCGCGTTCGTCGGCGGCGACCAGACGCGCCAGGGCATCGACATCGCCGGCAAGGCCGGCGACCCGGTGCGCGCTGCCGCGGACGGCAGCGTGGTCTACAGCGGCAACGGCCTGATCGGCTACGGCGAGCTGATCATCGTCAAGCACAGCCCGAGCTTCCTGTCCGCCTACGGCCACAACCGCAAGCGCCTGGTCAAGGAAGGCGACAAGGTCAAATCCGGCCAGGTCATCGCCGAAATGGGATCGAGCAGCGCCAGTCGCGACTCGCTGCATTTCGAGATCCGCAAGAACGGCAAGCCGGCGAACCCGATCGACTACCTGCCGCGGCGCTGATGACTTCCGCGAACGCCGCCGGCGGTGTCCCCAACCGCATGCCGCGGCGCTAAGCTGCGCGCGTGACTTCACCTATTTCCAGCGAGCACGACTACGACCCGCACGATGCGGCGGAGAGCGAGGTGCTCGATCTCATCGACGCGATCGAGCCGCTGGACGAGGCCGCGCGCAGTTCGGCCGGCGCGTATCTCAGCGAAATCGGCATGACCGCGCTGCTCGCGGCCGAAGAGGAATGGTTGCTCGCCGAACGCGTGCAGGCCGGCGACACGGAAGCGCGCCGGCGCATGATCGAGGCGAACCTGCGCCTGGTCGTGCGCGTCGCGCGTCCCTACGTCGGGCGCGGCGTGCCGTTGATGGACCTGATCGCCGAAGGCAACCTCGGCCTGATCCGCGCCGTCGAGAAGTTCGATCCGGCGCGGCGGCTGCGCTTTTCCACCTACGCGGTGTGGTGGATACGCGAAGCCGTGCAGCACGCGATCATGCACGACGGACGCACCGTGCGCGTGCCGGTGCACGTACTACGCGAGTTCGCGCAGGTGCTGCGTGCGGAGCGCGAACTCGCGGCGCGCCTCGGCGCGCCACCGAGCCTCGACCAGCTCGCCGCGGCGGTCGGCAAGAACGTGCAGGACGTGGCCGAACTGTTCCGCGCCGGCGAGCGTGTCGGCTCGCTCGATGCCGCGGTCGAATCCGGCGAGCGCGCGTTGATCTGGCATCTGCACGACGGCGATGAATCGGCGCCGGGCGAAACCTCGGCGGGAATCGACGGTGGCCGCCTCGCCACCTGGATGGCCGCGCTCAGCGAACGCCAGCGCGCGGTGCTGCAGCGGCGCTTCGGTCTCGAGGGAATGCCGCAGCAATCGCTCGCCGAGATCGGCCGCGAACTCGGCATCTCGCGCGAACGCGCGCGCCAGTTGCAGGAGGACGGCTTGCGCAAGCTGCGCAAGCTGTCGCAGGAACCCGTCGGCGATTGAGCCGCCGTCGCGGGACCGCCCGGCGATTCACGATCGTGTTCTTCAACCGCCCGCGAGCTGCCGTTCGACCGCGGCGACGAAAGCCGGGTCGGCTTCCCCGAGCTTCTCGCTGCGCGCGACGATGCGGCCTTGCGCGTCGAGCAGCACGAGCACGGTCGAATGGCTGAATTCGGCCTTGCCGAGCTGCTTGTACTGGATGCCGAGCACGGCGGCGAGGCGGCGCACGTGCGTGGCATCGGTGTTCGCGAGGCGCCAGCGCGGCAGGTCGATGTGGCGTTGCGCGGCGAGCTGCTTGAGCGCGGCCGGCGTGTCGGTGTCGGGATCGAGGCTGACCAGCAGGACGTCGACGCCGGCGCGCCTGGCCGGATCGAGCGCATGTTCGGTCTTCTTCAGCGTGTCGACGATCATCGGGCAGACGTACTTGCACGAGGAATAGAACATGCTGACGAGACGCGGTCGCCCGCGGCCGGCGCCGAAGTCGAAGGCGGTGCCGTCCTGGTCGACCAGCGGCAGCTCGAGCTGGTAGACCGAATCGCCCGGCAGCGGTTCGTCCGCGCGTGCGCAGGCGAACGCGAGGCCGAGCGCGAGCAGCAGCGCGCCGAGCGCCGTCGCCAGCCAGCGCGCCACCGGGCGGCGGACGGCTTCCGTGTCCGGGCCGTGCGTCCGTTCGCAGCGCGTGGCGAGATGGCCGCAGCACAGGCAAGGCAGCGATTCGTGTTCCGATTCGGTCATGTGTCGGCAGATCGTGTTCATGGCGTCACCGTCGTTGGAAGGGAGCGCGCGCAGCGGAAGCCGAGGTTCGCCGTGGTGTCGGCGGCCTTGAGCGAGGACAGCATCGCGATGCGCATCAGCAGCGCGTAGTTTTCGCGGTCACGCAAGGAGAGGGCGGCCGCGCCGCAGAACTTGAGGCGGTCGGGGTCGTTCTGGTCGCGGCTGTCGGCAGTGACCATCAATGCCGCGTAGTCCTCGACCCATTCCCAGACCAGGCCGTGCAGGTCGCGCACGCCGTAGAGGTTCGGCGTGCCGCCGACGCCGGCGAGCGCGCCGGTCGAAGGTTTCGCGTACCAGTCGAGCAACTGCCTGCGCCACGCGGCGTCGCCGCGCGCATCGGCGACGGTATCGCTTGCCGCGGCGGCGCGTTCCCATTCGAGCCAGCTCGGCAGGCGCGCGTGTTCCGATTCGCAATACGCTTGCGCCGCGAACCAGCTCACGCGCGTGACCGGCTGGCCCGGCAGCGCCGTCCCGCCGAGCGCGTCGGCGGACTGCCAGTGCGAGAGATAGCCGGCGTCCGCGAACAACGACGGCGCGCGGCCGCGTTGCCACTGCGGGTGCGCGTTCACGAACGCGAGGAACTGCGCGTTCGTCACCGGCTCGACGCGGAGCGCGAAGGCGGCGATCCGTTGCGGCTTCGCGTCCGGCCCGGTTTCGATGACGCTGAGGAACGACGTGGCCGGGATGTCGACGTAGGCCGGTGCCGCGTGCGCAGCGCCGGCCGCGGCGAACAGCGCGATGGCAAGCGCCGCGCGCCGCGCGCGGGAAGCGCGCGGTGCCGTGCAGCCGGAAATGCGACCTTGCGCCATCGTCGCCGCTCCGTCAGTGCCCGGCCTGCGTCGGGTTCGGATTCGCCGCACGTACCGTCGCGGCCTGCTCCTTGGTGATCTGGCCGCCCGGGTTGCCCCAACTGTTGAGCACGAACGTGCCGATGTTGGCGACCTCGTCGTCGGTGAGCTGGTTCATCGGCGGCATCACCGAGTCGTACTCGGTGCCGTTGACCTTCACCTTGCCGCTGAGGCCGTGCAGCATGATCTCGACGACGCGCTTGGGATCGGCCGCGATCAGGTCCGACTTGGCCAGCGGCGGGAACACGTTCGGCAAGCCCTCGCCGTTGGCCTGGTGGCAGACCGAGCAGGTGCCGGTGAACAATTGCTTGCCGGCGGCGATCTGCTCGTCCTTGGTCAGCGTGCCGCTGGCGTGCGCCTTGGCGGCCGTGCTGACCGCGGCGAGGTTCGGCTCGGCGCGGTCGCCGAGGTACACCGAATCGACCTCCTTGCCCGAATAGATCGCGAGGTCTTCCGGGCCATCGACCTTGAGAATGCCGAGCGCGCCCTTGTTGAACGCGCGGAAGATGGAATGGTCGACCAGCACGTAGCTGCCCGGCACCTCGGTGTGGAACTCGACGATCGCCGCGCCGCCGGCCGGGATCAGCGTGGTCTGCACGTTGTGCTGGGCGACCGTGCCGCCCTCCGGCCGCACCGTGTCGAAGATCTCGCCGATCACGTGGAAGCTGGAAACCAGGTTCGGGCCGCCGTTGCCGACGAACAGGCGCACGGTTTCATTCGTCTTCGCGGTGAGTGCCTTGTCGCCGGTCAGCGCGCCTTCGTGGCCGTTGAACAGCACGTAGGTCGGCTTCTCGTCGATCGCCTTTTCCATGTCGAACGGCTGATGGCCTTTCTCGCGGTATTTGCCGGTGGTGTAGAAGTCGCCCTGCATCACGTAGTACTCGTGGTCGACTTTCGCCAGGCCTTCCGGCGGCTCGACGAGGATCAGCCCGTACATGCCGTTGGCGATGTGCATGCCGACCGGCGCGGTCGCGCAGTGGTAGACGTAGATGCCCTGGTTCAGCGCCTTGAAGGTGAACTGCGAGGCGTGGCCCGGCGCGGTGAAGCTCGACGCCGCGCCGCCGCCGGGGCCGGTCACGCCGTGCAGGTCGATGTTGTGCGGCATCTTGCTGTCGGGCGAGTTCTTCAGGTGGAACTCGACCGTGTCGCCCTGGCGCACGCGGATGAAGTTGCCGGGCACGGTGCCGCCGAAGGTCCAGAACGTGTAGGTGACGCCTTCTGAGATCGGCAGTTCCTTCTCGATCACTTCCAACTCGACGATGACCTTGGCCGGATGGTCGCGATTCACCGGCGGCGGCACCTGTGGCGGCGAGGTCAGCACGGCATGGATCGGCTCGCCCTGCGGCGGGCCGAAGTCGCCCTTGGCCGCACCGGTACCGGCACTGGCAGCGACCGGTGCGGCACTGGCTGCCGGAACCGGCGGGTCGGAGTGGGTACACCCGGCGAGGCCGGCGGCGGCGATCGCGAACGCAAGCAGCAAACGGTTCATGCGGCCCTCCTCGGGCAAGTGGACGAGGTTCGGCGGCAGCGTCGCGCAAACGGGTGGAGATTGCCTTGACGCGCGTCAATCCTCGGTCGACATCTTCCACTTTTCCCGTGGTCCGCGCGCTCAGGCGAACAGCGGCAGCAGGAAGCCGCGCGGATCGTGCGCGTGCGCGATGCCCGCGATGAACGCGAACACGGCCAGCGCCGCGAAATAGCACGCCACCTGCACGCAGCGCGTGCGCCCGCGCTTCAGCGCGAACGTGCCGAGCCCGATGTATACGGCGAGCAGCAGTACCTTGGCGGTGAGCCAGGCCTGCACGAACGGATACTGGTGCAGGATCGTCACCAGCATCAGCGCCGCGGTCAGCAATGTCGTGTCGATCGCATAGGACGGGTAGCGCAGCGCCGGATGATTCGTCCAGCGCGAGCGCGCGAGCATGAGCAGGCCGCGCAGCGCGAACAAGCTGCCCGAGAGGATCACCGCGGCGACGTGGACGAACTTTATCTGCGGATAGAACGCGATCACGGCGCGGTGCTCAACCGGGCGTGCCGTCGGCGCGCGGCGTCGCGTAGATCCACAGCGAACGCACGACCCACGGTGCGAATGCGGCGATCCAGCCGAACGCGGCCACGACGAGCCAGCGCGGGGCGTCGGGCGCGATTTCCGCGTAAAGACGGATCAGCGCGACGACTTGCAGCAGGCAGAACGTCAGCCACGGAATGCGCCCCATCTCCAGTGGGCGGCCCGAATGCCCTTGCGTCACGCGCGTGACCATCGCCACCAGCATCGAGCCGAAGAAACCGACCGTGAGCGCATGTGCCGGCGCGCGCGCGAACAGGAATCCGTGGCCGCTCCACGCGACCAGGCTCTGCGCCGCATACAGCGCGAACGCGACCGGCAGCCACGCACTGGCGACGTGGAGCGCCGCGAGCAGGGCCGGCCGCCGGCATTTCCACGGCTGCCAGCCGATCCAGTGCGCGAGGAACAACGCGGCGAGCGGTGCGTCGGCGAGCCACAGCCAGTCCTGCTGGTGGCGTAGGTCGAGAAATAGGTGCGCGAGCAGCAGCGCCCACAGCGCGGGCAGGCTCCATGCCGGACGGAACAGGCGATAACCGACGCCGACCACGTTGCCGCTGAAGAACGGGATCATGCGATGGCAGACCGTGAAGTAGATCGGCACGAGCAGGCCGAACGTGCCGATGCGCATCGCGACGAACGCGAACTGCCAGGGCGCGCCGAGCGCGAACGCCGCGAACGACGCAAGGCCGCAAGCACCGAACACGAGCGCGCAGAAGCACGACAGCGCATGGCGATCCTTCGCGCCGCTGCGCGCGAGCACGCCGCCGAGCGCGATCAACGCGGCGATCCAGCCGGCCAGCATGAGCGCGATGCCGACGAGCAGCAGCGGACGCAGGTCCAGCAGGCCGACCTGCGCGAGAAGATAGCCGCCGAAGAGCCCCGCGAAGACCGGCACGTACTGATGCCGCTCCAGCGCCGGCTGGCCCATCCAGCGCGGAAACACCGTGAGCAGGAAGCCGAAGATGAAAGGCGCCAGCATGCCGTACTGCGCGAACACTGCGTGCGCCCAGCCGGCGGGTACCGGCGCCGCGGGAAACGCGTGGCCGAAGTAGCCGGCGGCGAGGAAGCATGCCCACCACAGCATCGTCGCGATGACTCCCGTCGCACCGGCGAAGAACATGAGCCGGTGCGGCGCGCGCGCGAGCACGCCGGGCAGATCCGCGAACGCGATGCGTGGAGCGCCTCGCGCGTCCGGCGCGGGCGTTTTCGCGTCGACGCGCAGCGGAATCCCGCGCAGCGTCCGCGGCTTGTCGGCGTGATGGCTCATGGCGTCCGAGTGTGCGCCGTGCCGTCGCGACGCTCCTTGACCTGCGTCAAACGGCGATGCCGGCTCGCGAAACGAAAATCGCTATGCTCGCCATGCGCCGCTTCAGTGCGCGCTTCCACAGCCAACGGGGATTTCCGCATCATGACCGTTCCGCGCCGCCTGCCCGTCCTGCTTGCCGCCTTGTGCGCCGTTCCGGCGGCCGCGGCCGATCTTTTCGTCGACCACGTCAACGGCTACACGCTGGATTCGGCCGGCAAGCTGCTGGGTTTCGAGGCGATGCTGGTGGACGGCGGCAAGATCGTCGCGACCGGCTCGCACGCCAGCCTCGTCAAGCGCGCCGGAAACGCGCAGGCCGTCGACGGCAAGGGGCGCACGCTGATGCCGGGCTTGATCGACGCGCATGCGCACGTCATGGGTCTCGGCATCGCGTTGCGCCAGGCCGACTTGATGCCGACGAAATCGCTCGACGAGGCCTTGGCCGTGGTCAAGGCGTACGCGGCTTCGCACCGCGATACGGCGTGGGTGCGCGGACGCGGCTGGAACCAGGTGAACTGGAAGCTCGACCGCTTCCCGACCGCGCGTGAACTCGACACCGCCGTCGGCGACCGCCCGGCCTGGCTGGAGCGCGTCGACGGCCACGCCGGCTGGGCCAACAGCGCGGCGATGAAGCTCGCCGGCATCGACAAGGACACGAAGGACCCGCCGGGCGGCCGCATCGAGCGCGACGCCGACGGCAACCCGACGGGCGCCTTCGTCGACCACGCGATGGCGCTCGTCGCCGAGAAGATTCCTCCGATGGACGCGCGCGAGGCGGAAAAGACGCTCGACGCGGCGCTGGCGGAGATGGCGCGCGTCGGACTGACCGGCGTGCACGACGCCGGCGTCGATGCGGATTCGGTGGCGTTGTTCAAGCAGTACGCCGATGCGCACAAGTTGACCGCGCGCATCTACGCGATGATCGGCGGCGTGGGCCAGGACTTCGACCGCCTCGCCGCGGACGGTCCGCTGTCCGGCTACGGCGGCGGCTTCCTCGACGTGCGCAGCGTGAAGCTGTACGCCGACGGCGCGCTCGGCAGCCACGGCGCGGCACTGCTCGCACCGTATTCGGACGATGCGCACAATGAGGGCTTGCTGTTCCACACGCCGGACGAAATGGCCGCGATGATCGGCAAGGCCATCGGCAAGGGCTACCAGGTCGGTGTGCACGCGATCGGCGACGCCGCCAACCGCGAGGTGCTGGATGCGTTCGCGAAGGTCTACGTGGCGCAGGGCGGCAAGGAGCTGCGCAATCGCGTCGAGCACGCGCAGATCGTCGCTCCGAAGGACATCCCGCGTTTTCGCGCGCTCGGCCTGATCGCATCGATGCAGCCGACGCACGCGACGTCCGACATGAACATGGCCGAGGACCGGCTCGGCAAGGCGCGCATGAAAGGCGCCTATGCATGGCGCACGTTCCTGAAGCAGGGCACGGTGGTCGCGGGCGGATCGGACTTCCCGGTCGAATCGCCCAATCCGTTCTACGGCCTGTATTCGGCGGTGACGCGCCAGGACCACGACGGCAAGCCGTCCGGCGGCTGGTATCCGCAACAGCGCATGACGCTGCCCGAGGCGCTGCGCGCATTCACGCTCGGCGCCGCGTATGCCGGCCATGCGGAGAAGACGCTCGGCACGCTGGAGCCCGGCAAGTGGGCGGACTTCATCCTGATCGACCACGACTTCTTCAAGGACGAGCCCGCGCGGATCTGGTCGACCGTCGTGCTCGAGACCTGGGTCGGCGGCAAGCGGGTTTACGCGCGTTGACCGGGACGAGAAAATGGGGCGCGGCGATCGCCGCGCCCCTTCGCGGAACGCTCACGGGCTCGAACGCTCAGCCGTTGTCGCGCGCCGCGTTGCCGATGCGCGCTTGTTCGCGCTTCGGCGCGATCCACAGCCGCAGCACGAACCAGCCGAACAGCAGCGCGCCGACCGCGAAGATCGTGTCGCCCGGCATGCGCATCCATACCAGCAGGTGGACGATCGGCTGCTCCATGAAATGCTCGGAGCGCGCATACCAGTAGCCGTTCTCGAGCGCGGCCGAGAGTTGCAGCACGCCGAGCGGCAACAACGTCAGCAGCGCCATCAGCGACAGGCCGATGTTCAGCGACCAGAACGCGCCGCGCAGCCAGCCGTCGTTCCACGCCGCGTCGGGTTTCAGGCCGCGCAGGCAGAACAGCATCAGGCCGAGGCCGAGCATGCCGTACACGCCGAACAGCGCGGTGTGGCCGTGCAGCGGCGTGAGGTTCAGGCCTTGCATGTAGTACAGCGCGAGCGGCGTATTGATGAGGAAGCCGAACAGGCCGGCGCCGACGAGGTTCCAGAACGACACCGCGAGGAAGAACAGGATCGGCCAGCGGTAGCGTGCCATCCACGGCGTGGCGCGGCCGTGCGACCAGGTCTCGTAGGCTTCCATGCCGATCAGGGCGAGCGGCACAACCTCGAGCGCCGAGAACGAGGCGCCGAGTGCGATCGCCGCCGTCGTGGTGCCGGCGAAGTAGAGGTGGTGGAACGTGCCGAGCACGCCGCCGGCCATGAACACGAACGTCGCGAACAGCACGTTGACGGTCGCCGTGCGCGCACGCACGAGGCCGAGCTTGACGAACAGGAAGCTCATGACCGCGACCGCGAAGACCTCGAAGAAGCCCTCGACCCACAGGTGCACCACCCACCAGCGCCAGTATTCGACGACCGCGATGTGGCTGTGCTCGCCCCACATCAGCCCCGCGCCGTAGAACGCGGCGATCGCGATCGTCGACAGGAAGAGCAGGCCGACGATCGAGGCGAGGTCGTCCTTGCGCCGCAGCGCCGGCCACAGCGCGCGGCCGACCAGCACGAGCCACAGCACGAGTCCGACGAACAGGAACGCCTGCCAGAAGCGGCCGAGGTCGACGTATTCCCAGCCCTGGTGGCCGAACCAGAAATTGTTGGCGAGGCCGAGCTTCTGCATCACCGCGAACCACTGCCCGGCGAACGCGCCGACGACGATGATCAAGAGGCACACCCACAGGAAGTTGACGCCGAGGCGCTGGAACCTCGGCTCGTGGCCGGACACGGCCGGTGCGATGTAGAGGCCGGTGCCGAGCCACGCGGTCGCGATCCACAGCACCGCGAGTTCGGTGTGCCACGAGCGCGTCAGCGAATACGGCAACACGTCGGAGATCGCGAAGCCATAGAAATCCTTCTCGACCTGGTAGTGCGCGGTGACCGCGCCGAGCAGTATCTGGGTCAGGAACAGCGCGACGACGACCCAGAAGAACTTCGCGGTCGCGCGCATCGACGGCGTGATCGTGATGTTCGCCAGTGGATCGCTGGCCGGCGGCACGAGATGCGGTTCCTTGTGGTGCCAGACCGCGTAGTGCCACGCGAGCAGGCCGATGCCGGCGATCATGAAGAGCACGCTGAACACGGTCCACAGGAACGCGCTCGAGGTCGGCGTGTTGCCGACGACGGGATCGTAGGGCCAGTTGCTGGTGTAGCTCATGCCGGCGCCCGGGCGGTTCGTCACCGTCGCCCAGGCGCTCCAGAAGAAGAACGCGCTCATCTGGCGGCGGTGCTCGGGCGTGTCGACGGTACCGTCGCGCATCGCATAGGTTTCGCGCAGCTTCGCGGTGGCCGGGTCGTTGCCGAACAGGCTCTCGTAGTGCGCGGCGACGTTCGAGATCGCGAGCGCGCGGTCGTCGGAAACGCCCAGCGTGCCGCTGGCCGCGTCGAAAGTATTGGTGCGCAGTTCCTTGCGAAGACGCGCCTTCAGCGCCTCCTGCCGGCCTTCGTCGAGGTCCTTCCACAGCGCGCCGTCCTGGCGCGCCCACAGGCCGAGCAGCTCGTCCGATTCGCGGTGCAGCCAGTCGGCGCTCCAGTCCGGTGCGATCAGCGCGCCGTGGCCCCAGATCGAGCCGAGCTGCTGGCCGCCGATGCTTTGCCAGACCTGTCGCCCGGCGTCGATGTCGGCGCGCGTGAACAGCGTCTGCCCGCTGCTCGCGACGACGCGTTCGGGCAAGGGCGGCGCGTGGTGGTAGATCTCGCGTCCCATCCACAGCAGCACGGCGAAGGTCACCGTGAGCAGGCTTCCGAGGGCGATCCAGAGTCGGCGGGTCGTGGACATCGCAACACTCCTGTCGAGGGTGCCGCGATGCTGCGCCGTGCGTCGATGCAGCGCCTTGACGCGCGTCAAGTGTTTTCAGCGTTGCAGGATCGGCCGTGCGAACTCGAACAGCTCCGCGGGCTTGGCGATCGTCACGTCGCGGCCTTGTACTTCGATCAGGCGCTTGTCCTGGAAGCGCCGCAGCACCCGGCTGACCGTTTCGGCGGCAAGGCGGAGGTAGTTGGCGATGTCGCTGCGCGACATCGCCAGGTGCAGCGATCCGGCGCGAAAGCCGCGTTCGGCGTAGCGGCGGCCGAGGTCGACGAGGAACGCCGCGAGGCGTTCGTCGGCGGAATAGTCGCCGGCGAGTAGGGCGGCGTTGCCGATGTCGCGGCTGAGGCGCCGGAACAGCTCCTGCTGGATGCCCGGCATGCGCGCGGCCAGCGTCGCCAGCGCCGGGAACGAGAAGCGGCAGACCTCGACCGCGCCGAGCGCGACGGCGTCGCAGGGATAGGCATCCGGGTGGATCGCGTTGAGGCCGATGAGTTCGCCCGGCAGGTGGAAGCCGAGCACCAGTTCGCGCCCCTCGATGTCGACCAGGCGCGTCTTCACGGTGCCGGCGCGCACCGCGTAGATCGCGCTGAAATGCGCTCCGTTGCGGAACACCAGGTCGCCGTTGCGATAGCTGTCGACGTGCTCCACCAGGCAATGCAGTTCGCGCAGCGCAGCCTTGTCGACGCCGCCGCCGAGACAGACGGAGCCGAACGCGCAGGTCGAACAGAAGTGGTACGCGTCGCCGTCGTCGGCGATCGGATTGCGCGGTACGAACCGGGAGCGGGCCGGTTGATCGTGTCCCATGCCGTGCGGCGCCTCCATCCGCGCTTTCAGACGGCGCGAGAGTAACGGATATCGGGTGTCCCCATGTAGGCGTCGAAGCACATCGCGATGTTGCGCAGCAGGAACTGGCCACGCGCGCCGACCACGATCCGCTCGGGCGAGTAGGCGACGAGTCCATCCGCTTCGAGCGGCTTCAGGCGTTCGAGCGAATCGCGGAAGTAGTGCGCGAAGTCGATGCCGTGGCGCGATTCGAACCGTGCGACGTCGAGCATTCCGGCGCACATGATCTGCTGGATCAGGTCCGCGCGCAGCAGGTCGTCGTCGGCAAGGCGCAATCCGCGCGCGATCGGCAGGCGCCCTTGGTCGAGGGCGGCGTAGTAGCCGGCGAGATCCTTCGCGTTCTGGCTGAAGGTCGCGCCGACGTGGCTGATCGCGCTCATGCCGAGGCCGATCAGGTCGCAGGCGGCATGCGTCGAATAGCCCTGGAAATTGCGCTGCAGCGTGCCGGCGTCGGCGGCGCGCGCGAGGTCGTCGTGCGGCAGCGCGAAGTGGTCGACGCCGATGTAGCGGTAGCCGGCGGAAGTCAGCATCTCGACGGCGCGCTGCAGCAGGCCGAGGCGTGTCTCGGCATCGGGCAGTTCGTGCTTGTCGATCTGCCGTTGCGCGGGAAAGCGCTCCGGCAGGTGCGCATAGCCATAGATCGCGACTCTTTCCGGACGCAGCGCGACGACCTGGTCGAGCGTGCGGGCGAACGAATCCGCGGTCTGCAGCGGCAAGCCGTAGATGAGGTCGAGGTTGATCGAGCGGACACCGGCGTCGCGCGCGCCGTCCATCACGTCGCGTGTCTGCTCGACGCTCTGCACGCGATTGACGGCGCGCTGCACGGAGCGGTCGAAATCCTGCACGCCGATCGAGATGCGGTTGATGCCCGCCGCGGCGATGCGCCGCACGTAGTCGCCGTCGCAGAAGCGCGGGTCCAGCTCGGCGCCGAACTCGCGGTCCTCGCGCCGACTGAATGCGAAATGCCGTCCCAGCGTATCGATCAGCTCGACGAACTGGTCGGCGTCGAGGAAGTTCGGCGTGCCGCCGCCGAAGTGCAGCTGCGCGAGCAGGCGGTCGCGATCGAACAGCGTCGAGGCGATCTCGATCTCGCGATGCAGGCGCGCGAGATAGACGGCGGCCTTGGTATGGTCGCGCGTGATGATGCGCGCGCAGCCGCAATAGAAGCACGGCGAGGCGCAGAACGGCAGGTGCACGTACGCGGAGACGTCGCGCGGAATCGGCTCCTCGTTGGAAGACCGTATCGCCTGGCGCAGGTCGGCTTCGGCGAAATCGCCGCGGAAATGCGGTGCGGTCGGGTAGGAGGTGTAGCGCGGGCCATCGACGTCGTACTTGGCGAGCAGCGCGCGGTCGAACTGGGCGGAACCTGGCGTTTTCATGGCGCCATCGTGGGGCTGCCGGCGCGATCGCGCCTTGACGCCCGTCAATCGGCGGCGGCCCGCGGCAAGGCGGCGCGCCGGTGGCCGGGGATTCCCGTGTTTCCGGCGTCCTTGCGGCTTTTCAGTCCCACGCCGGGGCCAGGCCCGGAGGATTGGCCTCGCGGCCGCCGCGATCCAGCGCGGCGATCTTCGCCATGTCGTCGGCGTCGAGCTTGAGGTCGCGTGCGAGCAGGTTGCCGGCGAGATTCTCGCGCTTCGTCGACGACGGAATCACCGCGTAGCCCTGCTGCAGCGCCCAGGCCAGCGCGACCTGCGCCGCGGTGGCGCGGTGCTTGTCGGCGATCTGCGCGATCAGCGGGTCCTTCAGCACCTTGCCGTAGGCCAGCGTCATGTAGGAGGTCACGGCGATGTCTTGTTCCTTCAGGAACGCGGCCAGTGTGCGATTCTGCAGGTAGGGACTGAGCTCGATCTGGTTGGTCGCGATCTCGCCCTTGCCGACCACGGCGATGGCCTGCTTCGTCAACTCGATGTTGAAGTTGGAGATGCCGATCTGGCGCGTGAGACCAAGCGCCTTGGCCTCGGCGAGCGCGGCCATGTACTCGGGCAGCTCGACGCCGTTGCCCGGCGCGGGCCAGTGGATCAGGGTCAGGTCGACGTAGTCGGTGCGCAGCTTCGCGAGGCTCTCGCGCAGGCTCGGCATCAGCCTGTCCTTGGCGTAGTTTTCGGTCCAGACCTTGGTGGTGACGAAAAGATCCGCGCGTTTCACGCCGCTCTCGGCGATCGCCTGGCCGACCTCGGCCTCGTTGCCGTAGATCTGCGCGGTGTCGACGGCGCGATAGCCGACGTCGAGCGCGTTGCGCACGGAATCGATGACGGTCCGGCCGGCCAGGCGGAAGGTGCCGACTCCGAAGGAAGGAATGCTCATGGAAGGACTCCCGGGGCGAACGAAGGACGAATCAGATGGAAGAGGGAACGGAAGCGTTGCGACGGCCGGCGTTGCCCAGCCACGCCAGCGCCAAACCACCGGCGGCGAGCAGCGCGCCGACGATCGGCACGGCGGCATAGCCGAGTCCCTGGCCGATGACCGCACCGCCCAGCGCCGCGCCGACGGCGTTGCCGAGATTGAACGCGCCGACGTTGACCGACGAGGCGAGTCCCGGTGCCTGCGCCGCGGCCTGCATCACGCGCATCTGCACCGGCGGCACGATGCCGAAGGCGGCGGCGCCCCAGACCACCAGCCCGATCGCGGCGCCGACGTGGCTGCTCAGCACCAGCGGCAGCACGGCCATGATGATCGCGAGCGCGGCGAGGATCAGCTTGGTCGAACCTTCGAGCGACCAGTCCGCGAGACGGCCGCCCAGGCTGTTGCCTATCGTGAAACCGATGCCGATCAGCACCAGCGCGAAGGCGACGAAGTTCGGGCCGGCGCGGGTCAGGTCGGCGAGCACCGGAGCGACGTAGGTGTAGAGCGCGAACATCGCGCTCGCGCCGAGCACGGTCGTGCCCATCGCGAGCAGCACTTCGGGGCGCGCCAGCACCTTCAGCTCGCGACGCACGTCGGGCGGCGTGCCCCGTTCGCCCTTCGGCAATGCCAGGTAAAGCGCGGTCATCGTCAACAGGCCGAGTGCGGCCGTGCCGGCGAACGCGATGCGCCAGCCGACCTGCTGCCCGATCCAGGTCGCCGCCGGCACGCCGCCGATGTTGGCGATGGTCAGGCCCATGAACATCGCCGCGATCGCGCTGGCCTGTTTTTCCTTCGGCACGACGCTCGCCGCCACCACGGCGCCGATGCCGAAGAACGCGCCGTGGTTGAGGCTGGTGACGAGTCGCGACGCGAGCAGGGTCGCGTAGTTCGGTGCGAGCGCGGACAGCAGGTTGCCGACGACGAAGATCGCCATCAGCGAGATCAGCGCGGCGCGTCGGCCGAAATGGCTGAACAGCAGGGTCATCACCGGCGCGCCGAGCATCACGCCCACCGCGTAGGCCGTGACCAGCATGCCGGCGGTCGGGATGTTCACGCCCACGCCGTCGGCGATCACCGGCAGCAGGCCCATCGGCGTGAACTCGGTCGTGCCGATGGCGAAAGCGCCGATGGCCAGTGCGAACAAAGCGACGCCGGATTTCATCGCGGCTTCTCCTCGGGGAACCATGGAAAGTGGAATCGACGGCGCGCAGTGTGCAGGCTTTGCATTTGCCGATTAAGACAGGTAAAAGCCAAATACCTTTGATCTAAAGTCAAGAATGAAGACCACTCTCGACGAACTGCAGGCCTTCGTCGCCGTCGTCGACACGGGTTCGATCACGGCGGCCTCGGAACGGCTCGGGCTGACCATTTCCGCGACCAGCCGCACGCTCGCCCGGTTGGAGGAAAAGCTGCAGACCACGCTGCTGCGACGGACCACGCGGCGGCTGGAGCTGACCGAAGAGGGCGCGGCGTTCCTGCAGTCCGCCCGCGCCATTCTCGCTTCGGTCGACGAGGCCGAAGAGCGGATGGCCGCGCGCAGGCTGCAGCCCGTCGGGCGGCTGCGCGTCGACGCGGCGACGCCGTTCATGCTCCATGTCGTCGTGCCGCTGCTGGACGGGTTCCGTGTCCGCTATCCCGGCATCGAACTGGAGCTGACCTCGAACGAGGGCATCGTCGACTTGATCGAGAAACGCGTCGACGTGGCATTTCGCATCGGCGTACTGAAGGATTCGACCCTGCATGCGCGGCCGATCGGCAGCAGCCGCCTGCGCGTGCTCGCCAGTCCCGCCTACCTGGAACGCCACGGCACGCCGACCAAGGCCGTGCAGCTCGGGCGGCACGCGCTGCTCGGCTTCACGCAGCCCGATACGCTGAACGACTGGCCGCTGCGCGACGCAGACGGCAACATCGTGCATGTCGCTCCGGCGATCGCCTCGTCCAGTGGCGAAACGCTGCGGCAACTCGCGCTGGCCGGCCTCGGCATCGTCTGCCTGTCGGACTTCATGACGCGGGACGACCGCCGCAGCGGGCGGCTGGTGCCCTTGCTCGTGCGGCAGACGCTGGACGTGCGCCAGTCGATCAACGCGGTCTACTACCGCAACACGGCGCTCGCCGCGCGTATCGCCTGTTTCATCGACCACATGGTCGGCGCGCTCGGACGGAATCCCTTCGCGGCCGATGACGGCGTCGCGGGATGAGCGGCGGCGGTACGGGGGCCGCCATCGGCGCGAGCGCGAGGAGGGTCCGCAGCGCGCTCAATTCCCTTGGCGCGGCAGGATGATTGCCGCCGCGACGCGGCGGCCTTCGCCGGCGAGCAGGTTGTAGGTGCGGCAGGCGGCGGCATTGTCCATGACCTCCACGCCGATGCGCCGGCGCAGCAGCGCGACCTGCGCATCGCGCGGCGGGAACACCTGGCGCGGGCCGGTGCCGAGCAGCACGACCTCGGGATCGAGCGCCGCGATCGCGTCGGTGGCGGCGATGTCGAATTGCGCGATCCCGGCCACCGGCCAGTCCTCGACGAGGCGATCGGGCACGAGCACGAAGCTGCGCGTCAGCACGCGGTCGACCACCGTCACCGCATCCGCCGCACAGCTGCGGAAGAACAGATAGCCCTCGGGCAGGTCCTGGGTGAACTGCACGGTGCCTACTTCGGCAGGCTGAATTGCGACTTGTCGGGATTGCGGCGGTAGAAGCTGGCGACCTTGCCGATCGTCTGCACGACTTCCGCGCCGGAATGGGCGCGGATCAGCTCGATCGATTCGGCGCGCGATTCGCGGTCGTCGTCGGCCAGCTTGACCTTGACCAGCTCGTGGTGCTCCAGCGCGCCGTCGAGCTCCTTCAGCAGGGCCGGGGTCACGCCTTTCTGGCCGACCAGGATGACGGGCTTGAGGTCGTGGGCAAAACCGCGCAGGTAGCGCTTCTGGGACGCGGACAAGGACATGAACGGAGACCGAATGCCGGGATCGGCGCGCGATGGCGCGGGTCGTACAGGGTATCATGCGTCCGGCATGCGAGTCCCTCGCACGAGCCTGCGCGTCCGAGCGCGGGTTTTTCCACCGATGCGGCAGGTTGTGAGGCGATGGCGCGCAGCAAATCGAGTTCCCGCTGGTTGCGGGAACATTTCAGCGACCCCTACGTGAAACGCGCGCAGGCCGAAGGCTGGCGTTCCCGCGCGGTATTCAAGCTGGAGGAGCTGATCGAGCGCGATCGCCTGCTCAAGCCGGGCATGGTCATCGTCGACCTCGGCGCGGCGCCCGGCGGCTGGTCGCAGGTCGCGCGCGAGCGGCTCGGCGAGAAAGGGCGCGTGATCGCGCTGGACATCCTGCCGATGCAGGGCATCGGCGGGGTCGAGTTCATCCTCGGCGATTTCCGCGAGGCGTCCGTCCTCGAACAATTGCAACAGGCGCTGGGCGGGGCAGAGGTCGATCTTGTGCTTTCCGACATGGCCCCCAATCTCAGCGGCATGACCGCGGTGGACCAGCCGCGATCGATGCATCTGGTCGAACTGGCCGAGGAATTCGCCGCGGCGCACCTGCGCGTCGGCGGCTCGTTCCTCGCCAAGGTGTTCCAGGGCGAGGGTTTCGACGACCTGGTACGGCGCTTGCGTGCGGGTTACGAGCGCGTCAGCATCCGCAAGCCGAAGGCTTCGCGGGCGCGCAGTCCGGAAGTGTATGCGCTGGCCGTTGGCAAGCGCGGGTGAGAAGAGATGACCAAACGTATTTCCAACTCTGCTATTCGCGAGAAGTCCGCACAGGGATGCGCAGGTTCTCGCGAGGGACTCGCACAATGAACGACATGGCCAAGAATCTGCTGCTCTGGGTGATCATCGCGGTCGTCCTGCTGACCGTGTTCCAGAGCTTCAATCCTCGCACGGGCACGCCGTCCGACGTGCCGTACTCGGATTTCACGCAGCAGATCGGCAATGGCGGCATCGCTTCGGTCACGCTCAGTGCAGAAGTACCGTCGAAGGCCACCGCCAAGCTCAAGGACGGCAACACCGTGTCCACCACGGTGCCGATCGGCGCGAACCAGGAGCTGATCGGCCTGCTCGGCAAGGGCAACGTGGAAGTGCGCCAGACGCCGCAGGACAACGTGATGCCGCTGTGGCGCATCCTGCTCGACTGGGTGCCGATCCTGATCTTCATCGGCTTGCTGATCTACTTCATGCGCCAGATGCAGGCCGGGGCCGGCGGCAAGGGCGCGATGTCGTTCGGACGTTCGCGCGCGAAGCTGCAGGGCGAGGACCAGGTCAAGGTCACGTTCGCCGACGTCGCCGGTTGCGACGAGGCGAAGGAGGAAGTGTCCGAGCTGGTCGAATTCCTGCGCGATCCGTCCAAGTTCACCAAGCTCGGCGGAAAGATTCCGCGCGGCGTGCTGATGGTCGGCTCGCCGGGTACCGGCAAGACCCTGCTCGCCAAGGCGATCGCCGGCGAGGCCAAGGTACCGTTCTTCTCGATCTCCGGCTCCGACTTCGTCGAGATGTTCGTCGGCGTCGGCGCCGCTCGCGTGCGCGACATGTTCGAGCAGGCGAAGAAGCACGCGCCGTGCATCATCTTCATCGACGAGATCGACGCGGTCGGTCGCCATCGCGGCGCCGGCCTCGGCGGCGGCCACGACGAGCGCGAGCAGACCTTGAACCAGTTGCTGGTCGAGATGGACGGCTTCGAGGGCAGCGAGGGCGTGATCGTCATCGCTGCGACGAACCGTCCGGACGTGCTCGACCCGGCGCTGCTGCGCCCGGGCCGCTTCGACCGCCAGGTCGTCGTGCCGCTGCCGGACCTCAAGGGCCGCGAGCAGATCCTGAAGGTGCACATGCGCAAGGTGCCGGTCGCGGGCGACGTCGAGCCGCTGACGATCGCGCGTGGCACGCCGGGCTTCTCCGGCGCCGACCTCGCCAACCTCGTCAACGAGGCGGCGCTGTTCGCGGCGCGCGAGAACTCGCGCGACGTGCGCATGGACCACTTCGAGCGCGCCAAGGACAAGATCATGATGGGCGCCGAGCGCCGTTCGATGATCATGAGCGACGACGAGAAGAAGCTGACCGCGTATCACGAGGCGGGCCACGCGATCGTCGGCCTGACCGTGCCCGAGCACGATCCGGTGCACAAGGTCACCATCATCCCGCGCGGCCGCGCGCTCGGCGTGACGATGTTCCTGCCCGAGCAGGATCGCTACAGCCATTCCAAGAGCTCGCTCGAGAGTCGCCTCGCCAGCCTGTACGGCGGTCGCGTCGCCGAGGAGCTGATCTTCGGCGAGGACAAGGTCACCACCGGCGCCTCGAACGATATCCAGCGCGCGACCCAGCTCGCGCGCGACATGGTCACGAAATACGGCCTGTCGGAAGAACTCGGCCCGATGACCTATACGGACGAAGAGGACGAGGTCTTCCTCGGCCGCTCGGTCACGCAGCACAAGCACGTGTCCGAGGAAACCGCGCGCAAGATCGACGAGGTCGTGCGCGGCGTGATCGATCGTGCCTACCAGCGCGCGAAAGAGATCCTGACCACGAAGAACGACACGCTCGAAGCGATGGCGCAGGCATTGCTGCAGTACGAAACCATCGACCGCGAGCAGATCGCCGCGATCATGGCCGGCCGGGTACCGGATCCGCCGAAGGACTGGAGCAACGATTCGCGTTCCGGCCCGGGGGCCGGCGGCAGCAAGCCGCGCGGCGAAAGCCCGATCGGCGGCCCGGCGGTGCAGCAACGCAACCTGTGCGATCGTCCTTGATCGCCGCACGAGCGGAGGTTTCGATCGGTGGCAACGGTGACGTGCAAGCGGAGTCCACTCGCGGCCATCCGTGGCCGCACTTCTCAACACAAGCATCCGCGTGACGTACCTGGCTGAACTGCGCTGATGTTCGCGAAAACGATCGATTGCAGCGGCCGCGAACTCGTGCTCGACCGCACGCGCATCGCGGGCATCGTCAACGTCACCGCCGATTCGTTCTCCGATGGCGGCGAATTCCTCGATCCGCGGCGCGCGATCGAGCACGCTTTGGCCTTGGTCGAGGAGGGTGCCGACCTGCTCGACATCGGCGGCGAATCGACGCGGCCGGGCGCCGGCGAGATCGGTGTCGACGAGGAGATCGCGCGCGTCGTGCCGGTCATCGCGGCGCTCGCGAAGGAGACTTCCGTGCCGATCTCGATCGACACCTCCAAGCCCGAGGTCATGCGCGCCGCCGTCGCCGCCGGCGCCGGCTTCATCAACGACGTCTATGCGCTGCGCCGCGACGGTGCGCTCGACGCGGCTGCCGAACTCGGCGTGCCGGTCTGCGTGATGCACATGCAGGGCGAACCTCGCACGATGCAGGCCGATCCACGCTACGACGACGTCGTCGGCGAGGTGCATCGTTTCCTCGCGGAGCGCATGTTCGCGTGCCAGATGGCCGGAATCGACAAGAAGAACATCCTCGTCGATCCCGGCTTCGGCTTCGGCAAGACGCTGGAGCACAATCTCGCGCTGCTGCGTGCGCTCGATCGTTTTCCCGAGTTGGCGCCGGTGATGGTCGGCCTGTCGCGCAAGGCGAGCATCGGCGCGCTGACGGGCCGCGGGAGCGGCGCGGATCGGGCGGCGGGTTCGGCGGCGGCGGCGTTGATCGCGGCGCAGCGCGGTGCCGCGATCGTGCGCGTCCACGACGTCGCCGTCACGCGCGACGCGCTGGCGGTCTGGCATGCGGTTGCCGCGGAAGCGACGCTTGGCAGGCGGTCGGCGACGAGCAAACCGTCGTTGTGGGACGACGAGTAAGGCGTGGGGCGGGCGGCGAAGGAGCGATCGCGCTCCTTCGTCCACGTTCCGAATGAAGCGGGGGCCGGGCGAGTCGAACCGGCCATCGGTGCGTCGAATGCGGATGCAGCGATTCCGGCCAGGGGTGCGGGAATCGCGCGGAGCCTATGCGGCCGGCAGGTATTCGGTGATGACGCGGGTCAGCTCGGTGTCGTCGATCGGCTTGGTCACGTAGGCCTTCGCGCCCTGGCGCATGCCCCAGACGCGATCGGTGTCCTGGTTCTTGGTAGTGACCAGGATGATCGGGATATGGCTGGTCTTCGGATCCTTGGCGATCGTGCGGGTGGCCTGGAAGCCGTTGAGGTTCGGCATCACCACGTCCATCAGGATCAGGTCCGGCAGTTCACGGCGAGCGGTTTCGACACCCGCGGCGCCATCCTCGGCGGTAATGACCTGGTGGCCGAGCTTTTCCACCGTGCGCTTCATGCCGACAAGCTGCGACGGCGAATCATCGATGATCAACACTCTGGACATGTGCAGTTTTTCCCCCTGGAGAAGGGTGCATTCTAGACAGGTGCCTGCACTTCGGCCAAGAGCCGTTCAACCGGCTTTGACGACCGTTCGGCCGAGCGACCCTCCGGCCAGCATGGTAGCGAAAACATCGGGGAGTTCGGCCAGCGCAACTTCACGGTTCGCGATCGTGGCCAGATGGGCGGGTTTCCAGTCGCCGGCGAGGTGCTCCCATACCTGTTCGCGGATCGGCCGCGCGGTGCCGGCCGAGGCGACGCCGAGCACGCTGAGGCCGCGGATGATGAACGGCATCACCGTGGTCGCCAGATCGATGCTTGCCGCATTGCCGCAGATCGCGATGTTGCCATAGGGTTTGATCACGCGCGTCAGCCCGGCCAGCATGTCGCCGCCGACGTTGTCGATCGCGCCGGCCCAGCGCGCGGTTTCCATCGGCCGCTGGCCCCAGTACAGGCCTTCGCGTGCGATGCATTGCGTCGCGCCGAGGCCGATCAGGTAGTCGAACTGCTCGACCTTGCCGGTGATCGCATGCGCCTCGAAGCCGGCGCGGGTCAGGATGTCGATCGCCAGCGAACCGACGCCGCCGGTCGCGCCGGTCACGACGATCGGGCCCATGTCCGGCGTCTGCCCGTTGCGCACCATCTGGAACAGCGACAGCGCCGCGGTGAAGCCGGCGGTGCCGAGCGCCATCGACTCGCGCAGCGTAAGGCCGCTCGGCAACGGGAGCGTCCATTTCGATTCGAGCCGCGCGTACTCGGCATAGCCGCCGTCGCGCGTTTCCGACAGCCCGCAACCGGTGCACAGGACCTGGTCGCCTTCCTTGAACGCGGGGTCGGTCGACGCGGCGACGTAGCCGGCCACGTCGATGCCGCCGTTGAGCGGGAACTGGCGCAGGATCTTGCCCTTGCCGGTCCCGGCCAGTGCGTCCTTGTAGTTGACCGACGAGTACGCGACCTTGACCAGCACCTCGCCGGGCGAGAGGTCGTCGGTGAGCATCGTCTCGATCCCGGCGCGGTAGCCGCTGGTGTCGTTGTGGATGCGAAAGGCGGAGAAGGTGGTGTTGACGTTCATGCTCTTTGCTCGTCATTCCGGCGAAGGCCGGAATCCATGTTTGTGCGGGACGTCCTGGAAAGCCAATGGATCCTGGCGTGACCAGCCCTTCGGCTGTTGAAAGCCGCCGGGATGACGATTTTCCGTGAGGCCGCCATGTCGAAGCAGTGTTGCCGTCATTCCGGCGAAAGCCGGAATCCATGTACAAGGCACCCCGGCAACGTGGTCCCGGCGTCCGCTAGGATGATGATTTGTTCAGAGTAGATCGGGGTACAAGTCCCGCCATTGCGGATTCGATTCCTCGATCAGCCGGATCTTCCATGCGCGCTTCCATTCCTTGACCGCCTTCTCGCGCAGGATCGCCGATTCCATTGTCTCGTGCTGCTCGAACCAGACCAGGTCGTGTACGCGATATTGCTTCGTGAAACCGTCCACGGCGTCGGTCTTGTGCTCCCAGACGCGCTTGATGAGGTCGGAGGTCACGCCGACATAGAGCGTGCCGCGCTCACGGCTGGCAAGGATGTAGACGCACGGGCGTCGTTCTTTCATCTCGTCACCCCGGCGAAGGCCGGGGATCATGTTCGCTTTGCACGCCGGGCAAGTGCAAATGGATCCCGGCCTTCGCCGGGATGACGAGACGTTTTAGTTGGCCTTGTGGATCGCCCGCTTGTCGACCGACAGCGCCGCTTCGTGCACGGCCTCGCTCAGCGTCGGATGCGCATGCACGATGCGCGCGAGGTCCTCGGACGAGCCCTTGAACTCCATCGCGACGACGCATTCGGCGACCAGCTCGGATACGCAGGCGCCGACGAGATGCACGCCGAGGATGCGGTCGGTTTCGGCGTGGGCGATCATCTTCACGAAGCCGGCCGGTTCGTTCATCGCGACGGCGCGGCCGATCGCGGCGAACGGGAACGAGCCGGTCTTGTACGGGATGTTCTCGGCCTTGCACTGCGCTTCGGTCTTGCCGACCCAGGCGATTTCCGGCTCGGTGTAGATGACCCACGGCACGGTGTCGAGGTTGACGTGGCCGGCCTTGCCGGCGATCAGCTCGGCGACGGCGACGCCTTCCTCGGAACCCTTGTGCGCGAGCATCGGACCGCGTACGCAGTCGCCGACCGCCCACACGCCTTCGACGCCGGTCCAGCAGTGTTCGTCGACGACGACGCGACCGCGCTCGTCGGTCTTCACGCCGGTGCCGTCGGCGATCAGGCCTTCGGTGTAGGCGCGGCGGCCGACGGCGACGAGCAGCTTGTCGACGACGAGTTGCTTCTCGCCATCCTTCGCGGCGTAGGTGAGATGGACTTCGTTGCCCTTGACCTCGGCCTTCTGCAGCTTCGCGCCGAGTTCGATCTTGAGGCCTTGCTTGGCGAATTCGCGCGCGGCGGTCTTGGCGACGTCGGCATCGGCGGCGGCGAGGAAGTCCGGCAGCGCTTCGATGATCGTGACGTCGGCGCCGAGGCGGCTCCAGACGCTGCCGAGTTCGAGGCCGATCACGCCGGCGCCGATCACGCCGAGGCGCTTGGGCGTTTCGCCGAAGTCGAGCGCGCCCGCGTTGTCGACGATGAACTTGCCGTCGAACTTCGCGAACGGCAGCTCGATCGGCACCGAGCCGGTCGCGATGATCACGTTGGTCGCGGCGAGCGTCTGCTTCGAGCCATCCGCGGCAGTGATCTCGACTTGGCGGTTCGGCAGCAACTTGCCCTTGCCGAAGAACGGCGTGACCTTGTTCTGCTTGAACAGCATCGCGATGCCGCCGGTGAACTGTTTGACGATCTTGTCCTTGCGGCCGACCATCGTGCCGACGTCGATCGCTGCGTCCTTCGCGCTGATGCCGTGCACGGCGAAGCTGTGCGTGAGGTTGTGGAACTGCTTGGACGAATCCAGCAGCGCCTTCGACGGGATGCAGCCGACGTTGAGGCAGGTGCCGCCAAGCGCCGCCTTGCCGTCCTTGCCCGTGAACATGTCCACGCACGCGGTCTTGAGGCCGAGCTGCGCGGCGCGGATCGCGGCCACATAGCCGGCCGGGCCGGCGCCGATGACTACAACGTCGAATTTGTCGCTCATGCTTGTTCTCGCTTTTCCCCTTTCCCACCGGGAGAGGGTGCCCGAAGGGCGGGTGAGGTACGGATGGAATGAGACGTTGCGGCGTGGCCGAACCCTCACCCCAATCCCTCTCCCGGCGGGAGAGGGGCTCAAGCGGTGCTTACATCCCCAGCAGCATGCGCTGCGGGTTCTCGAGCTGGTTCTTGATGTCGACCAGGAACAACACCGCGTCCTTGCCGTCGATGATGCGGTGGTCGTAGCTGATCGCGACGTACATCATCGGCGCGGCGACGACCTGGCCGTTCTCGACGACGGCGCGTTCCTTGATCGTGTGCATGCCGAGGATCGCGCTCTGCGGCGGATTGACGATCGGCGTCGAGAACAGCGAGCCGAACGTGCCGCCGTTGGTGATCGTGAAGGTGCCGCCGGCGAGGTCGTCGAGCGTGAGGCCGCCTTCGCGCGCCTTCTTCGCGTAGCCGGCGATCGCCTTCTCGATGTCGGCGAAGCCCATGTCCTGCGCGTCGCGCAGCACCGGCGTGACCAGGCCCTTGTCGGTCGACACCGCGACCGAGATGTCCTGGTAGCCGTGGTAGATCACGTCGTTGCCGTCGACCGAGGCGTTGACGATCGGATGGCGCTTGAGCGCCTCGCAGGCGGCCTTGACGAAGAAGCTCATGAAGCCGAGCTTGATGCCGTTGGCCTTCTCGAACTGCTCGCCGAGTTCCTTGCGCATCGCGGCGACCTTGGCGAGGTTGATCTCGTTGAACGAGGTCAGCATCGCGATCGAGTTCTTCGACTGCATCAGGCGCTCGGCGATCTTCGCGCGCATGCGCGTCATCGGCACGCGCTCTTCCGGACGCGCGCCCGGCGTCGGCTTCGCGGCCTGCGCGGAAGCGGGCGCCGCGGCCGGCTTGCCGCCGTCGCGCATGAAGTTGACCAGGTCTTCCTTCGTCACGCGGCCGTCGCGGCCGGTGCCGGCGACGTTGGCCGGATCGATCTTGTTCTCGGTGGCGACGCGCTGGCCGGCCGGCGACAGGTCGGCGGCTTTCGACGAAGCCGGCGCCGCGGCCGGTGCTGCGGCGGCCTTCGGCGCTTCCGCCTTGGCGGGGGCGGCAGCGGCCGGCGCAGCACCGGCGGCGCCTTCCTCGAGGATCGCCAGCACCTGCTGGCTCGTCACCGTCGCTCCGGTATCGAACTTGACTTCCTTCAGCACGCCGTCGGCCGGCGCCGGCACTTCGAGCACGACCTTGTCGGTTTCGAGGTCGACCAGGTTCTCGTCGCGCTTCACCGCGTCGCCCGGCTTCTTGTGCCAGGTCGCGATGGTCGCGTCGGAAACGGATTCGGGCAGGACCGGTACTTTGACTTCGATGGACATGGATTACTCCGCAACGTTATCGGAACCGATCGGCGCGACCAGCGCCTGCTCGATCAGGGCCGCCTGCTCGGCGACGTGGGTTTGCAAATGTCCGGCGGCCGGTGCCGGCGAGCGGGCGCGCCCGGCGTAGGCGAGCGTCTGCGTCGGCGCGACGGCTTGCAGGTGATGGCGGATCTGGTACCAGGCGCCCTGGTTCATCGGTTCTTCCTGGCACCACACCACTTCGTTCGCGGCCGGGTATTTCGCCAGCTCGGCGCCGACCTCCGGGCGCGGGAACGGATACAACTGTTCCACGCGCACGATCGCGACGTCGTCCACGCCGCGCTTGGCCGCGTCGTCGACGAGGTCGTAGTAGACCTTGCCCGAACACAGCACGACGCGGCGCACCTTCGTGCCCTTCTTCGCGGTGCTGTCCGGGATGGCGAGCTGGAAGCCGCCGTTGGCGAGCTCGTCCAGCGTCGACACCGCGAGCTTGTGGCGCAGCAGCGACTTCGGCGTCATCACCACCAGCGGCTTGCGGCAGTCGCGCAGCATCTGGCGGCGCAGCAGGTGGAACATCTGCGCCGGCGTGGTCGGCACGCAGACCTGCATGTTGTCGAGCGCGCACAGCTGCAGGTAGCGCTCCAGGCGCGCGGAGGAATGCTCCGGCCCCTGGCCCTCGTAGCCGTGCGGCAGCAGCAACACGAGGCCCGACAGGCGGTTCCACTTGGCCTCGCCGGACGAGATGAACTGGTCGATCACGACCTGCGCGCCGTTGGCGAAGTCGCCGAACTGGCCTTCCCACAGCACCAGCGTGTTGGGCTCGGAGGTGGAATAGCCGTACTCGTAGGCCATCACCGCTTCCTCGCTCAGCAGCGAGTCGATGATGGTGACGTTGGCGCCGTCGCGCACGTGCGCGAGCGGCACGTAGTCGCCGCCGCTCGACTGGTCGTGCAGCACCGCGTGCCGGTGGAAGAACGTGCCGCGGCCGGAATCCTGGCCGACCAGGCGCAGGTCGCAGCCGTCCGCGATCAGCGAGGCGTAGGCGAGGTTCTCGGCGAAGCCCCAGTCCATCGGCTGCTCGCCGGCCGCCATCTTGAGGCGGTCCTCGTAGATCTTGGCGACGCGCGGATGCAGGGTGACACCGGTCGGCAAGGTAAGGATCTTCGCATCCAGCGCGGCCAGCTCGTCCTTCGGCACGCCGGTGATGACCGGCTGCTGCAGCAGAGCGCCGACGTGGCGCGTCCAGTCGACCGCGAAGGCATCCTTGAAGCCGGGATCGAGGTCGGCGATCGGCGTGCCGGCTTCGAGCCGGGCGCGGTACGCGTCCATCATCGACTGCAGCTCGCCCTCGGCGATCACGCCCTCGGCGACCAGTTTCTTCGCGTACAGCTCGCGCTCGGTCGGACGCGCGCGGATGATCTGGTACATCAGCGGCTGCGTCGCGGCCGGCTCGTCGGCCTCGTTGTGGCCGTGGCGGCGGTAGCAGACGAGGTCGACGACCACGTCGCGCTTGAACTTCTGGCGGAAATCGAACGCGAGGCGCGACACGAACAGCACCGCTTCCGGGT
>Ga0153956_1000793_pt1 | contig 32682 bp, 29 predicted proteins | sample TSFL040MetaG_FD_104704 | JGI IMG/M metagenome (GOLD analysis project Ga0153956, IMG submission 104704) | Attine ant fungus gardens microbial communities from Florida, USA - TSFL040 MetaG | ecosystem: Host-associated > Fungi > Mycelium > Unclassified | place: USA: Florida, Wekiwa Springs... | reverse complement strand
CAAAGAAAGTAGGCAAAGAAAGCAGCTTCACCCCGCCAGCTCATAAGTGGGTCCCCTGGCTCGGAGGAGGTAGTGGTGCATCTGGAATCCGTGCCCCCGCACCTTCAACGGTAGTGACAAGGCAGTCATTCTTCCGGCGACGCTGCGCTCGCCGTATCCCCGTTTAAAAACCCCCGGTTGTTTCGGCGTGTCGCCGAGGCGAAGCCGATGGCCCCCGCCGCGCGAAAACCCCTGCCGGTTCCCCAGGCAGACCCGTCCGCGACGCACGCAGTGCGGAGTGGGTGCGGATGATGGCTTTGTCACGGGGGTGGAGTGTGCGGGAACACAGATTCCAGATGCACCACTGCCCCCTCCAAGCCAGGGGACCCGCTTAAGAGTTTGCGGGGTGAAGCTGCTTTCTTTGCCTCCTTTCTTTGCAGCAGCAAAGAAAGGAGGTGCCGCCCCGCACAGGGGCAACGCCAATAGACCAATAACACTTCAAGAAAAGGCCAAAACACCAGAAACAACAACCAAAACCAAGCCACCGCAGGCAAACAGCTTCGCAGAAAAAACCCCTTTAAATCGGAGTCCCACCCCATGATCGACAGAATAACCGCCATGCGCACATTCATCCGAATCGTGGACACAAACAGCTTCACCCGCGCAGCGGAATCCCTGAACATCCCGCGTGCGACAGCAACAACCATCGTCCAGAACCTGGAAGCGCTGCTAGGCACCGCCCTGCTCGTGCGCACGACGCGGCGCCTGAGCGTCACACCGGAAGGCGCCGCCTACTATGAACGTTGCGCGCAAATCCTCGCCGATATCGATGAAATGGAAGCCAGCATCCGTCATGCAACCGATAATCTGGCCGGCCGCCTGCGCATCGAAATGCCCAGCGCCGTCGCCAGTGCAATCGTGCTGCCAGCACTCGACGACTTCCACACCCGCTATCCGAATCTCGATCTCGCGATCGGCGTCAGCAATCGCACCGTCGATCTGATCTCCGAAGCAATCGATTGCAGCATCCAGCTCGGTGAATTGCCGGATTCGAATCTCGTCGCGCGACACCTGGGTACGCTCGAACACGTGACCTGCGCGAGTCCGGCTTATCTGGCCCGTCACGGCGCGCCCGCCGATCTCGACGATCTGCGCGCGCACGTCGCGGTCAATTGCATCTCGCCGCATAACGGCCGCGAATGCGACTTCGATTTCGAAGTGGATGGCGAAGCGCTCAGCGTCAAGCTCGACGGCTTCGTTCAGGTCACCGATGAACAGGCGTATCTGACCTGCGGATTGCAAGGCCACGGGCTGATTCAGCCTGCACGGATCGCCGCGCAGCCGTTTCTCGATTCAGGGCTGCTGCGCGAAGTACTGCCGCAATGGAAACCCGTGCCGATGCCGGTGTCGGTCGCGTATGTGAAAAACCGCCGCGTGTCGCCGCGCGTGCGCGCATTCGTCGACTGGCTCGCCGAGCTGTTCGAAAAGGCCGGGCACGTCGAGCAGGATCTGTCGCGCGTGCGGCAGTTGCTGCGCGGCCTGCATCCCGCGTAAAGCGGGAGCAGGCGCACGGTGCTCACCGGTGCGTGTTGCCTGCTCGGCATTCGCTCTTTATCCGCCGATCACGCGTACCGATGTGCGCGCATCACTCCGGTAGCCTGACCGGCACCGGCCGCGTCAGAAGATCCACGTAGAAATCGAAGAAGGCGGGATTGTCGAAGCGCTTGACGATCGTCATCTTCTGCAAACCCGCCGGCGGCGAACTCGTATAACCGGTTGCCTTGCCGTCATCGGCGCCGAAGCTCGTATCCACGTCCACCCACTCGTCGACGGTCTGCGTCGCAAACGATGGATGCATCAGATACGCGAGCGTCAGCGTGTCCCAGATGTTCGTCGTGTAGTTCGGGTTCGTCTCGAAGCCGTTCTTGCCGTCGAAACCATAGCCGTTCAATGTTTTGAACAGTTGCGTGATGATCGTCTGCCGGGCCGGATCATGCGCGACCCGATCGTAAAGCGCCTTGTCCATCTGCACGGTGTCGGTCACGTCGAGCGGAATCACCACCTGTTTGACCGGCAGACGCAGCACCGTTTTCGCCGCTTCGGGATCGAACCACCAGTTGAATTCGGCGGTTCGCGTGGTATTGCCGGGCACGTCGATCGCGCCGCCCATATAGATGATCTGCCTGATCAACGGCACGATCTCGGGATGCGCGCGCGCCGCCAATGCGATGTTGGTCAGCGGACCGATCGCGAGTATCGTCACCTCGCCCGGATAGCGCTTCACCGACTCGACGATGAAATCCACCGCGCTCTGGCTTTGCACCTTCGTATGCGTCGCGAAGCCGTCGGGTGGCGCGACGAGATCGCGATCCGTTTGCGGCTCGGGCGTGTTCCACGCGCCGAGATAGCCGTCGCCGCCGGGAAATGCTTTGAGCTCCGCCTGAATCGTCGCGAAGTCGTGCGATAGCGCGTAATTGGCACCTGCGTAAACGCCGATCCGGTTTTCAACGCCGAGGCGCTCAACCGATTTCAATGCATCGGCGACGCCCTGCTTCAGCCATTGATTGCCGGACACGACGGTAATGCCAAGCACGTTCAGTGAACCCTGCGCCTGCAACTGCGCGGCCATCACGCCAAGCTGACCGTCGTCGCTGAGCGTGTTGTAGTCGCTGTCGACGATGACTTTCGGCGGACCCGCCGGCGCATTGAGATTGCTGCCGCCGCAAGCGGCGAGGTCGACAACGGTGATCATGCTTGCCGCCCAGGTCAATGCCACGAGAATTCGCCTCATCGATGTCTCCTTTGAATGCCGCGGTGCCGCGGTGCCGCGGCCAAGGAAAATCATCATAGACATAAGTCGGATGAAATCAACTTGTCATGCCGAACGAATGATCGACGGCATCGTCGATGCCTGCAATGACCGCGATCACGGCCCGATGCGTTCAGCCCGATGCAAAGCGGCGCGCCGTCCCGAGGACGGCGCGCCGCTTTCGTCATTGCTTCGAAAACCGCCGACTCACTGCTCCTCTTCCGCCCACACCGCGTTTTCACGCGCCATCAATGCAGTCGATGCCGCCGGCCCGAAGGTGCCCGCCGAATACGAGCGCGGACGCTCGCCGGACCTGGCCCAGCCGTCGAGAATCGGCTCGGCCCACGCCCATGCCGCCTCGAGTTCGTCGCGGCGCATGAAGTGCGTCAGACGTCCGCGGATCACGTCGATCAGCAGACGCTCGTACGCCTCCGCGCGACGCTCGGTGAACGCCTGCTGCAAATCCAGATTGAGGCTCACCGGCAGCATATGCATGCCGCTGCCCGGCTCCTTCGCGAGCATCTGCAACTGGATCGACTCTTCCGGCTGCAACTGGATCACGAGGCGGTTGCCATAGTTGCGTCCGCCGCTCGGAATGATCGAAAACGGCAGCTCGGAGAATTCGATCACGATCTCCGATAGCTTCTTCTGCATCCGCTTGCCGGTGCGCAGGAAGAACGGCACGTTGGCCCAGCGCCAGTTGTTGATATGCGCGCGCAGCGCGACGAAGGTCTCCGCGCGGCTGCCGGCCGGCACGTTGTCTTCCTCCAGATAGCCCTTGACCGCCTCGCCGTCGACCGCGCCCGCCGTGTACTGGCCGCGCACCGTGTCGCGCGCGATGTCCTCGGGCGTCATCGGACGCAGCGAGCGCAGCACCTTGAGCTTTTCGTCGCGCACCGCGTCCGGATCGAGCGACACCGGCGGTTCCATCGCGACGATGCACAGCAGTTGCAAAAGATGGTTCTGCACCATGTCGCGCAACGCGCCGGTCTTGTCGTAGAACCCCGCGCGGCTGCCGACGCCCACCGTTTCGGCCACCGTGATCTGCACGCTCTTGATGTACGGCGCCTGCCACAGCGGCCCGAAGATCGGATTGCCGAAGCGCAGCACCATCAGGTTCTGCACCGTTTCCTTACCGAGATAGTGGTCGATCCGGTAGATCTGCGCTTCGCTGAAATGCTTGCCGACCGCGGTATTGATCTCCTGCGCGGACGCGAGATCGTGGCCGAGCGGCTTTTCGAGCACCACGCGCGAATGCTCGTCGACGAGTCCCGCGCTCGACAGGTTGTCGCAGATATGCATGAACAGATCGGGCGAGGTCGCGAGATAGAACACCCGCCGCACGCCGTCGCGCAACGTTTCCTTCAGGCGCAGGTAGTCTTCCGGCGAATCGACGTCCATCCGCACGTATTCGAACAGCGCGAGAAATTTGTCCCATGCGGCCGCGTCGAACGCCTTCTTTTCGATAAAGGGCTTCGCCTTCTGCTCCATGAATTCGGCGATGTATTCATCGCGCGACCACGGCTTGCGGCCAATCGTCAGGATGCGTGTGTCGGGCGGCAGATTGCAGTGCAGGTGCGCCATATAAAGCGCGGGCAGCAGCTTGCGGAACGACAGGTCGCCGGTGCCGCCGAAGATGATCATGTCGAGCGGCAGGTCGGGTGTAGCGGAAGCTTGTTGGATCGTCATGGCACGGGGTCGCAGCGTCTTGAGGGAGATGGCGTCGAAGGAGTTCGGCAACCGGTTAGCGGGCACGCGGGCAAAAGGCGAACAGGCAAGAAGGCCAACAGCCCATGCCCGCGACGGAGCTTTTTTCCAGCAAGCGCCTATGGTGCAACGTTTTCGCAGAGTTTGCACGGCAGCATCTGCCGCAGCCTGGCACAGGATGCCAGGTCTGCGTGGCAGACGTCTGTTTCTTAGGGATTTTTCCGGCAAGCCAGCCACGCGGCGAGCGTGGCTTTTGACACGCCGATTACGCGCACCGCGCTCAGCCAGCCTATTTTTCGGCGCGCGGCGGCGCCAGGCGCAACGAGGCTGACGGCAACCAGGCAGGGGACGCGATTCATCGCAAATCCGCTTGCCGAAAATCGATGCAAGCTCCACGGCAGAAAACGGGCCCGATCGTTTGACCTGAGCGCTAGGGTCGAGCGGCGGCATCAGAAAAATGGCGGCGGCTTCACAGCACGCTGCGCGGCCGCTGCATCGTGCCGTCGAAAAAACGCTGTAGCCGGAATGCCGACAGATCGAGCGACGCCGCGCCGCCATCGTTCATCTCGGCCAGCAGCTTGCCGACGATCGGCCCCATCGCGAAACCGTGACCGCAAAAGCCGGTGGCGATCGTCAGACCCGGCACTTGCGGCGGCGCGTCGATCACCGGAATGCCGTCGGGCAGCACGTCGATCAGGCCAGCCCATGCTTCGACCACCTGGGCGTCCCGCAACGCCGGAAACAGCGCACGCAGCTTTTGCAGCGCGCGCGGCGCGTGGCGCGCGTTCGGCTGCGGCTGCGGATCGCGCGGATACAGCACGCGCTCGGTGTCGGGCACGCCGCCCGGCAGACGCGCACGCAGATCGCGCAGGCACACGCCGTTCAGATGGAAACTGAATTTCTCGCGCTGCTTCCACAGTTCGGGCAGATACCATTTGAGCGCGCGGAAGTGGCCGAGCGTCATATCGACGTCGGCTTGCATGTCGTCGGCGAGATTGATCGTGCCGTTCGCGCGCTGCCGCATGCCAAGGCCATGCCCCCAGAAGGTCGACGCGGTGATCGGCGGCAGCGGATTGGTGCGCATGCAGGTGCCGCGCACCGCCTGCTGCGGCAGCTCGAGTCCAAGCGTGCGCAACAGCCGCCAGCTGCTCGCGCCGGCCGCGCAGATGAAACGCGATGCGCGCACCGTGCCGCGCTCGGTGACCACGCCGGCAATCGCGCCGCCCGCGCGTTCGAGCGCAACCACCCCGCAGCCTTCGAAGAACGATGCGCCGGCTTCGGCCGCGCGCGCCGCGAACGCCGCGGCCGCGCGGCGCGGTTCGGCCTGGCCGTCGCTCGGCGTGTACAGGCCGCCGAGCGCCGGCCCCCGCATGCCGGCGACGACCGTATCGATCTGCCGGCGATCGAGCGTGCGCGTGTCGAGCCCGTACTGGCGCGCGACCTCCATCCATTGCTGGAACGACGCCCAGTCCTGTTCATCGGTCGCGACGTACAGACAGCCGCCCTGGCGCCATTCGAGATCGAAGTTCAGTTCGCGTTCGAGTTCCTTCCACAGCGGGATGCTCGCCATCATCAACGGCACTTCGGCGGCTTCGCGGCCCTGCTGCCGCACGAAGCCCCATGCGCGCGACGACTGCTGGCCGGCGATCCGCGACTTGTCGAGCACGACCACCGACATGCCGCGGCGCGCCAGATAATAGGCGGCCGCGCAGCCCATGATGCCGGCGCCGGCGATCACGACATCGGCGTGGCTGGGGAACGGCTGGTCGGCGCGGGTGAGGTTCGAATGCAGCGGGTAAGTGGTGGTCATCGGGTGGGCGGGTTTCGAATATGGGCGTCATCTTCGCAGGCCGACGGGGTGCTTCGCAATGTCGCGCGCCGCCAATGCCGGCCCGGCGCACGGACGCACGTTGAAGCCGTTTCGCCGCCCGATCATTCTTACCGCTGCCTGATTCGCGCATTCCCTACCGTTGCGCGGCCGTTTCGTCGGTAAAATGCGTTTGATGCAGAACGCATGGAAAAATCGACGGCCCGGCTCTGACGTATTTCGGCCCGATGGCTGCGGTGGCGTTCTGAAAAAAAACGCGATTCGTGAATTTTTTGCGGTACATTTGCTGTCCTCCCGCGGCGGCGCTTCTTGTGCATTGCATGCGCACGGCCGCGCCGCGCCTGACGCATCGCGCTCTCCCTGTATCCCTTAAAAGACGGCGGATTTTCAAGCAGCATGGCCAACGAAACACACTCACCAGACTCCATCGCGGTTGCCGAGCGCGTGCGCGAGTTGATGAGCCGGCATGGAATCGGCAAACGCCAGCAAACCGCGGAACTGTGCCGCATCCTCGAGCTGAGTTTTTCTCAGGGACATCGCAAGCTGCGCGGCAACAGTCCGTGGACCCTGTCGCAGATCAAGAAAGTCGCCGAGGTGTTCGACGAACCCGCGGCGCAGCTGTTCGGCGCGCAATCGCTCGATCCGGGCGTCGTCGGCGCGATCGCGCAGGAAGCGGTGTTCTGCATCGGCGCAACCGAGATCGCATGCACCGCGTGGGTCGGCGCCGCGCTCGAAGCGGGCAGCCGTCCGGAATTCGTCGCGTATTCGCGGCTCGGCCAGTGGCGCGTCGCGCGCCACGACGGCGCGCTGTACCAGAGCGCGTACGAGGTCCACAAGATCGAGATCTACCCGCGCCGCGCCGAGACCGATAAACCGACCATCGCGGTCGTCGACGACGATCAGGCGAGCGCCGACAACCTGCGCGACTATCTGGAGCGCAGCGGCTTTGCGGCGGTGGCGATCTACGGGCTCACGGCCTTCACCGAGCAGTTGCAGACGCAGGTGTTCGACGGCGTAATCATCGACTGGCTGTTCGGCGCGCAGACCTCGGCGGCCGCGATTCGCGCGGTGCGCGCGTCGGAGAACCCGGATGCGCCGATCTTCGTGCTGACCGGCGAGCTGCTGACCGGCAAGGCCAGCGAGTCGGAGATCAGCCAGGTGATCCGCGATTACAACGTCGCCTGCTATGAGAAGCCCGCGCGCATGGCGATTCTGGTGGCCGATCTGTCGAAGCGGCTGAATCGACCGTGATGCGTCGGCCGTGATGCGTCGGTGTTGAAGCGTCGGCGCCGCGGCATCGACCGCCGGGCCGCCGTCAGTCCACCTTGGGCCGCGTGGTCAACGCCCGCTGCAGCGCGTTCTTCAGATCCTCGTAATGTACCGGCTTCAATAACGCGTCGAAAAACGGCTGCGGGCCGCTCTCCCCTTCCTGCACCACCTCCGGCGCGTAGGCGCTCACGACGATCACCGGCACGCCCGCCGACGGCCCGCCGCGCGTCGCGAAATCGGCGAGAAACGTATAGCCGTCGCGCTCCGGCATATGCAGATCCAGCAGCACCACGTCGCAGCGATGGGTGTCGAGCCACGCGAGCGCATCGTTGGCGTTGCCGAGCGCGTACGCGTCGAACTCCATATGCGCAACCATTTCGCTGAGCGACTCGCGAATCAGCCCGTTATCGTCGACGATCAGCACGCACGGCCGCGCGCCGACCGGCTCGCTTTGCGCGGCGGCATGCAGCGGCTCGACAGTCGCCACCGGCACGACCGGAATCGTCACCGTGAAGGCGGTGCCCTCGCCGACCGTGCTGGCGACATCGACCGTGCCGCCGAACAGCTTGACGAGCCCCTGCACGATCGTGAGCCCCATCCCCGCGCCTTCGAAACGGCGCGTGCGCGACGCGTCGAGCTGCGTGAACTCCTCGAAGATCAGCGGAATCTGCGCGTGCGGCACGCCCGGCCCGGTATCGCTGACGACGAAGATCAGCAGCGCCGGCTGCTGCAGCAGTTCGACCCGCACGGTGCCGGTTTCGGTATAGCGGATCGCATTGGTCACCAGGTTGTTGACGATCTGCCGGATCCGGTGCGGATCCGACTCGACCAGCCCGCTGACGCCGCGCGCCGCGCTTTCCAGCTTGAGCCGGCGCGCTCTGGCGGACATCGTGTGCTCGTCGACGATCGACGCCAGCAGCTCGCGCGGCTCGAAATGCTCGTAACGCAGTTCGAGCTTGCCGGTGCCGAGACGCGCGTAGTCGGTCAGATCCTTCATCTGCGCTTCGAGATGACGCGCGGCGGTCTCCAGGCGCTGGATCACCTTGCGGTCGGCCTCGGAGTGATAGTTGAAGCTCAGCAGTTCCACCGACGACACGATCGCGTGCAACGGCGTGCGCAGTTCATGGCCGATCATGCCGAGAAACGCATCCTTCGCGAGACTCGCCTCGCGCGCCGCGCGGCTCGCCTGATGTTCGGCGTCGAGCGCCGCGCGCTGCTGATGCATGAGCCGGGTGCGGCGCCGGCCGTTGAGCACCAGCAGCAGCGTCGCCGCCGCCGACAACAACAGCAGCAATAGCCCGCCCGCGAACAGCATGCGGCGCTTGTCGATGAAATCGCGGTTCATCGCCTCGCGATCGGCGACGTCGGCGAAACGGCGCGACAGCGCGAGGTCGTTGACCTCGTTCCAGTGTTCGCGCATCTGTGCGGCGATCTGCTCGCCGCGGCTTCGATCCGCCGGCAACGCATCGATCTCGGGCCCAATGTCGTCGAGCAGATGATCCAGCGAGCGGATCTCGTCGAGCTGCCGCTGCAGCAGCGCAAGTTGCGCGCCGAGGCGATACGTCGAGCCGGCCATCACGTGCAGCTTCGATTGCAGCAGCTGGAAGCGCAGCAACAGCCGCTGATAATCGTTATCGGCGCCGGATTGATACTGCAGCAGCTGATTCTCGAAGCGGGCGTACGCGATCTGCAGTTGCGCGGCGTCCCAGTAGAAGCCGTCGTAAGTGCCGGTCAACTGCTCGGTCGTACGCGGGTTCAGCAGATTCGCGTACAGCAGATAGCCGATCGCGCCGGCCGGCGCCGCGAGCGCGGTCAGCCAGATCAGCACGTGCAGTGCGCGGCGCCATGGACGGCGCGCTATCGGACGATGAGGGCCTTGATCTGCCATACGAATTTCGAGTCGCCAACCGCACCCGTCAGCTCATCTGGAAACGCGTCGCGCGGATAGATCAGGAACAGCGGTCCGAAGTCGCTGAGTTTCAGGCGCTGGCCGTTCATGCTGTACGCGACGATCACGCCGTAGCGCTCGCTGTCCGATACCGGCACGATGTACGTGTAGTCGTCGAAGGTATGGAATTCGATCTGCGTGCCGTATGCGCCGACCGTCTTCAGGATATCGCCGAGCAGCGGCCCCGTGAAAGTGGAGCGAGGTGTCCAGGTGGTCGCGGTCGTAATCGAATGAACCGGCAGTGCCAGCAGCTGAGCCTCGCTGAAATGGTAGACGCTGTGCTGCGCGTCGTTGGTGTTGGCGATCTTGCCTCGCACGTCGAGCGAGAGCGGCGGTATCGCATGAGCCGCCGGCTGCGCATGCGCAAAGCAGGCCGCTAGCGTGAGCAGCAGACCCGTCATCCAGCGCGCCCGCCTGGCGACGCCGGCCCCACCACGCAGCGTTGCAATCACGTTGGCCATTTATTTTCTTATCCGTTTTCCGTTGTTCCGCGAGACCGGCGCGGTCAAACGCGCGCCACCCCGACACGCTATCTTTGACCCGCATGCATAATATCGCCAAAACCCAATGTCTCAAAAGCGGGGCTCCGCGACGTGGCGCCGGCGCATCGGCCGCCCGATTATCGTTTGCCGCGCGTTTGGGGACACCATTGCGCGCGCCCTCGCGGACACTTCCGTCCACGCGCGCCTCGCGACTCAAACAGTCATGAACAAGCCGGTTCTGCCCCTGACGTACGAACAGCTCGATCACTGGATCGAATCGCTGCAACCCGCGTTGCTCGCCGAGCGTTTCACGCTGGCGCTCGGCATCCTGCGCGGTGGCGCGCCGCTCGCGCTGATGGTGTCGCACGCGGTCGGCACGCCGGTCGCGTTTCTGCGCTACGAGCGCGGCACGCGCACGGTCGCGTGGGACTCGACGCTGCCGGTGCCGCCGGCGGGATCGAAAGTGCTGTTGTGCGAGGACATCGCCGGACGCGGTTTCACGCTGGTCGATTGCATCGCGTTCCTGCGCGGGCACGGGCTCGAAGTCAAAACGCTGACCGGCGCCGTGGACGACCTGAGCCGCACGCAGCCGGACTACGCGATCGATGCGCGCGGCTACTTCGCGCTGTTTCCATGGGAGCGCCAGGCGTACACCGAGCGTTATCGCGACGACTGGGCGCGCGTCGAAGCCGGCGCCGCACCGGCCATGGCCGACGACCACGAATACGCGACCTATGCGATCGATCTCGACGGCATCCTGTTGCCCGACGTGCCGCTCGCGCGCTACGACGAAGACCTCGACGCCGCGCTCGCCGAGCGCGATGCGCTGCCGCCGTTCGACATGCTGCCCGGCATCGACCTGCAGCGCGTGCGCACGATCATCACCGGCCGCCCGGAGACGGATCGCGCGCGCACCGAGGCCTGGCTCGCCCGCCACGGCTTCGGCCATATGCAACCGGTGATGCGCGCACCCGGCTCGCACGACGACAGCCCGGCCGGCGCCGCCGCGCACAAGGCCGGCGCGGCGTTGCGCGGCGGGGTCACGCATTTTGTCGAAAGCGATCCGCTGCAGGCGCTGCTGATCGCCCAGCAGGCGCCGCTGTTACGCGTGATCTGGTGGGACGCGGCGACCCGCACGGGGATGCTGGTCGGCGCACGGGCATGGAACTGACGCTACTTCTCCTTCCCCTCGCGCAACTGCAAATGCCGCGCGGCGCGCAGTGACGCGACGACGATCAGCTTCATCGTCGCGCGCGTCGCACCAACGAACAGCTTGCGCGCGATGCGCTCGTCGAACGACTCGAAGTCGATTTCGGTGAAGATCACGCACGGCGCCGCCTGTCCCTTGAAGCGATAAATCGACTCGAACAGCACGTCGCCGTCGCGATACTCGGGGTTGCCGAACAGATCGTATTTGCCGGTAAAACTGCGCAGCCGATGCGGCCCGAGCTGATCGAGCGCGCTCATCGCCGAGCCTTCGCGGCCGCGAAACGACAGCACCGCGATGTCCTGCTTGCGAAAGCCGAGCGACAGCGCGTGGGTGATCGCGCGCTTGGTCGCGTCGATGCTGCTTTCGGGGCTTTGCGCTTCATCGTAGAGCGACGACGAAATCTCGGAGCCGTCGAACGGGCTGCCCGACGCCAGCGTCGCGGCGAGCGGCACCGAGCCGCCGAGCACGTCGCGCAGATAGTCGAGGATGTCGCGCGGGCTGCGGTAGTTGGTGGTTTCCTTCAACGTGGTCCAGCCCGGCAGCGCGACCGGCTCGCGCATATACAGGTTCTGCAGCGGATCCTCGAGCCACCACCACGCGCCGCCGGGCCGCAGAAGCCGTTCGAGCGCGCCGACCCACGGCGGCTGAAAGTCCTGCCCTTCGTCGACGATCAATACGTCGAATTGCCAGCGCGGTTCGATCGGCGTGTCGGCGAATACGGCTTCGAGCTGATCGAACACCCGCGCGGACTGGAAATCGGGCGCGCGGCCCGCGTCGCGCGCCACCCAGTCGCACAGTTGATGGTAGTTCGCGACTTTGGCCTGCGGCGGCGCGACCCGCGCAATGTGATCGGCGAGCGGACGGTTGAAGCACACGTACAACGGCCGCGCGCCGCGCGCGACCGCGTCCTTCATCACCTGCACCGCGAGCTGCGTCTTGCCCGAGCCGGCGGTGCCGCTCACGCGCAGGCGGAACGGCGCGAATTCGAGCCGCCGCGCCCATGTCGCGAGTCCGCCGGAAAGACGCGTGACGAGCGTGCCGGCCTGACCGACGAGCGCGCTCGTGTCGGGTGCGAGCGCAAGTTCGTCGGCCAGAAAATGGTGGATTTTCGACGCGCAGGCAAGGCGCGGCTCGTCGGCCGGCAGCGCATCGCGGATCACCGCCGCGAGCTGATCGCGCCGCGTCGCGTCGACGATGCGCGCCGGATTCACACCGGCGATCGCCGCGTCCTTGACGATGTGATCGGGACAGTACAGCAGCTCCTCGATGAAATACGTGCCCGCGCCGAATGCCGCGGTGAAGCGCCGGTGCAGCCCCTCGATCGTATGCGCGAGGGCGATCGCGACATTGCGTTCCGTTTGCAGATAAACCTTGACGAGCCCCTTCGGCGTTTCGCGCAGAAAACCGGTCTTCTGCTCGATGATCATCACGCGCCCCGCCGGGCTCACGATCACGAAATCGGCCTCGCCGAACACCGAGAAGTTCTGGTTCAGGCGGGTCCAGTGCACGCCGTGATAGACCGTGTAGTCGGCGGGCAGCGCCTTTTCCAGCAGCGCGAGCGTTTCGCGCTCGCGCGCCGCCGCGCCGGTCGCTTCGAGGCTCTTCCAGTCGTCGGGAACAATGCGGGCCATGCGGTGCCTCAACGGGTTGGGATGCGTGGTTCAGATGCGCGACGCCAGCCGCGCGAATTCGAGGTGCGGTCATTGTACGCAACGGCGTATCGGGCTGGCGCGCCGGTGCGCGCGGTTTCGCGGTTTCGCGATCCGGCGCCGCGGCAGCCGCCGCACGGCGCGCAAAGTCGCCCGCATCGTGTATCGTTACTGGCTGAACGCCGCGCGCCGGGCGCGGCTTGCCAAACCGTAAAGGAAGGGATTGACCGGATGATTACGATCTGGGGGCGTGCTAATTCGGCCAACGTCCAGAAAGTCTTGTGGTGCTGCGACGAACTCGTGCTGCCGTTCGAGCGCATCGACGCCGGCCTGCAGTTCGGCCGCAACAACGAACCCGAATACCTCGCGATGAACCCGACCGGCAAGGTGCCGACGCTGGTCGACGACGACTTCGTGCTATGGGAATCCAACTCGATCCTGCGCTATCTCGCGATGCAATACGGCGAATCGAGCCTGCTGTATCCGGACGAGCCGAAACTGCGCGCGAGCATCAACCGCTGGCTGGACTGGTCGCTGTCAGCGCTGCAGCCCGCCGAGCGGCCGGTGTTCTGGACGCTCGTGCGCACGCCCGAAGCCGGGCGCGATGCGCTCAAGCTCGCCGCCGATGTCGCCGCGGTCACCGTGCTGTGGCGTCTGCTCGACACCCATCTGCAAGGGCGCTTCTTTCTCGAAGGCGAAAAGTTTTCGCTCGCCGACATCGTGATCGGCATCTTTGCGAAGCGCTGGTTCGGGCTCGACGGCATCGAGCGCCCGCCGCTGCCCAACCTGGAGCGCTGGTATTCGCGGATCGCGACGCGCTCGGGGTTCAAGAAGTATGTGGATTTCCCGCTGACCTGAGGATGACTGTCCGGCGCACGCCTTGACGGCTCGATAGCGGCCGGTCGGCGGCGCCGCGCCCGGGCCTCTATAATCGACGTATGAAGACCGCCAAGCCCGCCCAAGTCGCCAAATCCGCCGCCGCGACCGGCCATCAGGCCACTGCCCCGCATTCCGCCGATCACGAGCATCATGGCGCGCATGCGCATGGTGCATCGCAGGAAGCCGCGCTGGCACTCGCCGACGAATATTGCCGCGAACGCGGCGAAAAGCTCACGCCGATCCGACGCAAGGTGCTGGAACTGCTGCTGAATTCCGGGCGCGCGACCAAGGCTTATTCCCTGCTCGACGAAATGCGCCACATCCATCCCGGATCCGCGCCACCCACCGTCTACCGCGCGCTCGACTTCTTGCTGTCAGCCGGGCTCGTGCATCGGATCGAATCGATCAACGCATTCACCGTATGCCACGATCTGACCCAATGTCAGCACGGCATCCTCGTCGTGTGTCAGCAATGTGGCACGGTGACCGAGTTGCATCAGCCGAAGCTGCGCCAGGCGCTGGTCGTGCAGATCCAGGATGCGGGCTACCGCCTCGCGAGCGACGAAATCGAACTGAAGGGACTGTGTTCGGCCTGTCAGGCGGCCGAAGCGGCGGGCGCCGCCGGCGCGGCCGCGCCGGCTGCCGCGGCGAAATAACGGCGTGTCCGGCAACCCGCCGCGAGGGTTGCTCCGATATGCCGCGTCTTGACCGGCGGAAACTGCGATCAACCTGCCGCGCGTGCGTCGATCGCGTCGTGCAGCAGCGTCACGAGGTCGTCGGGCAATGCCGGTTTGGTCATAAAAAACTGAAAACCTTCGCCGATACTGCGCAGACGGTACGCGTCGTCGGTATGGCCGGTGAGCGCCACCGCCACCGAAGGAGAATGACCGCCGCAAATCTCGTGATCGCGCAGCCGCTGGATCAGATAGAAGCCGTCCATCGCCGGCAGGTCGAGATCGCAGACCACCGCGTCGGGCAGCAACCGCATCGCCGCCTCGACACCCTCTTCCGCGTCCGCCACTGCGCAAACCTGCGCACCTTCCGCCTCGAGTAACAAGGTCAGCGACTCCCGGCTGTCCGGGTCGTCTTCCACCAGCACGATCGTTGCCTGATCGAGCCTCATTGCTGCGTTCATTGTCTGTTGTTGCTCTGGAAAACCGGTTGGGCCATCTGAACGGGCCGTTGTTTCGCTCTGCTGCTTGCCGCCGATCCACGCGGCCAGGGTATTGCTGTCCATGGTTCCGACTCGATTTCGCACGCCGAGTTGCAGACAGGTCCGCGATTGTAAAACATCGCCGTCACCACCTTCCCGAGTGCAACGCGTGCGCACGGTAACGCGCCAAAATTGCACGCCGATGAAAAAACGGCCGCCGACGCAGGTCGCGGTGGGTGTGCCCATGTTGCCCCGTTTCCGCGCTTCGTCGACTGCCGGCACCCGATACGCCGGCGCGGTTCGTGCCAACCCCGATTGCACGGCCCTTTCCGCCCGGCATCGTTTCCGTCCCTCGCATCGTTGCATGATGCCGGCGCGTGCTTTCATCGTGCGCGGCATCAGATCCACCCCACTGGTAGCACGTCGCGTGCCGTGGCGCGGGCTTCGCGGCGCGCGAACGGCGTGCTTCAAGCGGCCTGGCGGTGGGTTGCGGATCGATTGCCAATCGATTGCCAATCGATTACGAACCGGTTGCGAATGCGCTGCGCGGCGGCGCTATCATCGTGGGCGGCGAGGCGGGGCTTGCTTCGTTTCTGTTGCAGCCCGGCGCGATCTGTTTGCGTCTGTTCGATGACTGGCCGATGCCTGTTCGCGCTTGCACGTATTGCGCGTGTTGCGCCTGCGTGTTGCGATCCGCCACAGCCGCTCGATGTCCGCGTCGCCCAATCCCCAAAAACCGAGGCCCTACCGACACCATGTCCGCCACCCCAGCCACGCTGTCCGCAACGACGCTCGAGATCCTCCGCCACGTCAGCACCGCCACGCTGACCACGCAACTGTTCAAGCGCGGTCTGCGCAATACGTTCATGCAGGGCGTCGCGCCGCTCGCGCCGCGCAACGGCGCGAATCTGGTCGGGCCGGCGTTCACGCTGCGCAATATCCCGTCGCGCGAAGACATCGACGTGCTCGAACTGTTCGCGGACCCCGAGTACGCGCAGCGCAAATGCGTCGAGACGATTCCGCCAGGCCACGTGCTCGTGCAGGACTGCCGCGGCGAACGTGGCAGCGCGTCGTTCGGTTCGATTCTTTCGTTACGTCTGCAGGTCCGCGGCGTCGCGGGGATGGTGTCCGACGGTCCGGTGCGCGACAGCGCGACGATCGCCGCGCTCGAGATGCCGGTGTTCTGCGCGGGCGCGAGCGCGCCGCCCAATCTGATCCGCCATCACGCGGTCGATATCAACGTGCCGATCGGCTGCGGCGGCGTCGCGGTGTTTCCGGGCGACGTGATCGTCGGCGATGTGGATGGTGTCGTCGTGATTCCGCTGAAGATGGTCGATGACGTCGCGCGGGCGGCCGCGGAACAGGAACAGCTGGAGGCGTTTCTGACCGAACGGATTCGCGACGGCGCGGCGTTGCCGGGCACCTATCCGCCGAATGACGCGACGAAGGCCGCGTTTGAAGAGTGGCAGAAGCGGCGAGGAAGTTAGGCCACGCCGCGCGCTGCGCGCATTTGGTCGGACCCGTGCGCCGCGTCAGGCGGCGCCTTTGGCTCCGATTCCCTGCACCAGCAATGCAACCGCGTGCCGCGCGATCTCGTCACCGCCGAAGTTGCGCCGCGCGGAGTCGTTGCGCCACAGCTTTGACGCCGCGAGCGGCAAAATCGTCATGCCCAGCACCGTGACGAACACGAGCGAGGGTTCGAGCGACGGGTTCAGGCGGCCCTCCTTCTGCCAGCGCTCGATCGCCGACAGCGACGCCTTCTGATACGCGTTGCCGAATCGCTCGTGCATGCGCTGGCGCAACAGCCCGCCGTCGCTCATCACTTCGCGCACCCATAACGACGCAAACCACGGGTTGTCGCTCGCCACCTGCACGAGCCGCTGCGCGAACTGCGTGATCGCCGCGACCGGATCGTCGGCATGTTCCTGAAACGGCAGCCCGAGGCTCGCCCGCAGCGGCGCGAAACGCTCGTCGATCAGCACGTCGAGCAGTTGATCGCGGGTCTTGAAGTAGTAATGCATCATCGCGGGCGTGAAGCCGGCTTCACGGGCGATCTCGCCAAGCGATGTATCGACGATGCCCTGTTTCGCAAATAGCGTCAGCGCCGCATCGAGCAAACGGGCACGCTGCCCGAGGCCCCGCGCGGCGCCTGTTGGCCTGCCCGGGCGGCGGCCGGCGGCCGCGGCCGGCACCGCGGAGCCGGCGATCGTTGCGTCTTCGTCTGCTTGCTCCGTCTTCGCGGCACGCTTCGATTCGCCGCGCCCTTTCGCTGCGGCTCGCGCACCCGGTACGGCGCTTGCGCCCGGCTTTGCCGTGGGTTTCGTCGCGGGGTTCACCGCGGAGTCGTTGGACGGAATCCTTGCCATTGCATTGAATTTGACTGGGGATGCGATGTCGCATATATTAATCGCCACGTTAATTAATTTCAACGCGTTGCCACCATGGAACACCCTCCCTCCACGCCGGCCGTCGACGCCCGCCAAACGGATTCGCGGCCGGTCTCGCCCGCTACCGACCACCCACCGATCCGGCTGCTGTTTCCGGCGCTGCTGCTGGTCATGCTGCTCGCCGCACTCGATCAGACGATCGTCTCGACCGCGTTGCCCACCATCGTCGGCGAACTCGGCGGACTCAACAATCTGTCGTGGGTCGTCACCGCCTACCTGCTCAGCTCGACCATCGTCGTACCGCTGTACGGCAAGTTCGGCGACCTGTTCGGCCGCAAGATCGTGTTGCAGACCGCGATCGTCGTGTTTCTCGTCGGCTCGGCGCTATGCGGCATCGCACAGAACATGGGGCAGCTGATCGTGCTGCGCGCGCTGCAGGGGCTTGGCGGCGGCGGTCTGCTGGTCGTCACGATGGCCGCGATCGCCGATGTGATTCCGCCGGCCGAGCGCGGCCGCTATCAGGGCGTGTTCGGCGGCGTGTTCGGTCTCGCGACGGTGATCGGTCCGCTGCTCGGCGGCTTTCTGGTCGAACACCTGACATGGCGCTGGATTTTCTATATCAACCTGCCGCTCGGCATCGTGTCGCTCATCGTGATCGGCGCGGTTTTCAAGCTGCGCGTGCATCACGTAAAGCATACGATCGACTATATGGGCGCCGCATTTCTTGCCGGCGCGCTGACCTGCATCATCCTGTTCACGAGCCAGGGCGGCACGATTCTGCCGTGGACCTCGCCGCAACTGTGGTTCACGCTCGGCATGGGGCTGGTGTCGATCTGGGGCTTCATTCACGAGGAACGGAGCGCGGCCGAACCGATCATGCCGCTCGAGCTGTTCAGGCAGCCTACGTTTTTGCTCAGCAGTCTGATCAGCTTCATCATCGGCGTGTCGCTGTTCGGCTCGGTCACGTTTCTGCCGCTTTATCTGCAGGTCGTGAAGGGCTCGACGCCGTCGCAAGCCGGTATGCAGATGCTGCCGATGATGGGCGGCCTGTTCATCATGTCGATGGTGACCGGACGCATCATCAGCAAGATCGGCAAGTACCGGATATTCCCGATCATCGGCACGTTCCTCGTGTCGATCGCGATGGTGCTGCTCGCGCGGCTGCGGATCGACACGCCGATTCACGTGATGTACCTGTACGTGGGCCTGCTCGGCTGCGGCCTCGGCATGGTGATGCAGGTGCTGGTTCTCGCGGTGCAGAACACGGTCGAGTTCAAGCATATGGGCGTGTCGACGTCGGGCGTCACGTTGTTCCGCTCGATCGGTGGTTCGATCGGCGTGGCCAGTTTCGGCGCGGTGTTCTCGAACGGACTCGCGTCGCGCCTCGAAAAGCTGATTCCACCCGATACCGAACTGCCACATGCGTTGGGCCCGGTGGCGATCCATCAGCTACCCGAAGCATTGCGCAACGACTATCTGCATGCATTCGCGGGTGCGTTGCATACCGTGTATCTATCGGCCGCATGCGTGGTGGTGCTCGCTTTCGCGCTCGCATGGCTGCTGAAGGATCACCCGCTGCGCACGCGCTAATGGCGGGCGCCCGATTCAGGCGCGTGTTCATCGGCTGATACAAACCCTCGATAACACGCGTTCGATAGCAATAGTCACGCTCACGAGGCCGCACGCGCAATGCGTCGGCCTCGTTCCTTTTTATCGAGACCGCCGGGTGCCGCGGAGCAGCCGCGCATCTGTCCAACGCTGCGCGCCAATTCACCAGCGCACTTAAAAAATCCGCGCATCTACTCGTTATCAGCACATGTGCAATGTTTCGTCGTACCTGCGAATGTGCGGTAGCGCACATTCGCAGGCATGAACGTTAATTGACGTTCCTCATGAAACGCCACATATTGGAAATTCGCAGCGTAAGCGCGACTTACGTCTTCGCGACTCTCCGGCGCATGTGGATCGTGCTTCCGCGGACAAGGCTCCTGCCTCAACACGATCCGGAACATGCCTTCAACGGCATCGTTTTCCACAGGTGGGTCCATCCCATGTCCACCCAGACAGCACCCGGCCATAGTTTTCCGACGCCCTGCAAACGTTGCGGTGGCACGCTGTACCGGCAAGTCGACTCCTGCCCGTATTGCGGCGCTCCGCATCCGCTCGGCGCGATTGCGCATAAACGCACGGCGGTTCCCGGCAGCCGTGCCAGCGCGATGCATAAGCCATTGCACCGCTTCGCCGCGGATTCACCAGACCTGCCCGACGAAATCGCACTGGCTGCTCGCGCCATGCCTGCCTCGCAGTTCCTTCACGATGAGCCGGCCAGGAACACGGCGCTCGTTGCACAGGCGCCACAGACAGCCGACCAGCAGGACGAGTACGAAGAGACGCTGTATGCGCGGCGCAACCCCACCCGCACCATGTGGCGTGTTTTGTGCGGCATTGGCGCGGCCGTCGCGATAGGCCTGACGTATGTCGGCTACACGCTATTCAGCGACAACGGCGAATCCGACGACACGGGCGCCGGGCAGCTCAGTCAGGATGCCCGAACGACCACTGGCACGATTGCGCCGCTTGCGGCGGCGACGCCCGCGCCCGCGGCTGCGCAAGCGCAAGCGACGCATGCGTCCGTGGTGCCGAAACCCGTCACGCCGCCCGTACCCGCCGCCGATGTGTCGGCGAAGCCCGCAGCAGTGGTGTCGGTCGCGTCCGTTGCGCCTGCACCCGCGGCGGCACCGGCGCTACCGTCCATCGATGCAACACCCGCGCCACGATCCACGTTGCAGTTCCGCGATGCCGCGCAGGCATTGCAAAGCGCACGTCTCGCATTTCGTGCCAATGACCTGTCGAAAGCGCAAGCCGCGCTCGCCGCCGCGCAAACGTTGCAACCCGGCAACGTCGATGCGAAGGATCTGGCCGCCCAGTTGCGGCCGATTACCGAGCGGCGCGACAACGCATTGCAAGCCGCGCAGGCATGTACCGCGCAGCAGTCGTGGCCTTGCGCTCGCCAGCATGCAAACGAGGCGCTGGCCATCGATAGCGGCAACGACGCCGCGAAAACCATCCTCGAACGCGTGATACGCGAGACAGGCTGGGCACCGCTGAATAATCAACATGCGGCGGCGACCGCCGGCAGTGGCCAGGGTGCGCCGCTCGCGCAGGCGCAGTTGCAGCCGCCGCTGCCGCTGCCGCTGCCGCTGCCGCTGCCGCCTGGCAAATAGACAGGCGGGAAGACAGGCGACGCAATCGCAACAAGCGGCACAGATACGGCAGACGACAGACGGCAAACAGACGAACAGGCAAACGCGTCGCAACAGCAACGGCACAGGCGAACGCGAACGCCCGATCGAAGGCGCGAGAGTCGGCATATCGAAAAAAGCATCGACGCCCGGTCTTCGGCGCAGAGCCTTCAGAGCCCGGTCCTCGGAAATTACGCCCGCTATCAGATCGAACCCTCGCCGTCTGTGCCGATCCGCACGTTTTTATGCATCTTCTGCGCGGAAACAGACGGACTACGCGCTCGCAGCGCATTGAAATGACATCGCAGCCGGATCACTGGTGCTTTCGCGCACTGTGCGCGAAGCGTAATCAACCTGACCGATAGGTAGAGAGACCATGCTGAAGAGACTTCTCGCGGGGTGGCTGGGGTTGGCGGCGCTGATCGCATGTTCGCTGGCGGGTGGTGCGGAACCCGCGCACTACAAGATCGTCACGGGGCCCGAGCGCGGCACCTATATCCAGTTCGGTAACGACCTGTCGAAATGGGTCGCGCAGCCGGTCGGCATCGATCTGGAAGTGGTGGCCTCGAAAGGGTCGGCGGAAAACGTGCAGCGCATGCGTTTCGAGCCCGGCGTGAAGCTCGCGCTCGTGCAATCCGACGTGTACCAGGCGTTCGTCGATATGGCCAATTCGGGCAACCCGGATGCGGGCACGACGATCCGGCCGCTGCGGCTCATCATGCCGCTCTACGACGAGGAAATTAACGTCGTCGTGCGCGCGGATTCGCCGATGAAAACGCTCGCCGACATCAAGGACAAGACCATCAGCGTCGGCCTGCTCGGCAGTGGCACCGCGCAGTCGGCGACCACGCTGTATCACCTGATGTTCGGCAAACCGATTCCCGAGCAGAACGTCGTGCACCTGAGCAACGAGGATGCACTCGCCGCGCTGATCGTGAAGAAGATCGACGTCGCGATCATCGTGGTCGGACAGCCGGCCAATCTGTTCAATGGGATGAAACCGGATCTGCTGCAACAGTTGCGACTGCTGCCCGCCGATCCGAACGCGCCGGAAACCGCGCGCGCGAAGCAGACCTACTTCCCGACGACGATCCATCAGAGCAGCTATCCGGGCTGGCTCAAGGAAGACGTGCCCGCGGTGACCGTGAAGGCGTTTCTGGTCACCTACGACTACGGTCTGCGCGACACCGTCAGCAATCTGAATCATTTCGCCGACTCGCTATGCACCAACTTCGATAACCTGCAGGAGCACGGTCACCCGAAATGGAAGCAGGTGAAGCTCGAACTGCCGACGCTGGTACGCGGATGGAAATACTATGGGCCGGTCGAAAAGCATCTGCGCGCGTGCATCGCAAATCGCAGCGCGGCCATCAGCGCGGCTGCCGCGCAACCCGCGCCCAAGCCGCACGCGCCCTGCTCGGAGCAGGAGCGGATGCTGTTGCTATGCAAGTAGTGAGTGGCTGAATAGCCGGGATGTGGAGGCTGAAACCGGCGGCTGAAACCGGCGGCCGAGCCCCGCAGGCGCGACCCGGCGACTCGCACGCCGGCGCGCAACGACGCGAGCGCTCAAACGCGCTCGCGCACCATCGCGCGTGACGCCGCGGTGGCATCCATCGCCCGCTGCAGCGCCTCGTACACTTTCGGGCGATTGCATTGGGATACGTTGAAGCGCAGAAAACCCGCGGACGCCTGCGACGCGCTGAACACATTGCCGGGTGCGAACACCACGCCCGCGCTCAGGGCGTGACGCGCGATATCGGCGGCATCGAGCGGATCGGGCAGGCGCGCCCAGACGAACAGACCCGCGCGCGGCAGCGTCCAGATATCGAGACCCGCATAGCCGAGACGCCTGACCGTCTCGCCCATCGCGTCGGCGAGCTTCGCGCGCATCGCTTCGAGATGACGCCGATAGGTGCCGTCGACGAGCATCCGGTGCACGACGCTCGCGGCGAGCTGCCCGTTACCGAACGATGTCGCGAGCTTCAGATCGATCAGCGGCTCGATCCATTCGGCGCGTGCCGCGATATAGCCGCAGCGCACCGCCGCCGATAGCGTCTTCGAAAAGCTGCCGATCGACACCACGCGCGCGAGCCCGTCGAACGCGGCGAGACGCGGCGCGGCCTCGTCCTCGAAGTCGGCGAAGATGTCGTCCTCGACGATCAGCAGATCGTGCTCGCCCGCGAGCTTCAGCAGCCGGTGCGCGACGGCCGGCGCCAGCGTCGCGCCGGTCGGATTGTGAATCGCCGAGTTGGTCACGTAAAGCCGCGGACGGTGTTCGATCAACGCGCGCTCGAACGCGGCCAGCTCGGGCCCCTGCGGCGTATACGGCACGCTGGCGATACGCACCCGATGCGCGCGCAGCAATGCCTGAAAATTGAAGTAGCACGGATCGTCGATCAGCACGGTGTCGCCCGGTTCGAGCAAAAAGCGGCACACCAGATCGAGAGCATGGGTGCCGCCGTCGGTCAGCATGATCTGCTCGGGCGACGCATCGACGCCGTGCTGCGAGAGCCGCCACGCCAGTTGCTGACGCAGCGCGGGCCAACCCGCCGGGCTCGCATAATCGGCGAGCGGCGACTGCGGATCGCGCGCCACGGCCCGCAACGCGCGGCGCACGCCGTCTTCCGGCAACCACGAAGCGGGCATCCAGCCGCAGCCTGGTTTCAGATCTTTCGAGGCCGCCTGCAGCGACTGCCGGGTGAGCCACAACGGATCGACCTCGCGATCGAGCCGCGGCCCCAGATCGGCCAGTGCGAGCGGTGGCGCATGCCCCGATACGAAAAAGCCGGAGCCGCGCCGCGCGACGATCGCCCCTTGCGCGACCAGACGGTCGTATGCTTCCACCACGGTCGATTTCGACACGCCGAGCGTATCGGTCATTGCGCGGATCGACAGCACCCGCGCGCCCGGCATCAGCGAGCGGCTGGTTATGCGCTCACGCAGACTGTCCATCACGAGATCGACCCGCGTGCCCGCTGTTGCCGCGTGCTTCCCGCTATGCTCGCTTTTCGTCATCTGTACTGCTCCATGTTCGGTACAGTTTGTGCGAATTGTACTGATCTGTAGCTTACCGTTTTCGGCGATGCGGAGCATCATGGCTCCTTTGCTCGCAATGGACTCTTTCAATGGATAAAACCACCAGCGGCTGGCTCAGCGGCTTTGCCGGCGTCCTGATTTTCAGCGGCTCGCTGCCGGCCACGCGCCTCGCGGTGCAAGGGCTCGATCCGGTGTTCGTGACCGTCGCGCGCGCAACGATCGCAGGCGCGCTGGCCCTGCTGCTGTTGCTGGTGTTTCGCGAACCGCGGCCCGCGCGCCGCGACCTGCTGCCATTGGTGGTCGTCGCGCTCGGCGTGGTGGTCGGCTTTCCGCTGCTGACTGCGCTGGCGCTGCGCCACGTGAGCGCCGCGCATGCAATCGTGTTCATCGGCCTGCTGCCGCTCTCCACCGCGATCTTCGGCGTGTTGCGCGGCGGCGAGCGGCCGCAGCCGGCGTTCTGGGTGTTCTCGGCATTCGGCAGCGCCGCGGTGGCCGCGTTTGCGCTGCGTCATGGCGTCGATGCGTCGCCGCTCGGCGACGCGCTGATGCTGGCCGCGATCGTCGTGTGCGGACTCGGCTACGCGGAAGGCGCGCGCTTGTCGCGCGATCTCGGCGGCTGGCAGGTGATTTCGTGGGCGCTGGTGCTGTCGCTGCCGCTAATGCTGCCGCTCGCCTGGTGGACGCAGCCGGCGTCGTTCGAAGGCGTCGGCGCCGCCGCGCTGTGGGGCCTCGCGTATGTGTCGCTGTTCAGCATGCTGATCGGCTTCGTGTTCTGGTATCGCGGGCTTGCGCTCGGCGGCATCGCGGCGGTCGGACAGTTGCAACTGCTGCAGCCGTTCTTCGGCCTGCTGCTCGCCGGGCTGCTGCTGCACGAACAGGTGCCCCCGTCGATGATTATCGTCACCGTCGTCGTGGTCGCCTGCGTGGCGGGGGCGCGACGCTTCGCGCGCGCGGCGCCGGCGCGGCCGGCCGTCTGACGCAAACCCGCGGGCAACGGCCTTTTCGGGACGGAATCGGGCGCCCGGTGGATCGATATGTCATCATTCCCGTGATGGCTCAACCACCGCTTCGCGCCACGACTTACGATGCCGACCGCCTTTGCCCAAACCGTCGAAGCCCACTTCGCCGAACTCACGCCGACCTCCAAACGCGTCGCCAGCTATATGCTCGCGAATCTCGACCGGCTCGGTCTCGAAACCGCCGACCAGATCGCGCAGCAAGCCGGCACGAGCGGCATTTCGGTGGGCCGCTTTCTGCGCAGCATCGGCTACCAGAATCTCGACGACCTGAAGCGCGAACTGCGCGGCACCCAGGAACGCCCGTGGCTGATCACCGACCGGCTCGACGCGTTCCGCCGCGGCGTGGATCAGGCCGCCCAGACCGGCGATTCCGTGCAGCACGCGGCCGACACCCACCCGTCCCACCCGTCATCGCCGCGCGACGCCGCGCTGGCCCAGTCGCTCGATCTCGAAATCGGTGCGATCCAGCATGTGTACGAACTCGCGCGCTCGCCGGTGTTCGCGCGCGTCGCCGAGCGCATCGCCGGGGCCGACGCGATCTATATCCTCGGTATTCAATCGACACGCGGGATCAGCAACGCGTTCTACAGCTACCTCGAATACATCCGCCCGCGCGTGTTCTATTCCGACGGCATGTCGGGCTCCTATGTCGATTCGCTGAACTCCGAATTCGCCGCGCCGTATCTGCTCGTCACCGATACGCGCGCGTACTCGGCGATCGCGCGCCGTTATTGCGAAGCCGCGTCGCGCCGCGGCCTGCGGTTCGCGCTGGTCACCGATATCTACTGCCCGTGGGCACGCGATTTCGACGGCGACCTTCTGCAGGTCAAGACCGATGTCGGCCAGTTCTGGGATTCGCTCGCGCCGCTCACCTGCCTGTTCAACCTGCTGATCTCTGCGGTCGTTGAACGGCTCGGACCGGCAATCGACGAGCGCGTCGCGCGCAACCGCGAGTTGCAGAGCGAATTCGATCAGTTCGATCTTTGATTGCACGTTGCCGATGGCCTCCACGCCCAACACAGCCGTTATTCGCGACGCCACCGAAGCCGATCTTCCCGCGATCCAGGCGATCTACGCACACCACGTGCTGACTGGCGTTGCCTCGTTCGAGGACACGCCGCCGTCCGTCGACGATCTGCGCGCGCGGCTCGCGGCCGTGCGCGGCCATGGCTTGCCGTATATGGTGGCGGAGATCGACGGCGCGGTCGCCGGCTATTGCTACGCAATGCCGTATCGCCCACGCGCGGCCTACCGCAATACGATCGAAGATTCGATCTATGTGAGCGATGCGTATCGCGGACGCGGCATCGGACGCGTGCTGCTGCAGGCACTGATCGCACGCTGCGAAACCGGGCCGTGGCGCCAGATGGTCGCGGTGATCGCCGATGGCGGCAGCGGCGGCTCGCTGTCGTTGCACAGCCAGCTAGGCTTCGAGTTGACCGGCACGCTGAAAGCGGTCGGCTACAAGCACGGCCGCTGGCTCGACACGACGTTGATGCAGCGCACGCTCGGCCACGGCGCATCGAGCCCGCCCGACGACGTCTAACGCGCGCGCGGCAAACGTGCGAACAAGGTCGGATAGTCGATCACGAGACCGTCGCTATCTATCTTCATGTCCGCGACGAAGTCGCGGAAAATGCCCTCGTAGCGGTACTCGCGATTCAACTCGATGCACGTGTACGCCTGCTCGACACGCGTGACCTGTAAATCCGGCGTCGATATGTACGCGACCGCGATCGGCCGGCGCTCGCGTTCGGCCAGCCGCAGCCGGCGGATCGGCAACGTGTTGGTAAACGGCGTCGCCGCGATATCGATGTCGATGCAGCCTTCGATCGCACTCAGCGCGAGACCGTGGCCGTCGCGCCAATGGCCCGCGCCGTCGCCCCGCAACTCGAGTTCGCCGCCGCCGACGATCTTCAGCCACGCATGACGGGTGCGCCACTGCGCGTCGCAGCGCACCGTGTAATGCAATCCATATGCCTTGCCGTAGCGCTGCCCGATGACGACGCTCTCGACCGCGAAGCCATCGTCGCGCGCATCGAAGCCCAGATGTTCGATGCCGTCACCCTCCTCCGAAGCCCATCGTAGTTCACGCATCCGCTTCTCCTTGCGAACCGGCGCGGCGCGCCGGTGCCTGCCGGTGCCTGCCGGTGTCTGCCGGTGCCTTTATCCTAGCGCGAAAGCGCGCGGGCGCAGCGCCTGCAACCCAGGCGCGCACGGACGACAAATAGCCACTATCAACGCGCGGCGTCGTTAGACCATGCTCGCGTGTGTAATCATCCAGAATCAGACTCCGATCCTGTCACCGTGACCGACTCGTCCCCCAATCCGCTCAGTACCGCGCTCAGTACCTCGTTGCGCACGCTGCTGCGCAGCCTCGGCCAGGTCGTCCTGCAACCGAACGCCTTCACCGGCGTCTGTCTGCTCGCCGCATGGCTGCTGAGCGGCCCGCGGCTCGCCTGCGCCGCGTTGATCGGGGCAATCGCGGCGAACCTGAACGCGGGACTCGCCGGCTGTCCCGAGGCCGATACGCGCGCCGGTCTGCACGGCTTCAACGGGGCGCTCGCGGGTCTCGTCGCCTTCCTGATGATTGCCGATCCCCTGCTTGCTTCGGTCGTGGCGATTGTCGCCGCGAGCTGTACCGCGTGGCTTCTGCGCCCCTGGTCGCACTGGCTGCGCATGCGCGGGCTCTGCTATTTTTCGAGCCCGTACCTGATCATCACGTGGCTGTGGCTGCCATTCATCGCCAGCCAAGGCGCGGCCGCAAGCTCGCCGCCCGCTCATTCGCTCGACACGCTGCGCTTCGGCGGCGGTGTGCTCGCGGGCCTCGCGCAAACCGGCTTTGCGTCCGGCCCGCTGGCGGGTTTGCTGGTCCTGATCGGGATTGCCGCCGCGTCGCGCAAGCAGGCGCTGTATGGGCTGATCGGCGCGGGATTCGGCAGTGCCGCGCATCTGTTGCTGCACGCCAGCACCGGGCTGCTCGATACCGGCGCACTGGGATTCAATGGTGCGCTCACCGCACTCGCGCTGACGGGCCTCGGCGTTGGCTTCGTACCGGTGCTGGGCGGCATCGCGATATCGGTGCTGCTGCAAACGGTCGCCGCGCATTTCGGCTGGCCCGCGCTGACCGCGCCGTTCGTGCTCGCGGCATGGAGCATCCAGTGGCTGCAACGCCGTATCACGCACGAGCCGGTCGCACAGGCGAGCGGCGCGCAACGCGCCACCACGAACTGACTGTCGTGCGGTAGCATCGCTACCCCGATTCAGCGATATCGCGAGTTCTGCATGGGACCGGATTAAGCGCTGAAGCGCTAACTCCGGGTCGACAGCTTTGCATGGGAGATAGACATGTCGTTTGCGCATTCACCCGCCGGCCATATCGCCGCGGCCGGTCCGCTGTCGCAAGCGGAACAGCAGACCCGTATCGATCTCGCCGCCGCGTATCGGCTTGCCGCGCTCAACGGTTGGGACGATCTGATCTACACGCATATTTCGGCGAGCGTGCCGGGCGAACCGGGTCACTTCCTGATTAATCCATTCGGCCTCGCATTCGATGAGGTGCGCGCGTCGAATCTCGTCAAGATCGATATCGCCGGCAATATCGTCGGCGCCAGCGAATATCCGGTGAACGCGACCGGCTTCGCGCTGCACGCAGCCGTGCATGCCGCGCGCGCGGACGCCTTCTGCGTGATGCATCTGCATAACACCGCCGGCGTCGCGGTGTCCGCGCAGCCGGCCGGTTTGCTGCCCGTGTCGCAGCACGCGCTGCGTTTTTACGGCCAGCTCGCGTATCACGACTACGAAGGCCTTGCGTTCACGCCGGCCGAAGGCGAGCGGCTCGTCGCGCATCTCGCCGGTCATCCGGCGATGCTGCTGCGCAATCACGGCACGCTGACGGTCGGTCGCACGATCGCCGAAGCCTATGTACTGATGGCGACGCTGCTCAAGGCTTGCGAAATCCAGTTGCAGGCGCAAGCCTGCGGCGCGCCGCTCGTCGCGCCGAACGACACGATCGCCGCACGCACCGCCGGGCAGCTCTACGACGGCGGCGCAATCGAAGGCGCGCTCGAATGGCCGGCGCTGCTGCGCAAGCTCGACCGGTTCGACCGCGGCTATCGCGACTGAATCGGCGTCTATATTGAGACTGAAGTTGCCATTGAATCGGCAACCCCGCGCGAATTCGCCTTTACCCGACGTTCAACTGTTTTCCCACCGGAGTCATGTCATGCCCACGTTTCGTATCGAACTCTTCGAAGGCCGCACGCTGGAACAGAAACGCGAATTCGTCGAAGCAATCACCAGAGCAACTTGTGAATCGCTCGGCGTCGAACCAAATTCGGTCGACATTATTCTCACCGACGTGAAACGTGAAAACTGGGCAACGGGTGGGCGTTTGTGGTCGGAGGCCTAAGTAACCCGGTCGCGATTGCATCGCAGGATGCATCGCATTGAAATGACGTCGATGTCGTATGGATGCAACAGCGATCCGTGTTGGAAAACGGCCGCTCGCGTTGCGCAACGGCGTTCGCACGACGCAAAAAAAAAAGCTGCGCACGTGATGTGCGCAGCTCGTCTGAAGGGCAACGCGTATTTTCAACGCGTTGCCGTGGCGGCAAACAACGTGCCGCCCCTTCCACCTAAGTGCTTAGAACTTGTGGATGATGCCCACGCCGACAGCAACCATGCTGCGCGACGACGACGGCGAACCGTTCTGGCCGTCACCGATGTCAGCCGTTGCATTGATGATGGTCTTGCCGTTCGTGCCCAACGTCTGGCCACCGGCACGCTGATAAGCTTCCAGCGCGTACAGGCCGGTACGCTTCGACAGCGTGTAGTACTGGGACAGGTTGAACTGGTTGTAGCTAGCCGTGTTCTGGATGCCATTCGACGACGTTGCACGGGTGTAGCTATAGCCAGCGGCCAGGTCCAGCACCGAGATCGGCTTCCAGTGCAGCACCACGCCGCCGGTGTTCCAGATCTGCGTGCCCTGGAAGAACGACGCCGAGCCCGCGGCGTATTGGACATTCGAGTACGCGAGCGAAACGTCCCACGCCGAATTGAACGCGTAGCCGCCCGTCACTGCAATGCGCTGCTGCTTCGCCGCGCTCTGGAAACCATTGTTGATGGCCGACACGCCTGCTTGCGCGCCGTTGTTCGACGTCGTCGAGTTCGCGCCCCATGCGCCGCCGGCCGTGTTGCCGTTGTCGATGCGCTGGATACCGGCTGCGATACCGACCGGGCCCTGGATGTACTGCGCTGCCACGCTCCACGTCTGGCCGGCGCTGAAGCTGCCCGGCGTGCCGCCCAGCGAGTACGAGCCGCTGACCGTCAGGCCATGGAAGTTCGGCGACGTGTAGACCAGCGAGTTGTTCGCGCGGTACAGCGTATCCAGCGAGTCGATATCACCCGGGTGCGCGCCGTATGCGCCGGTCAGCCACGTGGTCGGGCTGTACGGCGACAGCAGCGTGTAGTACGAGGTGTACTGACGACCAGCCGTCAGGGTACCGAACGTCGCGTTCGTCATACCGACCCATGCCTGACGGTTGAACGCCAGACCGGACACGCCTTGCGCGCCGGTTGCGCTGTTGAAGCCCTGCTCCAACTGGAAAATCGCCTTCGTGCCGCCACCCAGATCTTCGGAGCCCTTCAGGCCGAAACGGCTACCCGCCCAAATGCCGTTGATCATCTTGACTTGCGAGCGGCCACCCGAGTTCGAGCCCAGTGCTGCCGAGCTGCTTTGATAACCCAACCCCGTATCGACGATACCGTACAACGTCACGCTGCTTTGTGCATGCGCGCCCAGGGCGACCAACCCCAAGGCCGAAGTTACGAGTGCCTTTTTCATTTTTACTCCTCTGTTAAAAATTTTCTATGAGCGGCCGTAACAAGCGCCGCCGAGTGTGGAAGATGATTTTTTAATCAGAACACCGGGTGACCGTTAATCACGCTTGGCAACCAGGTCGAGAACCACGGCATGTAGGTGACGATATTGATGGCCGAGAAGATAGCGAGGTAATACGGCCACGCCACCTTAGTAGTTTCACCAATCGACACATTGCCAATTGCGCATCCAATGAATTGCACGGAGCCGATCGGCGGATGCACGAGACCCAGTGCGCAGTTCAACAGAATCATGATGCCGAACTGCACCGGACCCACGCCGTTGTGCATCGCCATCGGCAGGAACAGCGGCGTCGTGATCAGGATGTGCGCCGCCATATCGACGAACGTACCGAGGAACACCTGAATCACGTTGATGTACAGCAGCATCAGCCACGGCAGGCTGGTCGCGCCGTCGAGCATGCGTTCGATCGCATCCGGAATCTCCAGGTACGCCATCTGGAAGCGCAGCATGTTCGACACGCCGATCAGTAGCAGCACCACGCCGGTGGTCTTCGCGGCCTTGCCGAGTGCATGGCCGAGCTTGGCCAGCGTCATCGAGCGGTACACGACGATCGTGAGGACCAGCGAGTAGCCGACCGCGATCGCCGCGGCTTCCGTCGCGGTGGCGATACCGCGCGCCACGCAGAACAGAATGATCGCGATCACCATCAGACCCGGCACCGCGCCGATGAACGCGCGCAGCACCGCCATCCAGCCCGGGAATTTCTGCAGCGCGGTCGAACCATCCGCGCGACGCGGGTAGCCGTACTTGACCGCCTGCCAGTAAGCGGCGATCAGCACGAAGCCCATCACCCACAGCACCGGCAGCAGACCCGAGAACAGCAGATCGCCGATCGACACGCCGCTCATCCGCTGGCCGTTCAGCACGCCGCTCACGCCTTGCGCCGCGAACGCGTAGATGATCATGTTGGTCGAGGTCGGCATCAGCGCGCCGGCGAGCGACGAGTGCGTCGTCACGTTGACCGCGTAGGCCGCGCTATAGCCTTCACGCTTCATCAACGGGATCACCACGCCACCCATTGCCGACGTGTCCGCGGTCGGCGAACCCGACACGCCGCCGAACAGCGTGCAGGCGACCACGTTGGCCATGCCGAGGCCACCGCGGAAATGGCCGACCGTTGCCTGCGCGAAACGCAGAATGCGGTCAGCGATACCGCCGTGGAGCATCAGTTCGCCGGAGAAAATAAAGAACGGGACCGCGAGGAACGAAAAGCCGTTCATCCCCGAGATCATTGCCTGCATCGCGGTAGCGGTCGGCAGGCCTTCGTACAGATACGTCAGAACGCAGGACAGCCCCAACGAGAATGAAACCGGAACCCCAAGAAAGAGGAAGACGAGAAAACTGACGGTAAGAAGGGCAAGTTCCATGATTGTTCTACTTTTGTTTCCGGGCGAAGAGCTCGAGCAGATGCTCGATCGAGAACAGCGCGATGCAGACGCTCGCGACGATCGGAATGCAATAGCGCAGCCCTTCCGGCACACCAATGATCGGAATACGATCGTGTATCGTGGTTTCAGCCATTTCGAAGCAACCGACGAAAACCGCTACCGCGAAAGCGACCAGGCAGATATGTTGAATCGCCGTCACGACCTTCTGGCCTGTCGGCGGCAACTTCTTCACGAACGAGTCGAGCCCGATATGGCCGCCCTCGCGGACCTTGAGCGCGGCGCCGAACATGGCGATCACGATCACCAGCAGCAGCGCGATGGGTTCGACGAAATCCGGTGCGTCGCTAAACACGTAGCGCATCACGACGCTATAGATCACGAGCAGGCAGAGAATCGCGAGACTCAGCGATGCCACGACCAGCAACGTGCGAAAGAGAAAATCATTTGGGCGTTTCAGGAAACTCATTGATCCCGTCCTTGCTTACGACCGACCTGTCTTAATACTCACAACCACCTGCACGGCATGCAATCGCGCACGCGCGCGACACGATGCGGCGGAAGAGCCCATGGGTTCTCCCCACGAGACTCTTCACGCCGCCGCTGCCACGAAGTGCTGATGCTGATTGCGTCCGGAACGCGAGACTTACTTGACTGCTTCGATTTCGTCGACGATCTGCTTCATTTGCGGGGTCTTTTCATACTTTGCCCACACCGGTTGCATCGCCTTCACGAATGCCGCGCGGTCGATCTGCGCGGCCGGGACGATCGTTGCGCCGCCCTTCGTGACGGTCT
>Ga0153956_1000792_pt1 | contig 32738 bp, 22 predicted proteins | sample TSFL040MetaG_FD_104704 | JGI IMG/M metagenome (GOLD analysis project Ga0153956, IMG submission 104704) | Attine ant fungus gardens microbial communities from Florida, USA - TSFL040 MetaG | ecosystem: Host-associated > Fungi > Mycelium > Unclassified | place: USA: Florida, Wekiwa Springs... | reverse complement strand
GAGAGGAAACGGGATGCGCCTCCTTTTGCGTCGCTTGTGCTGGATTTCGTGCCTGTTCGTCGCATCCGTCGCTCAGGCGGATTCCGTTCCGGCCGCGTTGGACGCGTGGCGCGGCTGGGTGCTGAAGGGGCAGGAGTTCCGTGCCTGCCCGCTGATCTCCGGCAAGAGCGGCCATGCAGCCGGGGATTTCCTCTGCGCGTGGCCGGGCATGGCGAACCTCGCCGTCGATGCGAATGGCGCGAATCTGGCGCAGCACTGGCGTGTCGATGCCGATGCGTGGATCTCGTTGCCGGGCGACGCCGAGCATTGGCCGCAGCAGGTGACCGTCGACGGCCAGCCCGCGGTGGTCGTCGATCGCGAAGGGCCGGCGCTGTGGCTGGCTGCGGGCAACCACGACGTGCGCGCGCGGATTCCGTGGCGCGACCGACCGCAATCGTTGCGCATGCCCGAACGGGCCGGGCTGGTCGCGCTCGCGGTCGACGGCAAGGTCGTGTTGCCGGTGCAGCGCGACGGCGACGAGATCGCGCTCGGCCGCGGTGGCTCGGGCGCGCCCGAAGCCGACAACCTGGAATTGCGCGTGCACCGCCGCCTCGCCGACGACCTGCCGGCCACGTTGACGACGAAGATCGAGTTGTTCGCATCGGGGCAGGCACGCGAGGAGATCATCGGCCCGGTCCTGCCGGATGGTTTCGTGCCGCTGGCGCTGGACAGCACCTGGCCGGCGCGGCTCGATGCCGACGGCCGCCTGCGGATTCGCGTGCAGCCGGGCAACGACAGCGTGATCCTGGAGGCGCGCGCGGTCGCGCCGCTCGAACACGTCACCGCGCGCATCGCGGCGGCACCGTGGCCGCGGCAGGAGATCTGGAGCTACGCCGCCGATCCGCGCTTGCGCGTGACCGTCGCGAGCGGTGCCGTGCAGGTCGATCCGAACCAGGCGCAGGTGCCGGACGACTGGCGCGAGCTGCCCGCATTCGCGCTCGGCGACGACGACACGCTGGCGGTCGAGCAGCGCTCGCGCGGCCTCGCGCCGGACGAACGCAACCGCCTCGCGCTGAGTCGCGAGATGTGGCTTGATTTCGACGGCGCCGGCTGGTTCGCGCGGGATCGCGTGCGCGGCGAGATGCTGCACGGCTGGCGCTTCGACGCCGCGGCGCCGTTCGTGCTCGAACGCGCGCAGGCGGGCGATGGCGCCGGCGCCGAGTCGCTGCTGGTCACGCGCGGTGCCGATGCGAAGCTCGGCGGCGTCGAATGGCGCACGCCGAAGGTCGATCTCGCCGCCGGCCTGCGCATCGTGCCGACCTCGGCCAGCCTGCCGATCACCGGTTGGCAAGACAGTTTCGATCGTGTCGACACCGTGTTGCACGTGCCGAACGGCTACCGGTTGCTCGGCGCACCGGGTGCCGATCGCGCCGACGGCAGCTGGATCGCCCGCTGGAGCCTGCTCGACGTGTTCCTCGCCGCGGTGCTTGCGCTGCTCGCGTGGCGTGCGTTCGGTGTGGCGGGGGGCATCGCCGCGATCGTGTATCTGGTGCTCGGCTACCAGGAACCGGGCGCGCCGCTGTGGAGCCTGTTCGCCGTGCTCGCGCTGGTGCTGGTCGCACGCGCGTTGCCGGCGGGAAGGCTCGCGAACGCGGCCGGAATGCTGCGCAATGCGGCGCTGCTGGTGTTCGTTCTGGTCGCGCTGCCGTTCGTGGCTGCACAAGTGCGGCAGGCCGTGTATCCGCAGCTGGAATCGTCGGCGTCGCCGGCTTCCGGAGACATCGGGGATTTCGGCGTCGCGTATCGCCAACCCGCTCCCGAGCCTGAGGCGGAAGCCATGCAGGATGTGCTCGTCGAGCAAGCGCCGATGGCGGTGCCGGCACCGGCCGTGCCGCCAGCGGCGCCGAAGCCGATCCCGCCGGAATCCGAAATGCGCAAGGAGCGGAGCGCCTCCGGCAATGCCGGAGCGCTGGAAACCGTTACCGTCACCGGTTCGCGCATCCTGCAGAAGGACGTGATGAGCCGCTACAGCGAATCCACGGTCGTGCAGACCGGCGCCGGCGAACCCGGCTGGCAACTCGGTCATCGCTACGAGCTTTCGTGGAGCGGCCCGGTGCTGCCGACGCAGGACGTGCGCCTCGTCATCGCGCCGCCATGGCTGGTGCGCACGCTGCGCATCGCGCTGGTCGCGCTGCTGGCCTTCCTCGTGCTGTGCATCGCGAAGCCGTCGTTGCGACGGCCGTCGCGGGCCGTCGCGCCGCTGCTGCTCGGTGCGTTCGCGCTGTCGTCGCTCGGCTTCAGCGCGCCGTCGCGGGCGCAGGCGTTCCCGCCGGACCATCTGCTCGACGAATTGCGCACGCGCCTGACCGAGGCGCCGAAGTGCGCGCCGGCCTGCGCATCGATCGCGAAGGCGGACATTTCCGCGCGCGGCGACGCGCTCGACGTCGCGCTCGAAGCGCATGCGGCCGAGCGCGTCGCGGTGCCGCTGCCGTTCGACGAAAAGGCCTTGGCGCTGCGCGGCCTGCGCGTCGACGGCGTGGCGCAAGATGCGATCGCACGCGACGGTTCGTCGTTGTGGGTCGCGCTGCCGCGCGGCGTGCACCGCGTCGAGCTGGCGTTCACGGCCGCGGCGGACAAGGTCGCGCTGGCGTTTCCCGTGCAGCCGATGCGCGTGCAGTTCGCGGGCGAGGGCTGGGACGCGAGCGGACTCGCCGACGATCGCCTGCAGACCGAAACCCTGACGCTCGCGCGCGCGCGAACGAGCGGCGAAGCGGTGGCGAACGTCGGTGCGCAGCAGTTCGCGCCGTTCGTGCGCGTGCAGCGCTCGATCACGCTCGATCTCGACTGGTACACGGTGACCCGCGTGGAGCGCCTGTCGCCGCGCGATGGCGGCTTCATCGTCGACGTGCCGCTCCTCGCCGGCGAGCACGTGACGACCGCCGGGACGAAGGTCGCGAACGGCCGTGTCGCCGCCGCGATCGCGGACGGCGCGGCGCAAGCGGAATGGTCCGCCAATCTCGACAAGGGCGAGACGTTGACGCTCACGGCGCCGCCGCTCGGCGAACGTGCCGAGGTCTGGCGCGTGGCCGTGAATCCGAGTTGGCATGTCGCGTTCTCCGGCCTGCCGGAAACCGGTGGCGGGGACAGGTCGGGAGGCAAGGACTACCACGTGTTCGAGTTCCACCCGCTGCCCGGCGAAACGCTCGGACTGAAGATCACGCGCCCGGAAGCGGCACGAGGCGCGACGCGCGCGATCGACGACGTCCGTCTGCAACACGACGTCGGCCAGCGCGCGTCGACGTCGGCGCTGTCGCTGTCGCTGCGCGCGAGCCAGGGCGGCGAGCATTCGATTGCGCTGCCTCCCGGTGTCGAAGTGCTCGGCGTCAGCCGCAATGGCGAGGCGTTGAACCTGCGTCCGCAGGACGGCAAGCTGAGCCTGCCGCTGGTGCCGGGCAGGCAGGCGTTCGAGATCCGCTTCCGCGACGGCGAGCCGCTCGGAACGCGTGCGGCGACGCCGATGATCGGGCTCGGCCTGCCCGCGGCGAACATCCATCTCGGCATCGAGTTGCCGCAGGATCGCTGGCTGCTCGCGGCGAGTGGCCCGGCTGCCGGTCCGGCCGTCTTGTACTGGGGCGAGTTCATCGTGATGCTGCTGGTCGCGTTTGCGCTGTCGCGGCTGCGCCATTCGCCGTTGAAGCTCTGGCAATGGATCCTGCTCGGCATCGGCTTCTCGACGTTCTCGTGGCTGGCCTTGCTGCTGGTCGTCGCCTGGTTGTTCGCGCTCGATGGGCGCAGGCGCGTGACGCTGCCTTCGCCGCGCCTGTTCAATCTCGCGCAGGTCGGCTTGGTCGCGCTGAGCGTGATCGCGTTGCTGTGCGTGTTCGCCTCGATCGAGCAGGGCCTGCTCGGTAGTCCGGACATGCACGTCGCCGGCAACGGTTCCAGCGCGCAGGCGCTGCGCTGGTTCGCCGATCGCAGCGCGGACGCGTTGCCGGTCGCGCATGCGATCAGCCTGCCGTTGTGGGTCTACAAGCTCGCCATGCTGGCGTGGGCATTGTGGCTGGCGAGCGCGCTGGTCGGCTGGCTGCGCGACGGCTTCGCCGCGTGGATGCGCGGCGGCTATTGGCGGCGCACGCCGCGGCCGCTGGTCGACGTGCCGGTCGCAGCCGCGCCGCCGGCGCCCGGGCAGCCGTGACCGACGTCCGCAGACTGTTGGCGTCCGCCGCCGCGCGCATCGGCGGCGACGAGGCGCGTTTCGAGGCGGAGCTGCTGCTCGCGCATGCGCTGGGCAAGACGCGCGCGTGGTTGTTCGCATGGCCGGAATTCGAACCGGAGCGCGCGCAACGCGGCGCGTTCGAACGCCTCGTCGCCGCGCGCGAACGCGGCGAGCCGATCGCCTACCTGATCGGTCGGCGCGAGTTCCGCGCGCTCGATCTCGTCGTCACGCCGGCGGTGCTGATTCCGCGGCCGGAAACCGAGTTGCTGGTCGAGCGCGCGCTGGAGCGGATTCCTGCGGACAGCGACGCGGCCATCGCCGATCTCGGCACCGGTTCCGGTGCGATCGCGCTGGCGCTCGCGCACGAGCGTCCGCGTGCACGCGTGCTCGCGAGCGACGCGAGCGCCGACGCGTTGAGCGTGGCGCGCGCGAACGCCGAACGCCTCGGTCTCGCGAATGTCGCGTTCGCGCACGGCGACTGGTGCGCCGCGCTCGGCGATGCGCGCTTCGACGTGATCGTGTCGAACCCGCCGTACATCGCGGCGGGCGATCCGCACCTGCGCGAAGGTGACCTGCGCTACGAACCCGCCGCCGCGCTCGCCTCGGGCAGCGACGGGCTCGACGCGATCCGCGCGATCGTCGCGCGGGCGCCGGCGCACCTGCGCGAGGGAGGCTGGCTGCTGTTCGAGCATGGCTGGGATCAGGCCGAACGCGTGCGCGGACTGCTCGCCGCAGCCGGGTTCGCCGATGTGCGCAGCGAGGTGGACATCGAAGGCCGCGATCGCGTGACCTTGGCCGGAGCGCCGCGCTGATCCGTCGCGACGCTCCTCCGGTACCGATCGGAATGTGATCGGTTTGGCATGCGGCATGTGCGCCGGTCGCGCCCGCATGCGCCGGGTGCGGCACGGAAGCGCGCGCGCCGACGCGGCATCCTGTGTCCATCCGCGGCGCCACGGACGGCGCTGCGGAACGGAACCCCCATTGCGTCGCGCGTGAGCGCCGCGCGCCGGCCCGCCCAATCGAGGCCGGCAACCTGCGTCGCAGGATGCGATGCCAGAAGGAACCGCGCCCGGGAAGGGCGGCCAGGACGGCATGCTTCGAAAACATTCGCCCCGCCATGCGCGGGGTATTTTTTTGCCATCGGGCTCGAGTGCGCGATCCGTGCGGAATCGTTCCGGAGCGCCGGGGCGCGCGCAATGAAGATCGCCTTTCCAGCAAGGCCGCACGCGGCGATCCGTGACCGCGCTCCTCGCCGGCGGCGCGCGGCGTTGCCGCGTCGGCCGCGGATGCTCCTTCAGATCGCGCTGCGCAGGGCAGGCGCGGCAAGCAGGTGGCCGAAGCGGCGCCGCACCGCGCTTTCGATGCCGGTGCTGTCGAGGCCGTCGCTGGCGAGCAGTTCCTCGCGGCTGGCGTGTTCGAGGAAACGGTCGGACAAGCCGAGCTGCAGCAGCGGGACGTCGATGCCGCGGGCATTCAGCGCCTCGGCGACCGCGCTGCCGGCGCCACCGGCGATCGCGTTGTCCTCGATCGTGACGAACGCGGCGTGCGAGGCGGCGAGTTCGAGCAGCAGGGCTTCGTCGAGCGGTTTCACGAAGCGCATGTTGACGAGCGTCGCGTCGAGCGCGTCGGCGACCTTCGCGCAGGGCGCGACCATTGCGCCGAACGCGAGCAGCGCGACGCCGTGCCCGCGTCGCCGGATTTCGGCCTTGCCGATCGGCAGGGTCGCCAGTTCCGGCGAGATGGCGATGCCGGTGCCGCCGCCACGCGGATAGCGCACCGCGGCCGGGCCGGGGTGCAGGAAGCCGGTGGTGAGCATCTTGCGGCATTCGTCCTCGTCGGCCGGCGCCATCACGACCATGTTCGGGATGCAGCGCAGGTAGGAGAGATCGAAACTGCCGGCGTGCGTCGCGCCGTCCGGGCCGACCAGGCCGGCGCGGTCGATCGCAAACGTGACGTCGAGGTCCTGCAGCGCGACGTCGTGGATCAACTGGTCGTAGGCGCGCTGCAGGAAGGTCGAGTAGATCGCGACGACCGGCTTGGCGCCTTCGCAGGCCATGCCGGCGGCGAGGGTGACGGCATGCTGCTCGGCGATCGCCACGTCGAAATAGCGCTGCGGGAATTCCTGCGAGAAGCGCACGAGGCCGGAGCCTTCGCGCATCGCCGGCGTGATGCCGTACAGGCGCGGATCGGCCGCCGCCATGTCGCACAGCCAGTCGCCGAAGATGTCGGTGTAGGTCGGCTTCGAGGCGCCGGCCTTCTTGACCACGCCGGCTTGCGGATCGAACGGGCCGACCGCGTGGTATTCGATCTGCGCGGCCTCGGCCGGCGCGTAGCCCTTGCCCTTGGTCGTGACCACGTGCAGCAGTTGCGGGCCTTTCAGCTCCTTCAGCGTGCGCAGGGTCGAAACCAGCTGCGGCAGGTCGTGGCCGTCGATTGGGCCGGTGTAGTGGAAGCCCAGCTCCTCGAACAGCGTCGACGGCACGAACATGCCCTTGGCGTGTTCTTCCCAGCGCTTGGCGAAGCGCCACAGGAAGCCGCCCTTCGGCATCGCGCGCTTGGCGCTGTCGCGGATGCGGTTCAGGGTGCGGCTCGCCATCAGGCGCGCGAGCATCTTGGTCAACGCGCCGACGTTCTCGCTGATCGACATCTGGTTGTCGTTGAGGATCACCAGCATGTCGGGCTCGATGCCGCCGCCGTGGTTGAGCGCCTCGAACGCCATGCCGGCGGTCATCGCGCCGTCGCCGATCACGGCCACGATCCTGCGCGCGTCGCCCTTGCGCTGCGCGGCGATCGCCATGCCCAGCGCGGCCGAGATCGAGGTGGACGAATGACCGACGCCGAAGGTGTCGTACTCGCTCTCCTCGCGGCGCGGGAACGGGGCCACGCCGTCCTTCTTCTTGACCGTGGTCATGCGGTCGCGGCGGCCGGTCAGGATCTTGTGCGGATAGCCCTGGTGGCCGACGTCCCAGACGATGCGGTCGTCCGGCGTCCGGTACAGCCAGTGCAACGCGACGGTCAGTTCGACCACGCCGAGATTCGCGCCGAAATGGCCGCCCGATGTGGAGACCGATTCGATCAGGTAGGCGCGCAGTTCGCGCGCGATGTCGCCGAGTTCGGATTCGGGAAACTGGCGCAGGTCCGCCGGCGATTCGATGCGGGCGAGGCGGGGATAGCGTTGGCTGTCGATCATCCGCCTATTTTCGGCCCCGCGGGGCGCCGGGGCAAGGAAACGGCGGTGGCGGGGTCGTGCCGGTACGGTGGCGATTCAGCGCAGGGCGGCCTCGGGACCGCGTGTCGCGCCGGCGCTGTCAGGAGTCCGCGCCCGGCCCGCGGCCGCGTTGCCAGCGCGAGCGGATCGCCCGGCGCACGCGGATATGCCGATCCGCGTCGTGCGCTTCGTGCAGCCGGCGCGTGTGCGCGGCCAGCAGGTCACCGCGGGTGAGGATGCCGACCATGCCGTGCGGCGCCCGCGCGGCGACGACGATCAGGCGGCCGACGTTCTCGGCGACCATGTGGTCGGCGGCCTCGCGCAGCGAGTGGTCCTCGCGCACGACGATCGGCGCGCGGCGGACCATCGCGCCGACGCGGTGCATGTCGGGCAGGCGCACGTCGAGCAGGTCGCGCCGGGTCAGCACGCCGAGCACGTGTCCGTTTTCGCCCAGCACGGGATAGCCCTGGTGCTGCGCCTCGGCCTTGCCCGAGTTGAGCCAATGGCGCACGTCGCCGAGGCGGTCGTCGCTGCGCAGCGAAACCACCTCGCGCGTGCAGGCCTTGCCGGTGCCGACCTGGCTGAGGAAGTCGGCGGCGTATTCGCTCGGCACGCGCACGCCGCGGCGGGCGATCTTCTCGGTCATGATCGTGTTGCGCATCGTCAATGCCGAAACGAGGTACGCCGCGGTGCAGCCGCCGAGCAGCGGCAGCAGGCCGAACGGCTGTTGCGTCGTCTCGAACGCGAACACGATCGAGGTGAGCAGCGCGCGCGAGGCGCCGGCGAAGATCGCGGCCATGCCGACCAGCCCGGCGATGCGCGGATCGATGCCGAGCCGCGGCGCGAGTGCGACGAGGCCGATGCCGACCAGGGCGCCGAGCGAGCCGCCGATCGTGAACAGCGGCGCGAGCGTGCCGCCCGAGGTGCCGCTGCCGAGCGCGATCGACCACGACAGGAACTTCATCAGGCACAGCGACGCCAGCACGCCGATGCCGAAGTGCCCGGCGACGATGCTTTCGATGTTGGTGTAGCCGACGCCGAGCGTCAGCGGCGCGAACCAGCCGATCACGCCTACGCCAAGGCCGCCGATGGCCGGCCACCACATCCAGTGCAGCGGCAGCTTCTCGAACGCGTCCTCGATGCCGTAGACCGCGCGCGTGACGGCGACGCCGACGAGGCCGACGAACGCGCCGAGCAGCACGTAGCAGGCGAGCGCGGCACCGCCGGGTTCGGCGATGTCCGGCATCGGGAACACCGGTGCCGAGCCGACCAGCGCATGGCGCACGCCGGTCGCGGCGACGGTCGCCAGCGCGACCGGGATCAGCGAACGCGGCTTCAGCTCGAACAGCAGCAGCTCGACCGCGAGGATCAACGCCGACAGCGGCGAACCGAATACCGCCGCCATGCCGGCCGCGGCGCCGGCGGCGAGCAGGGTCTTGCGTTCGGCCGCGGTCACGCGCAGGAGCTGGCCGACGAACGAGCCGAGCGCGCCGCCGGTCGCGATGATCGGGCCTTCCGCGCCGAACGGTCCGCCGGTGCCGATCGCGATCGCCGACGACACCGGTTTCAGAAACGTGATGCGCGGCGCGATCTTCGATTCGTTGAGCAGCACCTGCTCCATCGCCTCGGGAATGCCGTGGCCGCGGATCGCGCGCGAGCCGTAGCGTGCCATCGCGCCGACGATCAGGCCGCCGACCACCGGCACCGCGATCACCCACGCGCCGAGGTGGTTGTCGGCCGGCGAGGAGAGCGTGGTCGACCAGCGGCCGTGGAACGCGAGGTTGGTGACCACGCCGATCAATGCGGTCAGCAGTTGCGCGATCAGCGCGGCGGCGATCGCGATGACGACCGCGACGGCGGCGACCAGCACCACGCGGCGATCGGCGATGGTCGAGCGGCGCGGCATGCGCGCGTCGTCGAGCGCGAGGCCGAGCGCCGGCGCGATCGGCAACGCATCGGTACTCGCGACGCTTTCCACGCGTGGCGGCGGCGTTTGCGGAGGAGGGTTCATCGAAATCCCCGGGACAGATGGCGATTCCAGGCCGGCAGCGTCGTCGGGCGGATCGGGCCGGCGGACCGGCGCCGGCGCGTGGCGGCGGAATCGCGATGCGCCGCAGCATAACGAGCGCGGGCGGTGCGGACAAACGCGCCGCGAGCGCGACCTGCCGCGCCCGTCAGCGTTCCGCGCGCGGCAGCAGGCTCAGTCCGATCAGGCGCGACACCACCAGCGCGATGTACATCACGCCGACGAACATCTCCAGGCTCGCCAGCGAACGCGCGTGCGGGGTCAACGGGATGACGTCGCCGATGCCGGTGCTGGAAAGCAGCGCGAAGCTGAGGAACAGCAATTCCGTCCAGCCCCGCGGCGCGCCTGGATTCACCGCGCCCGCGTAGCAGCCGGGCTGCAGCGCCTGGCACAGCACGAACGCGTGCGTGAACGCCCACGCCAGCAGGGTGAAGGTGGCGCCGGCCGCGAACAGTTCGTCGGTCGTCGCGCGGCGGTCGGCGATCATGTAGGCGATCAGGCACCCGGCCGCATAGAAATAGAACAGCGATTCCAGCCCCGCCGACCATGGCAGAAGCGCCGCATTGCCGCCGATCGCGGCGAGCACGCTGAGAACCAGCGCCGGCACCGCGATCGCTGCGCCGGCCCAGGCGCGTCCGGCGGTATAGCGCACCATGCGCATCGCCAGCAGCAGCACCAGCACGCCGAATGCGCCGAACAGCGTGCTGCCGAGCGGCGTGCCCTCGATGAACGGATACAGCAGCAGTCCCGCCAGTTGCACGACGAGCAACATCGCCGACGGCAGCCGTGCGAGACGCGCGAGCCAGCGCAGGCGTGCTGCGCGTGGCGCATCCGGTGCGCCGGTCGACGACGGCGAAGCAGCGCGCGCAGCGTCGGGTCGCGTGCTCAATGCGGCCTGCGATCGCGCGGCAGGTGGTTGACCAGGAATTCCATCTGGTCGGCGAGGATGTTGCGGTTCGACAGGATCAGGTGCTCGACCCAGCTCGGCCGGTACGGCACCGCCAGCAGCGGCATGCCGGCCTGCTGCGGCGTGCGGCTGCCTTTCTTGACGTTGCATGACCAACACGCGGTGACCACGTTGACCCAGATGTCGCGGCCGCCCTTGGAGACCGGCATCACGTGGTCGCGGGTCAGCTCGCCGCGCGAGAAATGGTTGCCGCAGTACAGGCACAGCATGCGGTCGCGGGCGAACAGGGCGACATTGGTCAGCGCCGGCGCCGGGTCGATCGCACCCGTGCGCGCATGGCCGGTGCTGGCGACGATCGGATGCAGCCCGAGCACGCTCTGCTCGCCGGTATCACGATTCATGCCGCCGTGGATGGTCAGGCAGATGTCGCCGAGCGTCCAGGCGACCGCGCCGCGCACGTACAGGCATACCGCGTCCTGCCAGCTCATCCAGTCGAGGATGCGCCCGGTGGAGTCCAGGGACAGGACACGGGTACCGTGGATGTCGCCGGAAGCTTTGACTTCCGCAAGCATGTGACCTCCGTTCTCGTGGGCGAAACCGGTGGTTCGGTCACCGCGGAAAACGGTGGCCGCCGCGCAGCATAGACCAAACTTTCGTGTCGGGAAAATGACGGCGCGGTCGCGGCGCGGCGATTGCGCCGTGCGATCGCGTCATTTGACCGGCTTGGCCAGCCGCAGCAGGTCGACGCCGAAGCCGTTCCGCTCGTACAGCGCGCGGGCGCGCGCATTGCCGGGAAACATCGCCAGGGTGAGGTGGCGGCAGTGGTGCTGTTTCGCCCAGCGCTCGGCGAACGCGAGCAGGGCGCTGCCGACGCCGCGGCCGTCGTGGCCGTGCGCGACGGCAAGGTCGGAGACGTGGCAGTTCTGCACGTCGGTGAAGTGGTCGGGCACGGTCTGCAGGTGCAGGAAGCCGACACGCATACCGGCTTCGTCCTCGGCCACGAACATGTGCGAGCCGGCCGGTTGCTCGTGCAGGTGCCGCACGATGTCGGCGCGCAGGCCGGCGGCGCATTCGCCACGGCGGCGCCACGGCGGCAGTTCGAAGCCGTCGACGAAGCGCGGGACGAGGCCGACAATGAACGCGTCGTCGTCGGCCTGGGCGAGGCGGATCATCAGGTCGCCGGCATGTTCCATGAGTGCGATCCCCGGGAGCACGGGCAGGCCGTCGCGACCCGCCCGCACCGAATCGAACGAACCTACTTGCCCGCGAACTTGTTCTTGATCAAGCCGATGATCGCGGTCACCACGGCGCCGGCCACGCCGCCGCCGACCAGGTTGCCGGCGATCGCGCCGACATCGAGGTTGCCGCCGGTGCCGTTCACCAGCGCAGGCAGGATCACCGGCAGCAATTGCCCCAGCACGCCGCCACCGACAGCGCCGGCGATCGTGTTGCCGGCCGCTCCGAGGCTCACGTTCTTCGATGCGGCGCCCGCCGCGTTGCCGCCGATCGCGCCCGCGATCAACTGGATGATCAGCGGAAGGTACTGTTCCATGACAACTCCCCTTCGTTGTGTGATGGTCGAATCGGTGTCGGGGACCGATCAGCCCGCATGCCGCGTGCGCGCCACGCGCGACCTCACCCCATCCCCGCCGGCATCCTAGCACCGGCGCCGCGCACCTTCTTGTGCGCTGCCGGAAAGCCGTTCGGGCAACGCAACGATCAGCCGAACTGCGCGTCCGCCATCGCCAGCAGGTTGCCCGCGCCGCTCTTCATCGCGGCGACGTGCGCATGGATGCGCGGCAGGATGCGCGCGAAGTAGAAGCGCGCGGTCGCGCGTTTCGCCTCGCGGAAATCGGCGGGTTGCGATGACGCATCGGCGGCGGCGACGCCGCGGGTCCAGAAATACGCGAGCGCGATGTAGCCGGAGTAGAAGAGGTAGTCGTACGCGGCCGCGCCCATTTCTTCCGGGTTCGCCGTCGCGCGCTTGCCGAGTTCCAGCGTGAGTTCGCCCCATTCCCTTGCCGCCGCGCCGAGCGGCGCGACGAATTCGGCCAGCGCCGCGTCGCCAGCGTGCTTCGCGCAGAACGCGCCGATCTCGGCGAGGAAGTGCTTGAGGCCGACGCCCTGCAACTGCAGGACCTTGCGGCCGAGCAGGTCGATCGCCTGGATCTGCGTGGTGCCTTCGTAGAGTGTCGTGATGCGCGCGTCGCGCGCGTACTGCTCCATGCCGTTCTCGGCGATGTAGCCGTGGCCGCCGAAGATCTGCAGGCCGTGGTAGGTGCACTCGATGCCGGCTTCCGTGAGCAGGCCCTTCACGATCGGCGTCAGGAACGACACCAGCGCCTCGGCGCGCTCGCGCTCGGCCGCATCCGTCGAATGCCTGGCGATGTCCTCCTGCACGTACGCATACAGGCCGAGCAGGCGGCCGCCCTCGGCGAACGCCTTCTGCGTCAGCAGCATGCGGCGCACGTCCGGCTGCACGATCAGCGGATCGGCCGGCTTGTCCGGGAATTTCGCGCCGGACAGCGAACGCATCTGCAGGCGATCGCGCGCGTAGGCGAGCGAGTTCTGGTAGGCGCGCTCGGTGAGTCCGAGGCCTTGCAGGCCGACCGCGAGGCGCGCGGTATTCATCATCGTGAACATCGCCGCGAGGCCCTTGTTCGGCTGCCCGACCAGCCAGCCTTCCGCGCCGTCGAAGTTCATCACGCAGGTGACCGAGCCGTGGATGCCCATCTTGTGCTCGATCGAGCCGCAGGCGAGCGAATTGCGTTCGCCGACCGTGCCGTCCCTGGCGACCTTGAACTTCGGCACGAGGAACAGCGAGATGCCCTTCACGCCGGCGGGCGCGTCCGGCAGGCGCGCGAGCACGAGGTGCAGGATGTTGTCGACGAAATCGTGTTCGCCGGCGGTGATGAATATCTTGGTGCCGCTGATGCGATAACTACCGTCCGCGTTCGGCTCGGCGCGCGTCTTCAACAGGCCGAGATCGGTGCCGCAATGCGGCTCGGTCAGGCACATCGTGCCGGTCCAGGTGCCGGCGACGAGCGGCTTCAGGAACACCTCGCGCTGCCAGTCCTCGCCGTGGTATTCGAGCGCGGACGAGGCGCCGTGCGAAAGCATCGGGTAGTTGCCCCACGACAGGTTCGCCGCGTCGATCATTTCCTTCAATGCCGCGCCGATCGTTTCCGGCAGGCCCTGGCCGCCGAATTCCTCCTTCGCGGTCAGGCCGATCCAGCCGCCGTCGACGTACTTCGCGAACGCGTCCTTGAAGCCCTTCGGCGTGCGCACGCTCTGCGTCGCCTTGTCGTAGCTGCAGCCTTCGGCGTCGCCGCCCTGGTTCAGCGGCGCGAGCACCTGCTCGGCGAACTTCGCGGCCTCGTCCAGCACGGCGTCGATCACGTCGCGCGTCGCGGCTTCGCAGCCGGGCAGGCGCCGATAGGTCTTCTCGACGTCGAGCACGTCGAACAACGCGAAACGCAGGTCGGCCAGCGGGGCGGTGTAGCGGTTCATGGACTTCTCCGGATTTGGACGGCGCTCGCCGTGGTCAGCGGTACGTGTCGGCGATGCCGGGCACCGGCGAGAGGCGGCTGGTCGTGTCGAACTTGAAGCTTTCCTTCGGCTCGCTGGTGTCGATCGTGCCCTTGAGCTTGTATTCGAAGTCGCCGCTGGCCGGCAGCTTCGCCGACGGCCTCACGACCGTCTCGACGACGTCGCCGCTGTTGCCGAGGATGTCCATGTCGGGCACGGACGAGATTTCGCCGACGTCGGCGCCGGCGATCGCGAGCGTCGCCTTCACCGCGCCGTAGCGCATGGGAAACGTGCTGAAGTTCTGGATGCGCAGCGTGATCTTCCAGCTGCCGTCCGGTTGCACGGCGAGTTGCTGGATGCTCGCGGTCGATGGATGCACCTTGCGCACCGGACCGCCGCCGCAGGCGGTCAGCAGGCAGGCGAATGCGAATGCGGCGAGCAGGTGGCGCAGATTCATGGCGGCCTCAAACGATCGTTCGAATCGAACGCCTAGACTATCCAAATCGGACCGCGTCGGAAAGCGCGCAGCGGCCGGTCCGACGCGCTTAAGATGCGGCGTGGCGTGCGCGGATTCGTCGATCGGCGCCGCGCCGCTCCCGACGTCGCCGGCATGATGCGCCGATCAATCCAACCAGCAAGGAGACCGCCATGAATTCCCCGTTCGTTGCAGAACTCGCGCGCCATTGGTGGCTGATGGTGATCTACGGCGTCGTCGCGATCGTGTTCGGCATCTATACGCTGGCGCTGCCCGCGGCGAGCGGCATCGGCCTGGCCTGGGCATTCGGCGTCATGGCCGTGGCCGAGGGACTGGTCAGCCTCGCCGCGCTGGTCGGCGGAAACGCGCGGGTTCCGCGCGGGTGGCTCGCGTTGTACGCGATCGTCTCGATCGCGTTCGGCGTGCTCGCGATCATGCAGCCGCTCGCGGTCGCCGGCACGCTGCTGATGTTCCTGGCCGCGTGGCTCGTCGTCGGCGGCATCTGGCGCATCGTGTTCGCGATCCGCGTGCGCAAATGGATCCCGAACGAATGGGCGCTGATCCTCGGCGGCGCGATCGCGGTCGTGCTCGGCCTGCTGTTCGTCGCCTATCCTGCGGCGGGCCTCGTGACCGTCATGATCTGGATCGGGGCGGCCGCGTTGGTGTATGGCGTGCTGCAGGTGATCGCCGGACTCCGGCTGCGCAAGCTCGCCTGACGGTTGGTCTCACCCGACGTCGGCCGCGTCGGCGGCGGCGCGCCGCGCGACGAACTCGGCGATCGGCACCTGCCGCGCGACGCGCCCCGCGCGCAGGCGCACCACCTCGTCGGCGAGCGCGCCGACTTCGTCCGCGTGGTGCGTGACGAGCACGGTGAACACGCGCAGTTCCCGCTTCAGGCGGCGCAGGTGATCGAGCACCTGCGCCCGCGCCTCGGCATGCAGGCCGGTCAGCGGTTCGTCGAGCAGCAGCGCGCGCGGATTCGACAACAGCGCGCGGCCGATCGCGACGCGCTGGCGCTCGCCGCCGGAGAGGTTGCGCGGCCGGCGTTCGAGCAGGGGCGCGAGTTCGAGCAGGTCGACGATCGTCGCGAACTCGGCGCCGTGCGCGGCATCGCGCGACGGCATGCCGTAGACGAGGTTCCGCCGCACGTCGAGATGGGGGAACAATCGGCCGTCCTGGAACACGTAGCCGATGCGGCGCGCGGAGGTCGGCACGCGGATGCCGCGCGCGGTATCGAGCAGCACATGGCCGTCGATCGCGATGCGGCCGGACTGCGGCGCGAGCAGGCCGGCGATCGCGTTCAGCACGCTGGTCTTGCCGGCGCCGGAATGGCCGAACAGCGCCAGGGTGCGCGCATCGGAGCGGAACGACACGTCGACGTCGAGATCGGCGAATGCGTGGCGCAGCTCGAGTTCAATCATCGCGCCGCCTCCGCCACGGCGCGCCGCCGGCGATCAGCGTCGCCGCCGCGCTCGCGGCGAGGGCGACCAGCAGCGATACCAGCGCGAGCCGGCGCACGCCGGGCATGCCGCCGGGCACGTTCAGCAGTTCGTAGATCGCGATCGGCAGCGTGCGCGTCTCGCCGGGGATGTTCGAGACGAAACTGATCGTCGCGCCGAATTCGCCGAACGCCCGCGCGAACGCGAGCACGCAGCCGGCCGCGATGCCGCGCAGCGACAGCGGCAGGGTGATCGTCGCGAAGCGCCGCCATGCCGATGCGCCGAGCGTCTCTGCGGCGGCTTCGAGGCGGCGATCGACGTTGTCGAACGCCGCGCGGATCGACAGCACCAGCAGCGGGAATCCCATCACGGCGGCGGCGATGACCGCGCCGGTCCAGCGGAACGCGACGACGATGCCGATCGCGCCGAGCCATTCGCCGAGCGGCCCATGCCGACCGAACAGCGCCAGCAGCGCGTAGCCGGTCACCACTGGCGGCAGGATCAGCGGCAGGAACAGCAGCGATTCGAGCAGCAGGCGCCCGGCGAAACGCTTGCGCGACAACAGCCAGGCCAGCGCGAGCGCGAACGGCAGCGCGCACGCGACGGCGAGCAGGCCGACGCGCAGGCTCAGGCACAGCGCCTGCCATTCATCCGCGGCGAGCAGGTTCATCGACCGTCGTCGGGCAGGGACTGGTCATTTCTCGAGCGTGTCGAAGCCGCTGGCGCGGAACGTCGCCTGTTCCGCCGGCGCGCGCAGCAGTTCGAGCAGCTTGCGCGCGGCTGCGCCGTCGTGGCCGGCGACGAGCGCGGCCGGGTAGACGATCGGCGCATGCGAGTCGTCCGGGAACGTCGCGACGACGCGCACGGCCGGCTCGGACACGGCGTCCGAACGGTAGACGACACCGAGCGCGGCCTCGCCGCGCGCGACGAAATTGAGAGCGGCGCGCACGTTGTCGGCGGAGATGACGTGCGATTCGACCTGGTTCCACACGCCGAGTTTCGTCAGCGAAGCCTTCGCGTACTTTCCGGCGGGCACGCTGTTCGGCTCGCCGAGCGCGAGCTTGCCGTCCTTGCCGAGCGCGTCGGCCAGCGCGAAGCCGGGCGCGATGTCGAGCCGCAGCGTGCTGTCCTTCGGCGCGACCAGTACGAGCGCGTTGCCGAGCAGGTTCGTGCGCGAGTCCGCGACGATTAGCTTGCGCTCGGCGACGTAGTCCATCCAGTCCTGGTCGGCCGACACGAACAGCGCCGCCGGCGCGCCCGCCTCGATCTGCCGCGCGAGCTGCGAACTCGCCGCGTAACTCGCCTTCACGTCGCCGAGCGCGGCGACTTCCGGCGTCGCGATGATCATGTCCAACGCGGGCTTCAGGCTCGCCGCGGCGAACACCAGCACGTCGTCGGCGCGCGCGGCAAGCGGCAGCAGGCACAGCAGGGCGGCGAGCGCCGTCGACCACGCGCGCCGGCGCTGCGGGACAGGAATGGTTTGCGTGGCCATGGACGCTCCGGCATCGATAGGGGCGGACGAATATATCGCGGTTCGCATCGTCGTTCGTGCCCCGGGCGCGCGCCCGCGCTTGAGCGGAGGCATGCGCTTCGATATGGTTGATCGGACATATCGATTGCGACGGCTGGCGCGCGCTCGGCGGGAAGCGCCGAACGCGATGGCCGCGAAAGGGGAAACGATGCGGATGGCGAAGACGGCCGGATGGATCGCCGCGGCCTGCATGGCGGGCGTGGCGACCGGCGGCATGGCGGCGGAGGCGGCGGATACGGTGGACGATGCCGGTCGCGCGGTGCCGCTCGGGGTGGTCGAGGTGATCGGCAGCGAGGTCGAGGCATTGCCGCCGGGCGCCGACGTGATCGACGTCGATGCGATCCGCGCGCAGTCGCGCCGCAACGTGGCCGAAGCGGTCGATCTGCTGCCTGGCGTCTCGCGGCAGAACTTCGGCCAGCGCAGCGACACGCTGCTGAACATCCGCGGTTTCGACAGTCGCCAGGTCACGCTGTATGTCGACGGCGTGCCGGTCTACGTGCCCTACGACGGCAATCTCGACCTCGCGCGGCTCGGCGTCGACGATCTCTCGCGCATCGTCGTGACCAAGGGCCTGACCTCGGTGCTGTACGGCCCGAACGCGCTTGGCGGCAGCATCAACCTGGTCAGCCGCAGGCCGCAGTCCGAACGGGAAGGCCGCGCCTACGCCGGTTTCGACGCCGATCGTTCCGGCGACGTGCCGACCTGGCGCGCCGGCGCGCAAGCGGGAACGAACCAGGGCTCGTGGTACGCGCAAGGTTCGGTGTCGTGGCAGGACAGCGACGGATTCGAGCTGCCGTCCGGCTATCCGCGCTCGACCAACCAGCCGGGCGAGAAGCGCGCGAATTCCGGCTACCGCAACCTCGAACTTTCCGCCAAGGCCGGCTGGACGCCGAATGCGACCGACGAATACGCGCTCAACTTCTACCACGTCGACGACACCAAGCAGACGCCGCCCTACGCCGGCCACGCGAGCGGCGTCGCGGCACGTTTCTGGCGCTGGCCGGAATGGGACAAGGACGGCGTCTACTTCATCTCGCGCACGCGCTTGTGGAATACGGCCGACCTGCGCGTGCGCCTCTACTACGACACGTTCCAGAACCAGCTCGATTCGTTCGACGACGCGAGCTATACCACGCAGGCGCGCCCCTACGCGTTCACCAGCCTGTACGACGACCACACCTACGGCGCCAGCGTGGAACTCGAACAGCGCTGGTCGGACAGCCAGGTCACGCGCGTCGCGCTGCACGGCAAGCAGGATTTCCATCGCGAGATGGATGCGATCGCATCGCCCTGGGAGCACTTCAAGGATCGCACCTGGTCGGCCGGCGTCGAGCACGAATGGCGACCGACCGCGCAATGGGCGATCACGCCGGGCGTGTCGTGGAACCTGCTGCAGGCGCAGCGCGCCGACAACCTCGCCGGCGACACGATCACGCCGTTCGCGGTCGGCAGCGACGTCGCCTTCAATGGCCAGCTCGTCGTCGCGTACCAGTTCGACGACGGACTCCAGTTGTATGCCGGCGCCGGCCGCAAGACGCGCTTCCCGACCCTGAAGGACCGTTACTCGTACCGTCTGGGTTCGGCGATCCCCAATCCCGCACTCAAGCCCGAGGAAAGCGACAATCTCGAAGTCGGCGTGAAATCGAAGGGCGAGCGCTTCGACTACGGTGTCGCGCTGTTCGACAGCCGTCTGCACGACGCGATCCAGGCGGTGACGCTCGATCCGGCCGCGTGCGCGTCGCCGCCGTGCATGCAACAGCGCAACGTCGGCCGCGCGCGCAATCGCGGCGTCGAGCTGTCCACGGACTACCGGCTTTCCGAGCGCTTCTCGCTGGGGGCGAACTACACGTATCTGCAGCGCAGGAACACCAGCCAGCCGAGCGTGCTGCCGACCGATACGCCGCGCCAGAAATTGTTCGTCTCGATGACCGCCGCGATCGCCGCCGACTGGGCCGCCGTGCTCGGCGCCGACAGCGAGAGCCGGCGCTATTCGAGCAGCGACGGCAAGCGCACCGCCGGCGGCTTCACCGTCGTCGACGCGCAGGTGCACGGTCCGCTCGGCGTCGCCGGGCTGGACCTGCGCGCGGGCTTGCGCAACCTGCTCGATCACCGCTACGAATACCTGGAGGGGTTCCCCGAAGCCGGACGCACCGCCTTCGTCGAACTGTCCCGCACGTTCTGATCGCCGGAAGGAGAAAGCCATGCATGCCCGCCATCGAAAGCCGCGGCTCGCCGCACCCGGATGCCTGTTCGCGTTGCTGCTCGCATGCAGCCCGTCCGCGTTCGCCGACGGCCGCGTGCCGGCGCATGACGTGCCCGCGCCCGCGGCGGCCGTCGTCACGATCGGCGGCGACGTCGCCACGCCGCTACGACTCGACGCGGCCGCGTTGGCGAAGCTGCCGCGCAAGCAGGTCGAGGCGAGCGATCACGGCAAGGTCGGGCATTGGGAAGGCGTGGCGCTGGCCGATCTGCTGCGCGACGCGGACGTGCCGCTCGGCGAAGCGTTGCGCGGGCCGAATCTCTCGCTCTACGTGCGCGTGTCGGCAGCGGACGGTTATCGCGCGGTGTACGCGCTGGCCGAACTCGATCCGGGATTCCGCGACGGCGACGTGATCCTCGCCGATCGCCGCGACGGCAAGCCGCTCGACGCGAAGGAAGGCCCGTTCCGCATCATCGCCGTCGGCGAGAAGCGCCCGGCTCGCTGGGTGCGCCAGGTCGTCGCGATCGACGTGTTGCGCGCGCCGGCGCAGCCCTGAGTTTTCTCCGCGCGCGCATGCGTGGAACGCGTGCCATGATGCGGCGCGTTCGCGCACGCGGGAGTCCGGTTCCATGGCCAGTCGATCCAAAGCCAGCGATGCGATCCGCCTGCGCCTGGCGCTCGCGCCCGGCGTCGCCTTCGGCCCGGGCAAGGCGGACCTGCTCGAAGGCATCCGCGAGACCGGTTCGATCGCCGCCGCCGGGCGACGCATGCGCATGAGCTACAAGCGTGCGTGGCAGCTCGTCGAGGAGTTGAACCGCAGCTTCCGCGAACCGCTGGTCGAGACCAGCAAGGGCGGCGCGGGCGGCGGCGGTGCGCATCTGACGCGAACCGGGCAGGACGTGCTCGAACGCTACCAGCGCATGCACGCATCGGCGGCCGATGCGTTGGCGGCTGATGTGGCGGGCGTGCTCAGGCATGTGCCACCCAGGGCGCGCGGCTAAGCGCGCCTGGCCTGCGAATCCGAGCGAATAACCTTGCAACGGTGCGTCATTTCCGTTGCCTCGCCGGATCGACGCACGATTGGCCGCATCCAGGAAGAGGCGTGGACGCCATGAACCGTTCCATCCCTGTCAGCGTGGTCGTTTTCGCCGTGTTCGCGATGTCGGCACAGGCTTACGACGCCTCCGACTGGCCGACGCACTACACCTTCGACGACGGCACCGACGTCGGCCTGGTCGGCGTCTATCGCTACGACGTCGACGAATTCAGCGACGACCGCAGGCCGGACGGCACCCATGCGTTCGAGGATTCGCACACGAACCGGCGCAAGGAACTCGGCTTCACGCTGAAGAAGAAGGGCGTCTACGACGCGATCGTCGACTACGAATACCAGGGCAAGAGCTGGCAGGACGTCAACATCCGCTTCCAGTCGAAGGCGTTCTTCGGCAACGACTACGGCGCGTTCCGCTTCGGTTATTCGAAGACGCCGGTATCGTTCGAGGGCGTGACCTCGTCGAAGGCGACCTCGTTCCTCGAACTCGCGCTGCCGGCGCAGGCGATCTACGAAGGCCGCCGAACCGGCATCGACTGGCAAGTCGAGCGGCCGGCCTGGATCGCCAACGTCGGCTACTACAGCGGCCAGGACCTGCTCGGCGACAACGACGGCACCACCATCGCCGGGCGCGTCGCGTGGACGCCGCGCAAGGCGCCGGGCGACGTGCTGCACCTCGGCGTGGCCGCCTCGCGCGAGGATCGCGACGGCACCACCGATGGCCGCGGCATCGAACACGCGCCGGGCGTGCGCATCGGCACGCCGCCGGAAGCCGGCTTGACGCCGGTGCGCCTCGTCGACAGCGGGACCCTCGCCAATGCCGACCGTGTCGTCCGTAGTGGCATCGAAGGCGTGTGGATCGCCGGTCCGTGGTCGCTGCAGGGCGAGCTGCTCGACGCGAAGGTCTCGCGCCAGCTCGGCAAGCCGGATTTCCACGCGCGCGGCGGCTACGTCTTCGGCAGTTGGGTGCTGACCGGCGAATCGCGTCCGTACGGCGGCGGCAATGTCGGCAACATCAAGCCGAGCGGGCGGTGGGGCGCATGGGAACTGCTGCTGCGCTACAGCGAACTCGATCTCGACGACGGCGCGATCCAGGGCGGTCGCGAGCACGACTGGACGATGGGCGCCAACTGGTATCTCGACGACCATTTCAAGCTGCAGGCGAACGTCATCCGGGCCTGGAGCGACAAGGGCAACCTTGCGCTCGATCCGCAGATCTTCGAAGCACGCGCGCAGATCCATTTCTGAGGCGCGCGTATCCGCCGCACGCGGGCGTGACTTCCGGCACGGTCGGATCCCGACCAACGGCACGCGCACGCCTTAAACCCTCGCGTCATCCTCCGCATCGAACGGCGGTCAAGTTCATGAGGGGAAGACCATGTTTCGTCTTGTTTGCGGTGGGGCGATCGCGTTCGCCAGCCTGTCGGCCGCGCATGCCGGCATCGACCTGCACGGCGCCGACTGCGGCCTGCACAGCGACTATTCGATGACGGTGCGACCGGACGCGCTCGTCTTCAAACGTGCCGACGGCGCGCCGGCCGAGATCGTCATCGCCGACGGCACGATGCGCGTCGACGGCGACGCTGTCGCGCTCAACGCGGCCGATCGGCAGCGCGTGCTCGGCATCGAGCACGGCGTGCGCGACGTGCTGCCGCAGGTGCGCGAGATCGTGCAGGCGGCGATCCAGGTCACCTTCGACGCGGTCACCGAAGTTTCCGCGGCGTTCGCGAGGGATGCCGCCGCCGCGCGCGCCAGCGCCGAGCGTCTTGCGCGCACCGCCGCGGACATCCGGCGCCAGGTCGACGCGAACGAAAGCCTGACGGCGTGGACGAGCGCCGACCTCGATCGCGTCGTCGACCAGGCCGTCGGCACGCTGGTCGCCGAGGTCGTCGGCAACGTCGCCGGGCAGGCGGTGAGCGTCGCGCTCAGCGGCGATGAAAAGGCCGCGGCGGAGTTGAAGGCGCGCGCGGACGGCATCGATTCGCGCGTCGAACGCATCGTCGAGAAGCGCAGCCGCGAGATCTCGATGCGCGCCGACGGCCTCTGTCCGCGCCTGCGCACGCTCGCGCGGCTGGGCTCGGAACTGGAAGTTCGGCCAGGCGGGCATCGGCTGCAGCTCGCACGGGTCGATTGAGGTTCGCGCGATCGGGACGTCCGCGCTGCATGTTCCGATTGCGATTGCATGTTGCGGTGCCGGCGGACCTGGTCCCTACGACGCGGCGCCGTCGCGCTCGGCGCGCTGCCGCGACGATTCCGCATGCCGCCGTGCCCTCCGCTGCGGGTGATCGCCGCGGGTCGCTTTGCTAGCATGCGCGGATGTCGCAATCGCTGCAGATTCTCCAGTCCGTCTTCGGTTATCCCGCGTTCCGCGGCGAGCAGCAGGCGATCATCGAACACGTTTCCGGCGGTGGCGATGCGCTCGTGCTGATGCCGACCGGCGGCGGCAAGTCGCTGTGCTACCAGATTCCGGCGCTGCGGCGCGAGGGCTGCGCGATCGTGGTGTCGCCGCTGATCGCGCTGATGCAGGACCAGGTCGACGCCTTGCGCCAGCTCGGCGTCGAGGCGGCATTCCTCAATTCGAGCCTCGACGCGCAGGCGCAGCGCGACGTCGAGCGGCGTTTCGCGTCGGGCGACTTGAAGCTGCTGTACGTGGCGCCGGAGCGATTGCTGACCGAACGCTGCCTCGACCTGGTCGAGCGCGCGGACGTCGCGTTGTTCGCGATCGACGAGGCCCACTGCGTGTCGCAATGGGGCCACGATTTCCGGCCCGAGTATCGCGCCCTGACGGTCCTGCACGAGCGTTTCCCGCGCATCCCGCGCATCGCGCTGACGGCGACCGCCGACGCGCCGACGCGACGCGAGATCGTCGAGCGCCTGTCGCTCGAGTCGGCGCGCCAGTTCGTCGCGAGTTTCGACCGCCCGAACATCTGCTACCGCGTCGTCGAGAAGGACGATGCGCGTCGCCAGCTCAAGGACTTCCTGATCGCGCACAGGGGCGCGTCCGGCATCGTCTACTGCCTGTCGCGGCGCAAGGTCGAGGACATCGCCGAGTGGCTGGCCGGCGAGGGCATCGACGCGATGCCGTACCACGCGGGCATGGAGGCGAACTTGCGCGCCGCGAACCAGCAGCGCTTCCTGCGCACGGAAGGCGTCGTCATGGTCGCGACGATCGCGTTCGGCATGGGCATCGACAAGCCGGACGTGCGCTTCGTCGCGCACATGGACCTGCCCAAGAGCATGGAAGGCTATTACCAGGAGACCGGCCGCGCCGGCCGCGACGGACTGCCGGCGGACGCGTGGCTGTGCTACGGGCTCGGCGACGTCGTCACCCTGGCGCAATTCATCGCGCAGTCGGAGTCGGGCGAGGAGCGCAAGCGCGTCGAGCGGCGCAAGCTCGACGAACTGCTCGGCTACGCCGAGACGACCGCGTGCCGGCGCCAGCGCCTGCTCGCGTACTTCGGCGAAACGCTGGAGCAACCCTGCGGCAACTGCGACAACTGCCTCGATCCGCCGGAAACCTGGGACGCCAGCGTGGTCGCGCAGAAGGCATTGTCCTGCGTCTATCGCACCGGCCAGCGCTTCGGCGTCACGCACCTGACCGCGGTGCTGCGCGGCGAGGCCGACGAGCGCATCCGCGCGCTGCGCCACGACGAACTCGGCGTGTTCGGCATCGGCGCCGATCTCGACAAGCAGCAATGGCGCGGCGTGTTCCGCCAGCTCGTCGCGACCGGCCTGCTGACGCCGGACGAGGAAGGCTACGGCACCTTGCGCCTGACCGAGGCGAGCCGCGCGGTGCTGCGCGGCGAGACGCCGGTGCGCTTGCGGCGCCAGGCCGACAGCGCCGGCCGCCGCGCGAAACGGCAGAAGTCGCGCGGCGAACGCAGCCGCGCGAGCCTCGACATCGCGCCGCACGAGAGCGCGTTGTGGGACGCGCTGCGCGACTTGCGCGCGCGTCTCGCGAAGGAGCAGAGCGTTCCGGCCTATGTGATCTTCCACGACGCGACCTTGCTCGCGATGTTGCGCGAACGTCCGCAGACCTTGTCCTCGCTCGGCGCGATCAGCGGCGTCGGCGAACGCAAGCTGGAGCGCTACGGCGAAGCGTTCCTGGCCGAACTCGCGGGCTGAGCGGCACGCGACGCGGTCGGGTGAATCCTCCCGTAGGCTGATGCCAGTTGGCCTGATGTAAAGATCGTTTATCGGCCTTCCGGCTCATTCTTCAGGCTGATATTGTTCGGCCCAAGGTCTGGCCTGCCTGCAGCGGTCGGGCCGTGCGGCAAGGGGGCGTTTTTCATGCGCGGATGGGGATTCCGCGCATCGATCGAGGAGCACCGGTACGCGCGGCGGGTCGATGCCGACACCGCGCGGCCGCGTGGCGCAGCACTGGAAGTACCCCGGTTTGGTTGACTCGCCGGCGCGCCGCAGGCGCGCGGGTCGGGCGGGCGCGCGCGTCGGATTCGTGCGCGTTCGTCCTTTTTGCCTCCATGACTGATTTCGGGGAATCCATGCGCAAACTACCCACGTATTTTCTGGCGTTGGTCGCCGCTACCGGTGCGGCCGCCGCGTGCATCCATCTCGTGCAGCCCGACTGGCTGCATGGCGAGCACGAAGACGACGATGACGGTCCGCCGAACCCGGACGACTGGATCGCGCGCAACACGTATCCGACCGGCCATTTCGATCCGAGCTGGGCGGCGCAGGCGGCGGTGCAGGAACGCACGATGGCCGCGGCGACTCCGCTCGGCGTGAAGACCTACGACAAGAGCCGCGTGCCGTTGTCGCCGCTGACCCTAGATGCGCAGCGCTTCACGCCGCTCGGCCCGATGCCGGAGAACAACACGCAGCAGAGCTACGGCAGCGTGTCCGGGCGCATCAACGTCATCGCGGTCGACCCGGTCGACCCGACGATCGCCTATGCCGGCTCCGACGGCGGCGGCATCTGGAAGACGACGACCTGCTGTTCCACCGCGGCATCGCTGAACAACCCGACGACGTGGGAGATCGTGACCGACCTTCCCGAAATCGCGGGCTTGTCGATCTCCGACATCACCATCGACCCGAACGACCACAACACGATCTACGCTGCCACCGGCGACCTCAATTTCGGCAACTTCTCGTTCGGCGCCACCGGCGTCCTGAAGAGTACCGACCAGGGTGCCACGTGGCGCGTGCTCGGTACCGACGTGTTCAGTCCTTACTACACGCCGATCGGCGGCGGTTTCCCGCAGTATCAGGCGATCGGCAAGGTCGCGGTCGATCCGAACAACTCGCGCACGATCGTCGCGGGCACCAAGACCAGCGTGTACTTCTCCTACGACGCGGGCGAGAACTGGGTCGGCCCGTGCTACGTCAATCCGTTCGCGACCAGTGCCAACCGCCAGCGCCAGGACGTCACCGGCCTGGTTCCGGTCAGCAACGGCGACGGCAGCACGCGCCTATACGTGGCGATCGGTACGCGCGGCAACGCCACGCCGACGCAGCCGGACATCGGCCAGAACGGCGCCAATGGCGTCTATCGCCTGGACAAGATCCAGGGCGGCGGCTGCCCGGCGACCGGCGCGTGGACCCTGCTCAACACCGGTTGGCCGGCCGGCACGGCCAATGGCACGCCGGGCGCGGTCGACATCGGCCGCATCGAGCTGGCGGCTTCGCGCAGCCAGCCCGAAACGATGTACGCGATGGCGGCATCGGTGTCGGGCTCCAACGTGCTCGGCGTGTGGCGCAGTGACGACGCCGGCGATACCTGGACGCAGAAGGCGACCACCGCGAACGTCGCCCGCTGCGGCAGCGACAGCAGCTCCACCGGCGGCGGCACGCAGATGTGGTACGACGCCGGCCTGACGGTCGATCCGCTCAATCCGGAAGTCACCTATCTCAGCGGCTTCGACCTCTATCGGTCCACCAACGGCGGTGCCAACTACGTCGACATCACCTGCGGCTGGACCACCAAGCCGGCCGGCACGCTCGACCATGTCCACGTCGACCACCATGCGCGTGCATTCCGTGGCGTCGATTCCGACAAGCTGCTGATCGGCTCGGACGGCGGTGTCTATTACACCGAGAATGCGACCGCGGCGTTCCCGAGCTTCCGCCAGCTCAACGACACGATCAACAGCATCGAGTTCTACTTCGGCGACATCACCTCGAACTTCGCCAATTCCGCCAACCCGGCCATCGGCGCGGGCGCGCAGGACAACGGTTGTTCCGCGGTGAAGTTCAACGGCACGCCGACCGGTCCCATCATGTGGACGTCGAACTGTTCCGGCGACGGCACGATGACGAAGATCGAGCCGATCAACAATGCGATCTGGTTCAACTCCAGCCAGTACGGCTCGCTCGCGCGCAGCCTCACCTACGGCAACGGCAATCCGCTCAGCGGAAGCTTCTCGACGGCCTCCGGCAGTACCGGTGGCACCTGGGGCGGCACCGGCGACCTGTCCAGCACGATCTTCGCGATGTCCTACGACATCTACAAATGGGGCGCGCTCGACGCACCGGGCAGCGGCTGCACGACGGCCGGCGGCTGCAGCCACATGATCGCGGGCACGAACCGCCTGTGGGAAACCACGGACCTCGCGAACTCCAACGCCACCACCATGCGCGCATCGTGGAAGGCGCGCACGCCGAACCTGACCAAGAACACGCTGGTCCTCGGCAGCAGCAACCGCTCGTACATCAACTACGTCGCCTACTCGTTCACCGATCCGACCGTTGCGGCGGTGGGCACCACGGACGGCAACGTGCAGCTGGTGTTCGGCCTCGGCACGGCGGCGACGGCGAACTGCCCGGCGACGCCGCCGGCGACCGATCCGGTCTGCGCCAACGCGGTCGACGTCACGGACGGCAATGCGGTGTTGCCGAACCGCCCGATCTTCGGCGTGCGCTTCGATCCGCGCACGGCGCTGGTCGCGTACGCGGCCGTCGGCGGCTTCGACCAGAACACGCCGGGACGCCCGGGCCACGTGTTCCAGGTCACCTGTTCGGCCTACGACTGCCCGAGCTTCACGTGGAAGGACAAGAGCGGCAACCTGCCGAACATCCCGGTCGAGCAGATCATGCCGAACCCGAATCGCCCGGATCAGGTCTTCATCGGCACCGACTGGGGCCTGTACTACACCGACGACATCTCGGTCGATTCGCCGACGTGGTACGTGTTCGACGGCTTCCCGCGCTCGATGGTGTGGGAACTGGTGGTCGACCGCGGTTTCACCACGCTGGCGGCGTTCACGCGTTCGCGCGGCGCCTGGGCGTGGCCGTTGCCGGATGCGGCGATCGGCCACGGCGCCGACCTTGCACTGACGCAGACCGGGCCGGCCAGCGTCGGTGCGGGCGGGCAGGCGACCTACAACGTGACCGTGACCAACAACGGCCCGAACGCCGCCCTCAACGTGGTCCTCGGCGATCCGATGCCGGCGGGCGTGATCCTCGCCTCGGTGACGGGCGACTGCACCTCGTTCCCTTGCACGTTCGCAAGCCTCGGCAGTACCGCCAGCAAGACCGCGACCGTGACCTATGCCTTGCCGACCGGATACGACACCGCGAACCCGCTCGTGAACACGGCCAGCGTGACCGGCGACACGGAAGACCCGAACGCCGCCAACAACACGGCGTCGGTGACGACGGCCGTCACGAGTTCGGCCGATCTCGCGGTCGCGATGACCGGTCCGGCCAACCTCGATGCATCCGGCTCGATCAGCTACACGATCAGCGTGACCAACAACGGCCCGAGCATGGCACAGTCGGTCAGCGTGGCCGATGCGACGCCGGCTGGGTTGACCTTCGTGTCGAACACGGGCGATTGCACGAGCGCGTTCCCGTGCACGTTCGCGAGCCTCGCTTCGGGTGCGACCAAGACGATCGCCGCGACGTTCACGGTGCCGGACGGCTATGCCCAGGCCAACATCGTCAACACGGCCAATGTCAGCAGCAGCACGGCCGATCCGGTCTCCGGCAACAACAGCGCCTCGGTCACGACGACGTTCACCAACTCGGCCGACCTCGCCTTGGCGATGACCGGCCCGGCCAACGCGGGTGCCGCGGGCAACGTGAGCTACACCATCACGCTGACCAACAACGGCCCGAGCCCGGCCAGGACGATCAGTCTCGCCGACGCGACGCCGGCCGGCCTCACCTTCGTCGGCAACAGCGGTGACTGCACCACGGCGTTCCCATGCGCGTTCGCCAGCCTCGCCTCGGGTGCGACCAAGACCATTGTCGCGACGTTCGCGGTGCCGGACAGCTACGCGCAGGCCAATGTGGTCAACAGCGCCAGCGTCAGCAGCGCGACGCCGGATCCGTCGAACGCTAACAACAGCGCTTCGGTGACGACGACGATCTCGCACTCGGCCGACCTCGCGCTCACGATGCAGGCGTCTTCCGGCGCGGTGCGCGGCGGTACGGTCACCTACACGATCGCCGTCACCAACAAGGGACCGGGCGGTGCCAGCGCCGTCAGCGTGGCCGACGCGACGCCGGCAGGGCTGGTGTTCGTGTCCAACAGCGGCGACTGCACGACTGCGTTCCCGTGCAGCCTCGGCAACGTGGCCAACGGTGCGGTGAAGATCATCAATGCGACGTTCAGCGTTCCGGCCAATTACGCCGGTGCGAACCCGATCGTGAACAGCGCGACCGTGAGCTCGACCACCATCGATCCGGTGCCGGGCAACAACACGGCCGCGGCCAGCGCGTCGGTGTCCGACTCGGCCGATGTCTCGGTCACGCAGAACGGCACCGCGGCGGTGCTTGCCGGCAACAACGTCAGCTACACGGTGACGATCGTGAACGCGGGTCCGAGCGACGCGGCGGCGGTCGCGGTGGCCGACGCGACGCCGAGCGGCCTCACCCTCGTCGGCGTGACCGGCGATTGCACGAGCCTGCCTTGCAGCCTCGGCACGGTCGCGGCCGGCACGAGCCGCAGCTACGTCGTCACCTTCACGGTGCCGGCCGGCTACGCGGGTTCGAACCCGATCTCGAACGTCGCCTCGGCGAGCAGTTCGACCAACGATCCGAATCTCGACAACAACGTGTATGCGGCGCACACCACGGTGGGCGCAGGTTCGGACATAGCGGTATCGATCGACGCGCCGGCAGTCGTGATTCCGGGCGGCCGCTTCACGTACACGGTCCGCGTCACCAACAACGGCCCGAGCAGCGCGGCCGGCGTGCAGCTGAGCGGGACGGTGCCGAGTGGCATCGGCTTCGTCGGCAATGCCGGCGATTGTTCGAGCGCGTGGCCGTGCTCGTTCCCGACCCTGGCGGTCGGCGAGACGAAGAGCGTGACGACGACCGTCTGCGTGCCGTCGAACCACAGCGGTGCGCAGCCGATCCGCTTCGACGCGAGCGCGACGTCGACCACGGCCGATCCGTACAGCGGCAACAACAGCGCCGCCGCGAACGTGCTGCTGTACTCGGACGTGCTGTTCCGCGACGGCTTCGATCCCGCCGCCTGTCCCTGACGGTCTCCGGCCGGCCTCCGGCAACGCCGGAGGCCGGCCGCTCGCACAGCGCGGCCGGCTCCTGCCGACCGCCATCGGATCGCACATAATCATGGCTTAAGGTTCGGCGGGCAGACTGCCCGCCGACGTTCCGCGGGATCCACCGCGGATCGTCGACCCTTCGTGCGCGATCGTGCCGCGACAGCGGATGACCGATGGCATGCCCCTCAGCCCGCGTGTAAACGTTAAACTCCGCGCTGGCCTATGCGATCCGGCCATCGATTGGATCGCGCCCCCGATGTGACGCATGGGCATCAGTACTGCACATCCGCCCGTTCGCGGGCTGTCCGGCGTCGCGCATCGCTCGCGTCGCAACTGGCGATTCCCGGTCCTCGCGTGCGCGCTCGGCGTGCTCGCGGGCTGCACCGCGCCCGCGCGTCCGGACCTGAAGCCCGATCTGCCCGCCACCTGGCGCAACGCCGTCGCCGCGACCGCGCCGGCGCCCGACCTGCGCGGCTGGTGGAAGGCGTTCAACGATGCCGAACTCGATCGTCTCGTCGAGCAGGCGCTTGCGGGCAACCTCACGATCACGCAGGCGGCCCTGCGCCTGGAAGGCGCGCGTGCGCTGGCCGGGCACCGTTATTCGGCTTTCCTGCCGCAGCTCGGCGCGCACACCCTGTCGGAACCCACGCCGGACAGCAGCGCGAGCTATTTCCAGTTCGGCTTCGATGCCCGCTGGGAACTGGGACTGTTCGGCCGTGCCAAGAGCCAGGCGCGGATCAGCATGGCCGATCTCGGCGTCGCCAAGGCCGACGCGCAGGCGGCGCGGGTCAGCGTGGTCGCCGAGGTCGTGCGCAGCTACGTCGAACTGCGTGGCGCGCAGCATCGGCTGGAATGGCTGCAGCAGATCGCCGCCGGCGCGCAGGACAAGATCGGCCTGACCGAGACGCGCGTTCGCCTCCGCCTCGCCTCGGCCAACGAGCTGGCGCGCGCGCGCATCGAACAGGCGGCGGCGCAGGCCGCGTTGGCCGAGCCGCGCGTCGCGATCGAGCGCAGCCGGCAGAAGCTCGCGGTGCTGCTCGGCCACAGTGAACCCTTGCCCGAATGGTCCGATGCCGGCACGCAGCCGGTGCTCGGCGACCTCGCCATCGAATCCGCCCCGGCCGACCTGCTGCGCACGCGGCCGGAGATCCATCGCGCCGAAAGCGAGGTGCTGAAAGCGCTGGGCGAATACGGCGTGGCGCGCTCGGACCGCTTCCCGCGCATCGGTCTCGGCGGCTCGCTGACCTATTCGTCGCGCGTGATCGGGCACGGCCGCCTTTCCGACGCGGATGCGATCACCACGATCGGACCGGCGATCGACATCCCGCTGTTCGACTGGGGTGCGCGCAAGGCCGCCGCCGACGCGCACGAGAAGGAGCTGTCGGCCAGCGTGCTGGCCTATCGCCAGGCCGTGCTCGAAGGCGTCGCCGAAGCGGAAACCGCGATGGCGACGCTCGACCAGCAACGCGCGCGGGCGGTCGCCCTCGCGGGCGGCCTCGCCGGTCTCGAGCAGGCGCAGGCGGCGAGCGGCACCTTGAGCCGGCTCGGCCTCGCCGACGGTTTCGATCGCATCAGCGCGAACGCGGAACTCGCGCAGGCGCGGCTCGAGCTGGCCGAGGCCGAGCAGGATCGCGGCATCGCATTCATCGCGCTGTACAAGGCGCTCGGCGGCGCGCCGTTGCCGGCGGCGGTCGCGCGCTGATGGTGCCGCTCGCGCGCAAGACGCTCGTCCACGAATGGCGGCGTTTCCTGCCGTCCGCACTGGCGGTCGCCTTCTCCGGCCTGCTGCTGCTGGTGCAGGCCGCGCTGGTCTTCGGCATCTTCAACAGCGCCGCCGTCTACATCAAGAAATCCGGCGGCGACCTGTGGCTCGGGTATCCGGGCACGCAAAGCATCGAACTCGGCCGCCCGATTCCGCACGAGGCGCAGATCAGCGCGCTGATGGACCCCGATGTCGCGCGCGTGGAGCCGTTCAACTGGGTCGACGGCGACTGGCGCGGACCGGCCGACAAGGGCGGCGTATCGGTGTTCGTCTCCGGCATCGACACGCGCGCCGACGGCATGATGTTCGCCGATGCGCTGACGCCGGAACTGCGCTCGAGGCTCGACGAACCGGACAGCGTCATCGTCGATCGCGCGGACCTGTCCAAGCTCGGCATGCAGATCGGCGGGCAGGCCGTCATCAACGGCCATCGCGTGCGCATCGTCGGCGTCGGCAACGGTCTGCGCGCGCTCGGCGGCGTCAACATCGTGACCTCGCTCGCCACCTCGCGACGGCTCGACAGCAGCGACAACGGCGGCGAGGTCGCGTATTACCTCGTGAAATTGCGCCACCCGCAGGACGCGGAGGCCGTGCGCGCGCGGCTGCAGCCGGACGGCGGCGTGCGCCGTTTCGAAGTGTGGACGCGCAGGGCGTTCGCGCGCCGAGCCGTCACCTACTGGATGTTCGAGACCGGCGCCGGCATCGGCGTGCTGTTCCTCGCGGTGGTCGTCTTCGCGGTCGGCGCGGTCATCACCAGCCAGACCCTGATGGGCGCGGTCGCCGGTTCCATCCGCGAATACGCGACCCTGCACGCGCTCGGCGTCGGCTTCGGCGCGTTGCGTCGCGTGGTGCTGACGCAAGCGGCATGGGTCGGTGCGTTCGGCCTCGTCGTCGGCGGCGTCGCCACGGCGCTGGTCGTCGCGCTGGCGCAGCGCCGCGACGT
>Ga0153956_1000791_pt1 | contig 32745 bp, 31 predicted proteins | sample TSFL040MetaG_FD_104704 | JGI IMG/M metagenome (GOLD analysis project Ga0153956, IMG submission 104704) | Attine ant fungus gardens microbial communities from Florida, USA - TSFL040 MetaG | ecosystem: Host-associated > Fungi > Mycelium > Unclassified | place: USA: Florida, Wekiwa Springs... | reverse complement strand
TGCCCAGCTGGCTCGCCCACTACAATGACGTGCATCCGCACCGCGCTCTGGGCTATCGTTCACCCCGCGAGTACATCGCGCAAACCCGCGAGGCTCCGTCAGGCCTTTAGGGGGCAACAACACATGCCAGCATCTGCTGCACATTGGCGATCGTCCAAGGCGGTTTAGCCTTGGACTTCTGCTTTGCGGTGACCTTGCCCGCGAACCTGAGCGGCTTGAGGGCGCCTTCGACCCAATATCCTTCTGTCACCATGCGTTCGGCGAACGTTGAGAGGATCGACAGATCCTTGTTGATCGTCCGCATGTTACGTGTGTTGGCTGCCGTCAGCGTCGGGAACGATTTCTTGGCCTCGGCATACGGCACATGCCACACCGTCTTCGCCCGAACTGTCTTGGGCATGGCCATCATTTCGCGATAGAAAGTTGCGAGATGATGTTGAGCATATTGATCTGTAGGAAAATCGCCAACCATCCAACAGAGCTGATCGAGCAGGCGCTGGGCATCCTCGGCGGTGCTGCCCGGCCCCGCGTTCCAGCTGCCGCTACTGACGATGCCGGCAATTATCTGCTTGATCACGGTACTTAGGAGCGGTTTGGGTCTGTGTTCGTTTGCCTTGCCGGCGGGGATGTCGACAGCGGTTGGCACCAGATCTGGTTGAACTGGGACGGCCGATGCTGACGCGGGCTGGAAGGGGCTGCTCGCGAGCAGATGCGCTATGGGATCGATGTTGGGCGGTGAGGTGACGGCATGGAACTGTGCGGCGCGATACTGAGCTTCGGACCAAGCCGTGAGCATAACGCGCCGGTCACTCTCCGCGTGCGCCGCCCGAAAGGTGAGACCCATCCCCTCGAGGCGCAATGCGAGGTGTTGGTCGGACAGCGGCTGGCAGCTTACATTGTGCCGCACTAGCGTTTCGAGCTTGTGAATATGCTGCGGCGACCGGCCCTCGCCGGTCAGTCGCGCTCGCTCGGCATCGTCGAGCACGACCTTGCCATTGTTGCGCGCTGCCAGGGCGAAGAAATCGCCGAACACACGCGCCGCCTCATCTGCATCAGGGTCCGGCCCTGCCAGCTGGTCTTGGAGCGCGATGCCGAGTTGCGCATCAAGCGCGCGCCGGGCGAGTTCGGCGAGTTCAGACGCCGGTCGTGCACCGACCTGCAAAGCGATATTGGTATTGATCACTGCCACGACCCTGTCGAGGGCCGCGCATGCCGCGGCGGCCCTGATGCGGGCTACGCACGGGCTCGCTGTGCGTAACGAATATGTTATGTGTTGGGGCGGCGATTTCGCAAACCGGATTCTCTTGCGCAGCACATAAATGCCGCTCGGCCGACGAAAACAATGGGGGATGTGTGCCACGTGAGCAAGGTCCTGTGCGACCCCTTTGTGCGACACCCAGGCGGTGCGCCATCAGGGAGGCTCGGGAGTTTTGTGCCTTGTCCGTGGGTTAGCCAGATAGTGGGCGGGAATCCTCTCTTCCCGACCATTTCCCCACCGGCTCATGCGACGGGCGCGCCTGATGCGGCGGGTTTGTCTCCTCCTCGCCGCCCGGCCTGCTCGATTCGCCGGCGCAAACGGCTGAGCGGCCGCTCCACCCACCGGTGCATCAGGATCGCGTAACCGAACGCGGCGGCGAGCGCCAAGACGGTTCCGACCAGGGTATGCGCGCCGTCTTCGGGCGACATCATCTGGATCATGCCGCTGTGAACCAGATAGAGCGTGTAGGACAGGGTCGCGATATGCCCGGTCAACCGGTTGTTCAGCGCCGCGCGCACCTTGCCGGTGTCGCGGATCGCGGTGTTGAACAGGACCAGGAGACCGAACCCCTGCAAGGTGTAGCGATAGGATTGCCGGAAGGCCTCGTCGCGGATGACGAAGGTCGGAAACAGCAATGCCGCCGCCACGGCATAGCCGGCCATCCCTTTCGGCAGGACGTTCCGCCTGTCGGCGACGGGGTTGTTCCACAGCGCCAGGATCGAGCCGAACAGGATCGAATCGATCCGGGTATGGGTCCAGAAATTCACCTGGTCGAAATTCGCCAGGCGATGCACTTCCCAGATCCGGACAGCCAGCACGCACGCGCACAGGCCCAGGAAGACGGCGGCGCAGCGGGCGAGGCTGAACCGCCGCGCCAGTAGCGCCAGGACCAGCGGGAAAGCGATGTAGAAATGCTCCTCCACCGCGAGCGACCAGAGGCCGATCGGCATGCCGCTGACCGGGAAATAGTTGGTGAGGAAGGCGAGGTCGAACGGCAGGCCGCGCCACGACAATGGATGGATGAAGCCGGCGAGCGACAACAAAGCGAAGAAGCCGATCGTCAGATACATCGGCGGAAAGATACGAAGGATGCGACGCAGGTAGAACCGACGGAAATCGATCCGCCCGTGCTCCTCAAGCTCCACGCGCAGCAGCGTCGTGATCAGATAACCGCTCAGGAAGAAGAACAACGTCACGCCGAACTGCCCGGGCACCACGCGCTGCAGGCCGACATGCGAACACATGACGATGACGATCGCCAACGCACGTAACCCGTCCAGCGCGGGAATTGCCGCGTGGTGCCGGGTTACGCCGTCATTCACTATCGCCACGGTTCGCCTTTCCTGCGAACGACGGCGCCCGGCCAGCCGTTATTTGGCGGGCGCGCCACCGGCCGGCTGGGGCGCCGCACCGCCCGCGGGAGGCGCGGAGAAGCCGGGCTGATACTGGATCTTGGCCTTCGCCTTTTCAGCCGTAAGCCGCGCCTGCAACTGCTTGCCGAGCTCGGCGTTCTTCACCGCGTTCATCGCATAGGGACGAACCGCGTCGCCCGTCTGCGGCGCGGGCTTGTTGCCGGTGATGACGCTGACCGTCACCTTCGGGCCCATCGGGATGACGAACGGCTCGCCGGCCGGAACCTTCACGATCTGCGCCAGCATCGGGGCCGGAACCAGGGCCGAATCCATCTGCGCATTGCCGCGCTGGTACTTGATGCCGTTGCTGTCGAGCACCGTGACGACGTCGGCCATGGTTTTCGCCGCAGCGAGTTGCTTGACGTAATCCTGGCGCTTCGGCGTCTCGAACTGGATCTGGTCGACGGCGTAGATGACGCGGCCGCCGAACATGTTCGAATTGTCGGCGATGAACTTGTCGACCACAGCGGGAGCCGGCGCCTTGACGCCACCGGCGATCTTCTTGGCCAGCAACTGGACGAGCAATCCTTCCTCGAGCGCCTGGCGGCGAACGATGAATTCGGGATTCTGGTCGATCCCGTCCTGGCGCGCGGCGCCGGCCAGCAGCTTGCGCTCGACGATCCGCTCCAGCGCCGCGTTCTGGACCTGCTTCTTGTCGGCGTTGGGCGGAATCTTCATGTTCGCCAGCTCGGCGTTCAGCTCGGTCAGCGTGATTTCGTTGCCGTCCACGGTCGCGACGACCTGGCCGGTCGGCGCCTTGTGGCATCCCGCGACCAGCGCCGCGCCGCCGATCGCCACCAATAGCCAGCCACGGCGGCGGGAAAGCAGCGGGCGGTTAGAAAATCCGGTCATGTCCATCTGTCCTTCATGTGCAATGCGAAAAAACGGTCGTCGATGATCCCGTCAGGCCAACGGGCCATATAAGATGCGGCGCAGCGTCGGCGGCGCCGTGGTCCGCAAATCCTCGATAAACTTGATCATCAACGGTCGGCTCGTGGCCATATCGTCGCCCGGCATCGATACGCGCGCAAGCATCCCGTCGGGGTTGATCCGTGCCAGGTTGGCACGCAGCACGGCGAGCCGCTGCTCGGACCATTTCACCGGGAACGCGTCGCCGATCCGGGTCCAGTACAGCACCTGCTCGCTGCGTTCGTTGCCGTTCGCCGAGAAGGCGTTGGCGGGCAGCGACCGGCCGGACGACAGCGGTATCGCCGTGGCGAGCGTCGGCGACAGTTGATACCCGCCGGCCGGATAGCAGATTTCGGGCCGATGGATCTGCAGCACGCCGTCCTGATAATTCTTGTAGGCGATCAGCAGCATGATCACCTGCCCCGTCGGGTCCGTATAGGTGCGGGTCACGAGATTGTCGTACAGCCGGGCCGACAACGCATCCTCGGGCGGCAGGACGAGCCCGCTGGTCTGCTGGAACCGCCACGATCCGATCGTATCGGGCACCAGCGCCTTGAACTTGTCGTTGTCGATCGCCGGCGCATTCGGTTGGGGAATGCGTGCGGCCGCCGCGCCCGCGGCCGCCAGCATCGCGCCGCCGGCGACGAACGCGCGCCGATTGACGAGGGGGCCGAGCCCGGCCTTCGCGTCGTCCGTCATTGTGCGGATCCTCCCGCAACGGCGGGCTCGGCCGCCGTGCCGCCCTTGAGCCGCCGAAGAATGGGGCCGACCGCCGAATCGATGGCGAATAGAATCAACAGTGCCGCCGCGAACATGGTCAACCCCGCGAAATTATGCAGGAAACCCTGTGCGGCCGCCTCACCGGCATAATAGGTCAGCAGGATCAGGATGAGCACGCGGACGAAGTTCGCCGCCATCGCGACCGGCACGATGAACAGGGCCAACACCAGGGCGCGGGCCAGGTTCCCGGCATGGCGCACATAGATGTAGAAGGTCGACAGCACCGACAGCGAAATGATCGAATTTAGGCCTGCGCAAGCCGCGGCGACCAGCAGTTGATATTGGCCGATCTGGATCCATACGCCGGTATACCCGATCGGATAGCCGAACAGCGACAACAGCCACACCGCGGTCTCGGTGATCGCGATCTTCATCGGCAGCGTCAGCCAATAGACCACCGTGTCCGGCGGCGGAAAAACGAACGCCATATAGAATAATGGAAACGCCAGTCGCTTGAGCACGGCGCCGCCCACCACCGCATAGGCGCCGGTCAGCAGGACCGCGTACATCACATATCCCTCGATCTCGACGATTTGCGAGATCCGGGCGAGGACGTACAGCGCCAGGAGCGGTGTCATGATCGCGACCGGACGCCACCAGGGCGGCGGCGCGATCGGCCCGACATCCTTCGCCGCATGGTATAGCAGCCAGATGCCGGTCAGCAGCACGATCGGCCCGTGCGCGCCTTGTTCGGTCGACCAGCTCTCCCGCGCGACCATCAGCATCGTCGGCAACGCGATCGCCAGCGCACCGGCCGCCAGCACGATCGCCGCCAGCAACGTCGGTCCCCGCCACGGACCGGCGCCCCGCGGCGGCGCGGTCACGGGTGCGGCGGGCGCCGGCGCGCTATCCGCATCGCCGGCGACGGGATCGACGATCGCCGCCGCCGGACGCTCTGCTGCGGGAAGGACGTCCTCGGTCATGGCGTGTCGAAATCCATCATGATCTGCCCAAAACCCAATGCGACTGCCCCGCGCCCATGCCGGTCTCAGTCGTAATTCTTCATCCCGTAGCGATCGCCATATCCGTATCCGTAGGGATCGGCGAACCCGCCCTTGTACCGGTTCAATACCGTTCCGATGCAAGGCGCCGGATCGAGCAGGCGAATCGCCTCTTCGATCTGTCGCGCGGTCGACACGCCGTGGTCGACGACCAGAAGATATGCGTCGAGATATTGCATGCACATGATCGCGTCGTCGTCGGCGAAGACCGGCGGCAGGTCGAAGACCATGAGGACATCCTGCGGCATCGCGCGAAGCTGCGCGATGAACGAGCGGAACCGGTCCGACGCGAGCAGTTCGGTCGACGGCGCATTGCTCCGGATCGTCGGCACCACGACCAGCTTGCTGTCGTTGATCTGGCGCGCGATCTGCCTGGGATCGTCGACCTTGCCGTCGAGATAATCGCTGAGCCCGGCGTCCGTCGGGTTGCCGAACGTGTCCCAGATCGATCCGCGCCGAAGGTCGAGGTCGCACAGCATCACGGTCGACTGGGCGGTTGCCGCCAACGCCGCGGCCACGTTGAGCGATGTGAAGGTCTTTCCCGCATCCGGCGTCGCGCTGGTGACGCCGATCATCCGCCAATTGTTGCGCGCCATGCTCTTGATGAGCTGTGCACGGAGCAAGTGATAGGCGCGCGAGCGGCGATCACGATTGTTGAACCCGACGATCCGCTGCTCGTCGAGCGCCTCACGCGACAGCGAGAGCGACGAAATCCGATCCGTCGGCGCGATCAGCGGACGCGCGGTATCCGGCGAGCCAGAGGCGTTGGCCGCCGCCATACCAGGTGCGATCAGTTGATCGGTCATTCGACGTCTTCCTTGGGGCCACGGCGGAACGGATTGCGGAAGACGCGCCCACCGGTACGCTCCCACAGTGACGGCCGATCGACGGCGCTGCCTTCGATCACCGGGATAAGCGCCAATGTCGGGCACCCCGTGATCTGCGCGACCCGGCCAGGGGTACGGATCGGTCGGAGCAGCATTTCGACCAGCAGCGCCAGCAGCACGCCGAGCCCGATGCCACCGACCACACCGCCGCCGAGGATCAACAGGCGATTGGGCGACGCCGGCTTGTCGGGAACGATCGGCGGGTCGACCACCACCAGCCGCTCGCCCAATTGCTCGTTGGCGGCGCGGGAGCCGGCCTGCGCGGTCATCAGGCGGGTCGAGACCGCATCATATTGCTTGTACAAGCCGTCCAGCTTGGCCTGCAGCTGCGCGATCAGCTGCTGCACCGCCGGCGCGCGCGACTGCGAGCTGATCGTGGCGGTGAGCTGGCTCTGTTCCTGCGCCTTGGCGGCGCGCAGCTTGGCGATCTGATCGTTGTTGAACTTGATCTGCTCGTCGATGTTGTTGACGGGCACCTTGTTGATGTTCTCCTTGGCGAGGCGCTTCGCTTCTTCCAGGCGCGCCTTCGCCAGCCTGACGTCGGGGTGCTCCTCGGAGAATTGCGCCCGCGCCGCGGCCAGCGACGCCTCGGCGTTCGCCACGCCTTGATCGCGCTGGTCGGATGTCGCCACATCGGACTTCTGCAGGGCGAGTTGCTGGTTGGAACGCATCAGATTATCGATCTGCATGTCGTAGCCGACGCTGTTGCCGCTGATCGGTGCCGAGGACCGCCCCAACACGCCGCCATATTCCATGTTCAGCTTCGCGACCTGTTCCTCGAGCGCGGTGATCTCGCGCTTGAGGTTGCTGCCCTGCTCGGTCAGGAACTGCACCGTCTGGTTCGCATCGGCGACGGTCACGGTCGAATTGAGTTCGACGATCTGCTCCATCAGGTTTTGCGTGATCGCCTGCGCCTTGACGGGGTCCGAATAGCGATAGGCCAACCGGAAGGCGATCGTCCGGTCCTGGGGCCGACTGGAGCTGAGATCGGCGTCGATCGACGTGAGCGCGATCTGATCGCGCATCGCGTCGATGACTTGCGACAGCGGCTTGCGCGACCGATCCGACGCATACAGATCGTTGGTTTCGATCAGCGCGAGCAGCTTGGGACGGGTGATGATCTGCTGGCGCAGCGCTTCGATCCGGCGGGCGATCAACTCGCTGTCGTTGCCGGTGCCGATCACGTCGTTCGGCAGGCTGGGCGACTGTACCAGCAGGGTCGCGCTGGATTCATACTGACGCGGCAACAGGACGACCGCCGCCATCGCCGCGATCGCCATGACGACTGCCGGTATGATCATGTACCATCGACGCTGCCAGATGATCGCCGGCAGTTGCGCGATGAATCCGCCATCGCCGGCAGCCACGACGCTCGTGTCGTCACCGCTGTAATAATCGTTCACTGTCCCGCCCCGATGCGAATCTGCAAGCCCATGGAAATCCCGATATTCGCCTTGGTTGAATATAATGGCGAGTAGATCTTCGATACGTTGGCATTGACGAACGCGGACAGCCTGCGGTCGAGTTGGCGGTCATACCGCGCAGACGCGTTGGCAAAATCGCTCGACGGCAGCGAACCGAATGCAAGATCCCGGCTGCGTCCGGTTTTGGAATATGCGCCCGACAGCGAGAAATTTTCGCGATCCGATATCTTCAGTGAATAGCTCGCATTGACCGAGGTGGAAACGCGGACGTTGCCGTCGGCCGTCGGCTGGGGGCTGCGCTGCCCGCCGAGGCAGAGCCGTGAAAACTGCCCCTGCCAGCAAAAGTTCGCGCGCGTCGTGATCGAGGAGAAATGCGTATCGGGAAAACCGCCGCGACCGTCGATCGCGGTGAAGGAGCTGCCCAGCGACAGGTTCAGCGTCCAACGCTCTCCGACCCGCCCGTTGACCGAGGCGAGAAGGTCCGCCGTGCCCGCATCGCCACGGCCGAGATCGAGATAGTTAGTCCTGCCGTAACCGCCGACCAGACCCACGGACCAGGTCTCATTGAGCGAGTAATTATACGTCAGCTCACCGTGCAGCGAATTGTAATCGTTAAGGCTGCTCCTTCGTTTGAAGCGCATCGCGCTTGCGTCGAGATCGATCGACGCGCTGGAACGGGCGCCCAGTCTCATGTCGGCGCCCAGCGAGGAACCGAACGAGGTCACCGGCGACCGCAGCCCCAGGATACTGGGATCGAGAAACGACGGATCCAGCGGATTGGGGATGGTCGGTTCGTTGATCGGCGATTGCGGGTCGGCGGCGGACAAATCGGGCCGGCCGAAACCGTTATAGCCGCCCCGGCTGTAGGAAAAGTTGCTGCCGCCGCGCAACGTCAGCCATTCCGAGGCGCGATGGGTGATGTTGCTGTTGACGCCATAGCTGTCTTCCAGCCCGTAGGTGCGCAGGAACTGCCGAAACCGCGCCGATCCGGTGATGTCGACCGTCGTGAGGTCGTCGCGAACCGTGATCGTCGGGCGCAATTCCGCGGTCGCGGCGACCGCGGCGCCGTCCGTCGCCCTCTGGTTGTACGGATTGCTCTCCACCGAGCCGCCGACCGACGCGACCATGCTCGTCTGGACGTCCTGCGCGTACGCGACGCCCGGCGCGCCGGCCATGGCGATCAGCCCGATACAGCGTCCGGCATGCCGAACTGCTCGACTGCGCATTTTCCCAAACCCCCTTGCCGCGTCCCGCAAAGACTACGGAACGACGACGATATCGCCCGCGACCAGCGGGACAATGTTTGTCTTGTCGAGAACCCCGGCGCCGGTGCCCCCCTTGAACAGCGACCCCAGCCGGACCTTCAGGGTAACCAACTGGCCGCCCTGATGGCGAATGATCGATATTCCGTCGAGGTTGGCGAAGTCCGCAGGCCCACCGGCCATGCTCACCGCATCCAGGACGTTGATATACCGCCCCGGCGTGAACGACCCCGGCGCCCGCACCTTGCCGACCACCGAGAAGGACAGTCCCGCCGCCGAGCGTACCGTCACGGTGACGTTCGGCACATCGCCCTTATACTGGCTTTTCAGGCGTTCGGTCACCAGCTTCTCGACCGCCTGCGGCAACAGTCCCTGAATCTTCAGCTGACCGACCAGCGGAAACGCGATCGTTCCGTCGGGCAGCACATGCAGGACGCGCTGCAACCGCTCCTCGCCCCAGACATAGATCTCCAGCTCGTCACCGATATTGATCGTGTAGCTGGACTGATCCGCGCTCGCGGCATTCGAACTCGCGGGACCGGTGGTCGCGGGAGCGGGATTCGCGGCGGCGGGCGCCGCGGCCTGTGCGAACGCCGGCGCCGAAAGCGGGACCGCCATCAACGCCACGGCGCAACCGATCGACTTGACCATGGCCGCTGCCTGGGCCGCTGCTCGCCGCCCCTCCCCTATCAAGCAAAAACGCAATACTTGAACTCCATTCCGCTCGACTGCGGTATTGGCGGCGCTATAGCAGTGCGAATGTCTGCCTTCCAGTCCAAAACCCGCCCGACAACATGGTTACGGCACCGGTGTGTCATTGTGGCATTGTCCGCTGCGCTATTAATAAGTGGTTGCGGCGACAGGACCAAAAAGGCCTATGCCGAAGCCGCGCAGGCGCAGGCGCTGCTCGACGCGGGCGACCTGATGGGGGCCCAGAAAGCCATCGCCCGAGCGATCGCGTTGCGCGGCGACCAGGTTGAATTCCAGTTGCTCAACGGGCGAATCAACTATGCGCGCCGGGACTTCCAGGGCACGTTCGAAGCCTATAGCCTGGCGCTGTCGATCGACCCGAATAACCCCGAAGCGTTGCAAGCCGTGTCCCAAATCGGCGCATCGATGGGCCGCGTGCGGGAATCGGCGGAAGCAACCGACCGCATCCTGGCCTCACAGCCCGACAACCTGCCGGCGTTGCTGGTCAAGGGCATGCAGATGCTCGGCCGCCGCGACTTCGCCGGCGCGCTGGCGGTCGGCGACCATATGCTGCGGGTCGACCCGAAGGGCGAAGCCGGCCTGGTGCTGAAGGCCCGCGCCTTGTTCCTCGGCGATCAGAAGCCTGAAGCGCTGGCTTTGTTGCGCGACGGCCTGAAGCAGAACGGTCCGAGCCGGATGCTGATCACGGCATTGCTCGAATGCGCGCGCGACCAGGGCGATTCCGAGGTGATGCTGCAACAGTTCAAGGCGCTCAGCGAGCTGGTGCCGGACAATGTCGATCTGACGATCGACGAAGCGAACCTCGATTACAAACTGGGCCGCAGGGATGACGCGCGGGAACGCGTCTGGGCCTTGTTGACCAAGAGCGGCGGCGACAATGACGCGATGGACCGGCTCAAGGATCTGTGGGCCGAATATGATCCGCAACCGCTGGATCAGGGCCGGCTCGCCTCGCTGGCCAGCGACGGCGGGGTGCCCGCGCGCATGATGGCGGCGCGCTTCTACCTGTTCGCGAACGACGTCAAAACCGCGGCGTCGCTGGTCGGATCGCTGCCCGGCGCCGAAGCGGACGGGCTGCGCGCGCGGATCGCCTATGCCCAAAGCGGCGGATCGGATGCGTCGGCCGCCGAACGCGTGCTGGACGGCGACAAGAACAATTGCGACGCACTGGCGGTGCGCGCGATGGATTCCATCAATCACGGCCAGGCGGCGAACGCCGTGGTCGCCGCCCAGCAGATCGGCAGCCAATGCCCCGACCGCGACGGCTTCGACCTGCTGGCCAAAGCCTATCAGGCGAAGGGCGACGCGGCGGGCGTCCGCCGCGCCTTCCTCGACGGGACGCGCGCGCAGCCGCTGGCCACCGCACCCGTCGCGCATTACGTCGCCTGGCTCACCAGCACCGGCGACTATAACGGCGCCGCCGACGTGGCGCGGCGGCTGACCCAGCGCGCGCCGGCGAAGATCAGCGCCTGGCAGCTATTGGCGACGGCCTGCGCCAAGGCGACGGAGACGTTGTGCATCGAGGAGGCGAAGGGCGGCGAAGCGTTCGCCCGCAAGTCGTTCGCGATGGACCTGCCCCCCGGCGGGCGCCGGGCGAATCCCCTGCTCGGCAGCCAGTGGCGGTGAATGGCGGCGGCGGCGCGCCGTCGCTCGACCGGGTGGAATTCCTCGACCTGCAATTCGCCACGCTGGACATCGATCAGGTCGCGCGATGGGTGTTGGAAGCGCTGGGCGCGCCGCGGTTCCGCTACGTCGTGACGCCCAATGTCGATCATGTCGTGCGGCTCCACAACCGCACGGCGGCGCCATGGCATGCGGCGTTCGCCGCGGCCGAGCGCGACGCGGACCTGTGCGTCAACGACAGCCGCATCCTGGCCAGGCTCGCGCGGCTTTCCGGCCTGTCGCTGCCGGTGACGCCGGGAAGCGACCTGACGCGCATCCTGATCGACACCGGCGTGCCGCCGGGCACGCGGATCGTCCTGATCGGCGGGCGCGACGGCGATGCGGCGTGGCTGCGCGGCCGCCTGCCCGCCGCCGACGTCCGGCATTTCGACCCGCCGATGCGCGTGCTCGACAGCATCGAGGCGCAACAGGCGATCGTCGATTTCGTCGAAGGCGAGCAGCCCGAACTGACCCTGTTCGCGATCGGCGCGCCGCAAAGCGAGATCGTCGCCCACCGGATCCAGCAACGCGGCAAGGCGCGCGGGGTCGCGCTGTGCATCGGCGCGTCGATCGAGTTCCTGACCGGCGCGAAACGCCGCGCGCCGCGCGCGATGCAGCGATTGGGGCTGGAATGGGCGTTCCGCCTGCTCAGCGAGCCGCGCCGGCTATGGCGGCGCTACCTGGTCGAAGGCCCGCCGATCTTCGCGATCTGGTGGCGATGGCGGCGGGCCCGGCGCGTCATGTCCCCACTGCCTTGAACACGATCGCCCCGCGCGCCCAGGTGCCGAAACCGTTGTTGAACGACAAGGCCCCCGCCGTGGTGCGATAGCCCATCAACAGGCCGAACTCGTTGCCCCCGACATTCTGCGTCCGGTCGGCGATCAGCGTCGTCGGCGCATTGGTCGTGCCGGTGCCGGCGGCCGACTTCAGGAGGGCGCCGATCGCGATGCCGTTGGCCGGCACCGTTGCCGACCCCGTCAGATGCGGGTCGCTCTCGTTCGCGGTGTCGATGAAGGCGACGGTCGATGCCGGTGTCGGATCGGCGCCGAGCAGCGTCACCCAGGCGAGCACATTGCTGGTCGCCGCCGCCGGCCGCGTGCCGCCGACATCGTAATCGCCTCCGGTCGCGACTGTCGCGACGTAGAAGCCGAGCGCCCTACCGGGCAGGCCCGTGCGTCCCCCGCTATGTGCCAGCGCCGCCGTGATCGGCGTACCGCCGCCGGTCGGGGTAAGCGTGATGCTCGACGGGGTGGAATTTATCGCCCCGCCCCCGGATGAGACGCCAGTGAGCGCGAGCACCACCGTACCCGCCTCCACCGCGATCGACGGGAAGTTGATCGTCGCCGTAGCCGCGTTCTGGCCCATTGACCCCGCGCCCGTGGCGGTGACCGGCGTCGATGCCGCGACGGTCGTGTAGCCGATCGTCCGCGTCTCGCCGCCGATCGTCAGGTCGACCGAGACCGCCGTGCTGTTCGACGCGCTGGTCGTCAGTTTCAGGTCGATCACGTCGCCGTTATAGAGGCGATAGCCGTTGCCGCTCCCGGTGCCGACGCTCGACCCGAACGCGCCGCCGTTCAGGCTGACCTGCGGACTGCCCCCGCCCGACACGCTGATGCCCAGGTCGAGCCCGGTATGCGCGACGCCAGCGACGACGAAGCGCCGCGTGATCGTTGCGCCGGTCGCAAGGTTGGTTTCACTCGACGGCCAGACCGACGAATAGGGCGTCGTGCTGGTCGCACGCGTCGCATCGAGGATCGTATCGATGAACGGCTGGTAGATTTCCAGCAGCTTCGCCTGCCCCGTCCCGGCCAGGCTCGCCGGGCCGGTGGGGTGCACGCCGTCGGTGCTGAAATAGACGGAATTGTCCGCGGCGTTGAGGTCGGGATGCTCGCCCATCGGGAAGTAGTAATCGGCGAGCAATCCCCAGACGGCCGGATCGCGGATCGTCGCGAGGTAGGACGCACGCCGGCCCATGAACAACGCATAGTTCGCATATTGCTGGCCGCTGTTCATCGACGGCGGCGGCGCGACCGCGAGCTTGCCGCCAGCCGCCTTGACCTTGCTCCAATAGAGGGCGAGGTCGCCGCGCAACGCTGCTGCGTCGCTGCCCCCCGACATGTCGTTGGTGCCGATCATCACGGTAATGAGCTGGCCGCCATAGGACGTCACGTCCTCGGTGACGTGCCCCATCAGCGTGTTATTGCCGGTGTCCAGGTCGGCGAGCTTGCCGGTGGCGCGGCTTCCCTGCGCCCGCACCGTCAGCGTCTTGCCGGCCGGCGCGCTGACGTAAAAGGAATAGGCGCCGTTATTGTCGCCAGGGTTCACGCCGCCGGTCAGGCTGTCGCCCTCGATCACCGCATTGGTGAGGACGGCAGGCGCGGCGGCGGCCGTCCCCGTGCGGCGCACCGCCAGATCGCCGAGCGAAAGACCGAGCCCCGGCATCAGCGCGCCCTCGCAATCATCGGCAAGATCGTCGTCATGGCATCCCCTTCGAAAACGGGCCGACCCGCAATGCGGTCAACGCCCTATCGCGAGGGAGCTACAGGGTTCGATCGTCTGTAGGAAAGCGAATTATAACCAATCAGGTTATAATTGCGACCGTCGCGAGAAAGATACCGCCCCACAACGCCATGCTGAGGCCGACGATCGTCGCGATCCGCGCCGCCATCGGCCACTTTTGCCCGTCGGCCTGGTCCACCTGCCCGGCACCGCCCTCGGTTTGCGCAAGGCGCGCGGCGAGCTGCTCCTGCAACAGGATCGCGGGCGAGGTCGGCACGTCACCCCCGGCCGGACGCCGCAACTCGGGCTCAGGCGCGGTGACGGCGATCGGCGCGGCGTCCTCCAACGGCGCGGTCAGCGCCGGTTCGGCAAGCTTGCGTTGTGCGCCCATCGGCTCGGTCTCCGCTAACGGCCATTGCCGCGAACCCCAAGGATAACCGTCAACTCCTTAAGACAAGCTTTCGCACCGGGGCCGGATTCGTCAAACGTCAGCCCCTCCCCTTCAGGGGAGGGGTTGGGGTGGGGCCTATCCACACGCGACGGGCTCGGTGAGGCGGCCTCCCCCACCTCCAACCCCTCCCCCGAAGCGGAGAGGCTAGGAAGGAGAGGCGGTCGCCGGACGCGGCGGTATCGCGACCAGGCGCGGGTTGGCGACCAGGCCGTACCCGGCGGGCCGGCGCATGATCGTGCCGTTACCGAGATTGCCCGCCGAACAGCTCAGCAGGCGGTCGATGCAATTCGCCATCCAGGCCCGCATCGTCGGGTCGTCCCACGCGCCGTACCAGTCGGCGTGGAACGTGCTGCCGGGCGGCATTTGCGGCATCCCCGCCATGCGGTCGCTCGACAGATACCAGTCCTGGATCCGCTCGCCGGCCGCGACATTATAGGCCACGCCGACAGTATATTGGGGCACCAGCAACGGGTTCGATCGCGGGCAATAAGCGTGGCCGTCATTGGGATTGTTCACCCGATGCACGATGTGGCTGCGGTGGTCGGCGCTGTCGAGCCGCTTGCCGTCCCAGCAATCGGGGGCCGACAACGTCACCATCAAGGTATTGCCCGCGGGACAATCGAGCCGATCGAATCGCTGCTCGAGCCCGCCGCGATACGTGTTCTGCGGTGTCGCGCATTTCCAGTGGAACAACAGGTTTTCGGGCTGTTTCCGGTCCATCCGCTTCGTGTCGAAGCCGAACACGAAGCGCAGCCCGCGCGGCAGGGCGCGGCACTTCCCGCCGTCCGCGCCGCATATGGCCGCGCGCGACGGGACGCGCTTGTAATAGACGAAGATATAATCGGGGCGGATCACCTGGCCGCGCCCGTTGAGCATCGCCGGGATCCAATAGGCCGACCGATTGAGCGGCCCCATGCAACTGCTCTGCCCGGTGGTCCTCAGCGACCGATAGGTCGACTGCGCATTGCCCGACGTGTTGCCGAACCATTGGTGCAAATGCGGGCTGGCGCCGGTCTGGCCGGGAAAGATGATCGGATCGTCCCAGTTGAGCTGGCCTGGCTGGCAGATGAAGCGGAACGCGCCGACGACGTCGTTGGCGGGCTGGGCCTGGGTGCGGGTGACCTGGATCTCGGCCGCGCGGTCGAAATTGGAGGCGATTTCGGGCAGGCCTTCCGGCGTCGGCGCGATCGCCGGGTCCGGTCCGCGATCGGGCGATGCGGCCTGCGCGCGATCGGCGGTCGGCACGACCGCAGGCGATCCGGCCATTCCCGCCACCAGCAGCATGGCCGCGATCGCGCCCGCGACGGTGACGATCAAGGGCCGGAGCGTCATCACCGTCCTATCCGTCCGAGCGCGACGTGCGCCGCCACTCGGTCTCGCGGCGGCGCAGGAACCCCAGGTAGATCGGCAGTTTCCACAGGATATAGAGCGGCGCCTTGAGCAACGCCGCCCCGCTCAGCCAGCGCCGTCCGCCATGCAGCCACGCGACGAAGGTGACGCCCAACGCCGCCGCGAGCGCCGCCGCCAGCACGATCGCCGGGACCGCGCTGGCCCCCAAGGCGGTCAGGGCGAGAACCATGGCGAGCACCACTGCCGCGACCGTCATCAGCAAGGCGAGCGGGGGCACGAGCAAATGGCATGCGAGCAGAAACTCCTTCGCCGCCCCACGCCGCAGTCCCGACCATAGCAGCGGCAGCGCGGTATGTCGCGCGGTATCGAGGAAACCATGTTCCCACCGCGTGCGCTGCGCCAGCGCCGCATCGGGCGGCGCGGGCGCGCTCGATACCCCGGCATCCTCGACCAGCAGCGTGGCGTGCCCCGCCTTCACCAGCGCGATGCCGAGCCCCAGATCCTCGACCAGGGAGCCCGAGCCGAGGTCCGCGCCCGCGAACAGCGCCCAGGGAAAGGCCATCCCGGTCCCGGTCAGCAACGCCGATCCGCCCATCCGCGTCATGCCGCGCGAGCGATACAGGTTCTTCACCACCATCGCGAATCCGCCGATCTGCGTCATCGGCGGCGCGGCGCGATCGGGCGCGATCAGGTTGATCGCCTGGGCGGGCTGGCCGCTGCGCGTCACGGCCGCCGCCAGCGCCTCGATACTGCCGGGCGCGAGCCGGCAATCGGCGTCCATCACCACGACGATATCGGGCGTTTCTTCGCCATTCGCGATATGATCGCGACCGAACGCCAGCGCATATCCCTTGCCGCGCGCGATCGCGTCGTTGCGCTCGATCACCTCGGCGCCGGCCGTCCGCGCCAGCACGGCGGTGTCGTCGGAACAATTGTCGGCGACCACCAGGATGCGAACGCCGGACCCGGCGACCGCCCTGAGCCCGGCGACCGTCGCCGCGACTCCGCCCGCCTCGTCATGCGCCGGGATGAGCACAATGGTGCGCGCGACGGCCGAACCGGCCATGATCCGCCGCGAATTCGGCACACCGACCGCAACTTCGAACGTGAAGATCGCCAGTGGCGTCACCGCCGCCACCACCAATATCCAACAAAGCACCGACAGCACCACTATCCCGCCTTCCGGCGCTCAAGCAGGCCGACAATGAACGACCGATAGCGCGCGGCGATCGACGGCCAGCCGAAATCCGCCGCCCGCGGATCCTGCGGACCACGCCCGATCGCCAGTGCCCGCCGCAGCGCATCGGCGGTCGCGTTCAGATCCTCGGTATCGCACAGGGTATCGCGATCCCCGACGATCCAGCGCAATCGGGGCGTGTCGTGCCCAACGATCGGCAGCCCGCTCGCCATCGCCTCGACGAACACGTTACCGAACGATTCTAGCAGCGACATGTGCAGGAAAGCGTCGGCGGACGCGTAGAGCCTCGGCATGTCCGGCGCGGTCAGCGTCAACCGCTTGAAACGGCCCCGCAATAACTGCGCGGCCAGCGCATCGACCTCCGCGCGCAGGGGCCCGTCGCCCGCCACCACCAGATGCGCGTCGGGCAGTTTCGCCACCGCGCGGATGCCGTCCGCGACGCGCTTGGTGTCGATGAACGCGCTGACCATCAGCACGATCGGCACGCCCGCCGGCAGGTCCAGTCCGGCGCGGTCGGGCGTCACCGACCGATACCGCGCCAGGTCGATGCCGTTGGGGATCAGCGCGGTCGGCCAGCGATCCTTGTTGGCTTCCTGATAATCGGGATTGGTGCACACCAGCCCGTCGCAGCGGAACAAGCGGTACTCGGACCGGCGGCTGCGCGCCGGCCAATCCCCGTTCTGGGTAACGAAGATCTGCAACGGCGCGACGCCGAACGTGGGCCGCCGCAGCGCCAGGTGCGTGAAGGGAAAGTTGCAGGTGACCGCGACATCGAAGTCCCCCGGCCGATACCGCGTCAGCATGCTCGCGCCAAAGGTCGCGTCCTCCCACATCACATCCGACCGGAACGGCGGGAAGTGCGGCGCCTTCTCGAACTTGCGGCGGTCGACCATCGGCACATGGACAAAACGATAAGGTTCACCGGGGCGCTCCAGCCCGCCGCCCATCACCGTCACGGCGTCCCCGCCGCGCGCCAATTCGCGCGCGACCGCCAGCAAGGCGACCTCGGCGCCACGGTCCTGGGCATGGAAACCCGGCAAGGCGAACAGCATGCGCATGCGTGCGATCATTACCCCCTGTACGCCGCTCGCGCCGCGATATTCGACGACTCAATGCCATCCAATTGGAGTTTCAGGCAATATGACATGCGATCTGTGTCGTTTCGCGACAGCGCGCCGGCATTGACTTCGCCCCGGGGTGCTTTAGCGAGATAAGGGGGCTGCGGATCGGCGTATGAACGCGTTCGCCGGCACGGTTGGGGAGCTTGTTCTGCGATGGAAACTGTTTGGGATTGGGTGACGATCATCTGCTTCGGCGGCCTGGTCGTGCTGATGCTGCAGCGGTCGGTCGAAGAACGCACGCGCGATCACCTGATGGAATATCTGTTCCCCGCGCTCGGCTGCGCCGTGGCGAACTATCTGGGCAATCACTATTCCGATATCGGCGCGGCCGCGGTGCTGGTGCTGGTCGCGGTCTATGTGTTCAAGGTGCTGAAATTCCCTCCGATCGGCCCCAACCGGATCGACGGTTCGGATCGCTGACCACGGCCCTCGAGTCCCGTTTCAGGGTTAACGCCCCGATCGTAATTCTGGACTCGCCGTCCGGGCACGGATAGCCGGATGCACAAGGGGCGCGGACTCGCGCGCCCGCGCGGAGCGCGACCATTGGCTGTTACGACGTCCAGGCTCCAGAGCAAGACGACCGCCGGGCAACCGCGCGGCGGGAAGACCTGGCGCGAGATCCGGCTGGCGATAACGATCCTGCTGGTCATGCTCGCCCCGCTGATCGTGCAAGGCGACATCACGAAATCGCCCGCGTCGCGGAAACCGTCGAGCGTCACGCTCCCGCTGCCGGCGTCCGCCGACGAGGTGCGAACGCTGCTGACCAACACGCCGCTCGCGATCGCGCCGGCGGATGCGGTCGCGCTCAACGCCGCCCGCCCGCTCGACACCATGCCGACCAGCTTCGCGCGGCCGTTCTTCCTGCCGGCGGCGGCCGAACCGCCTGGCGGCACCAACGCCGCGCTCGATTGCCTGACCCAGGCGATCTATTATGAAGCGGCGAGCGAAAGCGATGCCGGCGAACGCGCGGTGGCGCAGGTCGTCCTCAACCGCATGCGCAGCCCGATCTTCCCGCACACGATCTGCGGCGTCGTCTATCAGGGCTCGCAACAGCGCACCGGCTGCCAGTTCAGCTTCACCTGCGACGGCAGCCTGGCGCGCCAGCCGAGCATCGCCGGCTGGGCGCGCGCGCGGCGGATCGCGCTCGCGGCCCTGTCCGGCAGCATCGAGCGGTCGGTCGGCCTGTCGACGCATTACCACGCCAATTACGTCGTGCCCTATTGGGCGGACTCGCTCGACAAGGTCGCGACGATCGGCGCGCACATCTTCTACACGATGCGCGGCGGGCTCGGCCGGCCGGCCGGGTTCGGCGAGCGCTATAATGCCGGCGGGGAAGCGCCGCCCACCGTGCTGCCGGTCGATCCGACCGCCGATCCGGGTGCGGAACTGGTCGGCGTCGGCCGCACCGGCGAGACCAGCGATCCCGCCGGTCTGTTGTCGCCCAACCGCACGGTGGTGAAGGACGATTTGCTGGGCGCGCCCAAATTGCCCGACCAGGCGCTCGCCCCGCCCCCCTCGCCGCTACGGGCCGACGAGTCGCGCGGCGAACTGGTGGTGGACAAGAGTAACGGCCAGTTGAAGAAGTGAGCCCCGGCGCGATCTAACCTTTGGCTTCCGGCAATGTGGCCACGCCCTGCGTCAAGTCGAGGCGCGGCCTCCAGCCCAACGCCGCGCGCGCGCGGGCATTGGGGTAGCGCAGGGGCCGCCAGCGCACCCGCTGACGCGGCAAATCGAGCAGTTCGGGCAACCGCGCGCGACCGCGGAAGAACAGCTTGCTCGCCAGCCTTGCCGAACCGCCCAGCGCGAGGACGGCGATATAAGGGACCGGAATCGCGATGCCCGTCGCCACGCCCGCCCGCCTGGCGAGACCGTGATAGCGCCAATGCGACGGCTGCTCCGGGTCGATCAGGTTGACCGTCAGCGGACCGGTGAGCGGCACGCCCAGCGCGGCGACGATCGCATCGGCGCAATTGTCGACATGGATCAGCCGCATCCGCGCGAACGGCGCGAAGATCAGGTCGAACCGCCCGGCCTTGAGGCCCGTGCCCGCATCCCAATCCTTGCCCGGCCCATAGATCGCGCCGGGCCGCACGACGACCAGTTCGGTCCCGGCCCGCGCGGCATGATCGCGCACCAGCCGCTCCTGGATCAGCTTGGTCTGCGTATAGGCGTCGCGGCGCAGCGGCGCGGCTTCGAGCGGGGTCGTTTCGTCGAGCACGCCGCCGAAACGCGGCGCGTCGAAATCATAGACCGACAGGCTGCTGACATGGATGATGCGACGTAGGCGGGCGGGCAACGCCGCGAGCAGGTTCTCGGTCGCCAGCACCGTGCCGGCGAGTTGCGACGGCAGATCGCCGAACGCTGCGGCGCAATGGACGACGGCGTCGACATCGTCGAGCGCATCACACCACGCCCCGCGCTGGCGCAAGTCGCCCGCCACCTCGACGACTCCCGCCGGGAAGCCGCCGCGACCGGCCGAGACGGGGCGCACCATCGCCAGCACCTGATGCCCCGCGCGCGCCGCCGCCGCCACGACCGCGCGGCCCAGAAAGCCGCCGGCCCCCGTCACCAGCACCTTCATCGCGGCTCGCCCAGCGCGACCAGCCGGTCGCACAACCGCGCGGTCGCGATCATCTCGGCCGGGGTGATCGGCATCGGGCTCCCGTCCAGGATCGCGCGGTAGATCGCCTCGATCATGCGCGGCAGCCCGTGCATCGTCCCGTGCTGCATGATCTTGTTGCGCAGGTTCGCCCAACCGGCCCGCGCCAGCTTGCGGCCGTTGGCGACTTGCCCGAACGGCGCGCGCTTGCCGACATTGGGCGCGGCGTCATAGCGCAGATAGGGATTGTAGAGGTCGATCTCGGCCGTCCCCTCGGTCCCGCGCACGACGACGCGGAACGCCTCCGGATAGGCATCGGTCGCGATCCGCAACCGCCCCCGCACCGTGCCGTCGTCGATCAGCGCGTCGAGATGATCGAACCCGGCGCGCGGATTGCCGGTGCGGTTCTGCAGGAAGCCCCTCACCGCGCACGCGTCGCCGGCCCCGCTCAGCATCTGGAACAGATAGACGAGGTGCGGCAGGAAATCGTGGATCGCCCCGCCCGGCAGCGCCACCGCCGGCCCCGACAGGTTGCGGTCGCCGAACGGCCCCGCCAGGAAATCGAGCGACAGCAGCACGTCGCATTCGGTCACGCGCCCGAACCTGCCCTCGGCGATCATCCGCCGAAGGAGAAGGATCGAATCGTTGAACAGCAGGTTGCGGCTTTCGCACAGCTTCCGCCCCGCCGCATCCGCCGCCGCCAGCAAGCCCGCCGTTTCGCGCTCGGTCCCGGTCATCGGCTTTTCGCACAGCACGTGCGCGCCGGCCGCGAGCGACTGGCGGACGATCGCGTCGTGCGTGTGCGGCGGGGTGAGGACATGGACGATATCGGGCCTGACGTCGGCGAGCATCGCGGCGACATCGGTGTGGACGACTCCAGCGCCGAACCGCTCGCCCGCCGCCGCCGCCAGCGCGGGCGATGTGTCGCAGACGGCGGCAAGACGGGCGAGCGGCGTGCTCGCGACGAACGGCAGATGCTCGTACGCGATCGCGCCGCACCCGACGACCGCCACGGACAGCGGCCCGCTCATGCGCCCAGGCTCCGCAACAGGTCGGCCATCGCACGGCCGTTGGCCGCCTGATCGTGCAATTGCTCGACCCGCGCCCGCGCCGCCGTCGCCAGCCGGACGCCGAGCGCCGGATCGTCGGCCAGCCGCCGCAACGCATCGGCCAGCGCATCCGCGCGCGCCGGCGGCACCGTCAGCGCGGTGACGCCGTCCTGGGCAAGCTCGGGAATCCCCGCAATCCATGTCGTCACGACCGGCACGCCCGCCGCCATCGCCTCCATGATCGACACCGGCAAGCCCTCGCTGAACGACGGCAGGCAGAATATGTCCGCGCCCCGCAGTTCGGCGCGCACCTGTTCGGGCGGCAATTCACCCACGAAGGTCACGCGATCGGCCAGCCCCAGCCGCTCGACCAGCGCCATCAGGGCGGCACGTTCGGGACCGTCGCCGACTAGCCGCAGTCTCACGTCACGCAATTGCGCGACCGCCTCGATCAGGATGGCGAAGCCCTTTTCGGCGGACAGCCGGCCGATCGCCACGATCGTCGGCGTCGCCGTACCGCGCGCGGGCGCGGCGAACCGCCACGCCGCTAGGTCGATGCCGCAGCGAACCACATGGGCGCGAGGCCAGACGGCGGGATCGCTGTTCAGGAACAATTGCCCCCGCGTGAAATCGCTGACGCACACCACCACCGCCGCCGCCTGTGCCTTGAGGTCGAGCCGCGTCTCCGCCGGGTCGGCGAAATCGTGGAAGCCGTGGATGGTGAAGCTGAACCCGACCGGCGCGCCGTCGAGCGACATCATCCGGCTCGCGAACCAAGCGATCGTCGCCGGCGCGAGCCCGAAATGGGCATGCAGGTGACCGACGCCCCGCGCCCGCGCCGTGCGCGCCACGCGTGCCGCCTGGACCAGATGCGCCAGGCGACGGATCGTCCGGCGCGGGCTGCCGCCACCGCTCGCAATGGCAGCGCCGACGATGCGGCCCATGCCGAGCGGGTGGCGCAGCGCGATCGCCAGCGCATCGCCGAACGCGGCCAGCGGCCGGTCTTTCAGGTAGACCGTCTTCGCCGCGCGCTCCGCCGCCCCCGGATTGGCCAGTTCGCCCCGGTCCGGCCGGTTCATCGCGAACGTGGCGACCCCGACCCCGGCCGCGCCGACGCTGTCTATCTCTCCCGAGATGAACGTCTGCGCATTGCGCGGATAGTGCGTCATCACATAGCCGACCGACGCACCGCCGTTCATGAGTCGATCCGCATCCTTAGCCATGGACCGGTGCGCCGAGCGCCCACCATTGCTGCAGCGTCGGCACCAGCCCGATCGCGCCGAGCCCGATCTTCAGCACGACCGCGAGCACGAAGACGCCGATCGTCATCAATACGTCGTCGCTCACCGAGGTCAGCCGTTCCGCGCGCAACGCCACCGACAGCGTCGCCCACCGCCCCGCTTCGCCGAGCAGCAGGACCAGCAGGCCGGCGAAGATGCCGTAATGCGGCACCGCGAGCGGCAGGCCGACGATCAGGATCAGGAATTTCGCCAGATTGCCGACGGCGCCGGCTTGCGGCCGGTCGAGGCCGAACAACGTCGCCTCGCTGAACACCGCCAGCACCGCGAACCATGCGCTCGCGAACAGCACCGGCAGCATGAAGGCGGCGGCATGATAACGCGCGTCGTAGAGCAGCAGGATCGCGCGATCCGAAACGGCGAGCGCCACCGCGAGCGCCACCGCGATCGCCCCGAGGGCCAGCCGCCGCTTGCGCTGGAAGGTCGCCGAAACCTCCTCGCGCCGCTGGCGCAGTTCGACGACCTTGGGAAAGACCAGGTACGCGCCGAAGCGCTGCGCCAGCGCGGTGAGCATGTCCGAAAAGGTGCGGGCAACGCCGTAGATGCCGACCAGCGCAAGCGGCAGGACGGCGCTGAAATAGATCTTGTCGGTGCTGATCGCCGCGAAATACACCGCCGTCGACAGGAACACCCATTTGCCGAAATGGAAGATCTCGGCGCCGAATTCGCGATGCCAGGTCAGCCGCGGGATCCTGAACGGCGCGAAGGCGAAGGTCATCGCGGTGGAAAACGCGGTGCCGAGCACCAGGCCCCACACCAGCGCCCAGACATTGCCCCACCACCATGCCAGGCTGATCGTGATGATGCTTTGCACCACCGTGTTGGTCATGTCGTAGACGCCGCGCTGACCGACCCGCATGTCGCGCTGCATCAGGAAGAGGTCGGGCGATTGCAGGCCGGTCAGCAGGAAGGTCAGCGATGCCACGACGATGATCTTCGCGAGGTCGGGATTGTGATAGCCCCGCGCGATCGGCACGGCCGCCGCCAGCGCGAACGCCATCAGCACCAGCCCGCGCACGAACTGGACCGTGAAGGCAGTGTCGAGGAACGTCTGGTCCTTGGCGTGCGGGCTGCGCACGACGCTCTGGCCGATGCCCAGGTCGGACAGCAATTCGATGCCGGTGCGCAAGGTGTTGATCAGCACCATGACCCCGAACATTTCCGGCGCCAGCAAGCGGGCCAGCACGATATTGGCGGCCAGCCGGACGGCCTGCTGCACCCCGAACGGCACCGTCAGCCAGACGGCGCGCCGCGCGAGCGGATTGCGCCACCCGGCCAGCGCCCTTCCGATCAGCGGCTTGGGCGGCGTTACCGCGTCGGCCATGTGAAATCAGATCGACGTGTCACCGCGCGATGGGACGGCTTCATTTTTCCGCCTTGATATAGGCGTAGCTGCTGAGCGCGGTCCATTCGCGGCGCGCCGCCAGGTCGGAGAACCAGCGGTGGATGCCGCGCAGCACCGGGATCTTCTCGTAATAGAAGTGGCCGTAGAAGTTGCGCACCTCGACCTTGCGGTAGCCGATCTGCGCCAGCTTGCGGGCCATCTTGTCCGGGTTGCCGTAGCACATCGAATAATAAGCCGGGAATTTGGGATTGATCGCGCGGCGTGGCGCGAACGTCGCCAGCACCCAGCTGGTCAGCCGTTCCGGCAGGAACTTGTTGATCACGAACGGCACCGCGTAGAGCGTCGGGATCAGGTGGAACGCCGTGCCGCCGTCGCGCAGCACCTGATAGACGTTGCGGTGCATCGCCTCGCCATCGGCCACATGCTCGGCCAGGAAGCGCGAGAAGACCACGTCATACTTGTCGCGGAAATTGCTGGCGTCGCCGCTCACGTCGAAGCACGCCTGGTCATAGCCATGGGGAAGCAAGGCCAGTTCCTCCGGGCTGATGTCGTTGACCGTGTAGGAACGGATCGTCGCGGGCATCTCCTCGAGCGTGAAGGACGGCCGCCGGCCGGCGCCCAGTTCCAGGATCCCGGCATCGGGATGCGCCGCCACGATCGCCTTCAGCGCATCGCCGTAGCCGAGCATCCCGGTTTCCCAGCTCTTTTCGGTATCCATCGTCATCCGTCCCAACCTCATGCCCCGCCGACTGGTCGGGCGCGTCCGTGAAAACTTACATCATGACTGTCAACGAGTCGTTCGCCCGTCCCGTCATCGGCGCGGATATCGGCCGTCTTGTCCGGAAGCACTTCGGCGTCACGGCTCGCGAACATTAGTCGCGAATCCTCCTGCCTTATATCGTGCAAATCCAAGGTTCACACTTGCCGCAACGTTCCGGTGGCGGACTGTTCGCCATCATTTCGCCGGCGAGCCGATTTCGGGACTCCCCTGCCCTGACGAGCATTTGCCCGAACCGCGGCGGCTATGATTGCGATATTGACGGCCAACAACATGAACGGATTGTATTCGAGGCCGGCAAATTCGAAATTGTTGTGGATTACGTTGACGCCGAGCGCGACGACGCTGCCGAGGATGAACTCCCTGCCGACCGCGCGCGACGTAAAGGCGAGCCGCAGCCCTCGGATCAAGGGTACCACCAGCATCAGGATCAGCGCCAGCTCTCCCAGCCAACCGGCTTCGGCGCGCGACAGCAGATAGGCGTTATGAACCGGCGCCGAGCGATTGGCGAAATTCCACGCCACCCCGGCCCGGTCGGCATAGCCTTTCGTGTTGGCGGTCGGCACGTACATATTGGCGCCCACGCCGAACGGATGGTCGGCGGCCATCGCCCGCGCCGCGCGCTCGAATGCGGGGCGCTGATCGTCCTGCGTCGTGATCGAGGTCGAACCGAACCGATCCTTCAACGTGATCATCGCCAGCGGCGCCGCGACGACGAGCGCCAGCACGGCAAACCCCACGACCTTCAGCTTGATCGGCGTGACACGCTGGCACAACGACAGGATCATGAGGAGGACGGCGCCGCCGCCGGCGATGCTCATCGCCCCGCGCGATCCGCCGCCGGCAATGACGATCAGGGCGGCGACGATGCCCGCCACCAGCACCTTGCGGCGGTCGCCCGTCAACAGGGCCGCCATCAGCGGGAGCAGCGCCAGTTCGGTCATCATGCCCAGGACATTCTGGTGGGACATCGTGCCGGTCGCCTGCACGACGCCGTGGGCCTTTTGCTGAATGACATATACCGCCTGCAGCATCAGCCCCAGCGACAGCCCGGTCAAAAGCCCCTTGCGCATGTCGTCGCGTTGAAACTCCCCGACGGCGGCGGCAAACAACAAGGCCATTCGGCAGAATTGCCAGCACATGAAGAAGCTCGCCATCGGCACGGTCGATGCGAGCAAGGATAAAAAGAGCGCAAAACCGTAAAAGCCCAGCACGCCCCAGAAGGGCATCCTGCCGGGCAGACGCCGCCGCGTCACAAGCAACGCTATCGCGAGCGTATCGACGAAGGAAACGTCGATTCCCTTCGAGATGCCGTTCCATAGCGGCCAGCCGATAATCGAGGCGTTTACGCGCAGATCGTTACCGCAAAACAACAGGAAGCCGATGGCCATCATCGCCCAGCCGCGCCGGTGCGGATGTTCGCGCAACAGGCCGATAAAGATCGGCAGGCTGGCCAGAATGATCGCGAGCGCAACGAAACGCATGGTTACAACCCCGTGCCCATTGAACGACGAAACGGCCGGCGAGCCGCGGCGATCACCGGATGAAGGGCAAAGCGCCCTCGCACCGATCGACCTACATTACTCGCGTCCGCCGCGCCACGCCGCGTCCCATTTCGGGAAAGTAAAGTTCTAGGCCGATCCGGCCCTTTCCTGTAGCATCGTGTCACGCCGATGGGAGGCAGCCGATGATCTTCGACGATTTCGACATGATCCGTATCATCAACCTGCCCGAACGCACCGATCGGCGGCGCAGGATGGAAAGCGAGTTGCGGCGCGTCGGCCTCGCCGGCGACCCGCGCGTGGAATTCTTCCGCGCCATCCGCCCGGCCGAAGCACTCAATCATGCGTCGATCGGCATGCACGGCGTGTTCCTCAGCCACCATGCCATCCTGAAGGAGAGGCCGCGGCAAGGAACGCGTCGGTGCTGATCCTGGAGGACGATTGCGATTTCGCGCCGCATGCTGCCGGTTACCACGCGCCCGACGGCTGGGACATCTTCTATGGCGGCCATTACGCCGCGCAGCCCGATCGGCTGCAGGACAGCGATATCATCGGCGCGCACATGATGGGGTTCAGTGCTGCGGCCGCGAAGCGGATCGCGGACTATTTCACCAACCTGGCGCCCGAAGGCCAGTTCCCGCCGATCGACGGCGCCTATGTGTGGTTTCGCCGCGCCTATCCCGACGTCAGGACGGCCTTCGCGGAACCGGCGATCGGCAACCAGCGCGCCTCGCGGACCGACATCGGAACGCTGGCCGTTTACGACCGCCTGCCGATCATCCGCGATGCCACGGAGCTGGCGCGACAGTTTCGGAACCTGTTTCGCGCGCGCGGCGAACATTATGCCGGCAAGTTCACGTTCTGAAGCCGGGCGGTTCGATCGTCGAGACGTGAATCTGGACATCAGCGGCGGCGCACGGCCTCAATAGGCATTGTGATGCTTCAGCACGCGGACCGTGGCGAGCAGGATCACGAAATCGCCCCAGAACGTCCAGTTCTGGAGATATTCGAGATCGCAGCGCAGCCTGCCCTCCAGATCCTCGCGCCTTTCGGTCGATCCGCGAAACCCGCGAATCTGCGCCAGGCCGGTGATGCCGGGCTTGGAGGCGTGGCGCATCCAGTAATGGTGCGACACCTCCCAGAACAACTGGTCGCCGGCGGTGGACGCCGTCGCGTGCGGCCGCGGGCCGACCAGGCTCATATTGCCGATCAGCACATTGAACAATTGCGGCAGTTCGTCGATGCTGGTCGCGCGAATGAACCTGCCGACCCGGGTGACGCGATCGTCGCAGCGGCTCGCCGACACCGCGCCGTCCTGGTCGGTCCTGTCGAGGCGCATCGACCGGAACTTGTAGATCTTGAACGGCCGGTTGCTGCGCCCGATGCGCGTCTGGGCGAACAAGGCCGGCCCCTTCGAATCGAGCCGGATCGCGATCGCGACGACGATCAGCAGCGGCGCGATCAGGATCAGCGCCGGGACGGTGAGCGCCAGGTCGAACACGCGTTTCTGGACCCTGCTGGCGAGGCTGAGCGGACCTAGCGACAGGATCAGCGTATCCATGTCGCCGAGCCGGCCCAGCCCGACCGCGCCATGGATGTCGCGAGTCGCGACCAGCAATTCGACGCTGACCCCGGTCGCCTTGAGCGCGGTGATCCACGCCTCGCGATTGGCCTCGTCGACGCCCAGATAGACCTTGTCATAGGGGTCGACGAGCTCGCCGACCCGCGCGATCCGGGTGGGATCGTCGAGATCGGGGCGCAACCCGAGCGCCCTGGCATCGAACACGTCGCAATCGGGCGCCGATTCGATCGGCAACCCGTCGACGATCAGCAGGTTCTTCTCGACGACGCTGTTGAACGCCCAGCGCACCAGCGCGGCGACGATCGCGCGGCCGACCAGCAGCAGCACGACGGAAATCAGCACGGAATAGACGAACGCCAGCCGCGACATGACCGATCCGACCTGCGCCAGGAAGGCGAACGTCACGATGATGAGCGCGGTAGCGCCGAACGCGGCCAGCGCGCTGCGGGCGGATTCGGCGAAATCGCTGAGGCTCTTGACCCCATAAGCGCCGTAGATCAGCGCGAACGCCACGAAGAACGGCACCGCGCCGATGACCACCGGGAAGCCGTTGATCGTCAGGCCCTGGGAACCCTGGATTTCCGCGGCGAGCCAGAACCCGGTGACGATCGCGACCAGGTCGAGCGCGAGGCAGAGGGCATAGAGTCGCATCCGCCGCCGTTCCATCGAACCGCGATCGAATGTCAGCAATGCCTTCGATGCGGCCATATCCAAGGGAAACGCCTGCCCCACTAAAACTGCCTCAAATACTCGGTCGGCCATGCCCCACTTCGTCTATGTTCGCAAACCTCACGACGCCGTTAATGTTGAAATTGGGCCAGCTTTCCTGCCGGCATGTATACGGAGGCCGGCGCCGTACGGAAACGGGACATTGAGCCGGGCCGGTCATAACTCGGCCCCGGACGAGGGCGAACGCGGAAACGCCAAGTCGGCCGCTTCCACCTCCGCAACTCGTCACACCGCCATGATCAGCTTGCGGTCTGGACAGCACGAATAGTATCGGCCCGTCGCGTATCCGGCCACGGCCACAGCCGCCCCAGCTCCGCGTCCTTGCTGGCCGGATCGAACCTCATCAGGCCCGACTCCGGCGTAAAAGTCAGCTCGCCGAACCAGATTTGGCCATCGATATTGTAAAGGTCGACCCTGACAAAACCGAAATGCCGGCCGATCTTCTCCGCAATTGCGATCATGTCGTCGAAATGGGCCGGCCTGGCAATATCGCGACGATCGATCGGATAGCCGAAACGAAGATCGAGCCGATTCCAATCCTTGTCGAAGAATACCCGCTTATGGGCGTGCTCCCGGTCGGTATCCACCTGGATCATGTGGACGACGCCACCGAATACGAAAAACTTGTAGTCGAGAGGAAGCGTATCGTCGGTCGATATGTAAGGCTCGATCAGGACCTGCGGCTTGATACGTCGATAAAAAACTTCATCCGATGCAGTTGAAAAATCATACTTCATAAACCTGCCGACTGCTGCGTCGAGCCCCACCTCCTCTTCTTTCGACCGCACAAAATAATTTCCACCGGAACCATTATTTGCCTTTACCACATAAGGGATGGGCCAGTGCCTTTCATCTGCATCAGGTAGGTCAGGGCCATTGAACAGGGTTGGGATGACGATGCCTTCCCCTGTCACCGAAGCCACGAACCCCTTTACCAGAACCTTGTCAACGAAGGGGGAAAGGTCCGTGTCGCTTACCTTTGTAGCAGTAATCTTTTCAGAAAAGGCCTTCGGGCTTGCCAAATTCGGCAGATGGTGATGCGATTTGAAGTATCGCGCCCTGATTCGAAGAGGAGCCGGTAACGACTTCAGGACAGTGTCGACAATCCCACTGAGCGTGCGTCGGATTTCTTTCATTTACCATTCCCCATGCTGCCCCGTCCCGTCCGGGGCAGCTCGGCCATATGGCCAATAACCAATTTTGCACATCCCGATCCAAATCGGCGCTGCGTCATCACGGCTGTTGCTTTCCCGCAGCGAAACGCCGACCGATCGAGCCATGACGTCGGCGAGCGGCATCGACTGGACACCGGGCATCGGCGACCCTTCGATCGCCGGCTGGCTGACGGTCGTCGCCTACGCCGTGGCCACCGCCCTCGCTTATCGATGCATGCAGGTCGATCGGCGAAACCGGCGGACATGGACGGCGATCGCGACGTTCGAATTGCTGTTGGGGATCAACAAGCAACTGGACCTGCAAGTCCTGGTCACCGAGGTCGGCCGCTATCTGGCCAGGCAGGAAGCGTGGTATCAGGATCGTCGCGAGGTCCAATATGCCTTCATCGCGACCATGGCCGTGATCTTCGCCGTGCTGATCGCGCTGATCCATTTTCGCACCAGGACCAGACCGCCGTCGGTGCGCATCGCGATGCTCGGCGCGTCGGTCGAACTGGTCTTCATCGCCCTCAGGGCGTCGTCGTTTCACCATATCGACGCATTCCTGGGAAAGCGTCTGATCGGCGCGGTGGCGAACGTCTATTTCGAGAATTTCGGCATCCTGATCGTGATCGGCGGCGCGTGCCTGGCGTTCAATTCGAGACGTTCACCAAAGGCGTAGGAGGCTGTTTGAAAATTCGCGAAAGAGCGAATTTCCGGGCGGCGCCGGCCCGCTCCCCACCCGGCCGCCCAATCAGGTTATTCTATGGGCGGCCGGGTGGGGGAGCGGGCCGGCACCGCAAAACGCGCCCGCGGCGCGTTTTCAAACCGACTCTAGGTGTTTGATCCATCTGAATGGATACACGCCACCCCGGCGAAGGCCGGGGCCCAGTCGCGATGGTTTCTCGACGGCAGGACACCATCGGCAGTTCGCCGACACTGGGCCCCGGCCTTCGCCGGGGAAGCGTGATTCCGTTCCGCCGAATCCGACTCTAACGCCTTGCGCCGGTTCGCGCCGCGTTATAGCCCGTCGATGGATGAGGGGGATGCATGACGTCGTTCGAACAACGAGTGCTGGTGACCGGCGGCGCGGGCTTTATCGGGTCGCATCTGTGCGATCGCCTGATCGAGCGCGGCGCGGAGGTGTTGTGCGTCGACAATTTCTATACCGGCCGGCTGCGCAACATCGCCCATCTCCGCGACAATCCGTCGTTCGAGACCCTGCGGCACGACGTGACCTTCCCGCTGTCGGTCGAGGTCGACCGGATCTACAATCTCGCCTGCCCGGCCTCGCCGGTCCATTACCAGTTCGATCCGGTCCAGACGACCAAGACCAGCGTGATGGGCGCGATCAACATGCTCGGCCTCGCCAAGCGGCTGAAGGTCAGGGTGCTCCAGGCATCGACCAGCGAGGTCTATGGCGACCCGACGATGCACCCGCAGCGCGAGGAATATTGGGGCAACGTCAACCCAATCGGCCCGCGTTCCTGCTATGACGAGGGCAAGCGCTGCGCTGAGACCCTGTTCTTCGACTATCACCGCCAGCATGGCACCGAGATCAAGGTCATGCGCATCTTCAACACCTATGGCCCGCGCATGCATCCGAATGACGGGCGCGTGGTGTCGAACTTCATCGTCCAGGCGCTGACCGGCAAGCCGATCACGCTCTATGGCGACGGCGAGCAGACCCGGTCGTTCTGCTATGTCGATGATCTCGTCGCGGGGATGATGGCGCTGATGGATTCCCCGGCGGACGTGACCGGGCCGATCAACATCGGCAACCCGGTCGAATTCACCATGCGCGAACTGGCGGAGCTGGTGCGCGAGCTGATCGGGGCGAGCGTCGAACTGGTCCATCGCCCGCTGCCGCAGGACGATCCCCGCCAGCGCCAGCCCGACATCTCGCAAGCGCGGGAGAAACTGTCCTGGGAGCCGCGCGTGCCGCTGAAGGACGGGCTGGCGAAGACGATCGCCTATTTCGATACGTTGTTGAAAGATATCGGAACCGTTCCGAATCGGGCCTGATCCCGCCGATCGCCGAGCCGCAATTGTGCCCAGACAGTCGATCGGCCGCCTATTTCGCGGCCGATCTCGCGTCGTCACGCTGAATTAGCGCCGAAACGAGCCTTTTTGGGGGTCCGGGTACGCTGTGCCCGGATTGACGTGCCGCACCGTAATCATGGTAAAGCGAACATGGTAAACAAATAAGTAACTTCAACCATTTACGCTAATTCTACGCTGGACGTCCAAAACGCCCTCATGACGTTGCTCGCCTTCTGTCGGTCAAGCCGGCATCTTCACATCGTTGCAGCTCTTGCGTTGACCGGCTGTGGCGGCGCGTCCGGCGGCGGAGCCGTGACCGCGGTCGCCGGCGGCACGCCGGCGCCGGCCCCGCCGACCCCGACATCGCCTTCCACCCCGACCCCTTCGCCGCCATCCACACCCACGCCTACCCCGGGGACGGGGACCGTGCCGTCGCCGTCCACGGAGGGGCTCGATGCGATCGCATCGGGCATCAAGGTGCAGGATTTCCTGCAGGCCTCGTGGGGCACCGGCGACATCCCCGCGCACGAGGACGATGTCGGCGCATTCCGGTTCCTGTGCGCGCCGACGCACAATTTGTATGACGATCCGCTGATGTATCCCGGCCAGCCGGGCAAGTCGCACCTGCACACCTTCTTCGGCAACACGCTGGCCGACGCCAACTCGACCTATGCGTCGTTGCGGACGACCGGCGAGTCGAGCTGCAACGACAAGCTGAATCGCTCGGCCTATTGGATTCCC
>Ga0153956_1000790_pt1 | contig 32757 bp, 24 predicted proteins | sample TSFL040MetaG_FD_104704 | JGI IMG/M metagenome (GOLD analysis project Ga0153956, IMG submission 104704) | Attine ant fungus gardens microbial communities from Florida, USA - TSFL040 MetaG | ecosystem: Host-associated > Fungi > Mycelium > Unclassified | place: USA: Florida, Wekiwa Springs... | reverse complement strand
GTGGCGCGGATCGCGCTGGCCCGCAAATTCCTCGTCCGCCTCAACGCGAAAGCACGCCAAGCGCGAGAAAAATATGCCCTTGCAACTTGACAACCCAGATAGTCGCTCTCCCCTTGTGGGAGAGGGTGGATGCGCGCCGCAGGCGCGCAGACGGGTGAGGGGTAGCCACAAGCTCCGAGCCCGGCATTACCCCTCATCCGCCTTCGCTGCGCGAAGGCACCTTCTCCCACAAGGGGAGAAGGAAGCAGGAGCGCGCGGCCGATGATCCCCGTCACCTCTTTCGCCGGCAGGACCGTCGCCGTGTTCGGCCTCGGCGGCTCCGGTCTTGCATCGTGCCATGCGCTCAAGGCCGGCGGCGCGGAGGTCATCGCCTGCGACGACAGCGCCGACAAAATGGCCGAGGCCGCGCGGGCGGGCTTCACCACCGCTGACCTGCGCACGGCGTCCTGGGCGAATGTCGCGGCGCTGGTGCTCACCCCCGGGGTGCCGCTGACGCATCCGCAGCCGCACTGGACGGTGCTCGCCGCGCAGGCGGCCGGCGTCGAGGTGATCGGCGACGTCGAACTGTTCTGCCGCGAGCGCAAGCGGCACGCGCCCGATGCGCCGTTCATCGCCATCACCGGCACCAACGGCAAATCGACCACGACGGCATTGATCGCGCATCTGGTCCGCGAGGCCGGTTTCGATACCCAGATGGGCGGCAATATCGGCACCGCGATCCTGTCGCTGGAGCCGCCGCGCACCGGCCGCGTGCACGTGATCGAAATGTCGTCCTATCAGATCGACTTGACGCCCTCGCTCGATCCCACCGTCGGCATCCTGCTCAACGTCACGCCCGATCACATCGACCGCCATGGCACATTGGCGCATTATGCCGAGGTGAAGGCGCGCCTCGTTGCCGGCGTGCAGCCGAGCGGCACCGCCATCGTGGGCGTCGATGACAACTGGTGCAGCCGGATCGCCGACCGCCTGTCGCAGGCCGGCAAGCGTGTGGTGCGGATTTCGGTCGAACATCCGCTGGCCGATGGTCTCACCATCGACGGCAGCAGGATCGCCGACAATGCCGGCGGCAGGCAGAGCAGCGTCGCCGATCTCGCCGGTATCGGTTCGCTGCGCGGCCTGCACAATGCGCAGAACGCCGCCGCGGCCTCCGCGGCGGTGCGCGCGCTGGGCGTTAGCCTCGATGTGCTGCAGAAGGGGCTGCGCTCGTTCCCCGGTCTTGCCCACCGCATGGAGCAGGTCGGGCATCTCGGCACGACGTTGTTCGTCAATGACAGCAAGGGCACCAATGCCGACGCCGCAGCCAAGGCGCTGTCGTCCTTCACCGACATCTTCTGGATCGCCGGCGGCAAGGCGAAGGAGGGCGGTATCGCTCCGCTCGCCGAATATTTCCCGCGCATTCGCAAGGCCTATCTGATCGGCGAGGCTGCGAATGATTTTGCGCGCACGCTGGACGGCAGGGTGCCCTATGAGGTCAGCGTGACGCTCGATGCCGCCGTGGCGAACGCCGCCCGCGATGCGTCGGAGGCGGGGCTGCCGGCGCCCGTGGTACTGCTGTCGCCGGCCTGCGCGTCGTTCGACCAGTTCAGGAATTTCGAGATTCGCGGCGACCGGTTCCGGGAACTGGTGCTGGCGCTGGATGGGGTGAAGAAGGTTTAGGCGGGGCGGTTCTCCCCCCGTGTCGCGGGCGCGCTGCGGCGTCAGGCGAAGCGCAGCTTCGCCGCCAACGCTGCTGCGCAGAACCGGGACCGTCCCAAGCGCCGGTGTTCGGTACGGCCCCGGCTCTGCGAAGCGGCACTTCGCGCCGCATCGCGTCCGGGACACAGGGAGGCGAGACGGCATATCCAGTTTTTCACTTTCCCTTAACCTTCTGGCAACCACGATGGCGCATCGATAAGGGCTTATCGATCCCAGGACGCGCCCATGATCTCTCGCGAACAACGCACGCCGCTCAGCGAATGGTGGTGGACCGTGGACCGCCTGCTGCTGGCCGCCATCATCGCGCTGATGCTGGCCGGGGTGATCCTGTCGCTGGCCGCGTCGCCGCCGGTGGCGACGCGCATCGGTCTCGATCCGTTTCACTTCTTCAATCGCCACATCCTGTTCCTGATCCCGTCGGTGATCGTGCTGATCGGCGTTTCCTTCATGTCGCCGCAGCAGATCCGCCGTTCGGCGCTGATCGTGCTCGCGCTGTCGGTCTTCCTCATCGTGGTGACGCTGGCGATCGGGCCGGAGGTCAAGGGCGCCAAGCGCTGGATCACCATTCTCGGCATCAATATCCAGGCCTCCGAGGCCGCCAAGCCGTCCTTCATCGTCATTGCCGCCTGGCTGTTCTCGGAATCGATCCGCAAACCGGGGATGCCTGCCACGTCGCTGGCCGTGATGCTGCTGATCACGCTGGTGTCGCTGCTGGTGATGGAGCCTGATTTCGGCCAGACCATGCTGATCCTGATGGCGTGGGGCTCGCTGTTCTTCATCGCCGGCATGCGCATGGTGTGGGTGTTCGGTCTGGCCGGCACCGCAGCGGGCGGGCTGTTTCTCGCTTACCTCACGGTCCCCCACGTCGCCGGCCGCATCAAGCGCTTCATGGATCCCGCCTCGGGCGATACCTTCCAGGTCGATACCGCCATGGAAGCCTTTTCGAACGGCGGCTGGTACGGACTCGGGCCGGGCGAGGGCATCGCCAAGCGCAGCCTGCCGGACAGCCACACCGACTTCGTGTTCGCCGTCGGCGCCGAGGAGTTCGGCATCCTGCTGTGCCTTGCGCTGCTCGCGCTGTTCGCCTTCATCGTGATCCGCTCGCTGTCGCGCGCCTATGCGACGGAAGACATGTTCTCGCGCTTCGCCGCCACGGGGCTTGCGATCCTGTTCGGCGTGCAGGCGGCCATCAACATGGCGGTGAACCTGCATCTCATCCCTGCCAAGGGAATGACGCTGCCCTTCATCTCCTATGGCGGCTCGTCCATGGTGTCGCTCGCCTACAGCGTCGGTATGCTGCTTGCACTGACGCGCATGCGTCCGAGTACCGAGGTCGAGGCCATCGATGCGCATGTTGCGCGCACTTACGCGTGATGGGCGCCGCACCTCTCATTCTGCTCGCCGCCGGCGGCACGGGCGGGCACCTGTTTCCCGCCGAGGCGCTCGGTGTCGCACTGATGAAGCGTGGTCTTCGCGTCCGTCTGGTCACCGATGCGCGCGCGCTGAAATACAGCGGCCTGTTTTCGCGCGACATGATCGATGTGGTGCCGAGCGAGACGGTGCGGTCGCACAATCCTCTCTCGCTGGCGCGCACCGGACTCATGCTCGCCGCCGGCACTGCAAAGGCGGTGAGCCTGATGCTGCGCCAAAAGCCCGCGGCGGTGATCGGCTTCGGCGGCTATCCGACCCTGCCGCCGTTGTTCGCGGCGCGGCTGTTCGGCATTCCCAGCCTGATCCACGATTCCAACGCGGTGATGGGGCGCGCCAATCGCCTCCTGTCCGGCAGGGTGAATGCGATCGCGACGTCGCTGCCGGGCGTGCTCGACCGCGATCCGGAACTGGCGAGGAAAACCACCACCACCGGCACGCCGATGCGCCCGGCGATCCTCGCCGCGGCGGCGGTGTCCTACACCGCACCCGATCTCACGGCGCCGCTGCGCCTGCTTGTCGTGGGGGGCAGTCAGGGCGCCCGCATCATGGCGGACATCGTGCCGCCGGCCATTGAAAAGCTGGAGCCGGCGCTGTGGAGTCGCCTGATCCTCACGCAACAGGTGCGCGAGGAGGACATGCCGCGTGTCCGCGCCGTCTATGATCAACTCAGGATCAAGGCCGAACTCGCGCCGTTCTTCTCCGATCTGCCGGCACGACTCGCCTCCAGCCATCTCGTGATCTCGCGCTCCGGCGCCGGCACCGTGGCCGAACTGGCCGCCATCGGCCGCCCGTCGATCCTGGTGCCGTTGCCCGGCGCCATCGATCAGGATCAGCACGCCAATGCCGGCGTGCTCGCCGACGCCGGCGGCGCGATCCGCATCCCGCAAAGCGATTTCACGCCGGTCCGTCTGGCCGCCGAGATTTCCGCCCTGGCCGGCGAGCCGCAACGCCTCAACGAGATGGCCCGCGATGCCCGCAAGGTCGGCCGCCTCGACGCCGCAGACCGGCTGGCGGATCTGGTGATGCAGGTGGCGGAGATTTCGTAGAGCGCGGTCGATATCGTTGAAGCCTGCCCCGGAAACGCTACAGCCTAACTTTTTCCACCAGATAATCCAGAAACGCCCGTACCCGCGCCGGCAACTGCCCGCCATGGCCGACGAACACCGCATGGATCGGCTCGATGTCTCCGGGATTGAAGTCATCGAGCAGCGGTACGAGGCGCCCCGATGCGATGTCCGCCTCCACATGGAAGCGCGCCAGCCGCGCAAGGCCCATGCCGGCCAGCACGATCCGATGCATCGCTTCGCCGTCGCTGACCAGCGCATTGCCTGACGGCATCACGGTGATCGTCCTCCCGTCGCGCATCTTGAACGGCCAGCCGCCTTTCCATTTGGCGAAGCAGAAATCGAGCAGATTGTGTTGCGCGAGATCGTCGGGCGTATCCGGTATGCCGTGCTCGCTGAGATAGGCCGGCGAGGCGACCACGACCATGTGGCTTTCGCCGAGCTTGCGCGCAAGCAGGCGTGACTCACGCATCACGCCGACGCGGATGGCGACATCGGCGCGCTGTTCCAACAGATCGACGACGAGATCGGTCAATGTCACCTCGACCTTGATGTCGGGAAAGCGCCTCGCGAAATCCGGCAGCAGCGGGAGCAAACGATGCAGTCCGAACGGCACACTGGTATTGACGCGCAGCAGGCCGCTCGGCGTTGCGCCCACGGCGGCCTCGCGCTCCGCGACAGCGATTTCGCCGAGGATGCGGACGGCGCGTTCATAGAAGGCGGTGCCTTCCGGTGTCAGTTGCAGTTTGCGGGTCGAGCGGTTGATCAGCCGCACGCCGAGACGCGCCTCCAGCCGCGCCACCAGCTTGCTGACGGCCGACGGGGTCATCCGGCAGGCTCGGGCCGCCATGGAGAACCCGCCGAGTTCGACCACCCGCGTGAACACCTCCATTTCGCCTGAGCGATTGATATCGAGGCGTGACATGGTCTTTTCAGCACCGAGGGTGAATTGAATTCACAAATCTTTTTCCTGATGAATGTCTATCTCATCTATACCGGGCGGTCCATATCCCGGGTATCGAACTCTGTACCCGGACTTTGCCATGCCCCTCGCACTCTTTGCGCTCACCGCCGGCGCCTTCGGAATCGGCGTCACCGAATTCGTCATCATGGGCCTCCTGATCGAGGTTGGTCGCGATCTCGGCATCTCCATTCCGATGGCGGGGCTCCTGATCTCCGGCTATGCGCTCGGCGTCGTGGTCGGCGCGCCGATCATGACCGTCGCCACCGGCCGCTGGCCGCGCAAGATGGTGCTGCTGGTGCTGATGGGCATCTTCACCATCGGCAATTTCGCTTGCGCCGTCGCGCCCGATTATTGGAGTCTGATGGCTGCGCGGGTGCTGACGGCTTTCGCTCACGGCACTTTCTTCGGTGTCGGCTCGGTTGTGGCGACCAGCCTCGTGCCCGAGAGCAAGAAGGCGTCGGCGATCTCCGTCATGTTCGCCGGCCTCACGGTGGCGACGATTCTCGGCGTGCCGTTCGGCACCTGGCTCGGCCAGGTCCATGGCTGGCGCTCCACCTTCGCCGCCGTCACCGTGGTCGGCCTGTTCGCGATGGCCGCCGTAGCACTGCTGGTGCCGAAAACCGACACGCGCGAGGAGCACTCGCGTCTCTCCGATGACCTCGCAGTTCTGATGCGTCCGCAGGTGCTGCTTGGCCTGCTGACCACGATCCTGAGCTGGGTCGGTATCTTCGCACTGTTCACCTATATCGCACCGATCCTGACCCGGATGTCCGGCTTCTCCGATGCTGCGGTATCGCCGATCCTGCTGCTGTTCGGCGGCGGCGCCATCGTCGGCAATCTGCTCGGCGGCCGTTTCGCCGATCGCTGGCCGACGGGAAGCGTGGTCGGCACGCTGTTGCTGCTGGTTGTCGTGCTGGGGCTGGTCGCGGTGACTGCGCATCATCAGATCGCCGTCGTCATCGCCGTCACGCTGCTAGGTGCCGCTGCATTTGCCACCGCAGCGCCGCTGCAGATGGCCGTGCTGCGTCAGGCCAGCGGGGCAGGGCAAAGCCTCGCTTCGAGCTTCAACATCGCCGCGTTCAATCTCGGCAATGCCATCGGCGCCTGGCTTGGGGGCTTTGTCATTGCGCAGATGAGTCTCGCGGCCGTGCCGTGGATCGCCGCGCTGGCCCCGCTTGCGGCGGTGATCGTGGTCTATGCCGTACAGCGTCTGGATCATGCGCCGGCATCGGTTCCGGTCGCTGCGGAATAGCCCGAATCAACGGGATTCGCTGAATCCGCAAGCTAAATATCCGTCACTTTCGTCATGGCCGGGCTTGTCCCGGCCATCTGCGTCTGGTGAAAGGAGTCGTGTGCCCGGCGCAGCGCCGGGTGAGACGAAAGACGGGATTCCCATGAGACTGCCGCGCGAGATCGGACCCATTCATTTTGTCGGCATCGGCGGCATCGGCATGAGCGGCATCGCCGAGGTGCTGTGCAATCTTGGCTACACGGTGCAGGGCTCGGATGCGTCGGAGAACGCCAACGTCCATCGCCTGCGCGAAAAGGGCATCACCATCCATGTCGGCCACAAGGCGGAGAACGTCGCCGGCGCCGACGTGCTGGTGATTTCCACCGCCATCAAGCGCGACAATCCGGAACTGATGGCCGCGCGCGCGCAGCGCATTCCCGTGGTCCGCCGCGCCGAGATGCTGGCCGAGCTGATGCGCCTCAAGAGCTGCGTCGCCATCGCCGGCACCCATGGCAAGACCACGACGACATCGATGGTCGCGGCGTTGCTCGATGCCGGCGAGCTTGATCCGACCGTCATCAACGGCGGCATCATCAATGCCTACGGCACCAACGCCCGGCTCGGCGGCGGCGAGTGGATGGTGGTGGAGGCCGACGAAAGCGACGGCACGTTCCTCAAGCTGCCGGCCGACGTGGCCGTCGTCACCAATGTCGATCCCGAACATCTCGATCACTTCAAGACCTTCGATGCCGTGCAGGATGCGTTCCGCAACTTCGTCGAGAACGTGCCGTTCTACGGCTTTGCGGTGATGTGCATCGACCATCCGGTGGTGCAGGCTCTTGTCGGCAAGATCGAGGATCGCCGCATCGTTACCTACGGGCAGAACCCGCAGGCCGATGCACGGCTGGTCGATCTCAAGCCGGCCAATGGCGGCTCCGCTTTCAAGGTCGCGTTCCGCAACCGCAAGGCCGGCACCACGCATGAAATCGACAATCTCCTGCTGCCGATGCCCGGCCGCCACAACGCGCTCAATGCGACGGCGGCGATCGCCGTCGCCCATGAACTCGGCATTTCCGATGCGGCGATCCGCAAGGCGCTCGGTGCGTTCGGCGGCGTCAAGCGGCGCTTCACCAAGACCGGGGAGTGGAACGGCGTCACCGTCATCGACGATTACGGTCATCATCCCGTCGAGATCGCCGCGGTGCTGCGCGCCGCGCGCGAAAGCACGGCGGGCAGGGTGATCGCCGTGGTGCAGCCGCATCGCTATACGCGCCTGCAGTCGCTGTTCGAGGAATTCTGCACCTGCTTCAACGATGCCGACGCCGTGATCGTCGCCGACGTCTATGCCGCCGGCGAGGCGCCGATCCCCGGCATCGACCGTGATAACTTTGTGCTCGGCCTGCGTGCGCACGGTCATCGCGAAGTGATCCCGCTGGCGGAGTCCGCCGCGCTCGCCGGTCTGGTCGCCGGCATCGCCAAGAGCGGCGACACGGTGGTCTGCCTCGGCGCCGGCAACATCACCCAATGGGCCTACGCGCTGCCGGGCGAATTGAAGGCGCTGGGTTAGATGCATAACGCCGTGCTTGCCACATACGCTGTTGTGCTCCCTCCCCCCACCGGGGGGAGAGGGGACACTTCTTCCGCGCAAGTGACGTCATGACCTTTCCCGACATCACTCCTGCGCTCACATCCGCGATGCCCGATCTGCGCGGACGCATGCTGGCGAATGAATCGCTGGCGCCGCTGACATGGTTTCGTGTCGGCGGTCCTGCGCAGGTGCTGTTCACGCCGGCGGATGAGGATGACCTCGCTTACTTCCTGTCCAAGCTGCCCTCTGACATTCCGGTCATCGTGGTCGGCGTCGGCTCCAATCTGATCGTGCGTGACGGCGGTATCGCAGGCGTTGTGATCCGCCTCAGCCCGCGCGGTTTCGGCCTGGTCACGGCCACCGGCGATACTATCACCGCGGGCACCGCCGCGCTCGACAAGCGTGTCGCCGAAGCGGCGGCGGCCGCGCATATCGGCGGGCTCGAATTCTATTACGGTATTCCCGGCTCGATCGGCGGCGCGCTGCGCATGAATGCCGGCGCCAATGGCGGCGAGACGAAAGACGTGCTGATCGAAGCCGTCGGCATCGGCCGCGACGGCACGAAGCATGTCTTCGACAATGCCGGCATGCAGTTCGTCTATCGCAATTCCGGTGTCGATCCCTCGATCATCTTCACGTCGGCGACATTTCGCGGGCCGCTTACCGATCCCGCCGCGATTCGCGCGCGCATGGACGAGGTGCAGCGGCATCGCGAAACGGCGCAGCCGATCCGCGAAAAAACCGGCGGCTCGACCTTCAAGAATCCGCCCGGTCATTCCGCGTGGAAGCTCGTCGATGCCGCCGGCTGCCGCGGGCTGCGCGTCGGCGGCGCGCAGGTGTCGGAGATGCACTGCAATTTCCTCATCAACACCGGCGATGCCACCGCGCACGATATCGAAACGCTCGGCGAAGCCGTGCGTGCCCGCGTGCTTGCGCAATCCGGCATCGATCTGCATTGGGAGATCAAGCGGATCGGCGTGGCGCTGTCGTAGGGACACGACCGCTTCGACAACGCCTGCTTGCTCCACACACCGCCCTCATAGTGAGGAGTGCGTCGAAGGCGCTCGTCTCGAACCATGGAGTGCCCAGCCATCCTTCGAGACGCCGCTGCGCGGCTCCTCAGGATGAGGGCGGAGCTTGGGCTACGGGTCAATCCTTGGATTTCGGTGCCGGCGGGAGCGCCGCGGCTGGCCCCAGCTCGGGCAGCGTCAGCAGGTGTTCGAGCGGGGCCGTCGAGACGTGAAAAGCGCCGTCATAGGGATGCTCCTGCAGCGCGACAAGGCCGAGCGCGACGATGGCGGCGCTGCCGAACACCGTCAGCGCCGTCAGCATCGCACGGGGCCTCTCCATATGCACCAGTGCGAGACCGACCTGCGTGAGCAGACCGAGGATCAGAACGGAGACCCATTTGAGGTCGTTGGTCTGATCGGCCGCGATGCTGAGCCGTTCGCTGCGCGCGGTGCCCGCGCGCACCGTGGCGCTGAGCAAGGCGACATGCACGGGCGTGCCGTTATCGCGGGTGATGCCTGGTTCGCTCACTTCGCGCAGCACGCTGTCATAGGCGGCGTCGGTGCGCGGTGAAATTTTGTCGGCGGTCATCGCCGGCCATTCGTCCTTCAGCACCGAATTCACATAGACCTTCAGGGCCGTGCGGATATCCGTCATGTCCGATGGGGCGGCGACGCTGAGCGCATAGACGTTGTGGATTTCGCTGGCTTCCGCCTGTACGGAGCGGGCGGCTTGCCGCCCGCGCTCGCCGACGTCGCTGGCGAGGAAGCCGGTCAGCAGGCCGAACAGGATCGCGACGCAGGAGAAGAACGGCGCCACGATGCCGTTCAGCTGCCGGATCGGCCCGCGCAGCGGCGAGGCGAAGGCGAGAAACACAAGGACAAGCGCCGCGCCGTAATAGAGTGCGCACAATGTCGCGAAGATGCCGAAGGTGTTCAGTTCGAGCCAGGCTCTGATCATGGCGCGCCTTGTCCGTTGATCTCTGCTGCGCCTTCGCGCATTGACGTCGTGCAAGGCATTACATGACTCGCGCTGTCGCGTACCATCTTCTGTGTCATGACCTGGCCTGTCCGGTTACGATGCGGCGATTCGCATGGAGATTCGATGATGACGGCCCCGATCGATCCCGCCGGGATCACCATCCTGTTCGGCGGTCTGAACAAGGAGCGGCTGGTATCCGTCGCTTCCGCGCAGGCGTTGCACACGGCGCTGCCGCAGGCCGCCTTGTGGTTCTGGGACGCTGACGACCGGGTCTATGAAACCAGCGCTACCGCGCTGCTGGGGCATGAGCGCCCCTTCGAGAATCCGTTTAAGGCCGACGGCGCGTTGCTCGGTTCTCTCCCGCAAGCCCTCGACAAGGCAAAGGCTGCAGGCCGCGTGCTGGTGCTTGGCATGCATGGCGGCGCCGCCGAGAACGGCGAGGTGCAGGCGATGTGCGAGGTGCGCGGCGTGGCCTTCACCGGCTCCGGCTCGGCCTCGTCCAATCTCGCCTTCGACAAGGTCGCGGCCAAGCGGTTCGCGGCGATTGCCGGCGTGCCGATCGCCGCCGGAATCGCGCTTGCCGATATGGAGGCGGCGCTCGACCACTACGGCAAGCTGATCGCCAAGCCGGCGCGCGACGGCTCCAGCTATGGGCTGATCTTCGTCAATGCGAAGCAGGATCTTGTCGCCGTGCGCAACGCCGCGAAGGTTGAGGACTATGTGATCGAGCCGTTCGTCGCCGGCGTTGAAGCGACCTGCGCGGTGCTGGAGCAGGCGGACGGTTCGGTGATCGCGCTGCCGCCGATCGAGATCGTTCCGGCCGGCGGCGGTTTCGACTACGCGGCGAAGTATCTCGCAAAATCCACGCAGGAAATCTGCCCCGGCCGTTTTACGCCGGAGATTGCCGCGCAGCTCCGGGATTTCGCCGTGCGTGCCCACAAGGCGCTGTCCTGCACCGGCTATTCGCGCTCGGATTTTATCGTGTCGGCCGATGGCCTCGTCTATCTCGAAACCAACACACTGCCGGGGCTGACGAAAGCATCGCTCTACCCGAAGGCGCTGGCGGCGCAGGGTATCGCCTTTGTGGATTTCCTGCACGGGCAGATCGCATTGGGCATGACGCGGGTGAGGCGGTGACGCCCAAGCCTCCGGCTAGACGCTCGCACGTAAGTTCTCGATTAATTCCGGATGCTGGTCGAGGAGCTTCAGCAACTGGCTGGTGGGACCGCTCGGTTCAACCAGCCCTCGCTCGTATTTATCGAAAGCGTTCTCTCCGACCTTCAGCAGACCGCCGGCTTCGCGCTGCGACAGTTTCAGCTTTTCGCGTACACGCCTGATCGTCGTTGGCGAGGGAATTCCTTCCAGTTCTTCTTTCAAGGCCCGCAGCGCCGCATCGGTCACGGTCATATCGTCTCCGACATGGACTCCGTTGTCACCGTTGTCCGGATAATAGCCCGGCAGGGCGACCGTGATGCTCTTGCCCTTGTAGGTGACGACGAACGGACGGACGTCGCGACGCAGTATATCGCCGGTCTCCGGGGAGATTATCGTGTCAGGCATGTCCGTTTTTGAAACCGCCATGGTCATTTCTCCTTGAACAACATGACTGTGAACTCGGTCACGACCTCCGCTTGAAACTTCACGTAGAGCATCATGCCGCGTGCGGGAACGTGATAGACATCCTGCCAGAGACGATGATCCGAGAATGTCGTCATCGATTTGTAGAGCATCCGTCGATCCATTCCTTGGATCGTCTCGACGATTCCCGCGCGATCGAAACCCGAGGCAATTGCATCGCGCAGTGCGGATGACGTGATCGCAAGTGTCTCGACGGACCCGAGCGCCGTCTTGATGGCCTCAAGGTCGTAGGTCGGGCGCCTTTTCTCCATGTCTCAATGTGCCACCATTATGGTGGCAATTCAACATGGCAGGTTGAGATGGCGGAATAGTCGGATCGTGTATGTCCCCGGAGCGTCGGTTTCCATGTGCTCCTGATCCGGTAACCTTCGATCGGCCATTTTCCTCAAGCGGCGAAGTTGTGCCGCGGATCTCGCCTGCGGCGATAGAAGCAGCCACGGTTCCTTTACACCTCTCCACAACACTCCGGCTAAAGCGCTCGGAATCCGGGGCAAAACGACCCCTGACTCCATCCCATTTACGCTTTGTTTACCAGGACATCCGAAGGTTAACGCTGGCGGCGCATGTTGCGCTTGGCTGCCGAGGCGTGAATTGTGCGGAACTTCCGTTACGGCGCGTATCGATGGAACGCCGGCCTCCAGGGGCGTTCCATTCCGGTTTGACCGAGACGTCATCTGCGCCAAGCCAGCGAATGATTTGGCCGGTGCTTTGATCCCGCGACATGCGGGCATAACCAGTGACGAGCTCGTGGAATGGATGGTGGAGGACGCCTCGCTCGGTCGGTCGGATCGCTGAGGCCCGAGGCTAACCTTAAGATGGCTGACCTTAGGATGGCTGCTCTCGGGGCAGGCATCCTGCTGCGCGAATGGCTGTCGCCGCTCGAACGTGTCCTCGTGGCCCTGAAGAACCGCAAGGCGCCGGTGCGCGAGCCGAGCTCCAACAAGGTCATCTTCTTCATCGAGCGTTACGTTCCGCGCCGCGTCGGCGTTGCGGCCACCGTGCTGATGCTGGCCGGCAGCGCTGCCTTCGGCGTGGTCAAGGGCGGGCATGTCGATGAGGTCGTGACCGCTTTCAACGACACCCGCAATGCCGCAGCCAATGCGGCGGGCTTCCGCATTTCCTCGGTCGTTCTCAATGGGCGCAAGCAGCTCACCCAGGATGAAATCCTGGCCATCGGGGGCATCAACGGCCGCTCGTCGCTGTTGTTTCTCGATGCCGCCGCGGTGCGCGACAGGCTGAAGGCCAATCCGTGGATCGCCGACGCCAATGTGCTGAAGCTGTATCCGGACCGCCTGCAGATCGATGTGACCGAGCGTGCGGCCCTTGCGCTCTGGCAGGAGAGCGGGAAGCTCGCCGTCATCGCCGACGACGGCGCCGTGCTTGAGAATTACGTGACGAACCGCTTCGTCAAACTGCCGCTGGTGGTGGGCAAGGGCGCCGAGACGCAGGCCAGGGATTTCCTTGCACTGCTCGATCGCTATCCGCAGGTCCGCGCCGTCACCAAGGCTGCGATCTATGTCGGCGAGCGGCGCTGGAACCTGCGCCTCAATGACAATCTCGATGTTCGTTTGCCCGAGAACGATGTCGGCAATGCGCTGGCGACGCTGAGCAAGCTCGACCGCGAGGATCACCTGTTTTCGCGCGACATCGTCGCGATCGACATGCGCCTGCCGGATCGCCTGACCGTTCGTCTGTCGGAGGATTCCGCCAAGGCCCGCGACGACCGGTTCAAGGCGCAGGACAAGATCAACAACAAGAAGAAAGCGGGTGCGGCATGAGCGGGCTGGATCGCAACCAGGCGCCGAAGACGCGCCAGATGGCGGCCAATCGCACCGCGCTCGTGGCGTCGCTCGATGTCGGCACCAGCAAGGTCGCCTGCATGATCGCGCGCCTGCGCCCCTGCGCGCCGAACGAGGCGCTGCGCGGCCGTACCCATGCGGTTGAGCTGATCGGCTACAGCCAGATCCAGTCGCGCGGCGTGAAGTCCGGCGCGGTGGTGGACATGGGCGAGGCCGAACAGTCGGTGCGCCAGGCCGTCGCGCTTGCGGAGCGCATGGCCAGGGTTCGCGTCGAGTCCGTTCTGCTCTCGGTGTCCGCCGGTCGCCTGCAAGGCCAGTTGATCGAAGCGTCCGCCGACATCAAGGGCGGTGCCGTCGGCGCGTCCGACATGGCGCGGGTCACGTCGACCGGCATGCGTCACGCAACGCCGCCGGGCCGCACCGTGCTGCATGCGCTGCCGGTGAGCTATTCGCTCGACGGCGTGAAGGGCATTCGCGATCCCAAGGGCATGGTCGCGTCGCAGTTCGGCGTCGACATGAATGTGATTACGGCCGATGCGACTGTCGCGCGCAATCTGATGCTGGTTGTCGAGCGTTGCCATCTCAATGTCGAAGCCATGGCGGCTGCACCTTATGTCGCCGGATTGTCCGTGCTCACCGATGACGAAACCGATCTCGGAGCCGCCGTCGTCGAAATGGGGGCGGGGACCACGACGCTCGCGACCTATTCCGGCGGACGCATCGTCCACGCGTCGGGATTTGCGGTCGGCGGGCAACACATCACCATGGATCTCGCACGCGGCCTCGGTTGCTGCATTGCGGATGCCGAGCGAATCAAGACGTTATATGGCACCGTGCTGACAGGCGGCTCCGACGCGCGTGAAATGATGAGCGTGCCGACGGCTGGCGATAACGATCGCGATTATCCGCAGGCCGTGTCGCGCGCCACGATTGCAAACATTGTGCGCCAGCGTGCCGAGGAGATTTTTGAAATGATCCGGGATCGGCTGGCCGACTCGCCTTTCGCAGCAGAACCGCGCGCCCGCGTGGTGCTGTCGGGCGGCGCGTCGCAGCTCACCGGTCTTGTCGAACTCGGCTCGCAGATTCTCGGCCGCTCGGTGCGCGTCGCGCGTCCGCTCGGCTTCGGTCGTCTGCCCAGCGAGGCCAAGAGTGCATCCTTCGCGGTGCCGTCGGGCCTGCTTGTCTATCCGCAATTCGCACACCTCGAACATGTCGAGCCGCGCACCACGCGGCAGCTGAAGACAGGCACCGATGGCGGCGGATACTTCGGAAAGGTCGGTCGATGGCTACGCGAGGGCTTCTGATGAGATTTTTCCAGTCAACCTACACCCCAGCTTCGACGCCGCCGGCCGACGGCCGCCGGCAGCACCCCACCATTCGCGCGTAATCGAGAGGCAAACTCATGACCATCAATCTCAACGTTCCTGATATCAGCGAGCTGAAGCCTCGGATCACCGTGTTCGGTGTCGGTGGCGCCGGCGGCAACGCCGTCAACAACATGATCACCGCCGGTCTGCAGGGCGTCGACTTCGTCGTCGCCAACACCGACGCGCAGGCGCTGACGATGTCGAAGGCGCAGCGCATCGTGCAGATGGGCACGCAGGTCACCCAGGGCCTCGGCGCCGGTTCGCAGCCGGACGTCGGCGCCGCCGCTGCGCAGGAAGTGATCGACGAGATTCGTGATCACCTCACCGGCGCCAACATGGTGTTCGTCACCGCCGGCATGGGCGGCGGCACCGGCACCGGCGCGGCTCCCGTCATCGCCAAGACCGCGCGCGATATGGGCATCCTCACCGTCGGCGTGATCACCAAGCCGTTCCACTTCGAAGGCCAGCGCCGCATGCGCACCGCCGAGGCCGGCATCGCCGAGCTGCACAAGGTGGTCGATACGCTGCTGATCATCCCGAACCAGAACCTGTTCCGGGTCGCCAACGAGAAGACCACCTTCGCCGACGCTTTCGCGATGGCCGATCAGGTGCTGTATTCGGGCGTCGCCTGCATCACCGACCTGATGGTTAAGGAAGGTCTGATCAACCTCGACTTCGCCGACGTCCGCGCCGTTATGAAGGAGATGGGCAAGGCGATGATGGGCACCGGCGAATCGTCGGGCGAGAAGCGTGCGCTTACCGCCGCGGAAGCTGCGATCGCCAATCCGCTGATCGACGATTCGTCGATGAAGGGTGCGAAGGGCCTCCTGATCTCCATCACCGGCGGCAAGGATCTGACGCTGTTCGAGGTCGACGAAGCCGCGACCCGCATCCGCGAGGAAGTGGATTCGGAAGCCAATATCATCGTCGGCGCCACCTTCGACGAGAGCCTCGACGGCGTGATCCGCGTGTCGGTGGTCGCCACCGGCATCGAGCAGGCCCAGCTGGCCCGTACTGCGCCGGGTCCGGTCGCCACGCCGGTCCAGGCCGTTGCCCCGCAGCCCGGCACGCCGGACACCCGTCTCGCCGACCTGACCGCCCGCCTGCGTGCCGACAACCAGCGTTTGGCCGCCGCCACGGCCGGCAAGGCGCCGGCTCCGGCCGCTGCGGCCGCTCCGCGTGCACCGTCCAACAACCACGAGCGTGCCGCTCTTGCCGCCATCGCCGCCGCTGTCGCCCCGGAAGCTGCCGCTCCCGCCGCTCCGCAGCCGGCGTCCTACGGCGACGTGACGGTTCGTCCGATCGCGCAGAAGCCGTCTTTGTTCCCGGAAGCGCCGCGCCAGGAAGCCCCGATCGAAGCGCCGATCCCGGAGCAGTTCATTCCGCCGTCGGCTGAGCGCGCCCCGGTTCGTGCGCCGCGCATGCCGAAGTTCGAAGAACTGCCGATGCCGGCCCAGGCCGAGATTCGCCAGGCGCGCGGCGAAGCCGATGAGGAGCCGCAGAAGCAGCGCCTGTCGCTGCTGCAGCGTCTCGCCAATGTCGGCCTCGGCCGTCGCGATGAGGAAGCCGAAGCCCCGGTTTCCGGCCGGCCGCAGGCCCCTGTGATGGCCCCGATGCCTCCGCTGCCGGAGCGCAAGCCGCAGCGCAGCGTGGCGCAGCAGATGGCCCAGGAGCCCGTGTCCGAATATGCCCGCCGTCCGGCGCCCCAGGGGCTCGATCTGCATGGCCGTCCCGCCCCTGTTGCTCCTGCGCCACAGGGTGACGATCATCTCGATATTCCGGCTTTCCTGCGCCGTCAGTCGAGCTGATCGATTGTAACAATCGTCATGAAGATGAAGCCCCGGCCGGACGGCCGGGGCTTTTTCTTTGAGGGGCTGAAAAATGCGTTACATTTCATTAATATATTGATTTTATTTCGTTAATTTTAGTGTAGGCCGTCTCTGGCGCAATTTGGCGGTGCGGAAACCGCCGGAAACCTTGGTTAACACCTGACGGGAATGCGGCAGAGGTTGGGTAACAATCGGTTAGAAAGCGTGAGTTGGCGCACTTTATGGCAGGGGCTAATGTCAGCGCGACTCGGGGACTTGGGAAACCGACAGGTCGATCAAGAGAGTCCCTCTCGTCACGAGAGGTCTACTTGGGTGGGTACCATATGACTTTCAGCCGACAGACCACGCTTGGAGCGCAAGCCACCGTAACCGGTGTCGGCGTTCACTCCGGAAAGCCTGTCAGCCTCACCCTTGGACCCGCTCCCGTCGATGCCGGCTATATCTTCGTCCGCACCGGGCTGGAAGGTCCGGATCGGGAAGTTCAAGCTTCCGCCAAAGCCGTCATTGCGACCGAATTTGCCACCGTGCTCGGTGATCGTGAAGGCCCGATCGTTTCGACCGCGGAGCATGTCCTTGCCGCGCTGCGCGGGATGGGCATCGACAACGCCGTCATCGAGGTCGATGGACCGGAAATGCCGATCATGGATGGTTCGGCCGCCGCCTTCGTCGCCGCCATCGATCAGGCCGGCGTGGTGGAGCAGGGCGCCCGTCGCCGCTTCATCCAGGTTCTCAAACCGGTCCAGGTCGCCATCGGCGACAGTTTCGGTGAACTCCGTCCTCACGCCGCCGGCTTCCGCGCCGAGATCGAAATCAACTTCAACAATCCCGCCATCGGCCGTCAAAGCTTCGTCCTCGACCTCAATCCCGAAAGCTTCCGCCGTGATATCGCCCGTGCCCGCACCTTCGGCTGCATGAGCGACGTGAACCGCCTCTGGAGCGCCGGTTTTGCGCTCGGCGCCTCCTTCGAAAATTCCGTCGTGTTCGACGACACCAAACTCCTCAATACCGAAGGTCTTCGCTACGCTGACGAATGCGTCCGCCACAAGGTGCTGGACGCGGTCGGCGATCTCGCGCTGGCCGGCCTGCCCATCCTCGGCGCTTACCGCTCTGTGCGCGGCGGCCACAAGCTCAACAACGAAGTCCTGAAGGCGCTCATGGCCGACCGTTCGGCCTGGAAGGTGGTTGAGGCCGACGCCGTCTCCGCCCGTCGCGGCCGTGCCTCCGCCGACGTGACCAGCGGCGTCCTCGGCGGTCTTGCGCCGGCATTCGGGCCGGACGTGTCCTGACCTTCGGCCGGTCAGGGAGGCGCATTTCCGCCTTAAACCTGCGCAGTAACCATAACCATCTGTATCGACATTCATTTCGCCATATTCCCGGCGAAATGCGTCCCTATCCGGTTGGTTAACGAACGGTCTTCGGGTAAACAGGCGCGCGGTCGGGGAACGGCTGCGGGCATTTTGAAGTGGTTCGTATTGGGGCGCGATTGGCGCGCAAAGCACTGCATTCAGGGCACCGTGACGGCGCCCTCACACAGGCGTCAGGCAAGATTAGATGTCGGCACAGCGTATTGCGCTTTCCTTCCGTGATGAACTCGTCCGTTTTGCACGCCCGTTGCGCTTCGCTGCCGGGCTGATCGTGCTTGCCGTGCCGCTGGCCGGCTGCGGCACCGGCGCGCTGTGGGACAAATTTACGAAGAAGGACGACACCTTCGTCGATGAGCCCGCCGACAAGCTCTACAATGAGGGCTTGTACCTCATGAACCAGAACAAGGATCCGAAGGCCGCCGCCAAGAAGTTCGAGGAAGTCGACAAAGAGCATCCGTATTCGGAATGGGCGCGCAAGTCGCTGCTGATGTCGGCGTATGCGGCCTATCAGAGCGGTGACTACGACACCTGCATCGGCTCGGCGACACGCTATGTGACGTTGCATCCGGGCAGTCAGGACGCCGCCTATGCGCAGTATCTGATTGCCGCCTCGCATTACGATCAGATCCCGGACATTTCGCGCGATCAGGGCCGAACCGAGAAGGCGATGGCCGCGCTTGATGAGGTGATCCGCAAATATCCGACATCCGAATACGCCACCTCCGCCAAGCAGAAGCTGGAAGGCGCACGCGACCAGCTGGCCGGCAAGGAAATGGATATCGGCCGCTATTACATGAAGAAACGCGACTACACCGCTGCCATCAACCGCTTCAAGACCGTGGTGACGCAATACCAGACGACGCGCCATGTCGAGGAGGCGCTGATGCGCCTCACCGAAGCCTATATGGCCATCGGCATCGTCGGCGAGGCGCAGACCGCCGCCGCCGTGCTTGGCCACAATTTTCCTGACAGCAGATGGTACAAAGACGCCTACAATATTGTAAAGTCGGGCGGTCTCGAACCGAGCGAGAACAAAGGCTCGTATATTTCGCAAGCCTTCAAGAAACTGGGCCTCGGCTAGGAATCACCTTCGCATGCTCGCGCGTCTGTCGATCCGTGACATCGTCCTGATCGAGCGGCTCGATATCGAATTCGCGCGCGGGCTCGCGGTGCTCACCGGCGAGACCGGCGCCGGCAAATCCATTCTGCTCGATGCTTTTGCGCTGGCCCTCGGTGGCCGCGGCGATGCCGGCTTGGTGCGCCACGGTGCGGAGCAGGGGCAGGTCACCGCTGCTTTCGATCTGGCGCCTGGCCATCCCGCTCTGGCGCTGCTCAAGGATAACGGTTTCGACGATGACAGCGGCGAGATGATCCTCCGCCGTGTGCAACTCGCCGACGGCCGCACCCGCGCTTACGTCAACGACCAGACCGTCAGCGTGCAGACGCTCAAGGCAATCGGCACGGCGCTGGTGGAAATCCACGGCCAGCACGACGACCGCGCCCTTGTGGACGCCGCCACCCATCGCCGCCTGCTCGACGCCTTCGCCGGGCTGGAGAAGGATGTCGCCGCGCTGGAAGCGCTGTGGGAGGCCCGCAAGGCCGCCTATGCGACGCTGGAGGCGCACCGCGAAAATATGGAGCGCGCCGCGCGCGATGCGGATTTCCTCCGCCATGCCGCCGACGAGTTGAAGAAGCTCGCCCCGAAGGACGGCGAGGAGACGCAGCTCGCCGAACGGCGCACCGGTATGATGCAGGGCGAGAAGATCGCCTCCGATCTGCGCGAGGCGCAGGAGGCGGTCTCCGGCCCGCAGTCGCCGATTTCGGCGCTCGCAACCGCCGTGCGCCGTCTGGAGCGCCGCGCCGGTGCCATGCCGGCGCTGGTCGAGCCGGCGGTGAGGGCCATCGATGCCGCCATCAATTCGCTGGAGGAAGCCGACCAGCATCTCACTGCCGCTCTGGTCGCGGCCGATTTCGATCCCGCCGAACTGGAGCGCATCGAGGAACGGCTGTTCGCCCTTCGCGCCGCATCGCGCAAATACGCGACGCCGGTGGATGGACTCGCCGCGCTTGCCGCGAAATACGCGGCCGATGTGCGGACCATCGACGCCGGCGCCGGCCAGCTGCAGGGGCTGGAAAAGGCTGCCGCCGAGGCTGACGGCAAGTATGGCGCCGCCGCTGCGAAGCTGTCCGCCGCGCGCATCAAGTCCGCCGAGAAGCTCAACAAGGCGGTGATCGCTGAGCTGGCGCCGCTCAAGCTTGAACGCGCCAAATTCATCACCCAGGTCGATACCGATGCGGCCACGCCCGGTCCGCAGGGCATCGACCGCGTCGAATTCTGGGTGCAGACCAATCCCGGCACCCGTCCCGGCCCGATGATGAAGGTCGCCTCGGGCGGCGAACTCTCGCGTTTCCTGCTGGCGCTGAAAGTAGTGCTGTCGGACAAGGGATCGGCACCCACGCTGGTGTTCGACGAAATCGACACCGGCGTCGGCGGCGCCGTGGCCGACGCCATCGGCGCGCGGCTCGGCCGTCTCGCCGGCAAGGTGCAGGTGATGGCGGTGACCCACGCGCCGCAGGTCGCCGCGCGCGCGGACCAGCATCTGTTGATCTCGAAGGCCGCGCTCGACAAGGGCAAGCGCGTCGCGACCAACGTCAACACCCTCGCCGACGATCACCGCCGCGAGGAAATCGCGCGCATGCTGGCCGGCGCGGAGATTACCGCCGAAGCGCGGGCGGCGGCGGATAGGCTGCTGAAGGGGGCGGCCTGATCTGAGCCGTCATTCCGGGGCGCGCGCCGAAGGCGAGCGAACCCGGAAACTCGTTGTGTTTCGCTCTGTTTAGCTGAACACTCCGCTCCATGCCGTATTACGTCTATATGCTCGCCTCGAAGAAAGACGGTGTGCTGTATGTCGGCATCACCAATGATCTCATTCGACGCGTCTACGAGCACAAGACGAATGCGGTGAAAAGCTTCACCTCGCGCTACAATGTGCATCAGCTGGTTTGGTTCGAAATCTACGACGATCCGCTGACGGCGATCACGCGCGAGAAGGAATTAAAAAAGTGGCGGCGGGAATGGAAAGTTGCGCTGATTGAGGCGAACAATGTCGAATGGCATGATTTGTACGCTTCGATCTTGTAAGAGAAAAACATGATGAGATTCCGGGTTCGTACGCGCTCCGCGCCTACGCCCCGGAATGACGAGAGCGGCGCATGGCAAAATCCTCCAAAACTCCTCCCGACATTTCCACGCTCACCAGGCCGAAGGCCAAGGTCGAGTTGATGCGGCTGTCGCTGGAAATGGAGACGCATAACAGGCGTTACTATCAGGACGATGCTCCGACCATCTCGGACGCCGATTACGACGCACTGCGCCGCCGCGTCGAAGCCATCGAAGCCAGATTTCCCGATCTTGTCGAAGCGGGCTCGCCGACCCAGACCGTCGGGGCCGCTCCCGCGCGCGGTTTCGCCAAGGTCCAGCACGCGGTGCCGATGCTTTCGCTCGGCAATGCTTTCAGCGACGAAGACGTCACGGAGTTTGTCGAGCGCATCCAGCGTTTCCTCAAGCTTGATGAAATCCCGACACTCGTCGCCGAGCCGAAGATCGACGGACTCTCCTTGTCGCTACGCTACGAGAACGGCGAACTGGTCCGTGCCGCCACGCGCGGCGACGGCTTTACCGGTGAAGACGTGACCGCCAATGTCCGCACCATCAAGGATATCCCGAACACCTTGCAGGGTAAGCAGATCCCCGCCGCCTGCGAGCTGCGCGGCGAGGTCTATATGCTCAAGAGCGACTTCCTTGCGCTGAACAGAAAGCAGGAGGAGGCCGGCGACACCGTGTTCGCCAATCCGCGCAATTCGGCCGCCGGCTCGCTGCGCCAGAAAGATGTTGCGATCACCGCATCGCGGCCGCTCAAGTTTTTCGCCTACGCATGGGGGGAGATGAGCGACTATCCGATGCCGGAGCCGACGCAGCATGCGATGATCGACTGGCTGGACAAGGCCGGCTTCACCGTCAATCCCGAGATCACGCTGTGCAACAGCGTCGAAGACGCGCTCGCCTTCTATCGCCGGATCGGTGAGGACAGGGCAAAGCTCGGCTACGATATCGACGGCGTCGTCTACAAGGTCGACCGCATCGACTGGCAGGCACGCCTCGGCTTCGCGGGCCGCGCGCCACGCTGGGCGATTGCGCATAAATTCGCGGCCGAACAGGCGACGACGATCCTTGAGAAGATCGACATTCAGGTCGGCCGCACCGGTGCGCTGACGCCGGTGGCGCGGTTGACGCCGGTGACCGTGGGCGGCGTCGTCGTCTCGAATGCGACGCTGCATAATGCCGATTACATCGCGGGGATCGGCAATGACGGCCAGCAACTACGCGACGGGATCGATATTCGCGAAGGCGACACGGTGATCGTGCAGCGTGCCGGCGATGTCATTCCGCAGGTCGTCAATGTCGTGCTCGACAAGCGTCCCGAGACGGCCAAGCCTTACGTCTTCCCCGACAAGTGTCCCGTGTGCGGCAGTCATGCGATCCGCGAGAATGACGAGGTCGTCACGCGCTGCACCGGCGCGCTGGTCTGTCCGGCGCAGGCGGTGGAGAAGCTCAAACATTTCGTCTCGCGTCTCGCCTTTGATATCGACGGCCTCGGCGACAAGCAGATTCAGGAATTCTATGACGAGGGCATCATCATGCACCCCGTCGATATTTTCACGCTCGCGAAGCGTGACGAGCGGGCCGAGAGGAAGCTGCGCGACCGCGAGGGCTACGGCGATGTCTCGGTACGCAACCTGTTCGCTGCAATCGACGAGCGCCGCAGGATCGAACTCAACCGCCTGATTTTTGCGCTCGGCATTCGTCATATCGGCGAAGGCAATGCCAAGCTGCTGGCGCGGCATTATGGCTCGTTCGCGGCCTTCCGCGAGGCGATGCTGGCGGCCGCCGCCGGCCAGGGCGACGAAGGAAACACGTCGGAAGCCTATCAGGATCTCAACAATATCGGCGGCGTCGGTGCGATCGTCGCCGATGCGGTGGTCGAGTTCTTCGCCGAGAAGCGCAATGTCGGGGCGCTGGACGAGTTGCTTCGGGAGATCGACGTGCTTGACGTCGCCCAGGCCACGACCGATACGCCGGTGGCGGGCAAGACCGTGGTGTTTACGGGCTCGCTCACGAAATTCACCCGCGACGAAGCCAAGGCATCCGCCGAACGGTTAGGGGCCAAGGTCGCCGGTTCGGTGTCGAAAAAAACGGATTACGTCGTTGCCGGCGAAGATGCCGGTTCGAAACTGACCAAGGCGCGCGACCTGGGCGTGGCGGTGCTGACCGAGGACGAGTGGCTGGCGCTGATCGGGGGATAGCTCCCTCGGTTGTCGTCATTGCGATGAGCCTCGGATCACCTTTCCCCGGTGGGGAGAAGTACCCAACGAGCTTCTCCCAAAACCGACTACATCAACCCGCTTTCCTCGCCTTCCGCCGTCTCCATCATCTCCTCCGTCACCACGATCCTGCGCCGTGGTACGAAAAAGATCATCGCCGCGGAGCAGCCGCAGGAGAGCACGACGAGCGACAGGTTCAGTGCCACCGGCGTTGCGAAATGGCCGCCCAGCCAGGCGCCGAATTGCGAGCACAGCGAGCCGAAGCCCATCTGCATGAAGCCCATCATGCCGGATGCGGTGCCCGCCGCCTGCGGGCGGATGCTGAGTGCGCCGGCGGCGCTGTTCGACATCACGAAGGCATTGCCGAACATCACGATCATATGGGTAAGAAACAGCCACGATGGTTGCTGGTTGAGGCCCGTCAACCCCCACACGACATTGAGCAACGCGCCGCCGAATTGCAGGGCGAGGCCGAACCATATGAGCTGTTCGGTGCTCCGTCGCGGTGCGAAGCGCACGCAGGCGAGATTGCCGATGAGATAAGCGAGGCCCGAGGTCGCAAACCATGCGCCGTATTCGGCCGAGGTGCGGCCCATCTGGTTGACGACGACATAGGGACCGCCGCCGGCGAAGGTGAAGATGATCCACGAGGCCATCACGTAACACAGGAGATAGCCGATGAAGGCGCGGCTGCCGAACAGCACCTTGGAGTCTGCGACGAAGCCGCTGCCAGCTGTGTCGCCGGTGGAGCGTTTGCGCGTCTCCGGCAGCAGGAATGCGATCGCGGATGTAACGATCAGCGAGGCCGCCGTGACCGTATAGAAGATCGCGCGCCAGCCGAACCCGATTTCGAGCAGGCCGCCGGCGAGCGGAGACAGCATCTGCGCGATCATCATCACCGCGATGACCAGGCTGATCATCGGCCCGACGCGCTCGCGCGGATAGAGGTCGCGGATGATGGCGCGGCTCATCACCATGCCGGTCGCTCCGCCGAGTGCCTGGAAGAAACGCGCCGCGATGAGATGAGGTAGCGTGGTCGCAAAGCAACTGCCGATTCCGGCGATCACCATCAGGCTCAGTCCGGCGAGCAGCACCGGCTTGCGGCCGAAGCGATCCGACAGCGGACCCATGATGAGCTGCGAGAAGGCGAGCCCGACCATATAGAGCGACACCGTCATCTGCGCGATGGAGATGTCGGCGCCGAAGGTGCGCGCCAGTTCGGGCAGCGCCGGCACCAACATATAGAGCGTGATCGGCGCGATGCCGGTCATCACGACCAGCAGAAGCAGCATCACCCGCGAGCGGGTGTGATCGATGGCTGTGTCAGGGGCGTTCACGCGGAGAAGATCTCATTTGTGACGGCCGTCATTGCGGCTGAACGAGCGGTTCGGTGGCCGCCTGCAGCCACGTCCGGGTCTCGTCGTCGTCGATGAGCGGCGCGATCTCGCGGCGGACGCGGGCGTGATAGTCGTTCATCCAGGCGAGTTCGCGCTTGCTGATGCGATGCGCGTTGATCAATCGCCGGTCGATCGGCGCCAGCGTCAGCGTCTCGAAACCGTTCATTGGCTGCTCGGCGCCGTCGATATCGGCGGCCACCACGAGTTCGAGGTTTTCGATGCGGATGCCGAAGGCGTCGGTCTTGTAGTAGCCGGGCTCGTTGGACAGGATCATGCCGCGTTTCAGCGGTGTGGTGCCGAGCTTGGAAATGCGCGCCGGGCCTTCATGCACCGACAGATAGCTGCCGACGCCATGTCCGGTGCCGTGGGCGAAATCGAGGCCGGCATGCCACAGGAACTGGCGCGCGAACGCATCGATCTGCGCACCGGTGGTGCCGTCCGGGAATACGGCGCGGGCGATGGCGATGTGGCCGCGCAGCACGCGGGTAAAGCGGTCGCGCATGTCGTCGGTCGGCTCGCCGACCGCGATGGTGCGGGTGACGTCGGTGGTGCCGTCCTCATATTGCGCACCGGAATCGATCAGCAGCAGGTCACCCGGCGCAATCCGGCGGTTGCTTTCGCGGGTGACCCGGTAATGCACGATGGCGCCGTTCGGCCCGGTGCCGGCGATGGTGGGGAATGAAACGTCCTTCAGTGCGCCGGTGGCGCGGCGGAACGTCTCCAGTGCCTCAACGGTGTCGATCTCGGTGAGGCCGCCCTTCGGCGTCTCGCGGTCAATCCAGGCCAGAAATTTCGCCAGCGCCACGGCGTCGCGCCGATGCGCGGTCATCGTGCCCTTGATCTCGACCGGATTCTTGATTGCCTTGAGAAGGGCGACGGGATCGCTCGACCGCACCGGTTTTCCGCCGGCTGCAACGATCAGTCGGCCGAGCGCATCGGCCGCGGTCGCGCTGTCGAGCGCGATCGAAGCGCCGGTGCTTGCCAGGTCACGCAAGGTAACGATCAGGGCATCCGGTTCCAGCACGTTGGCCGAAGCTTCGAGATGGTGGCGCGAGCTGTTGGACAGCTTGCGATGATCGATGAAGATCTGCGGCCGGCCGTGTTTCGGCACCAGTGCGTAAGACAGCGGCAGCGGCGTATGCGACACGTCGGCCCCGCGGATATTGAAGGTCCAGGCCACCGCATGGGAGTCGGACAGCACGATGGCATCCGCGCCGAGTTTGGCGATTTCGGTGCGGATGCGACCCAGCTTGTCGGTCTCGCTTTCGCCGGCAAATTCCATCGGATGGACAGTGACGGCGCCGAGCGGCGGGGCGGGACGCTCACGCCAGACGGCATCGACCGGGTTGGTTTCGACGGCGATGAGCTCCGCGCCCGCCTTGTCGCACGCCGCCTTGAGCCGTTCCGCCGCCGCCGTCGTGTGCAGCCACGGATCGAAGCCGAGGCGGTCGTCCGCTGTCAGGCGATCCGCCAGCCAGGTTTCCGGTGGGGGCTCGATCAGCGACTGGATGCTCCAGGCATTGCCGTCGACCTGCTTGACGGCCTGCAGCGTGTAGCGGCCGTCGACGAATATGGCGGCTTCCTGCGCGAGAACGATGGCGAGGCCCGCCGAGCCGGTGAAGCCGGTGAGCCACGCCAGTCGCTCGTCGGAGGGCGGCACATATTCGTTCTGCTGCTGGTCTGCGCGCGGGACGACGAATCCGGTCAGCTTCCGCCGCAGCAATTCCTCGCGGAAGGCGGCCAGCCGGGCCGTCAGCGCGACACCGCCCTCGGGTTCGTCAAAGGTTTGAAAATGAGCTTCGAACATGGCGCGCGCATCCTATGAGGGCGTGCCGGTACGGGCAATCGAAGGGCAGGGTTGCGAAAAGGCAGACCCGGCAGGCAGGGTCTCTTGCGCCGATACCGAGACGTTGTCGTGGACTGGATCACCCGTTTCCACGAGTGATGACAGACGGCGTGACGGAGTTATCCCGCGCGTTGCATCAGCAGGCTGCTCCAGCCTTCGACGATCTGCCGGCGCAGCAGCAGCAGGCCGCGCGCACGATAGGCGGCGATGACGCTCATAGCCTGATGCGGCAGCAGGCCGGACAGGATCACCATGCCGTTGCCGGCCAGATGCCGCTCCATGTCGGTCGCCATGGCGCGCAGCGGGTTGGCGAGAATGTTGGCAAGGATCAGGTCGAACGGCGCATGCGCGGCGATGGCGGGCGAGGAGAAGCCGGTGGCGCAGGCCGTCTCGACGAGGTTGCCGACGCCGTTCAGCCGCATATTCTCATGCGCAACCTTCACCGACATCGGATCGATATCGGTCGCCAGCACATGCCGCTTGGTGGCCTTGGCGGCGGCGATGGCGAGCACGCCGGTGCCGGTGCCGAGATCGAGGATGCGCTCCGGCGCCTTGGAGCGCAGCACGTAATCGAGATAGAGCAGGCAGCCGCGCGTGGTGCCGTGATGGCCGGTGCCGAAGGCGAGCGCCGCCTCGATTTCGATGCCGAGCTGGTTGGCGCGCACCTTGTCGCGGTCGTGGCTGCCATGGACGATGAAGCGCCCGGCGCGCACCGGGACCAGCCCTTCGAGGCTTTCCTTCACCCAATCCTTGGCCTCAATCGTATCGAACACGACGTTGGCGGCCACGTTGTCGTCCGAGGCGAGGGCGACCAGATTGCGGATCGCCGCCTGGTCCGGCGGTTCGGCGAAATGCACTGTGACGTCCCAGCGGCCCTCCGGATTCTCGAACGCCGCCACCGCCGCCTCACCTTCCTCGAAGCTTTCGGTGAGCAGATCGACAATGCGCTTGGCGCTGAATTCGTCGCCGACAGCGAAGCTGGCGCGGCTGGTACCGGGTGTGGTCATCGCGGGTCCGGGATGGGTCGTGAACAGGAAATGCACGGGGTTATGCGCGTGTCGTACAGGGTTTATCCCCCGGATGATACCCGGCTTATGCACAGGCTTATCCAAACCGGGCCCGGTGATCCCCGCAGCACCGGTCGCCTGCCGCCCGGATAGGCGCTGGAGCCGCAGCGATTGAGGCGTTCTCAAGCTCGCGGCCCGTATCAGAAGCCGGGTGCAGTCGACAATTCAAACTCGGGCATGACCGATGATTTTGACCTCCTATAGAGGAGGTTGCTCGTTCTTTTTAACGATGTCTGTCTGCATCTGCGCGGTTACCCAATAGCGTGTCTTATCGTCGGGATACTGGAACGCCTTGTTGGTAAAGAGGCCCTGCTTGCAGATGATGTTGCAGGGAACCATGCGGGTAGGACCAGTGCGCGCGACCGCATCGACGACCGTCGGGCCGGTCATATCGAACACGCTCTCGATCGAATTCTCCGCGATGTTCTCCTGGATCCGATCGGCGATTGCCTTGAACACCGGATTCCCCGGCGCGGAGGCCATGAAGTAGTTGGTCAGGGGCCCTTCCTTGGAGCGGATCAGGAGTTCGGTTTGATCCGTGTCCAGAAACAGTTCCGGAAACCACAGCAACCCGGCATCAACGTCCATGTAGATGCCGCCGTCCGCGAGCAGCGTCAGGACGCGCCAGAAATCGGCTTTGGCGGCGCCGATCTGCAATCGCGCATAGCAATCGTAGACCTCGGCAGAGAAACGGCTTTTGATGAACCCGGCGCACGCGTCATCGTCGTGAAATCGGAACTCGAATGTCGGTGCCATCAATCTGTTGAAGATGTAGTTCGCATAAACGGAGAGCGTGGCCTGGTTGGTGTAGTTCGTGAGCCAGACGATCCGCGAAATTGCTTTTGAGGAGGACGTGCGGAGCAGCGCCGGAGCGGAAGCCGGCAGCGTGTACCGCTTTCGAGGCCGAAGACTGGCATCGATATAGAAGATGATCTTCAAAAGATTGCCGACGAGCTGCACGATGGCAGCGAACAGTCGTCGCAAAATGTACCCGATGAAGCTCACAGATTTCGCACCGATCGCTTGATGCGGCCGATGATCTTCATGCACTTCGAGGTGTAGATCGTTTCGTGGTCAGGGTTCCGCGAACAAGATTGCAGATGAAGCGGCGCATCGGTAGGGCTGCAGGTTCGCTCGCATATGTCATGCGACAAAATCTCAATACTGGACATGAATGTCGGTAACTGAATTTTTTGTCGAGGGCGAGGATTGGAGGCTCAACTTTCGGTGAGCCTCCGCTTTCGGGCTAATCTGCCGCTGGAAAACGCGCGGTCACAATCAACGGCAGGCCAACAGTAGAAATCTTTGCTGCAAGGAGGGCAAAGGATGTGAGTCTTTTTTGTTTCTCTTTGTTTCTCTCAAAGAGAAATCGTCCGGCAATACCCTATCGGCAGCCTTTGAGCCCGCAGAGCCTGATTAATTTGTTGCCGTTGTGCGTTTTGGCAAACTGAAAAATCGCGATTAAGTTTCAGGTTGAGATGTCGGTAGAAATGCATGGGCGTGTGCACAGGCTTATCCAAACAGCGCCCGATGATCCCGCAGCACTGTTTTCGCCGCATTATGTCCCGGCGCACCGGTCACTCCGCCGCCGGGATGGGCACCGGAGCCGCAGTGATAGAGCCCCTTCAGCGGGCCGCGATAGTCGGCATGGCCGAGCATCGGCCGTGCCGAGAACAACTGGTTGAGACTGAGAGCGCCGTGGAAGATGTCCCCGTCGAGCAGGCCGAAGTCGCGCTCAAGGTCGAGCGGCGACAGCGCCTGCCGTCCGATCACGCTGGCGGCGAAGCCCGGTGCATGGTCGTCCACGATCTTGATCATCAGGTCGGCCACGGTGTCGCGATGATCGTCCCATGACATGCCGTTCGGCAGGGTCGGCGCGACATGCTGGCAGAACAGGCTGGCGACATGCCGGCCGGGTGGGCTGAGGCTGTCATCGAGGGTGGACGGGATCAGCACCTCGACGATCGGCTTCCGGCTCCAGCCGTGCTGTTTCGCATCGAGCCAGGCGCGGTCCATATATGCGAGGCTCGGCGCGATGATGATGCCGGCGGTGAGATGATCGCCGGTGCCGGGCAGTGCGGTGAACGAGGGCAGGGCATTCAGCGCGACATTCATCCGGAAGGTGCCGGAACCGCCACGCCAGTTGCCGATACGTTCACGGAACGGCTGCGACAGCGCGTCGGCGGGCATCAGGCGCGTATAGAGCAGTTTCGGATTGACGTTCGAGATCACGTATCTGGCGCGGATACTCTCGCCGTTGTCCATGATCACGCCGACCGTACGGTCGCGCTCCACCAGCACCTCGCGCACGCCATTGCTGAGTGCGATATCGACGCCGTGTGCACGGGCCGCTGCGGCCATCGCCTGCGTGATCGCACCCATGCCGCCGATGGCGTGGCCCCAGACTCCCTTCTTGCCGTTCACCTCGCCGAAGGCGTGATGCAGCATCACATAAGCGGAGCCCGCGGCATAAGGGCTGGCATAGTTGCCGACCACGGCGTCGAAGCCGAACAGTGCCTTGACGAGATCGTGCTCGAACACGTCGTCGAGCATTTCGCCGGCCGAGCAGGTGAAAAGGTCGAGAAGGATGCGCTGCTGCGCGATGGTCAGCTCGTTCAGGATCCTTGCGGTGCCGAGCGCATTGATGGCTTCGGAAATCGTGCCGAGGCCGAAGCCCTGCACGATGTTCGGCGGCGCACGCAGCACGAAAGCGCGAAGCACGTCGGCGATCACTTCGAGTTGCTGCGAGAAGGCACCTATGCGTTCGGCGTCGCGCGTGCTGAGTTTGGCGACGGCTGCCTGGGTCCGCCCCTCGCCGGTGAGCAGATAAGAACCGTCCGGCGCGGGGAGAAAGTTCTGCGCCTTGCGCTCCACAATGCGCAGTCCATGCCGATGCAGGTTGAGATCGGCGATGATCTGTGGATTGAGCAGGCTGACGGTGTAGGAGGCGACCGAATTGCGGAATCCCGGGTGGAATTCCTGCGTCACCGCGGCGCCGCCGACCACGTTGCGGCGTTCGACCATCTTTACGCGCAAGCCGGCCATCGCCAGATAGGCCGCGCAGGTGAGGCCATTGTGGCCGGCGCCGATGATCACAACGTCGTAGTCTGACATGCCGGGTTCAACACGGTCTGATAAAGGGCTTATTTATCGGAGAAGTGCTGTCGGTGCACAAGGGCGTGTCGGTGCGATTTGGACTTGAAGGTTCTCTCGGTTGCTTCAATAGGGTGCCTATGTTCCATTCGCCGTCAGGGCTCCTCGCAATGACGACGTTTTTATTCGGCCATCACAACCGCCGCCGGAGTGTTCATGAGTTCGACGCAGCCCACCGCCGCCCCAAACTCTGCTTCCCGCAACCGGCTGCTGCTGGCGGCTTACACGGCGGCGATTTTTGTCAGCGCCCTGCTTCTGTTCTCGGTGCAGCCGCTGTTCACCAAGATGGTGCTGCCGCGCCTCGGCGGCTCACCGGCGGTGTGGTCGGTGGCGATGGTGTTTTTCCAGTCGCTGCTGCTCGGTGGCTACGCTTATGCGCATGTTCTGATGCGGCTCCGCAGCCGCATGCTTCCGGTCGTCATTCATCTCATGCTGCTGGCGGTCGCGCTGCTGACCTTGCCGCTTGCGATCGCTTCGGGTTGGGGTGAGCCGCCGGAGAGCGGCACCGCATTCTGGCTGTTCGGCCTGTTTGCGATGTCCATCGGCCTGCCGTTCTTCGCGCTGGCCGCCAACAATCCGATGCTGCAGGCGTGGTTCGTGCGCACCGGGCATCCCGACGGCCGCGATCCGTATTTCCTTTATGCGTCGTCGAATGTCGGCAGCTTCCTTGCGCTTCTCTCCTATCCGGTGCTGCTGGAGCCGATGTTCTCGCTGCGGATGCAGAACCTGATCTGGACCTTCGGCTATGGCCTCCTGATCGTCCTGATCGCCGGCTGCGGCGTCCTGTTGAAGCGCTCGCCGGCGGTTGCCGCGGTGTCGCCGGATCTCGATGAAACCGCCGCGCCTGCACCGGGCTGGATGCAGCGGTTGCGCTGGATCTTTCTCGCCGCGGTGCCATCGGGCCTGCTGATCGCCGTCACCGCACACATATCGACGGACGTCGCCGCGGCGCCGCTGTTATGGGTGCTGCCATTGTCGCTGTATCTGCTGACCTGGGTGCTGGTGTTCCAGTCGCGTCCGCTTCTGCCGCACGGGTTGATGCTGATGTTGCAGCCGCTCGCGATCGCGGGGGTCATCGTGCTGCTGGCCGTCGGCGGCGAGCAGAATCTGTTGCTGACGCTGGGCGGGCATCAACTGGCTTTCTTCATCATCGCCATGGCCTGCCACGGCGAATTGGCGCGCAGCCGTCCGGCGCCCCGCTATCTGACCGGCTTCTATGTCGCGCTGTCCTTCGGCGGCATGGTGGGGGGCCTGTTTGCAGGTCTGATTGCCCCCTTCGCCTTTTCATGGATCGCCGAGTATCCGATCCTGATCGCGCTGGCAGTGTTGTGTCGTCCGGCCCGTCCGGAACGCTATTCCGGCTGGTCCGGCTGGTATTGGCTGCTGCTGTTCGTCGCTGCCGCAGGATTGGTTGTGCCGGGCTATACGACCGGCGCGTTGTTCAACTGGTTCGACACGCAGCGCGTCTATGTGATCAGCGGTGTGGTTGTCGCCGGCATGATCGTTGCGTTGCTGCTGCACGCCGATCGCGTGAAACTCGCTGCCATCGCCGTGCTGGCATTGGCGCTGCTGCGCATCTATCCGGCCGATGAGGGGCGCGTTGAAACGGTGCGGAGTTTCTTTGGTGTGCACAAGATCCAGGTGACGGCGAACGGCCAGTATCATGTGCTGCTGCATGGGACGACGATTCACGGCGCCGAGAAATATCTCAATGACGACGGCACGCCGGTTGCCGGTCGTCCGGAACCGATCTCCTATTACTACAAGGATGGCGGCATCGGACAGGCGATCGCCGCCATGCGGGCGCGCAAGGGGGCGGCGCTCCGCGTGGCTGTCATCGGCCTCGGCTCCGGCTCGCTGGTTTGCGCGGGAGCGCAGGACGAAAACTGGAGGTTCTTCGAGATCGACCAGACCATGGTCGATACCGCTCGCGATCCGAAATATTTCAGC
>Ga0153956_1000788_pt1 | contig 32835 bp, 31 predicted proteins | sample TSFL040MetaG_FD_104704 | JGI IMG/M metagenome (GOLD analysis project Ga0153956, IMG submission 104704) | Attine ant fungus gardens microbial communities from Florida, USA - TSFL040 MetaG | ecosystem: Host-associated > Fungi > Mycelium > Unclassified | place: USA: Florida, Wekiwa Springs... | reverse complement strand
CTTCGGTCGTGTGCGACCAGATCACCTCGGGCACGTAGAGGTCGCCGGAGCCGGCGAAATTGCGCCGCAGCAACGACGCGTTCGCGCCTTCGCGCTGCAGGTCCAGTTCGTTCGTCAGCGTCGCCTCGATCTCGGCGACGACGTCGCGCGGGCGGATCTTGTCCGCGTTCGGATGGAAGCGCGCGACCGAATCGGCCATCGCGCGCAGCAGCGCGACGTCGGCGGCGATGCGCTCGCGCACGTCCGGGCGCAGCACCTTGACCACGACCTCGCGCTGGTCGGGCAAGGTCGCCGCGTGCACCTGCGCGATCGATGCGGAGGCGAGCGGCACGTCGTCGAACGATGCGAAGCGCGCGGCGACCGGCGCGCCGAGCGCGCGTTCGACGGAAGCGCGCGCGATCGTGCCCGGGAACGGCGCGACCCGATCCTGCAACTGGGTCAGGGCGTCGGCGATGTCGGCCGGGATCAGGTCGCGCCGCGTCGACAGGATCTGGCCGAACTTCACGAAGATCGGCCCGAGTTCGGTCAGCGCCAGCGCGAAGCGTTCGCCGCGCGGAAGCGCGGCGATGCCGGCGCGCGGTCTCGGCAGCGCGATGCGCGCGAACGCGAGCACGCGCGAGCGATGGTTCGCGTCGACGAGGTCGTCGAGCCGGTAGCGCGCCAGCACGCGCGCGATGCGCAGCAGGCGCGGGAGTTGCCGCAACGGCGTCATGCGCGCGCGCTTCCGGCCGCCGACGCGACGCGGCGCATGCGCGCGTCGAGCCGGTCGGCGCGTTCGCGCACCGCGTCGACGTCGTCGAGGAACGCGTCGAGTTCGGCCCTGGCGACGAGGTCGCGGCCTTCCTCGGCGAGGAACTCGGCGGCATCGCGCGCCAGCGAACGTGCGGACGTGCGCGACCATGCCAAGGCGCCGCGCACCGCGCGCGCGACCTGCATGCCGATCACGTCGCCGAACACGCGCGTGAACGCCTCGTCGAAATCCGGCGCGAAGCGGCTGGCGATCTGCTCGAGCCGGCGCGCGAGTTCCGCGTCGCCGGCAATGTCGACGCGGCCCGGCGAGATCGCCGTATCGCTGCGACGCGCCAGCGCGAGCGTCAGCAGGCTGCCCGGCGTGGCCGCGATGCGCAGGGCGCTGTCGCCGGCGAACGACGGGCCGACGCGCAGGCGGCTGTTGTCGACGGCGATGCGCATGCCCGGCAGCGCGCCCCTGAAATCGAGCGTGACGGCGCGGCCGTCGAGCGCGGCGATGCGCGTGCGCGTGTCGGGGTCGAGATCGACGAGGCGATCGAGCGCCGCTTCGAGCGCACGCCCGAGCAGGGCGAGCAGGGGGTTGGGCGCACGCGCGCCGGGGACGGGCGTACCGCTGACGGAGGGGCGTTCGGACATGGCGTGGATTCTACCTGCCGCGACTTCGCCGCGCCGGATTCCGGCCCGCTTTATCTGCCGCTCAGGCAGTTCGGCATAGCGTCGTGCGGCGATTCCGCGCTGGACGCAATGCACGCCGGGGAGGCGACCGATGATCCGACAACTCTGCGCGATGCTGTTCGCGCTCGGCGTGGCCGGCGGCGCCGCCGCGGCGCCGCGCGAACTCAGCGGAACGGCGCCGTCCGGCGCGTGGTACCACCTCGCGATTCCGGATGGCTGGAAAGCCGGCGACGCGCTGGTGCTGTACCAGCACGGACTGGATTTCAAGGACGCGACGAATGCACCGGGGCTGGGGCCGTTGCGCGACGTCATGCTGGCCGAAGGCTACGCGATCGCCGCGACGAGCTACACGCAACGCGGCTGGGCGTTGTTCAGCGCGATCCACGACAACCGCGAACTGCTCGACCTGTTCGAGCAGACCGCTGGCGTGCCCGGCGAGATCGTGCCGTTCGGCGGTTCGCTCGGCGGCCTCGTCTCGCTGAAGCTGGCCGAGGCGCGCGACTTTCCGCCGGTGCGCGGCGCCTATGCGCTGTGCCCCGCCGCGGCCGGCGCGCGACTGTGGGATGCGGCGATCGACACGCGCCTCGCCTACGACGTGGTCTGCAACGGTGCCGGCCGCTTGCCGCGCGGACGGCAACCGCTGCCGTGGGCGTTCGACATGGACCAGATCCCGGTCGACCTCGGCGACCTGTTCGACCAGGCGCTCGTCGCGCGCGCGCTGGTGCCGGTCAACCAGTGCACCGGCGTCAACCTGCCGTCGTATCTGCGCAACGACGCGATGCAGCGGCGCCTCGACGAACTGATGGCGTTCACGCGCATCACCGACGAGAAATTCTTCCTCACCAACATCGGCTACTCGACCTTCGTGATGAGCGACGTCGTGCGCGCGCCGGACAAGCTCGGCGGCGCCAATCCGTTCACGACCGCCGGCGTCGACTACGGCAGCGATCCGGCGATCGATGCCGGCATCGATCGCATCGTCGCCGATCCGCTGGCCGCGGCGCGCTTCCATGCGTATTCGGATTTCCACGGCGCGGTCGGCAGCGCGAAGGTGGTCTCGATGCACACCAGCCGCGACCAGTTGGTGATCCCGTCGAACCAGGAATTCGTGCGCAAGCTGCTGCCGCCGGACCAGTTGACCAGCGCGATCGTCGACGAGGATGCGCCGACGCATTGCGGCTTCACCGCAGCCGAAGGCCTGGCCGGCTGGGAAGCCCTGCGTGCATGGAAGGACGGCGCGCCGCAGCCGACCGTGGCCGACCTGCAGCGGCAGTGCGAAGCGTTGGCGGCGCAGGGCATCGTCGACGGACCGTGTCGTTTCGACCCGGACGCCGTGATCGCGCCGTTCGACGACATCGTGCGCCCGCGCCCGCAGGCGACGCCGCCGATGCCGGTACATGCGACGCGCCCGTTGCCGTCCGGCGCTCTGCCGCCGCATGGTCCGCGTGCGGCGCGCTCGCTCAGTGATCCTTGATCGGATACGTCTCGACGTTTTCGCCGGAGGCGTTCTTCTGCTCGATGCGCATCGCCGGCTGGTTCGCGCGCGCAGCCGGCCCGCAGTGGTAGGCGCTCCAGCTCTGCTGGCCGTCGCGCGGGTCGCCGAGCGGCTTGATCGTGTCCGCGCCGAGGCCGGCTGCTTCGTTGCGCGCCATCACCTCGAGTTCGTCGCGCACCTTGAGTCCGCTGCGATCGACCGGGCCGACGTGATCGAGCACCGACACGGTGACCCGTCCCATGTCGCGGCAACCGGCGACGTCGCCGTTCCACGCGGTGCGCACCTTGTCGCCGCCGGAATCGAGCTTGATGCCCCAGCTGCAGGCGGCGAGCGGCACGGCGGCGGCGAGAATCACGGCAACGCGTTTCATGGTGTTTTCCCTCTTCGACCAAGACATGGAACGGGCGCGAGAAGCGAGAAACGGAAGAAGGCAGGCGCCTGGTTCGCTTCTCGCTCCTTTCCGCCCGCTCCTCTTTCCTCAGCGCAGCGTCTTGCCGTCCGCATCGATGACCTTGACCTCGCCGATCTTCAGGTCGCGCACCGGCTTCTCGATCTTCTTGAGGTCGCCGACGACGATCCAGGTCAGCGCGTCCGGCTGGATCACTTCCTTCGCCGCCGCCTGCACGGCGGCATCGGTCTGCGCCTCGATGCGCGGCTTCAACGTCTGCACGTAGTCGTCCGGGCGGCCGTACAGCACGATGCCGTTCATCGCGCCGAGCACGGCGCCCGTGGTCTGGTATTCGCCCGGCATGCTGCGCACGTCGCCGACCTTGATCTTGTCGATTTCCGCATGCGTCAGCGGCTTGGCGCCGATCACGTCCTTCGCCTCGCGCAGGATCTCGGCCACCGATTCGCCCGTCTTGTCGGTCTGCACCGGCGCATACATCATGAACGGACGTTGCCCGAGCGCATTCGACAGGAAGCTGCCGGCACCGTAGGCCCAATGCTTTTCCTCGCGCAGGTTCATGTTGAGGCGCGAGGTGAAGCTGCCGCCGAACGCACCGTTCATGGTCTGGATCTCGAGATCGTTCTTCGCCTTCGTCGACGGCGCGACCACGCCGGCGAGGATCAGCGACTGCTGCGCGCCGGGCTTGTCCATCAGGTACACGCGCGGCTGCTTCGGCGCGGCGACATCGGCGATGTTCTTCTTCGGCACGGCCGAATCCGGCGCCTTCCAGTCGCCGAACACGGCGTCGAGCCTGGCGACGATCGCGTCCATCGTGGTGTCGCCGGCGACCAGGATCGTCGCGTTGTCCGGGCGCACGAAGTCGCGCACGTAGGTGCGCATGTCGTCGGCCGTGAGCGACTCGATCGACGCCGCGGTGCCGGAGCCGGTGAACGGAATCGCGTATGCGTGGCCTTCGCCGTACAGCAGCGGCGGCAAGGTGCGCAGCGCGAGACCGGTCGGCTGGGTCTTCTCCTGCGCGATGCGCGCCAGCCACTGGCCGCGGATGCGTGCGATGTCGGCGTCGCGGAATGCCGCGTTGCGCACGACGTCGGCGAACAGCGCCAGCGACGGTTCGAGTTCGGCGCTGAGCGCGTTGAGCTTCACGCTCGAGCTGTCGAGGCCGGAACCGGCGCCGATCTGCGCACCGAGGCGCTCGGCGCGGCGCGCGATCTCGAGCGAATCGAGGTCCTTGGTGCCTTCGTCGAGCATGCCCATCGTGAATGCCGAGGTGCCGAGCTTGCGGCCCTGGTCGGAGGCGTAGCCGGCGTCGAACAGCAACTGCACCTGCACCACCGGGATCGCGTGGCGCTCGGCCAGCACGAGCTTGATGCCGTTCTTCAACCGGCCGTGCTCGAGTTTGGGGAAGCTGAGGTCGGGGAACGTGGCGACGGCCGGCACGCCCTTGCTGCGATCGACCGCGGATTTCGTCGTCGTGAAGTCCTGCTTCGGCGGCAGCTTCGCCTGCGGGCGTCCGGCGATCGCGGCGCGGCCGGACTTTTCCATTTCGTCCGGCGCCGATTCGTCCGCATCCTTGGCGGCCGGCGTCACGGTCAACGTGTAGTCGCCCTTCGCGAGCCACTTGCCCGCCGCCGCGCGCACGCTGGCCGGCGTCGCCGCGTCGATCTGCGCCAGGTCGGTCTTCCACGCGCCCGGATCGTTGCGATAGACCTGCCCCTCGGCGAGGATCGTCGCCTTGCCGTTGACGCGCTCGAGGCCGCGGATGAAGCCGGCGCGCGTGTCGACCTTGACCCGCGCGAGTTCGTCCGCGGTCGGGCCGTCCTTCAAGAACTTGTCCCACTCGTCGGCGACCGCGGCCTCGACCTTGGCCGGATCGACGCCGTTCTTCACGTCGACCTGCAGTTGCAGCATCGACGCCAGCGCGAACGATTGCACGCCGACCGACACGCCGTCGGCGAGCTTGTCCTTGTAGACGAGGCGCTCGTACAGCCGCGAGGTCTTGCCGCCGCCGAGCACCGCCGCGGCGAGTTCGAGCTGCGTCTCGTCGGCGTCGGCGAGGCCGGGCACGTTCCATTCGCGGTAGATGCGCGTCTGCGCGACGTGGTCGGTCATCGTGTCGCGCGTGGATGTCGTGCGCGGCGCGGTCCACGGCTGCTGGCGCGCGACCGGCGGACCGGCCGGGATGTCGCCGAAGTATTCGAGCATCTTCGCCTTCGCGATTTCCGGCGCGATGTCGCCGACCAGCGCGACGGTCACGTTGGCCGCCCCGTAGTACGCGCCGAACCAGTTCTTCACGTCGGTGAGCGAAGCGGCGTCGAGATCCTTCATCGATCCGATCGTGTCGTGGTGATACGGATGGTTGGCCGGGAACGCGTTCGCGGCGATGCGCTCGTCGACTCGGCCGTACGGCTGGTTCTCGCCCTGGCGCTTCTCGTTCTGCACCACGCCGCGCTGCTCGTCGAGTTCGTGCTGGCCGATCGCGCCGAGCAGGTGGCCCATGCGGTCCGATTCCATCCATAGCGCCATGTCGAGCGCCGTGGTCGGCACGGTTTCGAAATAGTTCGTGCGATCGAACCAGGTCGTGCCGTTCTGGTCGGTCGCGCCGGCCAATTCGAACGGGCGGAAGAATTCGTCCTTGTGGTTTTCCGAGCCCTGGAACATCAGGTGCTCGAACAGGTGCGCGAAGCCGGTCTTGCCGGCCGGTTCGTCGGCCGAGCCGACGTGGTACCAGACGCTGACCGCGACGACCGGCGCCTTGTGGTCTTCGCTGACGACGACGGTGAGGCCGTTCGGCAAGGTGAAGCGCGTGAACGGGATGTCGACGCCGTCCGTCGCCGCGGGCGCGCCTTGCGCGAGTCCGAGGGTAAGGAACGTGGCCGCGAAGGCGGCGATCAGGGACTTGCGCATGGGTCTCCTTGCGGGCGCACGGGAACAGTGGGTGCGGCGCAGGCTAAACGTCGCCGCCGCGCTCCGCAACGGGCGATGGTCACGGCCACGGCGTAGACTCGTCGCGGCGTCGGGAGTTTCGTGAAAATATGAAACCGGCCGGTGCGAATGGACGTCGCCGCGCGCGAGCGGTGTCTGTCCGCCGGTCCGGTCGCTCCGACGCGGCGTTGTACGCTCCTCTGAAACGGTGCAGAACGCATGAGCCACGCCCTCGTCACCGGCGCGAACCGCGGCCTCGGCCTCGAATTCGTGCGCCAACTGCTCGCCCGCGGCGAGCGCGTCGTCGCGACCTGCCGCCAGCCCGGCCGCGCGCTCGGATTGACCCGGCTCGCAGGCGAGCATCCGGGCCATCTGCACGTGCTGCCGCTGCAACTGCCGGATGGACGTTCGATCGCCGAACTCGTGCGCGAAATCGAAACGCTCGACCTGCGCATCGGCCTGCTCGTCAACAATGCCGGCATGCTCGTCGCGGGCGAACGCTTCGGCGCGATCGAGGCGAAATCGCTCGGCGACAGCTTCGCCGCGAATGCGCAAGGCCCGTTCCTGCTGACGCAGGCGCTCGCGCCGCGACTGGCCGGGCGTGCGAAGGTCGTCAACCTGTCGAGCCGCCTCGGTTCGATCGCGGCGACCGATTCGCTGTACAGCCCGAGTTACGCGATCAGCAAGGCCGCATTGAACATGGCGGTCAAGCTGCTGTCGATCGCGCTGGCCGGGCACGGCGCGATCGTCGTTGCGATCAGCCCGGGCTGGGTCAGCACCGAAATGGGCGGCGCGAATGCGCCGCTGATGCCTGCGGAGTCCGTCGCGGCGATGCTCGGCACGATCGACCGGTTGCAGGCGTCGGACAACGGGCGCTTCATCGGCCACGACGGCGCCGCCGTCGCGTGGTGACGATCGTGCAGCCGCGCGTCGGTCCGCTTGCATGCGGGCGGGGCAGCCGGCATCGTTGCGCGGGGCTTCGGTAAGGGAAATGCGATGCGGGTGATTTCTTCGCGCTGGACGTTCTTCTACAAGCGCGTCTTCCCGTTTGTCTGGTTCGGCTTTCTCGCGATCTTCTTCGCCGTCGCGCTGTTGTCGGATCAGGCGCGGCAGGACTTCGATCCGGTGTTCCTGATCGGACCGGTCGCGATGGCGCTGTTCGGCTGGTTCATCATGCGCAAGTTCGTGTTCGATCTCGCCGACGAAGTCGTCGACAACGGCGACGCGCTGGTCGTGCGCAAGGGCGGCGAGGAAGCGCGCATTCCGCTGGCCGACATCATCAACGTCGATTCGGCGACGACGACGCGGCCGCCGCGCATCACGCTGAGCCTGCGCACGCCGGGCCGCTTCGGTCGCACGGTCGTGTTCTCGCCGCCGCCGAACCGGAAGCTGTTCGCGCTGTTGGCGCCGAATCCGATCGCCGAGGAGCTGATCGACCGCATCGACCGCGCGCGCCGCGGCGACTACGCCGGTCGGCGCTGAAGCGGGGTACTGTCCGCCTTTGCGTCCGCCCGGCGTCCGCGGACGCCGGGCGCGGAGGCGCGAACGATCCGCGTGCGCGCCGCGCGCAAAGCCCGCTCCACACGTTTTGCATCCAGTCAGGTTTCATCGGTCGCGCGGAAAGCCGCGCCACGCCTGCGTTTCCGGGCTTCGCGCATTCCGCGTCGGCTGTTCGCGCATGACTTCCGGGCTAGCAACCTCGCGATGCATTCGCGCATCCATGAAGGGGCAGACAACGCGCGCCTCGATGCTGGCATGGTGCTTGCTCAACGAAGCCTGCAACCCCTGTCTGCAGGAGATTCCCATGAAAACCCGAACCACTGTTTCCATTCTCGCGACTGCCGCGGCGATCGTCGGATGCACGTTCGCGATTGCGCAGACGCCACTCGCGAGCGCAGCGCAGGCGACGTCTTCGATGTCGGTCGATGCGCGAACTCCGTTGCACGCGACCTTGCTGCCGACGATCACCGTCACCGCTTCGGGCCTCGCCGAAACGGGCGCTTCGCTGAGCGTCGCCGACACGGCAGGCCTCCCGGTGACCTTGATGCCGACCGTGCACGTCACCGCGCGCGTGTCGGATTTCGCGGCCTTGCTGCCGTCGGTGTTCGCGATCGCAGCGACGGATTCCGCGCCCGCCGGCGAAGGCGTCGCCTATCCGCTCGCGAGCGATGAAGATGCGGTCGCCGCGCGTCGTCGCTGAGCATGCGCCGCTAGGCGCATGCGCGTGATGGCCCGATAATGCCGGCGTGCTGCACGTCGTCCTGTTCCAGCCCGAGATCCCGCCGAACACCGGCAACGTGATTCGCCTCTGCGCGAACACCGGCGCCGCGCTGCACCTGATCCGGCCGCTCGGTTTCGACCTTGACGACGCGAAGCTGCGTCGTGCCGGCCTCGACTATCACGAGTTCGCGCGGCTCGCGGTGCACGACGACCTCGCCACGTTCACCGCCGCGGTCGCGCCGCGACGCTTGTTCGCCCTGTCCACGCGCGGTCGCGTGCGCTACGACACGGTCGCCTATGCCGACGGCGATGCATTGCTGTTCGGTCCGGAGACGCGGGGATTGTCGCAGGAGGTACTCGATGCGCTCGATCCGGCGCAGCGCCTGTGCTTGCCGATGCGGCCCGGGAATCGCAGCGTGAACCTGTCCAACACGGTCGCCGTCGTCGTCTACGAGGCGTGGCGCCAGCTCGGGTTCGACGGCGCGGGTTGAGATGCGCGGGCCGGCAACGGTCCCTACGCCCCGATCGAATCGCGGCGCTTACGGATACTCGGGCTTCTGCTCGCGCGCGAGCAGCGCGACCATGCCCTCGGCCGGCGTGAGCTCCTCGTGCAGAACCTTCTGCACGAGCGCGCTGATCGGCAGCTCGACGTCGTGTTCGGCGGCGAGTTTCATGACCGTGTCGACCGTCTGCACGCTTTCGACGACCTGGCCGATCTCGGCGATCGCCTGTTGCAGGCCGATGCCGCGGCCGAGCGCGAGGCCGAGCCGGCGGTTGCGCGAGAGGTCGCCGGTGCAGGTCAGCACGAGGTCGCCGAGGCCAGCCAGGCCCATCAGGGTTTCCGGACGCGAACCGAGCGCGGCGCCGAGGCGCAGCATCTCGGCGAGGCCGCGCGTGATCAGGCCGGCGCGCGCGTTCGTGCCCATCTGCATGCCGTCGGCGACGCCGGTGGCGACCGCCAGCACGTTCTTCATCGCGCCGCCGAGCTCGGCGCCGAGCACGTCGCTGCCGGTGTAGGCGCGAAAGCGCGGCGAATGGAGTTTCTGCGCGACATCCTGCGCGAATGCCGTGTCGGCCGAATGCACGGTCAGCGCGGTCGGCAGGCCGATCGCGACCTCGCGCGCGAACGAGGGGCCGGTCACGACCGCCGCGGCATGGCCGGGCAGGCGCTCGCCGACGAGCTGGTGCAGGAAATGCCCGCTGGCCGGGTCGAAGCCCTTGGTCGCCCAGGCGATGCCAGCATGAGGCGCGACCCACGGCGCGATCGTGTCGAGCAGTTCACCGAAGGCATGGCTCGGCACGGCGACCAGCACGGTGCCGGCATCGCGCACGGTCGGCTCGATCATCGCCGAGAGCTGCAGTGGTTCGGGGAAATCGAGGTCGGGCAGGTAGCGCGCGTTGCGGCGCGTGGCCGCCATCTCGACGACCGCCTGTGGCGTGCGTCCCCACAGCGTGGTGGGAACACCGTTGCGGGCGAGCTGCACGGCGAGCGCCGTACCCCACGAGCCAGCGCCGAGGACCGCGACCGGCGCCGTCATCGCGTCGCGGTGGCGTCGCGAGAAAAACGACCGCGGCGGTCGCGACCGCCGCGGGGGGCCGCAACCGCCTCGGACGACGGCTGCGGGGTGCGCGCGCCCAAAGGCGGGACGTGGTGTTCAGCCATGCGCGCGCGCACGACGAACGCCTCAGGCGTTCGCCGCTTCGCCCGTGCCCGACTCGGCGCGGCGGCGCATCTGTTCGGCGTACAGCGCGTCGAAGTTGATCGGCTGCAGGAAGAACGGCGGGAAGCCGCCATTCTGCACGAGGTCCGACACCGACTGGCGCGCGTACGGGAACAGCACGTTCGGGCAGTAGGTGGCGAGCACCATGTCGCGCGCCTGCGCGTCGAAGCCGGTCACGCCGAAAATGCCTGCCTGATGGACTTCGGCCAGGTACGCGGTCTTGTCCTCGACCTTGCAGGTCGCGGTCACGCTGAGCACGACCTCGAACGTGTCCTCGCCGAGCTGCGCGACGCGCTGGCTGAGGTTCAGTTCGACGTTCGGCTGGCCTTGCTGCTGGAAGATCTGCGGCGAACCCGGTGCCTCGAACGAGACGTCCTTGGTGTAGATGCGCTGCAGGTTAAGCTGCGCCTGTGCCTGCTGCGGCGGGGTCTGGCCGTTGGCGGCGCCGTTGGTGTTCTCTGCCATGGGATGCTCGATTGGGTGGAAAAGTGTTGAGAAGCGCAGGCATGCACGCCTGCTTCTTGATGCTCGCGTTCGACGGCGAACGCGCAAAAGAGCGTCGATTATCCCATGCCGGCGCAGGCAGCGCACGTCATGGCGATCGACGCGGGAACGCTCAGGCGCGGCCCTTCGCCAGCGGCATCTGCGCTTCGCGCCACGCGGCGAGGCCGCCTTCGAGCCAGAACACCTTGGCGAAGCCCGCTTTCTTCAATCGCTGAGCGGCCTGCGCCGAGGTCTGCCCGGTCTTGCAGACGAGCGCGACCGGCAGCTCGCGCGCTTTCACCAGATCCTTGCCTTCCGGGTCGAACTGGCTCATCGCGACCTGCTTCGCGCCGGGGATGTGGCCTTTCTCGAAATCCTGCGCGCTGGAGACGTCGACCAGCAGTGCGTTCTCGCGATTGATCAACTGCGTCAGCCCGGCCGGCGTCAACGCGGTGTAGCCGCGCGTGAAGCGCTGCGCCTCGGTGACGACGAGCGCGACCAGCACGCCGATGAAGCCGAGCGTGAGATAGAGGTGGTTGCCGAGGAACTCGGGTAGGCGATGCAGGATGTCGGACATGGGGTTCGCGGAAGAGGGCGCAGATCGCGCGGACGCGGATTATCCGGGAGCGCCGCCGGCGTGGCAAAGCACGCGCGAAAGCCGACCGCGCGGCGCCTCATTCGCGCCGGCTGATGTCCGGCAGTCCGGTCATCAGCCACCAGCGCTTCGCCTTCTCGTCGTAGCGCCACACCTGGCGGTCGATCACGCTGCGCGCTTCCTGCGTGTTCTCGTTGACGAGGCCGATTTCCACGCTCTGGCGCACCTCGTTCTCGCCGCTCGGGATCGGCGACTGCTCGTTGTACGCGGTGATGCGAACCTGCTTGAAGCGCGCCAGTTCCAACGCGGTCGGAGGATGTTCCTCGCGCACTTTCGGATCGACGAACGACAAGGCCTGCTCGATGTCGCCCCAGCGGACCGTTGCCGCATAGGTGCGCAGCGTCTCGTCCAGCACGGTTTCCTTCGAACGCATTTTCTCGGTCGCGCAAGCGCCGAGCAGCGCCGTCGACAGCAACACCGACAAACCGAACAGATAACGACGCATGGTGGCCCTCCGTGCCGCGATTGTGCCCGGAATCGGCGTGAGCCGTCAGCGTTTCGCCAATGCGACGAAGCGCGCATGGAGCGTTGCCGCGGCGCCGCCCTCCGGCAGCGGCACGCTGCAATCGACGCGCAAGCGGCCCTTGCCGCGCGAGTCCAGCGCGGCGAAGAAGTCCTCGAAGCGTTCGTCCGCGGCCAATCGCGCGATCGCGCGGAAGTCCTGCCAGACCGGCGCGAGATAGCGGATCGTGCTGTCCTGCACGTAGATCTCGCAGTCGATCCCGTGCCCGTCGACGGCCCGCTTGAGCAGGCCCCAGCCGGCCAGGGTCATCAGGCTGGCGAGGCTGCCGCCGAACGCGCATCCCTTGTCGTTGATGTTCGGCGCGAGCGGCGCGGCGAGGCAGAGCGAATCGCCGGTGCTGCTGTCGACCGACAGCGCCATCGCGCGCGCCAGCGGGATGCCGGCCAGCAGCTCGTGCTCGAGCGCATCGGTCGCGGCGCTCGCGGTGTTTGGAATGGCGTCGGCGGAAGCGGTCATTGTCGTGATCGGATGGGCGCGAGGTGCGCGAGTGTGCGCAAGGCGTGCCGCGCGCTCAAGCCGCCCGCGTATGATTCCGCGCGGATTGCACGTCCGGAAACGGGCCTCCCGGGAACCAGGGCTTCGTGGAAAACATGCCGTCATCGCCTTCCGCCATCGCGCAGCCTTTGGCCGGCGCAACCGTGATCGTGACGCGCCCGGTCGGTACCGCGGCGTCGCTGCTCGCCAGCGCGCGCGCGCGCGGCGCGCAGGCTCTGGCGTTGCCGGGCCTGTCGTTGCGCGGGTCGACGCAGCCGGACGTCGGGCCTGCGCTTGCCGATGCGGCGCGCTCGGCGCAGGCATGGATTTTCACCAGTCCGAATGCCGTGCGCTTCGCCTTCTCCGCGGCACCGGGATTGCGCCTGCCGGCGTCGATGCGCGTGTTCGGCGTCGGCCGCGGCACCCGGCGCGCGCTGGCGCGCCGCGACGTGGCGGCGATCGTTCCTGCCGGGCGCAGCGACAGCGAAGGCCTGCTCGCGTTGCCGGAGCTGGCCGAGGTGCGCGGCTGGCGCGTCGCCCTCGTCGGCGCGCCGGGCGGCCGCGACCTGATCGCCGGGACGCTGCGCCGGCGCGGCGCCACGGCCCTGGCGCTGCATGTCTACGAGCGCCGTCCGCCGCGATTGAGCCGCCGGCATTTCGACGCGCTCGCGCACGCATCCGCCCCGTGGCTCACGCTGCTGTCGAGCGCCGCCGCGCTGGCGAACCTGGTCGCCTTGCTGCCACCTGCGTTGCTGGCGCGCCTGCGCCGCCAGACGCTCGTGGTCAGCAGTCCGCGGCTGGCGGCGCAGGCCCGGGAGCAGGGGTTCGAGGACGTCGTCGAGGCGGCTTCGGCGCTGTCGCGCGACCTGCTCGCCGCGGCGGTCCGCGCACTCGCGCGACACCGCTTGTGACGCTTCCGCGCGATGCAGTTTGGCGGCCGCCACGGTAGCATGCAGGCATGAGCGAAGACTCCGACCGCGCGCCCGTCGCGCCGAGCAACGAATCGCCCACGCGCATGCCGGAAGCGCGCGCCGGCGCGGCCCCCCGCGGCAGCGGAAGCCTGGCCTGGGTGGTCGCGCTGGTCGCCTTGCTCGCCGCCGGTTTCGCGGTGTGGCGCGTACAGGTGCTCGGCAGCGGGCAGGCCGATGCGCAATCCGCGGTCCGCGAACGGCTCGATGCGCGCATCGACGACGTTGCCCGCACGGTCGACCAGCGCAAGCGCGACATCGACAGCCTGCGTTCGCGCCTCGCCGATGCCGACAGCGTCAACCAGAGCGTGCGCGAGGAACTGCTCGGCCTCGGCGAGCGCTCGCGCCACCTCGAAGATGCCGTCGCCAACCTCGCCGAACGCCACCAGAGCGGTCGCGACGCGCTGGCGATGAACGAGGCCGAATTCCTGCTGCAGCAGGCGCAGGAGCGCCTCGCGCTGTTCCACGACGCGCAGGCCGCGATGACGGCCTATGCGCTCGCCGATTCCGCGCTTGCTGCGGCCGAGGATCCGGTATTCGCCTCGGTGCGCCAGACGATCGGTGCCGAACGGCAGGCATTGGCGGCGAGCAAGCCGGTCGAGACGCAAGCCGCGCTCGCCGCGCTCGAGCGCATCCGCGCGGATCTGGCCAAGCTGCCGCCGCCGGGCGTCGTTGTCGGAACGGCGGCGACGGAACCGTCGCGCTGGCAGCGCTTCCTCGCGCAGTTCGTGCACGTCAGCCACAGCGACGACGCCGGCGGGACAGGCGATCGCGACGTCGGCCTGACCCGCTCGCTCGCCGCGCTCGATCTGCGCGGTGCCGAGGCCGCGCTGCTCGCGCGCGACGCCGAGGCGTACGGGACGGCGCTGGCGCGCGCGCGCGCCGGCATCGCCGCGGCATTTGCCGTCGACGCGGAACCGACCAAGGCCGCGCTGGCGGAACTCGACCGTCTCGCGGCCGCGCCGCTGGCGCCGGCGCCGCCGGAACTCGGCAGCGCCCTGCGCGAACTGCGCAACCTGCGCGCGACGCGCGCGATCGCCCAGCCCGTGCCGAAGCCCACGTCCGCGCCGGCCGCGCCGGCCAGCCCGTCGCCGACAACGACCGAGGGCGGCACATGAAGACCTGGCGCACTGTCCTGCTGTTGCTGGTCGTCGCGGTCGCCGCGGCATTGGCCTGGCATTGGCTCGCCGCCGATCCGGGTTACCTGCAACTGCGCATGCGCGGCACGACGATCGAAACCAGTGTCGTCGTCGCGATCGCCTGCCTGCTGCTGCTGTGGGCCGCGGTCAGCGCCTGCTGGTGGCTGCTGCGCTGGCCGTTCCGCAGTTGGGGCCGATCGGTGAAGCGGCGCGGTCGCGAACGCCTCGCCGGCGGCCTGACCGCGTTTGCCGAAGGCGAGTATGCGCAGGCCGAGCGCGAACTGGCCAAGGCCGCCAATCACGATGCATTCCGCACGCCGGCCCTGTTGGTGCTGGCGCGCGCGGCGCACGAGCGCGGCGCCGAGGACCGCGCCACGCAGGCACTCGACGACGTGGGCGAGCGCGGCCAGCGCGCGGCCGATGCGATGCGCGCGCGCTTCCTGATCGACAACGGCCGCAATGCCGACGCGCTCGCGCTGCTGAAGAAGAATGCCGCCGCCGGCAACCTGTCGCTGCGCGGCTGGCGCCTGCTGATCGATTCCGCGCTCGCCGCCGGCGACACGCAGGCGGCGCTGGACGCATTGCCGGCGCTCGCGCGCAGCCAGTCGCTGACCGCGGATGCGCAGGCCGGGCTGGAAACGCGCGTGCTCGCCGCCGCGCTCGCGGCGGCACCCGACGCGGCCAGGCTCAATGCCTTGTGGAGCGGTGCGAGTCGCGCGCAACGCAGGCGCCCGGAACTCGTCGCCGCATTCGCGCGCCGCGCCGCCGCGCTCGGCCAGGTGCTTGCCGCGATGGACGAGATCGAATCCGCGCAGCGTCGCGAATGGAGCGACGAACTTGCGACGGTCTATGGCGACCTCGGTTCCGCCGAACTCGCCGCGCGCGCGCGCAAGGCCGAGGGGTGGCTCCCGCTGGCGCCGAACAGTCCGGCGCTGCTGACGACGATTGGCCGCCTGTACGTCCGGCAGTCGTCGTGGCCGCAGGCCGAGGAGCCGCTCGAGCGCGCGCTCGGCCTGGCCGAATCGCCGATCGCATGGGAAGCGCTCGGCGACTGCCGCCAAGGCGAAGGCGATCCCGCCGGTGCGGCGGCCGCCTATGCGAACGCGCTGCGCCTCGCGCGCGGCGAAGGGACCGTTCCTGTCGGTCCGCGCCAGCCCCGCGGCCCCGTCGATACGCATCCGCTCGCGTTCGAGGAACGCAGCGAGCACGGCGTGCCGCGGTTGCCGGGACCGAAGTGACGCGCGTTTGCCGCCGTCACCGGCGTCGTTGCGAGAACAGCCAGTCGCGCCACCAGTACCCGGGAAGGATGTCGTCGGGCATCTGGTGATCCAGCCCTTCGTATTCCCTGAACTCGATCGAGGCCCCGCCAAGGCGGGCTATTTCGTGCGAGAACCTGATGTCCGAGGCGATCGGATTTTCGGTGTCGGCGTTGCCGTGGATCACCAGCACGGGCAAATGGACGAAGGCCGATGCGCGGGCATTGTCGGGCGCGATCCCGGAAATCGGGACGATGGCGGCGAACAGATCCGGTTCCAGCATCGGCGAGAGCCACGCGGCCGAGCCTCCCATCGAGAACCCCGTCGCATAGATGCGGGATCGGTCGACCGGCTCGTCGAGCGCGTACTTCTCGACCAGTTCGAGCGCCGCGTGCAGCGCCGCGGAAGGCTCCGAATGCTGGTCGGCCGCAGCGGGCCCGTAGTTCGCGCTCCTGGTCGGAAACTGCGGAACGAGAACGTAGGCCTGGTAGCGGTCGCGCACGTCCGGCATCGCCCAGGTCCGGGCGAGGCGATCGAGCTGCGCCATGTTGTCGGTGCCGATGCCGCCGGAGCCGTGCAGTTGCAGGACGAGCGGATAGCGCTTTCCTTTCTCGGGATGCGATGGCGCCAGGAATCGATACGAAAGGGCCGTGCCGTCCGATGCCCGGAAGCTGGCGGCGGAAAATCGCGCCGTTTCAACGGAGGCGACGGCATCCCTGGCGATGGGCGAATGCCCTTCGACGATCCGATGGCGGAGCTCCTGGCGCACGCAGCCCGAGGCCGCGATGCCGAGCAGCAGGGCGAGCGGGGCGGCGACGCCGTTTCGCATGCGGCAGGTCTTCGATGGTCCGACGTCCGGCGGAACGTCGTGGCCGCTCATCGCGCCAGCGAATCCACGCCGCTGACGCGCCCGTCGACCAGCCGCACGACGCGGACGAGGCGATTGTCGCCGAAGTCGTAGACCCATTCCTCGCGGCGCCGGTCGCGCCATAGCTCCACGCCGGGCGCCGGGCGGCGAACGACGGTCTCCGAGAGATCGCGGCGACTGGCGGGTTCGCCGCAGCGGGCGACCAGCTCTCCGGCGCTGAGGCCGTCGATCAGGCGGTTCGGGTTGCAGTCGCTGCCGATCGCGTCGACGCCGTAGCCGAGCGCGTCCTCGCGCAGCAGGACGCCGTCGCGGAAGACGATGCGGCGCATCAGCAGGCGCGGCCCGAAGTTGTAGTACCAGACGTCGAACTGCACCGAACGCTGGCGTTCGAGCGGCCCGTTCGCGCCGAGCACCTCGACGTTCGCGTAGCGGTCGCTCCAGTACGGATCGCCGCAGCGCTCGCGCACCTGGAAGTCCTGCATGCCGTCGGTGACGAGACGGTTGCCGCAGCGCATCGCGAATGCGCTCGGGCTGGCCAGGAGCAGCAGGAGAATCGGCAGCAGATGGCGGCGCATGGGTCCTCGCGGGCTGGCTGGATGGGCAGGTGTTGCATCGACCGCGCGCGTCGACGCGAAGTTCAGGCTACAAGCCGTGAATCCCGGCGCGACTGCCGAGGATCGCGGCAATCACCTCGGGCGCGTAGTCGAACGAATCGTAGTACAGCCGCTCCCCCGGCAGTCCAGCCTGGACGAACGCTCGGCGGCCGGCGTCGATCATCGTCGGCGGCCCGCTCATGTAGATGTCGAAGCCGGACAGGTCCGGGTGGTCTTCGAGCAGGGCTTCGTGCACGAGGCCGCTGCGCAGCGGGCCGGCGAGTTCGGCGTCGGAAATGACCGGCGCGAAGCGGAAGCCCGGTACCTCGCGCGCCCAGCTCTCGGGCAGGCCGCGCAGGTACAGGTCGGCGGGATCGCGCGCGCCCCAGTACAAGGTCATGGGGCGCAGCGTGCCCAGATGCAGGAAGTGCTCGACCAGCGCCTTGATCGGCGCGAAGCCGGTGCCGCCGGCCATCAACAGCATCGGCCGCTCGCTGTCCTCGCGCGGCACGAAGGTGCCGAGCGGGCCTTCGACGCGCAGCAGCGCGCCGGGCTTCATGTCGTCGAACACGCTGGTGGTGAAACCGCCGCCGCTGACGCGGCGCACGTGCAGTTCGATCGCGTCGTCCTCGCGCGGCCCGCTGCCGGATGGCGCGTTCGCGATCGAGAACGCGCGACGCTTGCCGTCCGGCAGCAGCACGTCGAGGTATTGGCCGGGCAGGCGGCGCATGCGCTCGCCGCGCGCGGTGAGCAGCGTCAGGCGAGCGACGTCGTGGCCGAGCAGGCTCTTGTCGATCAGCTTCAGCGTGAGCACGCGGCGCGGGATGTCGGCGACCGAGGCGACTTCGCGGGCCGCGATCACCAGGTCGCCGACCGGTACCGCCTGGCACAGCAACACCTGGCGGTGCAGGCGCTCGTTCGCGTCGAGCGCGCTCGGCGGATTGCGCGGATACGTGCATTCGCCCTCGACCAGCGTCGCCTTGCAACTGCCGCAGACGCCGGCGAGGCAGGAATACGGCAACGCCAGCCCGGCGCGGCGCGCGGCTTCCAGCACGGTTTCGCCCGCGTCGACGCGAAAGCGCTTGCCGCTGGCTTGCAGGGTGACGAAGTGGGGCACGTGTCGCGGTCGCCGGGAAATCGGATGATTGTACGTAGGCGGGCGCCTCGTCGGTGATCCGCATCGCGCATCGCGCGACCGGTGACGCATGGATCACCTATAGTCGATGGCCCGTCTGCCGGTGCCGCGCCATGAGCCTCTGGAAACAAACCACCGATCTCGATCGCATCAATGCATGGAACCGCGGCTGCATGGTCGAACACCTCGGCATGCGGGTCACCGAGGTCGGCGACGATTTCCTGCGCGGCACGATGCCGGTCGACGCGCGCACGAAACAGCCGTTCGGCCTGCTGCACGGCGGTGCCTCGGTCGCGCTGGCCGAATCGCTCGGCAGCCTCGCAGGCAACCTGTGCATCGAGGCGAGCGAGATGGCGGTCGGGCTCGACATCAATGCGAACCACCTGCGCGCCGTCACCGAGGGCGTCGTCACCGGTACCGCGCGTCCGCTGCACGTCGGCCGCACCACGCAGGTGTGGGAAATACGCATCGAGGACGAACGCGCGCGACTGGTGTGCATCTCGCGGTTGACGCTCGCGGTGGTGCCGCGAGCGGCGCCGAAGGCGGTATGAGCGTGAGCGCAGGCGCGCCCTACGACGCGCTTTCGCCCGACCTCGTCCTCGATGCGGTCGAAGCCGCCGGCTTCGCGACCGACGGACGCCTGCTCGCGCTGGCCAGCTACGAGAACCGCGTCTACCAGGTCGGCATCGAGGACGCGCAGCCGTTGGTCGCGAAGTTCTATCGCCCGGCGCGTTGGAGCGATGCGGCGATCGCCGAGGAACACGCGTTCGCGCTGGAACTCGCCGACGCCGAACTGCCGATGGTGGCGCCGCTGCGCGTCGACGGCGAAACCCTGCTCGAACACGCGGGCTTCCGCTATGCGCTGTACCCGCGCCGCGGCGGTCGCGCGCCGGAGCTGGAATCGGCCGACAACCTGCAGTGGATGGGTCGCCTGCTCGCGCGCATGCACGGCATCGGCGCACGCGCGCGATTCCGCGAGCGCGGGACGATCGATACGGATACGTTCATCCGCGCCGCCGCGCGTGCGGTACTCGCCTCCGGCCTGCTGCCGGAGCGGCTCGAGGCGAACTACCGCGCGCGTACCGACGCGCTCGCGGCGATCGTCGACGCGCGTTTTTCCGCGGCCGAACCGGCGCGCATCCGCCTGCACGGCGATTGCCACGGCGGCAACGTGCTGTGGACGGACTCGGGTCCGCACTTCGTCGACCTCGACGACGCGCGCATGGGCCCGGCGGTGCAGGACTTGTGGATGCTCGGCGCTTCGCGACGCGCGCTCGATGCGCTGCTCGAAGGCTACGCGGAGTTCCGCGACTTCGACTTCGGCGAACTGCGCCTGGTCGAACCGTTGCGCCTGATGCGCCAGATCCATTGGGCCGGCTGGGTCGCCGCGCGCTGGCACGATCCGGCGTTCCCCCGCGCGTTCGCCTACGTCGGCGAGACGCGCTGGTGGGAGCAGCACCTGAACGACCTGGCCGAGGCGCAGGCGCAGCTGGGCGAGGAGTGATTCGCGCTCGCGCATCGATCGATGGCGCATCGAGGGTTTCCGATTCCACCCTCGCGCGGTAGTGTCGTTCGCGCCATGCAATCGATCGAAATCGTCCTGACCATGCTGCTGCTGGTGCTCGCCAGCGGCTACATCGTGCGGTTGCTGCCGTTCTCGCTGCCGCTGCCGCTGGTGCAGATCGCGCTCGGTGCGTGTGTCGCGGCGGTGTCGCACCGCGGCGTGCGGCTCGATCCGCAGATATTCTTCCTGCTGTTCCTGCCGCCGCTGCTGTTCCTGGACGGCTGGCGCATACCGAAGGAAGGCCTGTTCCGCGACGCGCGCACGATCCTGCAACTCGCGCTCGGGCTGGTCGTGTTCACCGTGTTCGGCGCGGGTTTCCTGATCCACTGGCTGATTCCGGCGATGCCGCTGGCGGTAGCGTTCGCGCTGGCCGCGATCGTCTCGCCGACCGATCCGGTGGCGGTGTCGTCGATCGCCGCGCGCGTGCCGATCCCGCGCCGGCTGATGCACATCCTTGAAGGCGAGTCGCTGCTCAACGACGCGTCCGGGCTCGTCTGCTTTCGCTTCGCGGTCGCCGCGGCGATGACCGGCCGGTTCTCGGCGGCGTCAGCTTCGCTGACGTTCCTGTGGGTCGCGCTGGGCGGCGTCGGCATCGGCGCTCTGGTCACGTTCGGCATCAGTCGCGGCCATGTCTGGATCACGCGCAAGGTCGGCCAGGAATCGGGCGCGCCGATCCTGATCAGCCTGCTGACGCCGTTCGGCGCGTACCTCGCCGCCGAGCACCTCGGCGCGTCCGGCATCATCGCCGCGGTCGCGGCCGGCATCTCGATGAGCTACGTCGAAATGACCGGCAGCGCGCTCGCCGCCACGCGCGTGCAGCGTGCGGCGGTGTGGGACTCGGTGCAGTTCAGCCTGAACGGCATCATGTTCGTGCTGCTCGGCGAGCAGTTGCCCGGCATCCTCGCCGGCGCGGTCGCCTCGGTCGAGCAGGCAGGGCACGTCAATCCGTGGTGGCTGGCGGTGTACGCGCTGGCGATCAACGTCGGCCTCGCACTGCTGCGTTTCGCATGGGTGTCGGTATCGCTGCGCGTGAACCTGTTCGCCGCGCGCCGTCGCGGCCAGGCCGCGGCGCTGCCGAACTGGCGCTTGATCGTGGCCACTTCGCTGGCCGGCGTGCGCGGTGCGATCACCCTGGCCGGCGTGCTGACCTTGCCGATGCTGCTGCCGGACGGCAGCGCGTTCCCGGCGCGCGACCTGGCGATCTTCCTCGCCGCCGCGGTGATCCTGCTGTCGCTGCTGGTCGCCAGCATCGGCTTGCCGCGCCTTCTGGTCGGGTTGGAAATCCCGCCGGAGCCGGAGGCCGCGCGCGAGGAGAACCTGGCCCGTCGCGACGCCGCCAAGGCGGCGTTGGCCGCGATCGAACGCGCCCAGCGCGAGTCGCCGCAGGCGTCGACGGAGCCGGAGATCTATGCCAGCGCGGCGGTGCGCGTGATGGCGCTATACCAGCGCCGGCTCGGCGACGACGGCACCGGCATCGATGCCGACGCGCTACGCAAGGCCGATACGGCCGAGCGCGCGCTGCGCCTGGCCGGGTTGCGCGCCGAGCGCGAGGCGATTTTCGCGCTGGTGCGCCACCATCGCGTCTCCGACGACATCGCGCGCAAGCTGGTGCGCGAGATCGACCTGGTCGAGGCGCGCTACAGCTGACGTCGTTCGCCCGGCATGCGGCGGCGCACCAGACTTCCGCTACCATGGCGCCCGCATGAACGACATCGCCCCATCGCCTTCCGCCGCCGCCGATCCCTGGCGCGCCTTCCGCTATGCGATCCGCGTGCCGCAGCTGGTGCTGCACGGCCTGGTCGCGGTGCCGCTGGCGCTGCTCGCGCTCAATCCGCTTGCCGCGCGCATCCGCGTCGGCGCGGGCACGTTCGAGAAGGCGATGATCCGATGGTGGTCGGGTCGGCTGGTACGCATCTTCGGCTTCCGCATCCGCCGCTTCGGCGAGCCGCTGCCGGGCGCGGTGCTGTACGTCGCGAACCACATCTCCTGGCTCGACATCGAGCTGATGCACAGCCAGCGTCCGGTCAGCTTCGTCGCCAAGAGCGAGATCGCCGGCTGGCCGTTCGTCGGCTGGCTCGCTTCGCGCGCCGGCACGATCTTCCACCGCCGCGGCAGCACCGATTCGCTCGCGGTGGTGATGGCGACGGTCGTGGAGCGGCTGCGCTCGGGCGAGCCGGTCGGCGTGTTTCCGGAAGGCGGCAGCGGGCACGGCGACAAGGTTGGCACCTTCCATGCGCGCATCTTCCAGACCGCGCTCGACGCCGACGTGCCGGTGCAGCCGGTCGCGCTGCGCTACGGCATCGACGGCCGGCAGGACCCGCGCGTTCCGTTCGGCGTGAAGGAGAGTTTCTTCGGCAATTTTCTGCGCATCCTTGGCGGTCCGTCGATGGACGCCGAAGTGCATTTCCTCGAACCGGTGCCGGCGACGCCGGACGCGCGCCGCCGCATGGCCGAGGAGAGCCGCGCGCGCATCGTGCGCCTGCTCGGTTATGGCGACGACTGAGGCGCCGGTGCGCGCGGCGGATTTCCGGCCGGCGCGGCTGCTGCGCAATCCGCACGTGCAATCGGTGCTGGCGTCGAGCGGCCTGCGTCGGTGGCTGTCCGCCGGCCGGCGCCGCGAGATCGAGCAGGGATCGACCGGCCACGTGATCGACTGCGGCGACGGCGTGCGCCTGCAGGGCTTCCACACCGCGCAGCGCGCGCTCGCCGCGCCGCGCGGGCTCGTCGTGCTGCTGCACGGCTGGGAGGGCAGCGTGCGCTCGGCCTACGTCGTCAACACCGGCGCGCGCCTGTTGCGCGAAGGCTTCGACGTGTTTCGCCTGAACTTCCGCGACCACGGCGACACGCATCATCTCAACCGCGACCTGTTCCATTCCTGCCGCATCGACGAAGTCGTCGGCGCGGTGCGCGTGGTGCAGCAGCAGTTCGCGCGCGGGCCGCTCGCGATCGCGGGATTCTCGCTCGGCGGCAACTTCGCGTTGCGCGTCGCGCTGCGCGCGCCCGGCGCCGGCATCGCGCTGGCCTACGCGTTGGCCGTGTGCCCGGTCGTCAGCCCGGCCGCCGGCCTGTTCGGGCTCGAATCCGGGCCGTGGATCTACCAGCGCTATTTCCTGCACAAGTGGCGCAGCTCGTTGCGCCGCAAGCAGGCGCTGTTCCCGGACGTCGACTGGTTCGACAGCGACGACCTGGCCAGCGACCTGCGCGGCCTGACCCGCGCGCTAGTGCTGCGCCATACCGATTTCGGCTCGCTGGAAAACTACCTCGACGGCTATTCGATCGCCGGCGACCGCCTGCGCGCGCTGGCGATGCCGGCGACGATCCTGACCGCGGAAGACGATCCGGTGATCCCGGTCGCCGATTTCCGCTCGCTCGAGCTGCCGCCGCAGGTCGAACTCGACATCGCCGCGCACGGCGGCCATTGCGGCTTCATCCGCGACGCGTCGTTGCGCAGCTTCACCGAGGACTACATCGCCGAGCGCATGCTGCGGAACGCGCGCTGAAGGCGGCTCATGCGATGTGCATGAGGGTCTTCCTGAGCTTGCCGTCGACGTTCTCGATGCGACGCCAGCCGCTGTTGTCGTTCATCGTGATCCAGCGACGTTCCTCGCCGCGGTAGAACCAGTCCTTGTCCTGCTGGAAATAGATCTGCAGGCCGGCGGTTTCCCAGATGTTGAGAATCTCGTTGCCGTGCGCCCGGAATTCGTCGAAATCCGTCGTCGCCTTCTGCCCCATTTCGCTGTAGAGGCGGTTGAGCTCGAGCAGCATCGCGTTGACCTTCGGCGGTAGCGGCACCGCATTCAGGCCGACCTTCCGCGCCTCCGACAGGAGGATCGGATAGTTGTGCGAGGGGTACTTCGAGTTCAGCGTCGTCGCGATGTCGTTGACCTTGGCCTCGTCGTCGATGTGGTGCGCGAGCAGTTCGCGGCACAGCATGATCGAGAGCGATTCGGCGCGGTCGACCGCACCGATGACCAGTGGGTGTATGTAGGCGAACAGGCTCTTGTACGGATTCTCGGTGGAATTGGACTGCTGTTCGCGCCAGAGCCGGATCACCCGCGTCACTTCGTCCAGGCTCACGCTCACGCGGTCGTTGTCGCGGTCGATCGGGGAAAGCGCGTGGTTCAGCGAGGTGTCGACGGCGGTCAGGTACGCCGTCGGGCCCATCATGATCCGGTTCGCGCCGAGCGCGACCATCGTGGCCGCGGACGCGCATTCGAGAGGCACCAGCGCGACGAGGTTCCTGCAGTGCTGGCGCAGCAGGCTGACGAGTCTCAACGAAACCTGCCCGCTGCCGCCGTCGGACTTCAGGAACAGGTAGATGGTTTCGTGCCGGCCCAGCTTTTCCAGCGCCTCGTACAGGGCGAGCACGTCGGCGTGGCAAACCGATCCGCGGGGATTGTTCCAATAGCTGACCAGGGGGCCGCCGAGTTCCGCGGATGCATTCGCGAGGACCGCCTGGGTGCGGGCGAACAGCACCGGCGGCTGCTTCACCTTGACTGCGTTTCCGTGCTCGCTCGGGCTGTTCATCGGGGCGTCCGTTGCTGTGATGGAGCCGGCGATTCTTGCAGCGGAAGGAATTCCGGATCAATCCGCCGATACCGTGCGCCCGCGCGCCCATTCGCGCAGCGCTCCGACGCGTTCGGCCATCAGTACCGACAACGGGCGCGTGGCACGCAGCTCGGCCAGCAATTGCGCCTGCGTCGGCGGCGACTTGCCGGCGACCGCGGCATACAGCGCGGCGACGACGGCCTGCTCGATCTCGGCGCCAGAGCAGCCGTCGCTGGCGTCGGCGAGCGCGGCGAGGTCGTAGTCGGCTTCGCGGAGATCGCGCAGCGCGAGGTGCAGGCGGAAGATCTCGGCGCGCGTGGCCGCGTCCGGCAGGTCGACGAAGAACACCTCGTCGAAGCGGCCCTTGCGCAGCAGTTCCGCCGGCAATGCCTGCACGTCGTTGGCGGTGGCGACGAGGAAGACCGGCGCCTTGCGCTCGGCCATCCAGGTGAGCAGGTAGCCGAGCACGCGGCGCGATACGCCGTCGTCGGAGCCGGTCGTCGCCAGCGCCTTCTCGATCTCGTCGATCCACAGCACGCAGGGCGCGAGCAGTTCGGCGTTCTTCAGCGCCTCGCGCAGGTTGCGCTCGGTCTCGCCGTGGTACTTGTTGTAGAGCGTGCCGATATCCAGGCGCAGCAGGGGCACCGCGAAACCGCCGGCGGTCGCCTTCGCGGCGAGGCTCTTGCCGCAGCCCTGCACGCCGAGCAGCAGCATGCCCTTGGGCGGATCGAGCTTGAGCGGGGTCTTCTCGCCGAGGAATGCGCTGCGGCGTTGCGCGATCCACTGCTTGAGCCGCGCGAGGCCGGCGACCTGGGTGAAGCGCGCGGTGTCGTATTCGAAGTGCAGCAGCCCGTCGCGGTCGAGCAGGGCGTATTTCGCGCGCGCCAGTTCCGGCAGGTCGGCGGCGGTGAGCGCGCCGTCGTCGTGGATCAGCTTGCGCACGATGCGGCGCGCGTCCTCGAAATCCAGTCCCTTGAGGTTGCGCACGATCGCGCGCGCGGCGTCCGCGTCGACGACGACGCGGCGGCCGTCGTGCTCGCGCGAATAGTCGAACGCTTCGGCGCGCAGCAGATCGGCGAGCGCGTTCGCATCCGGCGGCGCGAACTCGAAGCGCGTCGCCGCCGCCGCGAGTTCCGGCGGCAGTTCGTAGCCGGCGCCGACCAGCGCCAGCGTGTGCTCGGCGCAATCGAGCCGCTCGACGATCTCGCGCAGCAGGCGCAAGGTCATCGGGTAGCGCAGGTAGGGCTGGAAATCGAGCAGCAGGTAGATGCCCGGCGTGCGCTGCTGCTTGATCGCGTGCAACATCATGCTGGCGTCGGGCGGCGTGTCCTCGTCGTCGGCATCGAGGTCCAGGCGCTTCAGGCCGTCGGTGATGCTCCAGCGGTAGAGCGGACGCAGCGCCTGCACGATGGCGTGGCGGAAGCCCTCGATCACGCGGCCTTCGGCGGCGGAGTCGACGAGCAGCAGCGGCGTGCGCGCACGCAGCAGGGTGACGAGATCCTGGTTGGCGGGCACGAGGTCTGAGGGTCGGCAGGGGCGAAAAGGGCGCCGCGGGTCGGCGCGGGCGCGCAAGCCTAGCACGCCGGCATCAGGCATAATTTCGCGCACCTGCCGCCTGCAGCGCGACCTCGCGTGCGTTGCCGGCATCGCCCGGATCGCGTCCGGCGCCGGCACATCCCATTCCTCCGGATCCGTCCAGTCCCCACATGCTCAAGAACTCCATCGATCTGCACCGCCAGGGCCGTCTTGCCGAAGCCGAACAGGGTTATCGCGCGTGGCTCGCCGACCAGCCCAACGACGCCAACGTCATGCATCTGCTCGGCCTGCTCAAGCATCAGCGCGGTGAAACGGCGGAAGCGCTGGCTTTGCTGGAGCGGGCGCATGCGATCGCTCCGGAGGATCCGCGCATCGATCTCGGCATGGCCTCGATGCTTCTTCATTTCGGGCGGACGGACGATGCGCAGCGCGGCTTCGAGCGCGCACTGTCGTTCGATCCGAACCTCGGCGGAGCGCACATCGGCCTCGGCCAGATCGCGCTTGCGCGCGGCGACAGCGAAGGCGCCGAACAGCATTTCCGCATCGCGTTGCGCGCCGCCGAGGACGGCCACGCGTTCGCCGGACTCGGCGCCATCGCGCTCGAACGCGGCGACGCCGAAGCCGCGCTGCGCTACCTGACGCGCGCGGCCGAACTGGTGCCGGATTCGGCGCTGGTGCAATTCATGCTCGGCCAGGCCTTCAGCCGCCGTGACATGGCGGCATTCGCCGAACGGTCATTCGAGAACGCATTGCGGATCGATCCCGGCATGCACCAGGTGCGCCCTTGGCTGGGCGAGCTGCTGCTGAAATCCGGGCGGGCCGACGAGGCCGAGCCGCACTATCGCCAGTTGGCCGGCGTGCCCGGCTACGAACTTTACGTGCACAACGGCCTCGCAGACGTCGCGCGCATGCGGAACCGGCTCGAAGACGCGGTCGCCGAATACCGCGCGTCACTGGCGCTGCAACCGGTGCAACCGTTGCCGACACGCATGCTGGCCTGGTCGCTGGCCATGCTGGGGCGTGCCGACGACGTGATCGCTGCATACGACAACTATCTTGCCCACGCACCGGACGACGAAGAGATCCGCAGCGTGCGAGCCGACGTGCTGGCGCTGGCCGCCCGCCTGCCCGCCGCCGCCGCGGACTGGGCCTGGCTGCTGGCGCGCGACCCGGCCAACCTGCGCGCGCGCAGCCAGCTCGCGCTCATCGACGAGCGCATGGGCCGCTTCGATGCGGCCAGCGCGAACGCCGAAATCGTGCTGCAGGCAAGCCCCGTGGATGCGGAAATGCTGCTGGTCCGCACGCGTGCACGGTTGCGCGAAGGCGACGACTCCGGCGCGCGCGCGATGCTGGGCCAGCTCGGCCGCAGCGAGTTGAACGAAGGGCAGAATCGTCTGTGCTGGAACTACCAGGGGCGCATCTGCGATCGCGCCGGCGAGGCAATCGAAGCGGTGCGCTGCTTCTCCGAGTCGCAGCGGGGCATGCCGTCCGCGATGCCCGCGCTGGCCGATCCGCACCCGGAGCTCGATGCGGCGCTGCGTGAATCCCCCGGCGAACCCTGGGCCGATGCACCGGTACTGCTGCTCGGCACGCCCGGCAGCGGAGTCGAACGTGTTGCCGCGCTTCTGGCCGACCAGCCGCAATTGAACGTGCTGCGCGATCGCATCGGCACGATCGTGCGCAACGACGACTTCAGCAATCCGCGCTTCCAGTTCTATTGCGGCGCCCTGGGCGACGACGACATCGCCGCCCTGCGCGAGCGCTATCTCGAGCCCTTGCGCATGGCCGACGTCGGCAACGAGCGGACGGTCGTCGACTGGCTGCCGCGCTGGGACGCGCATCTGCTCGCGCTGGTCCGGCGCGCGATGCCGGGCACGCGCCTGGTCATCGTCGAGCGCGATCCGCGCGATGCGCTGCTGAACTGGCTGGCGTTCGGCTGGGCGCGCGACTTCCCGTGTGGCGACGTCGATGCCGCGGCGCAATGGCTGGCGCGCGCGCGCGGCCACCTGCACGTCGGCAACCAGCTCGAGGATCCGCGCCGCATCGTGGTTGCCGCCGATCCGTTGCTCGACGACGCGGAAAGCGCGGGGGGCGATCTCGCGCGTTTCCTCGGCCTGGACGCGCTGCGGCCCGGCCCGCAACTGGCGGCCACGCAGCACGGTCTCGGCGGCCTCCCGGTTCGTTTCCCGGCCGGCCATTGGCAGCTCTATCGCGATGCGCTGGCGGAGGCGTTTCGCCACTTCGACTGAGGGGATTTGCCCATGCGCACGGCAACGACGGTTCTCGCCTTCCTGTCCGCTTCCGCGGCGAGCATCGCGGCGGCTGCGCCGCCGCTGACGCTGCCGCCGGGATTCCGCGTCGACACCTACGCCGATGCGGTGCCGAACGCGCGCGAACTCGCGCTTGGCGCGAACGGCACCGTGTTCGCCGGCTCGCGCGAGGCCGGCAAGGTCTATGCGCTGACCGACGCCGACGGTGACGGCAAGGCCGAGCGCGTGCGCGTGATCGCCAGCGGCCTGCAGATGCCGAGCGGCATCGCGTTCCATGATGGCGACCTCTACATCGGTGCGGTCAGCCGCATCCTCGTGCTGCGCGACATCGAGCACCGCCTCGACGATCCGCCGAAACCCGAAGTCGTCACCGACAAGCTGCCGGACAAGGTCCACCACGGCTGGAAGTTCCTCGGCTTCGGGCCGGACGGGCGGCTGTACGTGCCGATCGGCGCGCCGTGCAACATCTGCGAGCCGGGCGCGGAATTCGCGCGCATCATCAGCATGAAGCCGGACGGTTCGGACTGGCGCGAGGTGGCGTCCGGCGTGCGCAATTCGGTCGGCTTCGACTGGCAGCCGGGCACGAAGGAACTGTGGTTCACCGACAACGGCCGCGACATGCTCGGCGACGACCTGCCGTCGGACGAACTGAACCGCGTGGCGCGCAGCGGCGCGAACTTCGGCTATCCGTATTGCCACCAGGGCGACACGCTCGATCCCGAGTTCGGCAAGGGCAAGTCCTGCAAGGACTACGTTCCGCCGGTGCGCAAGCTCGGCGCGCACGTCGCCTCGCTCGGCATGCGCTTCTACACCGGTGCGATGTTCCCGCCGGCGTACAAGGGCGCGGCGATCATCGCCGAGCACGGTTCGTGGAACCGCTCGAAGAAGTCCGGTTACCGCGTCGTCGCGGTGCGCCTCGACGGCGCGCGCGTGCTCGGCGAGGACGTGCTCGTCGACGGCTTCCAGAAGAACGAAACCGCCAGCGGTCGACCGGCCGACGTGCTCGTCATGCCGGACGGCGCGCTGCTGGTGTCCGATGATCTCGCCGGCGCGGTCTACCGCGTCAGCTACAGCAACCCGGGGAAATGACGATGCGACTTTCCAGCCACGACTTCGCCGAGGGCCGGCCGATTCCGGATAGCTGCGCGTTCGGGCGCCCGGGCGACGCCGGCGAGCCATGCGTGTTGTCGGCGAACCGCAATCCGCAGCTCGCGTGGTCCGACGTGCCGGACGGCACCCGCTCGTTCGCGTTGATGTGCATCGACGTCGACGTGCCGACGCGAGCCGACGACGTCAACCAGTCCGGTCGCGAAGTGCCGGCGGACCTGCCGCGCGCGGAATTCGTGCATTGGCTGATGATCGACGTCCCGTGCGAGTGCCGCGAACTCGCACACGGCAGCTGCAGCGACGGTGTCGTCGCGCACGGCAAGCAAGCGCCTCCCGGTCCGCCCGGCGCGCGCCAGGGGCGCAACGACTACACCGGCTGGTTCGCCGGCGATGCGGCGATGACCGGCGACTGGTTCGGCTACGACGGCCCGTGCCCGCCGTGGAACGACGCGCTCGTGCACCGTTACCGGTTCCATCTGTACGCGCTCGACGTCGCCACGCTCGACGTCGCCGCCGGTTTCACGCTCGCCGACGTGCGCGCCGCAATGGCCGGCCACGTGCTCGCGGAGGCCGCGTTGACCGGCACGTACACGTTGAACGCCGCGCTCGCGCGCGGCTGACGATGACGGCGATCGACGCGTTGGCGGCACGCCGCGATGCGGCACGCGCGTTCGCCGCGCAAGGCCGCCTCGCCGAGGCCGAACGCGCGTTCGGCGAGTTGTTGCGCGACGCGCCGGCCGATGTCGATGCGCTGAACTTCCTCGCACTGTGCGCGCACGGCCGTCGCCGTCTCGACGAGGCGCTGGATCTGCTCGCGCGCGCGCAGGCGGCGCAGCCGGACGACATCGCCACCTTGACCAATCTCGGCGTGATGCTGCGCGAGCGCGGCCGCCTCGACGAGGCCGCGGCTGCGTTGCGGCGAGCGGTGCGGCACGCGCCGGACTTCGCGCTGGCGCGCCTGCGGCTGGCCGAGGTGCTCGAGGCCCTCGGTCGTCATGACGACGCACTGCCGACCTACTACGGTGCGATCACCACGGCGCAGCAACGCGGCCAATGGCTCGGCGATTCGAGCACGCCTGCGGCGGTTCGGCCATTCGTGCTGCATGCGATGCGCGTCGTCGCCGCGGGGCGTCGCGCGTTGTTTTTCGCGTTGCTCGATCCGCTGCGCGAGCGCCACGGCGGCGCTGCGCTGGCGCGGGTCGAAAAGGCGCTGGCGATCCATCTCGGCGATCTGCCGGCGACCTATCCCGAATCCGCGCAGCGACCGAAGTTCCTGTATTTCCCGGATCTGCCGGCGCCGCGTTTCTTCGATCGCGCGCTGTTTCCGTGGTACGACGCGCTGGAGGCGCAGGCCGAGACGATCCGTGCGGAGATGCTCGCGGTGCTGGCCGCCGACAGCGGTTTCGAGCCGTTCCTGGGTCACGTCGAGGATCGCCGCCAGCTCGGCGGACTGCTGCGCGGCGAGCGCGGCGAGCCGGCATGGAACGCGTTCTTCTTCCATCGCCACGGCGTGCGCGACGAGGCCAACGCGCGGCGCTGTCCGCGTACCGCTGCGGCGCTCGACGCGGCGCCGTTGTGCCGCATCCGCGCGCACGCGCCGGAGGCGTGCTTCTCGGTGCTGACGCCGGGCTCGCACATCCTGCCGCACCACGGCGTGACGAACACGCGCGTGGTCACGCATCTCGCGCTGGTGGTGCCGGAGGACTGCGCGCTGGTCGTCGCCGGCGAGGCGCGTGGGTGGACCGAGGGCCGCTGCTTCAGCTTCGACGACACCTGGGAACACGAAGCGTGGAACCGCAGCGCCGAGACGCGCGTGGTCATGCTGATGGACGCGTGGAATCCGTACCTGACCGAGATCGAGTGCGTCGCGCTGACGTCGCTGATCGAAGCGATCGGCGACTTCAACCGTGCCGCCGAAACGCCGGCCGCTTGAGCCGGCAGCGCGCGCGTCAGCCGCCGGCCGGCAACCACAGCAGCAACGCGACGCCGAGCGCGATGCGGTAGATCGCGAACGGCGTGAAGCGGTGCGTGCGGATGTAGCCGAGCAGCCATTTCACGGCGACGAAGGCGGTGAGCAGCGAGACGACGAACGCGATCGCGAGCGCGGTCCAGTCCTCGTGCGCAGCGCCGCCGCCCTTGAATGCCTTCAGCAGTTCATAGCCGCTCGCGGCGAACATCGTGGGGATGCCGACGAGGAACGCGAACTCGGTCGCTGCGGCGCGATTGCCGGTGCCGGCGAGCATCGCGACGAAGATCGTCGCGGCCGAGCGCGAGGTGCCCGGGAAGACCGCGGCGACGACCTGGGCGAGGCCGACGAGGATCGCGACGCGCCAGGTGATCGCGCTGCGCTCCGGCTGCTTCGCCGCCAGTGATTCGGCACCGAGCATCCAGATGCCGCCGACGATCAGCGCCCATGCGATCGGCGTGATCGTTTCCGGCAGCTTGAAACCGAGCTTGGTCGCGGCGAAGCCGAGCGCGCCGGTGATCAGGAACGCGACCAGCAGCTTCAGCGCGTAGTCGCGGTTCTCCGCCCTGCCGAGGCCGGTCGCGAGCTGCCACAGGCGCTGGCGGTAGATCAGCACGACGGCGAGGATCGCGCCCGCCTGGATCACCACGTTGAACACGTCCGAGCGTGCGCCGAGCCAGCGCTCGGCGATTAGCAGGTGGCCGGTGCTGGAAACCGGCAGGAATTCGGTGATGCCTTCGACGATGCCGAGCAGGATCGGGTTGACGAGGTCGTTCACGGGGGCGCCTTGCATGGGGAGAGCGATGGCGGCGAAGTGTAATGCGGCGAGCGACCAGGGCCGCGCGACGGCCTTGATGGCGTGCCATCGAGGCCCGGCGTTTCCCTGAAGGCGGGAATGCCGGGCGGTGCCTGGTCCTTTCCGGCGGGCTTACCGGACGCGCTATCGGCCGGCTGCACCTGGATGGTGAAATATCGGGACTGATTGCACGTATTTTATGCAAAAGAGCCGGATCGATTTTCGTAGATCGATGATTCCTTTGAGAAAACCTGCCGGCCGTCGCTGGCACGCCGATTGCTGTAGCTGCGCACCCCTTCCTTCGAGCGAGGTTTTCCCATGTCCGTGCAGAACGTGCTCAAGCAGATCAAGGACAACGAGGTCGAGTTCGTCGACCTGCGCTTCACCGACATGCTCGGCAAGCAGCATCACATGACCTATCCCGCGCACTCGGTCGACGAGTCGCTGTTCGAGGACGGCAAGATGTTCGACGGCTCGTCGATCGGCGGCTGGAAGGGCATCAACGAGTCGGACATGGTGCTGCTGCCGGACCCGGGCACCGCGATCATCGACCCGTTCATGGCCGACAAGACGCTGCTGCTCAATTGCGACGTGCTCGAACCCAGCACGATGCAGGCCTATGCGCGCGACCCGCGTTCGCTCGCCAAGCGCGCCGAGGCGTACCTGAAGTCGACCGGCATCGCCGACACCGCGTTCTTCGGTCCGGAGCCGGAATTCTTCATCTTCGACTCGGTGCGCTACCGCAACGACATGGGCCATGTT
>Ga0153956_1000787_pt1 | contig 32839 bp, 34 predicted proteins | sample TSFL040MetaG_FD_104704 | JGI IMG/M metagenome (GOLD analysis project Ga0153956, IMG submission 104704) | Attine ant fungus gardens microbial communities from Florida, USA - TSFL040 MetaG | ecosystem: Host-associated > Fungi > Mycelium > Unclassified | place: USA: Florida, Wekiwa Springs... | reverse complement strand
GTTTGATGAAACCGTAGCCTTTGGCGAGATCGAACCATTTGATAAGGCCGGTGACTTCAAACGGCATCTCGCCCGACTCCGGCGAAGCCAACATACGCGTTTCCATCATCCCCGTGCCCCGATTCCCGGAACTTCTGATAGTAAATATAAGGTTAACACAACCGTGACTGACATGAAAGCTTTACGATAGGAAGGCTTCGTCTAATCGTTAATAAGACTAAGACGTTGAAGCTGTTTTCTATTCTCTAATCCGCAGCCTTGGAGCGTTGTTTGTCATGGATTTTTCTGGCCGCTATCTGATCCCCGCCTCGCCCCAAATCGTATGGGCGGCGCTCAACGATGCGGAGATCCTCAAGAGCTGCATTCCCGGCTGCGAGAAGATGACGAAGACCGACGACACGCATTTCGAAGCGGCCGTCACGCTCAAGATCGGTCCGGTGAAAGCGACGTTCAAAGGAAACGTGGCGCTGGAAAATCTCGACCCGCCACATCGCGCGACGTTGAAGGGCGAAGGTCAAGGCGGTGTTGCAGGTTTTGCGAAAGGCGAAGCCGAGATCGTGCTGACGCCCGAAGATGGTGGAACAGTGCTCACCTACACCGCCAAGGCCAATGTCGGCGGCAAACTTGCGCAGATCGGTCAGCGTTTGATCGATGGCGCGGCAAAACAAATCGCCGACGACTTCTTCGCGCGTTTCGCTGGCGCGATCGCGGCCGCTTCAGCGGTGGGAAGCGCCGGACCTGCGGGCGAAGTGGTGTTGGATTCCTCCATGCCATCGGTTGAACCGCCCCCGCAGGTTGAAGACGCCGCCGTACCGGAGAGACGCGAAGGCATGGCGCCGGAGATCTGGGTCGTCGGGCTGATTGCGGTCATCATTATTTTGCTGGTGTTGTTCAGCGTCAGCCTGTGACGCTTGACGCCCTGCCCCGTGGGGCCGAAACTTTCAGATAACCGCTATTCCTCACGGAGAACCGACATGACCACCGTTTCCATGACGGTGAACGGCAAGCCCGTTTCGGCAGACATCGAAGACCGCACACTGCTCGTCTATTTCCTGCGCGAGAACCTGCGCCTCACCGGCACCCATATCGGCTGCGACACAAGCCAGTGCGGCGCCTGTGTGGTGCATGTCGATGGCCGGGCGGTGAAAGCCTGCTCGATGTTCGCGGTGCAGGCCGAAGGCGCTGAAGTCACCACCATCGAAGGCCTTGCGAAGGACGGCAAGCTGCATCCGGTGCAGGAAGCCTTCCGCGAGAACCATGGTCTTCAGTGCGGTTTCTGCACGCCCGGCATGATCATGACCGCTGTGGACGCCATCCGCCGCCGCGGCGCGATGGACCGCGAAACCATCCGCCACGAGCTGGAAGGCAACATCTGCCGCTGCACGGGCTATCACAACATCGTCTCGTCCATCGAGGATGCGTCGAAAAAGATGAGCGCGGCATGATCCCGTATAATTTCGAATACACCCGCGCCAAGTCGCTCAGCGAGGCGCAAGCGATGCTGGCGAAGAACCCTGACGCCAAGCTGCTGGCCGGCGGACAGACGCTTATTCCAACCATGAAGATGCGGTTGGCCAATCCGTCGGCGTTGATCGACATCTCCAAACTGGAGGAACTATCTTTCATCCGCGCGAGCGGCGACACGCTGACCATCGGCGCAACAACCAAGCACGGCATGATTGCCGCGTCAGCCGATGTGAAGCGCATGATCCCCGCGCTGGCGCATATGGCGAGCCATATCGGCGATCCTGCCGTCCGCGCCATGGGCACGATTGGCGGTTCGCTCGCGAACAACGATCCCGCTGCCGACTATCCGGCCGCGGCGCTGGCGCTCAACGCGACGATCAAAACCACCAAGCGCGAAATCAAGGCAGACGATTTCTTCACCGGCATGTTCTCGACGGCGCTGGAAGACGGCGAGATCATCACGGAAATCTCGTTCCCGAAGCCGGATCGTGGCGGTTACACCAAGTTCTGCAATCCCGCCTCGCGCTATCCCATGGCCGGTGTTTTCGTGGCGCAGACGAAGAACGGTGTGCGCGTCGGGGTGACCGGCGCTGGCCCTGGCGTATTTCGCGTCGAAGCGATGGAAGCGGCGCTGGCGAAAAACTTCACGCCGGATGCCGTCGCGAATATCGCTGTGGCGTCGGACAACCTCAATTCGGACATTCACGCCACCGCGGAGTATCGCGCACATCTGGTGACGGTGATGGCGAAGCGGGCCGTCGAGCACGCGCTGGCGGCATGAGCGCCGCCGAACAGGACGTTTTGACGACTGCTGCCGATTGGCTTGGCGCAGGCCGCAAGGTTGCGCTCGGCACAGTGGTAAAGACCTGGGGTTCCTCGCCCCGCCCCGCCGGAAGCCAGATCGCCATTCGCGACGATGGCGCGTTTGTCGGATCGGTCTCGGGCGGCTGTGTCGAAGGCGCGGTCATCGAGGATGCGCTGAATGCGATGCAGGACGGCAAGATCCGCAAACTGGAATTCGGCGTCAGCGACGAACAGGCCTGGTCGGTCGGCCTCGCCTGCGGCGGGCGCATCGAAGTCTTCGTCGAGCCTCTCACCTGAATGAAGCGAGAAACGCTCATCGCGCTGAATGATACCCGCAGCAAGGGGCGCGCCATTGTTCGGGCGGTCGATCTCGCGACGGGCGACGAGCGGTTGATCGATCCGCATACTGACAAATCGGAGCTCGGCCTCGCCGCGGCGCAAGCCGCGCGCGCCGACCAGAGCGCGAATGTCGAGATCGACGGACAGAACTGGTTTTTGGAAGTCTACAATCCGCCGCTGGATCTGGTGATCGTGGGTGCCGTGCATATCGCGCAGCCGCTAAGCCGGATGGCGGCGCTGACCGGATACGGCGTGCGCATCATCGATCCGCGCACCGCCTTCGCCACTGCGGAACGCTTTCCCGGCATCTCGCTTTCGCACGACTGGGCAGATGAGGCTCTGGCGAAAGCGCCGCTCGGTCCGCGCAGCGCCATCGTACTTCTCACACACGATCCCAAGCTGGACGATCCGGCACTGATCGCGGCATTGAAATCGGAATGCTTCTATATCGGCGCCCTGGGATCGAAGAAGACACAAGCCGCGCGCCAGGCGCGCATGCGCGCAGAAGGCTTCGACGACGACGCATTGACCCGCATCCGCGGTCCCGTCGGCCTCAATATCGGCGCGCGTTCGCCGGCGGAAATCGCCGTCTCGATCATGGCCGAAATGACCCAGTTATTGCGCCAGCCTCAACAATAAATCCGTGCGCGGGCAGCAAGGGGAGCGCTATGCCGCCCGCGCATCGGTAAGCCGGATCAGCCTTGACCCGGTTTGCGATGATCGTTGGATGCCGTGCGCCGCCCCGCATAGAACTCGTCGCGCGTCACTACGCCGTCATTGTTGCGGTCGAGCTTGGCGAAATACCGCGTCTGGGATTCCGCAAACTCGCCCCGGTCGATCTTGCCGTCATGGTTCTTGTCCAGCCGTGCGAACATCTTGGTGCTCGAGTCGCGCACGTGCGCCGAGATGATGCCGTAATAGGCTTCCACCGAAAGCGATCCGCCTTTGGATGCCGCAGCGAATTCCTGCTGCACGGATTTGTCGAACTCGGCGTGCGTCACCTGTCCATCATGGTTCAAGTCAGCGCTCTTGCAGAAACCACCCCGTCCACGGCCGCCGCCATGTCCGTGTGATTTACTGGTCTGTTTGAAAGACCCCGAGGCACGGAATCCGCAAGCAATGACACCCGTTCCGTCACGATCGGTATATTCGAAGCGCACCCGCTCCGGCGTCATATATTCGTCCAGCGATAGCTTGCCGTCGCCGTTCCAATCCGCGCGGCGGAACATCTGTCCCACATGATCGCGCAGGTCCTTCATGCGAAACGCCACGAACTGCGCCTGCCCGATGGCCGGTGCGGATCCCGCGGCCTGCTGGAATTGCTGCGCCAGCGACCGGTTCATCTCATCGCGCGTGACTTTGCCGTCGTGATTCACGTCGTAGCGAAAGAACTTCGCCGCGCCCCGGCTATGCCCGAAGCTCGAACCGTTGCTCGCATATTGCCGTGCCGGCGCGGGCGTCCGATCCAACTGCGCCGCGGCAACACCACCGCCTGCTATCACCACTGCGCTTGTAAGCAGCGCGTATCGAACAATGGGCTTCATCCCCAAGTCTCCTTCAAATACGCTCCCCTGGTTGGCTAAGATGCGGATGTTCGGTATCGAAACTTTGTCTTTCCGGGGGAAACTGGTCACGGTGCGTGTGCCCCGTCTGTTCCTGCGATACTTTGAGACAATAAGGATTTGCGCATGATCGATTGCCCCACCATCTTGGAGTCATGTTGATGGCCCGGGAAGAAACCAAGCCGCATGTGCTGATTGTCGAGGACGCGCGCGATATCCGCGAGCCTCTGGGGCGGTATCTGCGCGAGCACGGCTATCGCGCGACCACCGCTGCTGACGCCCTAGCCGCGCGCAAGCTCATGAAGGGCGCGGCGATCGATCTTATCGTGCTCGACATCATGATGCCGGGCGAAGACGGCTTGAGCCTCTGCCGCTCGATCCGCGAGACGTCGCAGATTCCCGTGATCCTGCTCACCGCGCGCGGCGAGGAAGTGGACCGCATCATCGGCCTGGAGATGGGCGCGGATGACTACATTCCGAAACCCTTCAGTCCGCGCGAACTGATCGCGCGCATCAGCGCGGTGCTGCGGCGCACGCAAGCCTTGCCCCCGCGTCAGAAGCCGCCGGAGGCTGAGCGCATCAAATTCGGCGACTGGCTGCTCGACACCGGCCAGCGTGAGCTGATCGGCGTGGACGGCGTCGCCCTGGCGCTCTCCAGCGGCGAATTCAGCCTGCTGCAGGCCTTGCTGGAACGGCCCAAGATCGCTCTGACCCGCAACCAGCTTCTCGACATCACCAAAGGCCGCGATGCCGAGCTTTTCGACCGCTCGATCGACAATCACGTCAGCCGCTTGCGCAAAAAGATCGAACCGGATCCGAAGAATCCGCGCTATATCAAGACCGTCTGGGGCGGCGGTTATATGATGGCGGTGGAACCCGAAAACGAATGAGGCTTTGGCCTTCGAATTGGTGGCCGCGCACACTCGGCGCGCAGCTTGTCGCTGTGACGGCGGCTGCCGTGCTGCTGTCCAATGTTGCCGTGGCCTCGTGGTTTCAACTGGTCCAGAGCCGGGCCACTGAGAGCGCTCTCAACGATCGCATCATCGATCGCGCCATATCCGCCGCGACGCTGCTGTCGGCCATTCCCGCCAAGCAGCGCGAGGCCGCGGCGCGTGCGCTGACGTCCAATGTTTGGCACTTTTCCCTGCATCACGGAAAACCCGACGGCCTTCCCATGGGCGACGATGAACGCACCATGGCAAATCGTGTTGAGGCATTGCTCCCCAAGCACAGGATCAAAGAGGCCGTCATCGTGGATTTCCGGGCCCCTCGTCTTGGAGAGGTGCTTCAAGGCGGTACGCGCCCGGTATCGGTCATCACGGTCACCGTCCCTGTCGTGCGCGGCACCGAGCTAACGACGACCTTCTATCGTCCACCACCCGCGCCATGGCCGCTGCAAATCGTGATTGCGGCCGTCGTTGCCATTTTGACCACATCCATCGCGGCAGCGTTCATCGCCAGCCGTGTGGCGCGGCCATTGTCGCAACTCGCGACATCGGCGTCGCAAGCTGCGCGCGGTGCGCAGGCAGAACATGTGCCCGAGGAAGGCCCGGACGACGTTCGCCGCGCGGCGCACGCCTTCAATGTGATGACGGATCAGGTCGCGCGCACACTGGCGCGCCAGCGGCAACTCCTATCGGCAGTGGGCCACGATCTGCGCACGCCGATCACCGCCATGCGCATCAGCGCCGAGTTCATCGGCGACGAGGAGATCCGCGAACGGCTGCAGAGAAACCTGGAAGAATTGCAGGATCTCACGGATGCGGTGCTGGCGGCGGCACGTGGCGCCGGCATGGAGGCGATGCGCAAAGCCGATCTTTCCGCGCTCATCGAAAGCGTCTGCGCCGATCTGGAAGATCTGAACCTGCCGGTGACCTGGGCGGGCCATGACCCCGCGCCACTCATGTGCCGGCCCAGCGAAATCCGTCGCGCGGTGCGCAACCTTGCCGAAAATGCCGTCGCCTATGGCGGCAAGGCCGAGGTGAAGATGATCGATCATCCGGAGACTTATGAGATCATCGTGGAAGATGAAGGACCCGGCATCGCGGAAATCGACCGGTTGCGGGTGTTCGAGCCTTTCGTGCGGCTGGAAACGTCGCGCAGCACGGAAACCGGCGGATCGGGGCTGGGCTTGACCCTTGTGAAAGCGATTATTGAAAGCCACGGCGGCTCAATCGCGCTGGAAAACCGGGAGACGGGCGGGCTGCGCGCCCGTCTCTGTTTGCCGCGCAAGGCGCCCGGCGCTTAAAATCACGGCCATGCTATTCGACACCGTACCGGTGACATCCGCGCGAGGCGCGATCCTTGCGCATGGCGTGCATGCCGGCGCGAAAATGCTGCGCAAAGGCCGCGTGCTATCGGATGAGGATATTGCGCTGTTGGCGCAAGCGGGTGTTGTGCAGGTGACGGCGGTCCGCCTTAGTGGTGACGACGTGCCGGAAGATGAAGCGGCAGCCCGCATCGCGGCACGCCTTGGCGGCGACAACATCCGGATCGCAGCCGCCTTCACCGGTCGTGCCAATCTCTATGCGACGGCAGACGGCGTTTTCGTTGTCGATGCGGCGCGGGTGAACGCCGTCAACGCGATAGACGAATCCGTCACGCTTGCGACGCTCGCGCCTTACACGCCGGTGAAGACCGGGCAGATGCTGGCGACGGTGAAGATCATCCCCTTCGCTGCGCCCTCTTCCGCCGTTGTCAAAGCCGAAGACATGTTGGCGACGAGTCCGTTGCAGGTCGCGGCTTATCGCCCCCGCGAGGCGGCGCTCATCTCCACATCTCTCCCGGGCATGAAGCTGTCCTTGTTGGACAAGAACCGCAACGCAATCGAAGCGCGTTTGAAATCTGTCGGATCGGCGTTGACGTTCGAGCAGCGTGTCACCCACGAAGTCGCTCCGCTGACGGAGGCGATATCCCAAGCAAAGAACGCTGGATGCGATCCTATCCTTGTTTTCGGCGCCAGCGCGATCACGGACAGGCGCGATGTCATCCCGGCGGCGATCGAAGCGGCGGGCGGCACGGTCGAACATTTCGGCATGCCGGTCGATCCGGGCAACCTCTTCCTGATCGGAAAGCTTGGCGGCACGACGGTTATCGGCCTGCCCGGCTGCGCGCGCTCGCCCAAGCTCAACGGATTCGATTTCGCGCTGTGGCGATTGGCGGCGGGATTGCCCGTCGGACGCGCAGAGATCGCAGCAATGGGTGTCGGCGGCCTGCTGATCGAAATCCCGACGCGGCCGCAGCCGCGCGACGAGCCTTTGGACGAAGCCCCGCGGGCGCCGCGGATCGCGGCCGTCGTGCTGGCGGCAGGAATGTCGTCGCGTATGGGATCGAACAAGCTGATGGCCGAACTGAATGGCAAACCGCTGGTGCGGCACGCCGTCGAAGCCGCGCTCGCCAGCGCGGCGCGTCCGGTCATCGTCGTGACCGGGAATGAGGAAACGAAGACGCGTGCAGCGCTGGCGAACCTCGATGTGACCTTCGTCGGCAATCCGCATTTTGCGGAAGGTCTCAGCACGTCACTCAAGGCGGGCATCGCTGCGGTGCCCGCCGGTTGCGATGGCGCCATCGTTCTTCTCGGTGACATGCCGGGCGTTTCCACGGCGCTGATCGACAGGCTGATCGCCTCTTTCGATCCGCGCGAAGACCGCGCCATTTGTGTCGCGACACGCAATGGCAAGCATGGCAACCCTGTGCTATGGGCGCGGCGCTTCTTCGAGGAGATTGCGTCCATCGAAGGCGATGTCGGCGCCAAAGCTCTGGTTGGCGCTTATGGCGAGTTGGTCCGAGAGGTCGAAGCGACCGATGACGCACCACTGATCGACATCGACACGCCGGAGGCGCTGGCCGCGTATCGGGCACGATGAGCGATCCTCTCTACAAGAAAGAGATATTGCGCCTCGCCGCCGACGCGCACGGCGCAGGCCATCTCGATGAACCGCATGTCACCGGCATCGCCCACAATCCGACCTGTGGCGATAAGGTGAGCGTCGATCTGGTGCTGGACAAGGACGGCCGCATTGCTGTCATCGCGCACGACACCAAGGCCTGCGTGCTGGCGCAGGCGTCCGCTTCGATCCTCGGACAGGCGTTGAAAGGCGCATCGCGGGACGATGTGGAAGACCTGATCAATGAGATCGGCATGATGCTGGGTGCGCAATCGCCGCCGCCGGCCGCACCGTTCGATGCTTATTCTGCCTTTGAAGGCGTGGTCGAGCATCGCAACCGCCGCCGCTGCGTGTTGCTGCCGGTCGAAGCGGTGCTCAATGCTTTCGAGAATTCAGAAAACGCCGAACCATGCAGCGTAGGGACCAAGGCGTAGCGTCGTGCCGTCCAGCCGCGCATCGCCGCACGCGAGATCGACGGTCTTGCCCGTGACGCCATCAAACCGCGCTTCTTCGCCGCTCATGTTGAAGACGCAGATCGCGCGCTCTTCGTTGTAGGTGCGGGTGAAGGCCAAAATCGGTGCGGGCGCGTCCAGGAACGCGATTTCACCAAGGCGCAGCACGGGATTGTTCTTGCGTGCCTCGATGAATTTCTTCGCGGTTGCCAGCGTGGAATGTTCGTCAGCTTCCTGCAGATTGGCGGCGAGCGGTTGATGCAGCGGCGAGACGGGAAGCCACGGCACGCCGCCACCAAAACCCAGATTGGGCAGATTGGAATTCCACGGCATCGGCGTGCGGCATCCGTCACGGCCAAAGGTGTAGGGGTAATAGAGATCGCCGACGGGATCCTTGATCTGGTCACGGCGGATATCGGCCTGTGGCAGACCAAGTTCCTCACCCTGATAGATCAGCGTGGTGCCTTTCAGCGTGCACAGCAGCGCCAGCATCATCTTGGCGAGACCACGCGGCGCGTTCTTGCCGCCGAAGCGGGTGAGCGTGCGCATGATGTCGTGGTTGCAGAACGCGATCGACGGCCAATGGCCTTCATGCTTGGCCAGCATCGCATAGTGCTGGAGGATGAAATCCGGTCCCAGCTTTCGGGCTTCCAGCAGCGGGAAGCTGTACCCGGAATGGAGTCCCTTATCCGGCGCGGCGAAACAGCCGCAAAGCTCCGGCTCTTCTGAGAATTCGCCCATCACGAAGCGGTCGGGATAGGCATCCACCGTTCGGCGGATTTCATCCAGAACCGTAATTTCCTCCGGTAAGTTGCTGTCGTGATAATGAAATTGCAGGTTCGGCGCATGTGCCCAGTTGTGGGCGTCACGCTGCTCCATCGGCACCGGCGGGTTGTCGGTGAGCGAGGCGTCGTGGAGATAGGCGTTGGCCACGTCGAGCCGGAAACCGTCCACCCCGCGCTTTAGCCAGCCGTCCAGCACCGCCAACGCCGCCGCTTTCGCCTCCGGATTGCGCCAGTTCAGCTTGGGCTGCTGGCGCAGGAATTTGTGGTGGTAGTACTGCCGCCGTGCCGGCTGATAAGCCCAGGCCGCGCCCGCGAACGCCGAGAGCCAGTTGTTCGGCACCGTGCCGTCAATCTGTGGATCGGCCCACACATACCAATCCGACTTCTCGCCCCGCTTCAGGCTGTCGAGAAACCACGCATGCTCGTCGGATGTGTGCGCCAGCACCTCGTCGGTGATGACCTTCAGCCCGCGCCGGTGCGCTTCCGCAAGCAGCTTGTCGAAATCCGCCTGCGTGCCGTAGTCCGGCTGTACGCCGTCATAGTCGGAGACGTCATAGCCCCAGTCGCGATTGGGCGAAGGGTGGATCGGCGAAAGCCAGATCGCATCCACGCCCAGCGCGGCCAGATAATCGAGCTTGGAGATGACGCCGGCGAAATCGCCCTGGCCGTCACCATTCGAGTCACAGAAGCTGCGGATGTAGATCTGATAGATGACCGCGCCGCGCCACCACGGAACGGTCTTCTGATCTGTGGACCCCGCTTCAGCCAATCAGACTTGATCCGCCGTCTGGATGATGCGTCCAACCAAGCCGTAGTCCTTGGCCTGTTCCGCGCTCAGCCAGTAATTGCGTTCGGTGTCCTGAACGACCTTCTCATAAGTCTGGCCGGTCTCCGCCGCGATCTCACGGTTGAGGCGCTCGCGCATCTTGATGATTTCTTCGGCCTCGATCTGGATGTCCGATGCCTGACCCTGCACGCCACCGAGCGGCTGGTGCAGAAGGAAGCGCGTGAACGGAAGGCTGAGGCGGTTCTCGCGCTTGGCACCGAGGAAGATGTGCGCGCCTGCGCTCGCCACCCAGCCGGTGCCGATGATCTTCACGCGGCCACCGACGAAACGGATCATGTCGTGGATCGTATCGCCCGACTCCACATGGCCGCCCGGCGAATTCAGGATCACGCGGATATCGCCTTCGCTTTCGGCATAGGCGAGGAGCTGCGCACAAACGCGCTCCGCCATCTTCATGTCCACTTCGCCGAAGATCAAAACCGTGCGGGATTTGAACAGCGCCTGTGCGACCGGCGAGGATTGCTCCTGTGCCTTGTCGTCCTGTTTGTCTTTGCCTTTTTCTTCGTCGTTGAACGTGTACAAGCGGTGCTCCTGAAAGCCGTCGAATCCGAATCGCATACTAGCGATAAGCCGTCCATCGCTTAAAGCGCGTTAACAGCCTCACGCATTGTAGGGCCAATTTGCCGGTTCAGGACGAGATCGGCGTAACCGTCCTGATCCGTGGGGTCGCGGTTCACAATCACGAGCCGCGCGCCGTTCTTCTTGGCCAATATAGGGAACCCGGCGGCGGGATACACCACCAGTGACGAGCCCAGGACAATGAAAAGATCGCAGGCCAAGGTGGCCTCTTCCGCCCGCGCCATCTCGTCCTCCGGCATGGCCTGACCGAAGGAAATGGTCGCCGTTTTCACGATGCCGCCGCAAAACTGGCAATCGGGCGGCGCACCGTGCTTTTCGAAATGCACGTGGATCGGACCAAGTTCGGCACGCGCGCCGCAACGCAGGCATTTGGCGTAGCGCGTGTTGCCGTGAATTTCGATGACGTGTTCGTCCGGCACGCCCGATTGCTGATGCAAATTGTCGATGTTCTGCGTGATGATGTCAGTGACTTTACCGGCCTTCACCAAAGCCGCGACGGCATTGTGCCCTTCGTTTGGCTGCACGGTGGAAAACATCTCCTCCATCGCGAAACGGCGGCGCCATGCTTCCTTGCGCAAATCGGCGGATGATACGAAGTCACGAAAATCGATCGGCGCCATCTGCGTCCAGATACCGCCCGGCGAGCGGAAATCCGGAATACCGGATTCCGTCGAAATGCCCGCACCGGTGAAAATCACCATGCGGCGCGAGGCGCGCAGCATGTCAATGAGCGATGCTATGTCAGCCGTGTCGTCCATGCTCGATACATAGCTTGTTTTGATAATGGTGGCCTGCCACCCGAAGCTGCGTGCAACCAGCAAGTCTCCCTATGCTCCTGCGGAGCTTCTGGAGACACCCGCCGCTGCTTCGCAGCGTAGGGTGGCGCGCCCTAGGGGAGTCGAACCCCTCTTGCAGGAATGAAAATCCTGAGTCCTAACCGATAGACGAAGGGCGCAGCCGGACCGCGGATTTCCCGCGGAGGGGCGGGCTATACCGGCCTCGCCCGGCCTTGGCAAGCACCCGCTTAAGCCTCTGCAGGGGCTGCGTCTTCGACCTGAAGCTGAACCCGGGCCTGACCGTTCCAATTGTCCTCTTTCAGGCGTCCCGCGAGGTGAATCCGCTTGCCGCGTGCGGCCAGCATGCCCTGGCCCAGCGGCGTCTCCGCCGAACGGAACGAAATGGCGTCGAGCCGCGCGCCGTCACCGCCCACCACCCGCAGCTTCACATGATCCTTGCCAACCACATCGGCGAAGGCGACGCGCGCATCCATCACGACCAGCAACGGTTCCGGATTGCCCGCGCCATAGGGGCCCGCCTTGGCGAGTTCCGACACCAGCATGGTGTTCGCGCCTGATGGTGCGATCCCCGCATCGAGCAGCAGCTCGTTCGCGGCATCGAACGCCGCGGCGGTGTTCGTGAATTGGTCGGCGAGAAATTCGCGGAAATGTTCGAGACGGTCCGGCGTTAATGAGAACCCTGCCGCCATCGCATGCCCGCCGCCGGATTCGATCACGCCGGCTTCATGCGCGGCACGCACCATGAGGCCGATATCGATACCGGGAATGGAGCGCGCGGAACCGCGTCCATAGCCGCCTTCGAAACCGGCGACGAAAGCCGGCTTGTTGAATCGCTCGCGCAAACGGCTGGCGACGATGCCGACAACGCCGGGATGCCAGCCTTCATCGGCGACGAGCAGGAATGGCGTGTTGCCTTGAGTCGATGCTTGCGCTGCGGCCGTGTCGAGGATCATCGACTCCAGCGCCTGCCGCTCGCGATTGTGCGTGTCGAGGCGCTGCGCGAGTTCCTGCGCCAGCGCGCCATCCGTCGTGCTCAGCAACTCCATGCCCAGCGTGCACTTGCCGACGCGGCCACCGGCATTGAGGCGCGGGCCGAAGGTGAAGCCCAGATGATGCGGCGTGAACGGCGCGGTAGTTTTCGCAATCGCCGCCAGCGCAGAAAGCCCGGGACGCGACATCATCGAAAGCTTCGCCAGCCCGGCGCGCACAAAGGCCCGGTTGATGCCCGTCAGCGGCACGACATCGCAAATCGTGGCGAGGCCAACGAGATCGACGTAATCGCGCAGATCCGGTTCGGCGACATTGTTCGCCGCATACCAGCCGCTATCGCGAAGCTGGCGGTTCAGCGCGACGACAAACAAAAAGGTCACGCCGGTTGCGCAGAGATAGCCAAGACTAGACGTATCGTCCGGTTGGTTCGGATTCACCTGCGCGTAAGTCGGCGGCAGGGTTTCGACGGCGTGGTGATCCAGCACGATCACGTCGAGACCGGCTTCGCGCGCGGCCGTGAAAGCCGCGGTCGCCGTCGCGCCGCAATCGACGGTGATGACGAGCGTCGCGCCCTCTTCCCGAAGTGTCCGCATCGCATCGGCGTTTGGGCCGTAGCCTTCCGTCATGCGGTCGGGAATATAGACGCGCGGTGTGTGGCCAAGCGTCGTGAGAAAGCTCGCCAACAGTGCCGATGAACAGGAGCCGTCCACATCGTAATCGCCGAACACAGCAATCTTCTCGCCGGCATCGATCGCAGCGCGGACCCGCGCGACGGCGCGTTCCATGTCTTTCAGCGCGAACGGTTCCGGCAGCAGCCGCTTCAAGGTCGGATTGAGGATGTCTTCCAACTGATCGGTGGTGACATCGCGCCCCGCCAGAATCCGCGCCAGCGCATCGCTGATGTTTCCGGCGAGCGCCAGCGCGCGCGCCTTGTCGTCCGCGACTTCGCGCAACCGCCAGCGGCGGCCGGAGAAGGAGCGGGAAACCCCAAATGCCGTGGACGAATTCGCTATGCGCGCCTCAGCGGGCATCCTTCGTCCGCGCGTGGCGCGTCTTCACCCAGCGCACGGTGCCGGTGGCCGAACGCATCACGATGCTTTCCGTGGTGAGGTAGTTCTGGTCCATGTGAACGCCGCGCAGCATGGAGCCGTCGGTGACGCCGCTCGCCGCGAAAATCACGTCGCCGGACGCTAGCTCCATCAGCGAATATTTCCGGTTGAAGTCCTTGATGCCGAGCTTGGCGGCGCGGACTTTCTCGTCTTCTTTCTTGAAAACGAGACGGGCCTGCATCTGGCCGCCGACGCAACGCAGTGCGGCAGCAGCCAACACGCCTTCCGGTGCACCACCCTGGCCGATGTAGATGTCGATGCCCGTCGACGGATCGGTTGTCGCGATGACGCCGGCAACGTCGCCATCGGTGATCAGTTGAATCGCAGCGCCGACTTTGCGCACGGCAGCGATCAGCGCTTCGTGGCGCGGGCGGTCCATGATGCAGGCGGTGATTTCATGCGGCTTCACGCCCTTGGCTTTCGCCAGCGCGAGGATGTTGTGCGCCGGATCGGCGTCCAGATCGATGAGGCCTTCGGCGTAACCGGGACCGATGGCGATCTTGTCCATATACGTGTCGGGCGCGTTGAGCAGCGTGCCGGGTTCGGCCATCGCCATGACGGCGAGCGCGTTCGGCATAGCCTTCGCGGTGAGCGTCGTGCCTTCCAGCGGATCCAGCGCGATATCGACGGCAACGCCGCCGGAACCGACTTCCTCGCCAATGAAGAGCATCGGCGCTTCGTCGCGCTCGCCTTCGCCGATCACGACGGTGCCGGAAATCGGCAACTGGTTGAACGCCATACGCATGGCTTCGACGGCGGCTTGGTCGGCGGCGTGTTCGTCGCCACGGCCGATCTGGCGGGCGGCGGAAATCGCGGCGGCTTCGGTCACGCGAACAGCTTCAAGCGCGAATGCGCGGTCCAGCAATTGGGACTGGGACATTGTCTCTCCTAAAAGGCGCCCTTTGCGGCGTCCTTATCGGGATTCCATGGGGATCATGCAAGGTTTCGCGACGACCTTGGCCGAGGCAGCGATGGCTTTCAGGGCGTTCGCCACCGAGGTTTCCACACATTCGTGGGTAATCATGACAATCGCCACCGGTTCCCCCGGTGCGCGGCCGCGCTGGATCATGCTTTCGATGGAGACTTCCGATTCGGACAACCGGCCCGCGATCTCCGCCAGCACGCCGGGAACATCCAGCACTTCAAAGCGCAGATAGAACGCGCAAGAGCGCGGACCGGGCTGCGTATCATTGCGCGTCAGGCGTTTGGCCGGGCGGCCGAACGGCGCGCCGAAGCTGCCGCGCGCGATGTCCACCAGATCGGCGATGACGGCGCCTGCTGTCGGTGCTTCGCCCGCGCCACGGCCTTCGAAGAAGAACGGCCCCGCCTCGCCCGCATTGGCGACGACGGCATTGAACGGACCTTCGACGTCAGCCAGCGGTGTGGCCAGCTTCACCATCGCGGGCTGCACGCGCTGATCAACGTGGTCACCGCGTTTACGCGCGAGGCCGAGCAGCTTGATGCGATAGCCGAACTCGCGCGCGAAACGGATATCGTCCGGCGTGATGTGCTCGATGCCTTCGATCTTCATGCTCTTGAGATTGGGCGTCACGCCGAACGCCAGTGCGGACAGCACCGCAAGCTTGTGCGCCGTGTCTCCGCCACCCACATCGAGCGTGGGATCGGCCTCGGCATAGCCAAGCTTCTGCGCGTCCTTCAGCACATCGCCGAAGGATTGGCCGGTCGCTTCCATTTGCGTGAGGATATAGTTGCAGGTGCCGTTGAGAATTCCGCGCACGCTGTCGATGCCATAGGCGATCAGGCTTTCGCGCAACGCCTTGACGATCGGAATACCGCCCGCCGCAGCCGCCTCGAACTTCAGCGCGACGTTGTTTTCCTCCGCCAGCGCCGCAAGCTCCGCGCCGTGATAGGCGAGCAGCGCCTTGTTGGCAGTGACCACATGCTTCTTCGCGATCAGCGCGGATTTCACCAGGTCGTAAGCGATGCCCTCTTCGCCACCGATGAGTTCCACGATCACGTCGGCGTCCGACTTCACCAGCGCGCGCGCGTCGATTTCCCAAGCGATCTTGGAGACGTTCGCCGCACGGCTCTTGGATTTGTCACGCGCGGAAACGCCGACGAGTTCCAAGGTGCGACCCGCGCGTTCTTCCAGCTCTTTTCCGCGCGTCAGCAGCACGCTGGCGACGCCGCCGCCCACCGTGCCAAGTCCCGCAACCGCAATACGCAAGGGTTTGCTCATTTCACCAATTCCGGAGCGCGCGGATATTCATTGCTGCGCACAGAGAGAAATTTCTTCACGTTGCGCGCTGCCTGCCGGATACGATGCTCGTTCTCCACCAGCGCGATGCGCACATAACCTTCGCCATATTCGCCAAAGCCAAGCCCCGGCGCCACAGCGACCTTCGCATGGATAAGCAACTGTTTGGCGAATTCCAATGAGCCACCTTCGCGATGGCTTTCCGGAATCGGCGCCCAGGCAAACATCGAGGCCGGCGGCGATGGAATATCCCAACCGGCGCGCGCCATGCTCTCCACAAGCACATCGCGACGCGCCTTGTAGATCGCGCGCATCTCATCGACGCAATCTTGGGGGCCGTTCAGCGCAGCGGTCGCCGCCACCTGCACTGGCGTGTAGGCGCCGTAATCGAGATACGACTTGATACGCCCAAGCGCCGCGATGAGCGTTTTGTTTCCGGCCGCGAAGCCCATGCGCCAACCCGGCATCGCATAGCTTTTGCTGAGTGACTGGAATTCGACAGCCACATCTTTCGCACCATCAACCTGGAAGATCGAAGGCGGTGGATTGGCGTCATCGAAATAGATATCTGCGTAAGCGAGATCGGACAGCACCCAGATTTCATGCTTCTTCGCGAAAGCGACGACCTCTTTGTAGAAATCGAGGCCAACGACCTGTGCGGTGGGATTGGATGGATAGTTCACCACCAGTGCGGTCGGCTTCGGCACCGAGTGACGCACGGCGCGATCGAGGCCACGCAGATACTCTTCCGGCGATGTCGCATTCACATGCCGGATCGCAGCGCCCGCGAGAATAAACCCGAAGGCGTGGATCGGATAAGCGGGATTGGGAACGAGGATCGTATCGCCCGGCGCGGTGATGGCCTGCGCCAGATTGGCGAAACCTTCCTTCGATCCCAGCGTGGCGATGACTTCACTATCGGGATCGAGCGTCACGCCGAAGCGGCGCTGGTAATACGCCGCCATCGCACGACGCAGGCCCTTGATGCCGCGTGAAGCGGAATAGCGGTTGGAGCGGGGATCGCGTGCCGTCTCGATCAGCTTGTCGATGATATGCTGTGGCGTCGGCATATCGGGATTGCCCATGCCGAAATCGATAATGTCCTCGCCACGCGCGCGTGCTTCCGCCTTGAGGCGGTTCACCTCCTCGAAGACATAGGGCGGCAACCGCCGGATGCGGTGAAAGTCGGTCTGCATCGCGCTGGAACTCTTCCGCCGCGCGATCATCGCGCGGACCGCAAAACCATCGGGTCTATTGTGCAGCGCGTCAATATCCGGAGCGGCGGGCGTTCACCGCAGCGCCCGCCATGCCGCCAAAGCGGCAAAAGCCCGCGGTTTTCCGGGGCTTCCGTGGTTGACTGGGGCGGCTCCGGTCCTACACTCCTGCCCCGTTCGAACGATTTCTCCGGTGATTCCACATGGCGGATATTCCGCACCCGCACGGCGCCCGTCCGCGCCCGCTTTCGCCCCATCTGCAAATCTACAAATGGTCCGTGACGATGGCGACATCGATCACCCACCGCATAACCGGTGGCGCTCTCTATATCGGCCTCGTTTTCATCGCGTGGTGGCTGGTGGCGGCTTCGATGGGGCCGGAGACCTATGAGCCCTTCCTGACGGCCGCGGCCAACCCGATCGGCCAGATCATCCTGTTCGGTTTCACCTGGGCGGCGGCCTATCACCTGTTCAACGGCATCCGCCATCTGGCCTGGGATCTTGGCTACGGTTTCCTGCCGAAAGACGCGATGTGGAGCGGCATCGTCGTGATCGCGCTTTCGATCATCGCAGCGGTCGGCATGTTTGTATGGGCCTATAGCGTCCGGATGGGAGCGCCGGCATGAGATCGCAGACTCCGCTTCAGCGCGTTCAGGGCCTCGGCGCCGCGCATTCCGGCACGCAGCATTTCTGGCGCGAGCGCATCACCGCCGTCGCGCTCATCCCGCTCACCATCTGGTTCGGTTTTGCCGCGCTGGCGCTCGTCGGTGCGCGCGAAGTCGATGTGCTGACATTCTTTCAGCATCCCTGGAACGCCGGGTTGATGGGCCTGTTCATCATCACCTTGCTCGTTCATTCGGTCATCGGCATGCAATCGGTGATCGACGATTACGTTCAGCAGCCCGGCCTGAAAGTGCTGGCGCTGCTTCTCAACCGCGGCTTTGCCTGGCTGATGGGCGCTATCTGCCTCGTCTCCCTGCTGCGCATCGTTTCGTAGGACCGATATGACCACCGCTTATCCGATCACCGATCATACCTTTGACGTCGTCGTTGTCGGCGCCGGCGGCTCCGGCCTGCGCGCCACGCTGGAATGCGCCGCGCTGGGCCTGAAGACCGCCTGCGTGACCAAAGTATTTCCCACCCGCAGCCACACCGTTGCGGCGCAAGGCGGCATCGCAGCTTCGCTCGGCAATATGGGCGAGGATGACTGGCGTTGGCACATGTACGACACCGTGAAGGGTTCGGACTGGCTGGGCGATCAGGACGCCATCGAATATCTCTGCAAGAGCGCGCCGGAAGCGGTGTACGAGCTGGAGCATTACGGTCTGCCCTTCAGCCGCACCGAAGACGGCAAGATCTACCAGCGCGCGTTCGGCGGCATGACCAGCAATTACGGCAAGGGCATCGCGCAGCGTACCTGCGCTGCCGCCGACCGCACCGGCCACGCCATGCTGCACACGCTGTACGGCCAGTGCGTGAAGCATGAGGTGAACTTCTTCATCGAATATTTCGCGCTCGACCTCATCGTTGAGGACGGCGCAGTGCGCGGCTTGATGGCGTGGAATCTGGACGACGGCACGATCCATCGTTTCCGCGCGCACAAAGTCATTCTCGCCACCGGCGGCTATGGCCGCATCTATCAATCCTGCACCGGCGCGCATACGCAGACCGGTGACGGCAATGCGATGGTGCTGCGCGCGGGCTTGCCCGTGCAGGATATGGAATTCGTGCAATTCCATCCGACCGGTATTTACGGTGCGGGCGTGCTCATCACCGAGGGCGTGCGCGGCGAAGGCGGATACCTCACCAATTCCGAAGGCGAGCGCTTCATGGAGCGTTATGCGCCGAGCGCCAAAGACCTTGCCTCGCGCGACGTCGTTTCGCGCGCGATGACCATCGAAATCCGCGAAGGCCGCGGTGTGGGTCCGAACAAGGACCACATCCATCTGCATCTTTCGCATCTGGATCCGAAGATCATTCACGAACGCCTGCCCGGTATTTCCGAAAGCGCGCGCATCTTCGCGGGCGTGGACGTGACCAAGGAGCCGATCCCGGTTCTGCCGACCGTGCACTACAACATGGGCGGCATCCCGACCCTCTACACCGGTGAAGCGGTGACCTTGCGCGACGGCAACCCGGACACCGTGATCCCCGGCCTGATGGCTGTGGGCGAAGCGGCCTGCGTGTCGGTGCATGGCGCCAACCGTCTTGGCTCCAATTCGCTGATCGATCTCGTCGTGTTCGGCAAAGCGGCGGGCGTACAGGCCGCCAAATCCATCACGCCCGGCGAAAGCCACGCCGATCTGCCGAAGAACGCTGGCGAGATGTCGCTCGCGCGCTTGGACAAATACCGCAACGCCAAGGGCGGCACCTCTACGGCGCAGATGCGCGCGGCGATGCAGAAGGCGATGCAGGAAGATGCCGCCGTGTTCCGCACCGGCGAGACACTGGACAAAGGCCGCAAGCGCATCGACGAAATCTATCGCGGCATCGGCGACATCGGCGTCAGCGACCGTTCGATGATCTGGAATTCGGATCTGGTGGAAACGCTGGAATACGAAAACCTCATCCAGCAGGCGATCGTGACCATCGAAGGCGCCTGCACGCGCCTGGAAAGCCGCGGCGCGCATGCCCGCGAGGACTATCCGAACCGCGACGACCAGAACTGGATGAAGCACACGCTGGCATGGCTGGACGGCAAAGGCTGGGCAAAGCTCGACTACCGCCCGGTCCACACCTACACGCTCACCAACGACGTCGAATACATTCCGCCAAAGGCGCGCGTGTATTAGGATTTAACAAGCCTTAGACGACGCAAACTGAGCCGCTGTCTTCAAATCTCATCTTCCGGGTAGTCCCTAGAGACGATAATCTCCCTCGTGGGGATGATCGATAGCATGGGGCGTTGGATGATCTTACGCGGGCATTGGGCGGGATCGCTTGCGATTATATGGGCAATCCACGCAACGCAAACCATTGCAGCACAGCCGGCAACGAACGGGACACAACTCGTACCGCTCGATATGAACCGATTATATGCAGCGCTCGATTATGACATTGATGCCAGGATCGACGCGAAGACTCATCGGCTCATCCAGACGTTCCTCAACCTGAAGATTCCAGTCGTCCCGCTCCCCAAGGGAAATGTCGACAACCGGTACGATTCATCGCTTGGTGTTATTTACTGGAATGCCTCTGCCGCCGTTCAAGTCGCTAACGACTCTGGTGCTGGAACGGGGAAATACATTTCACCAGCCTTGCTGCTTCTCGATTCAATAGCTCACGCTGTCGCTCATGCGCAATCGCCATCGGCCTACGCGAGCATTGCATCGAACCCGGATGCGCTGTTTGGCACGCTGGAGCAACGTCGCGTCATTGCCGGCTTGTCGCAAAGCGCGGCTGCGGACGCGAACAAGATATTCGCCACATCTGATGGAAACGGGTTGGAAAACGCCGTTGCGAGTGCGATCGGCGAACCTGTCCGAACAAATGCAACGCTTGTCCTTCAGAACGGAAATGTCGTTGAGGGTGTAACGTACATGACCGTTGACAGTCCCACTTGGCACAAAAATTAGGAGCGAAGGCGCGGATGTACTGGTTGCCCTCGAAAGTCGCGCGCCGCTCGGAACGCACCCCTGGTATTCGGCGGTTGATCACTTCGCTGCTTTGATCGCGCCCGATATCTCCGCGCCCTTGGCCTGTTTCAGCGCCACGCAGCGGTCGATGCGGTCCTGGTTTTCCTTCAGCGTGCGCGGCGTGCCGGTGAGCTGGCTCGTCTTCGGGCCGAAGAACGCCGTGAGGTCTGCTTTGCTGCTCGCATCGCAGGCATTCTCCAGAATGCCGGGCGCGCTGCTGAGGCCGTAGGTCGAGAGGCGCTTCAGCACGCCGTTGTAGTTCGCCTTGAACCACGCCCATGCCACATCGCGGCCTTTCGGCTCGTCCTGCAAGTAGCGGAAGACGTAGCGCACGTCGCCGATGCGGATGTCCGGCGTCAGCGTCATGTCCAGCAGCTTGCGCAGCGTGGAGTCATCCTGCGAACCCGCGAGGGCGTAGATCACGCTCTGGATGAAGTATTCGTCGTCGGACTTCTGCAGAGCGTCGAATTCCGCGCTCGCGAACGGCGCGCCTTCGGCCATGACGCCCGCGCGCATCGCGAGGATGCGAAGCTCCGGCGCGATGCCGTCCAGATCCTTGCCGCCCGACGACAGGTAGACATGCGCGGCCTTGGTGAGTTGCGCGATCAATGCCGGATCGTGCCCCTCCTCCACGAGAAGCTGCACGAGATATTGCCGCGCCAGCGCATTGGCCGGTGCCTCTCCCGGCTTCGCCGCGAGGCCAAGCGGGGCAAGACGCACGCCGAAATTGGCGCGCACGAAAGCCTGCGTCTTCGCGACGTCGCCCGCAGCGATCACGCCGGTCACCCGCAGGTCGTGCAGGCTTCGATCCATGGCTGCGACGAGATCCCACTGCGCCACCGGCGCCAGTGTGTGCATCAGGCCGAAATAATCTGCCGCCGAGCCATAACCGCCGCGCATCGCTGCGTCAGTGTTACGGAACAAGGTGTATTGGTCCGCTGCATCCAAGCTCGTCGCGGACGCGAGCAGCTTGCTCCAGCCTGCGGCGTCTTCGCTAAAGCGGTAATAGCCCGCGCCTTCCGCATTCGGGAAAATCAGCGCAGGACATTTGTCGCCCAGCGTCACCTGCGTTGTGGGCGGCGTCACGATCTGACAGCTGCGTGCGCCATCGGCGGTGAGGCACATCGGCACTTTCCAGTCATGCGAGACGGGCGTGATGCCGACGCTGGTGTACGGCGTCTGTGTGACGCCAACGCCCGGCGTTCCCGGCGCGCAGGCAAGTTCCGCCTTCAGCAGCGGTATCCCCGGCTGGTTGATGAAGCTGTTGAACGCATCCACGATTTCCGGATGGTTCGTCGCCGCTGCGATCGTGCCGATGAAATCCTGCGCACTCGCATTCTTGAACGCGAATTTCTCCAGATAGGCGTGGATGCCTTTCTGCCAATCCGCGGGTCCGACATAGCTTTCGAACATCGCGAGCACCGCCGCGCCTTTCGAATAGGTGATGTCGTCAAACGCGTTGTCGATATCGTCCGGATTGTTCACCGGATTGTGGATCTGGCGTGCGCTGGGAAGCTCATCCAGACGCATGACGTCTTGCGTGGAGGCCAAACGCGCCCGGCCGAATTCCTCATCCGGTTTCACCTGATCGGAAATCTTGCTGGACATCCATGTGGCGAAGGATTCGTTCAGCCAGATGTCGTCCCACCATTTCGGCGTGACGAGATCGCCGAACCATTGATGCGCCAGTTCATGCGCCTGCACCGAAAGGCTGGAGCGTTTCTGCTCCAGCGGCGCGTTGTCATCCATGAGCAGAAGCTGTTCGCGGAAGGTCACCGCGCCCGCATTCTCCATCGCGCCCGCCGCGAAGTCCGGCACCGCCAGCACGTCGAGCTTCTGATAGGGATAGCTCACGCCGTAATAGGCCTCGAGATGCTCCACGATGGAAGGCGTCAGTGACAGCGCATATTTCAGCTTCGGCCCCATGCCCTTCGCGGTCACGCCGCGCAGATGCACCGGGTGATCACGATACTGGTTCGCCGGAATATCGCCACCGTCCACGATATCGAGCGGGCCAATCGCCAGCGCGATGAGATAGGTCGACAACGGCTTGGTCTGCTCGAACGTCCACTTCATCATGCCGTTGCCGACGCCGCTGTCGGTCACGACCGGCGTGTTGGCGATCACTTTGTCATCCACCGGCGCGATAACGGTGACATCGAAGGGTGTCTTATAGCCGGGCTCGTCGAAGCTCGGGAACATGCGCCGCGCGTCGATATTCTCGAACTGGGTGAAAGCATAGGCATCGCCCGCCTTGGTCACGACCTTGTAGAGGCCCGCGAGCGACGGATTGAATGGCGCATCATAATCGAAAACGAGCTTCGCCTTCCCCGCCGGAATCTTCTCGCCGAAATTCAGATAGGCCACGCCGGACGGATCGACCTGCGCATAGGCGATCTGCACCTTCTTGCCGGAGGGCAGCAGCGCGAATGCGTTTTTTACATTCAGTTCGTTGCCGTCGATGAACAGCGTCTTCCGCGCGGTGTTGAACGTCACATCGATTTCGGTGTGGCCGCTGAAGCGATCCTTCTTTGGATCGACAGTCACAGTGATCGCGTAATGGTTCGGCGTCGCCGCGCGGGGCAGCGGTCCCAGCGGCACCTGTTCGTCCGGTTTGGTGATCGGCTTGGGCGCTTCGGTGGCGGCCGTCTGCGTCTCTTTTTTCTGATCGTTCTTGCCGCAAGACGAAAGCAGCGTCAGCGCCGAGAGCAGCGCGACCGAAAGAATATGCCGGGACATGGAATATCTGGGGCAGGAGTTACGCCGCGCAGCTTATCCGATCTGATCGATTCGCCAACCGCTCCAGACATTTTTCTCGTATTGGCAGCCCGGTGGCGAGGCTGCCTCAGAGGAGTCATAATTCGTTCAGATCGGGTTCAGACCCATCTCGTGATCCTACGCCCATGTTTGCAGGCTCCCATCGAGCCCAAAAGAGGAGACGAATATGCTGACGAAAACAGGAACATTGTTCGCCGCGACCGCACTGGCGCTCATGACCAGCGCGGGCGCCGCGTCGGCGCGGGACCATTATTACTATGGCTCCGAGTGCCATGAGCAGAACAAGACCGCGGGAACCGTGCTGGGCGCGATCGCCGGCGGCATCATCGGAAATCAGTTCGGCAGTGGCGGCGGCAAGGCCGCGGCGACCATCGGTGGTGTCGTCCTGGGTGGCGCGTTGGGCAACAAGATCGGCAGCGACATCGACTGCCGCGACCGTCCGCAGGCCTTCCGTGCCTATAACGACAGCTTCCGTGGCCCGGTCGGGCATCGCTATGACTGGAATGGCGGACGCGGGCGTGGACGCGGCTATATCACCACCACACGTGAATACCGCCGCCGTGGAATGCTCTGTCGCGACTTCCAGGAAACAAGCTACCGTCGCGGCCGTGAGTTCACCCGCGAAGGCACCGCTTGCCGCTACAATGATGGCTGGCACCTGATGTAAGCGGGCGCACATCCGCATGAGCGAACCCCGGAACAGTGCTCCGGGGTTTGTCTTTTCTACTTGCCCTTCCATTGCGGTGGACGCTTCTGCGCGAAGGCCATCGGGCCTTCGACGAAATCTTCGCTTTTGAACATCGCCGCGACAGCGGGATATTTGATCTGGTTCTTGAGCGCGGCTTCCACCGACGGTTCAGTCAATCCGCGATAGACCGCCTGCTTCGACGCGCGCACGGACATCGGAGACAATTCCAGAATCTGCGCCGCCCATTTCTTCGCGGATGCCATCAGATCGGCCGGCGCAACGACGTCATTCACGAAGCCGAGCGCCTGCCCTTCTTTCGCGCTGACACGCCGCCCCGTGAGGATCATGCCGAGCGCGCGCTTGTCGCCGATGGTGCGCGGCAGGCGGTGAAGCCCGCCCGCCAGCGCCGCCAATCCCACGCGCGGTTCGGGCAATGCAAACGTCGCTGTCTCCGCCGCCACGACGATGTCGCAAGCCAATGCGATTTCGAAACCACCGCCCATCGCCAGTCCGTTCACCGCCGCGATTAACGGCTTGTCGAGATCGAAGCGCGAGCACAATCCGGCGAAGCCGCTGGCGGGCATCGACATCTTGCCGCCGCTCGCCTGGTATTTGAGATCGTTGCCGGCGCTGAAGGCTTTCTCGCCCGCGCCCGTGACGATGGCGACCCATTGGGCGGGATCATTTGCGAAATCGTTGAAGATGGCATCCAGCTCGAAGTGCTGTGGCGGATGCAGGGCGTTCATCACCTCGGGCCGGTTGAGGGTGACGATGGTCAGCGGCCCCTCTCGTTCCACTTTGCAAAATTCATAGTCGGCCATGGCGAGTTCCCAATGTTTCCGGGCGGATTTGGGCACCCCGCGCCGGTCCCGGCAAGGCTTGGGTAACCATTTCTGTCTAGTTTCGGCAGGGCCTGCACTTGGAATCTCGAATGTCGGACTACTGGATCGTCAGCGTCAGCGACCGGGCTTATGGCCCGTACACGACGGAGCAGATGGAAGGCTTCGCGGCGGAAGGCCGCCTTGCCGCTTCGTCGCTTATCGCGCGCGCGGGCGAAACGTCATTCCGTTCCGCAGGGGAAGAGGCGCAGTTCTCTGCCTTGTTCCAGCCTTCCAAAATGTCCCCGATGATCCGGGAAGAATCTATGCAGCCGGAAGAGCCGGTCACGCAAAAATTCGGGCGCAACGACGTGGATGGCAAATCCGGCGAGCGCGCGCGTTTCGTCATCATCACCGACATGAAGTCGCGCTCGATCCAGGGCGTTGAAGAAGAAATCCACAAAATGGGTTCTGCTTACCCGCTGCTGCCGCAAGTGTGGCTGCTGATGAGCGAACTGTCGGTCAATTCGATCCGCAACCTGCTGACGCCGCAACTCGGCAAGCTGGACATGCTGTTCGTGCTCGATGCGACGCATGACAAGGCGGCGTGGTTCAACTTCGGCCCCGAAGCCGACACGCGCATTCGCAAGCTCTGGATCAAAGAGCAGCCGCTCTCGCGCCAAAGCGCTTAGCTGGGTGTCTAGCCGATCTGTTTCAGGTCGCTGCGAAAGCGCTGATAGTTCTTCACATAGATATCCGACGAGATCTTGAGCATCTGAAGCTGCGGTTCCGGCAGTTGCTTCACCACGCGGGCCGGTGCGCCCAGGATCATCGAACCATCGGCGAACTCCTTGCCTTCCGCGATCAAGGAGTTCGCACCGACCAAGCAGTTATTCCCGATCTTCGAACGGTTGAGCAGCGTCGACCCCATGCCGATCAGCGAATTGTCGCCCACGGTCGTCGAATGCAGGATGACCTTGTGGCCGACGGTGACATTGCTGCCGATGGTTGTGGGCTGACCAGGATCGGTATGGACGACGGAATTGTCCTGTACGTTGGAGTTCTCACCAATCGTAATCCAATCATTGTCCGCACGGATGACAGCGCCAAACCAGACGCTCGCGCCCTTCAACAAACGAACGCGACCGATAAGGACGGCGTTGGGCGCCACCCAATAATCGCCCTCGGCGGGTAGTTCCGGCTTCCAGTCGCCCAGCGCGTAAATCGGCATCGTCAATCCATGGTTATGTCTGGCGACAGTGTGGCAGCGCCGGGCCGACAAGAAAAGTTCAACAACAAAAACAGACGGCTTTCAAAATTTTGGATACGCTTTCTTCAAGCCCGCTGAGTCGCGTGGGCTTTAAGGGGGCAGAGCTTGGTGCGGATGTGCACTTTGCCAGTACCGACCGCCAAACGGCCAATATCCGCCGCCCTGAAACTCACACGCTCAAAACAGCCAGCCGTTTCGTCACAAAACGGCGATCTTTCCCATCATCGCAATCTGTCATTGTCCAGGGAGTATCCATGGCAAAGCGTTCCGCGCGTCGCAAATACCGCGACGGTGCTTACGAGTCCGACAATGTGCATGCGCTCTTTCCGTCCAGCAGCTGGAGCCCGCTGGACCGCGACCGTGAAGGCCGCGATCGAAAGTATGTAAAAAACATACGGGCGATGAGCCCGTTGCAGCAAAAGCTGATGGACGCGATCGAAGAGCGTTCCGTCGTGCTGGCGCTGGGGCCGGCGGGAACCGGCAAAACCTACATCGCCATCTCCAAAGCCGTCGAGGCCCTCGAGCAGAACAAGGTGAGCCGCATCGTGCTCTCCCGTCCTGCGGTCGAGGCCGGCGAAAGCCTCGGCTTCCTGCCCGGTGACATGCAGGAGAAACTCGCGCCCTATCTGCGCCCCCTCTACGACGCCCTCAATGAGCGTCTTGGCGGCAAGCGCACCAAGGCGCTCATCGCCGAAGGCATCATTGAGATCGCACCCGTGGCCTATATGCGCGGACGCACGCTCAACGATTGCTTCGTGGTGATCGACGAAGCGCAGAACTGCACATACGGGCAGCTCAAGATGCTGCTGACCCGTCTGGGCTGGCGCTCGACCATGGTGCTGACGGGCGATCCGGACCAGACTGATCTGCTTCCCGGTATCTCCGGCTTCGGCGATATCGCGACGCGGCTGGAACGTGTTCCGGAAATCTCGATCACACGGCTGGGCGACGCGGACATCGTGCGCCACCCGCTCGTGGGGAGCATGTTGACGGTTCTTTAGACCGCCAGAACGAGGGTTAGGCCGAACAGGCCGATGATGAAGCTCCAATAGGCGCTCAACGCGGCCGCAAGCCAGAACGCCAAAGCGGAGCAAGCCTTCTTGCGCCAGGACCGGGCGGCGTTGTCGAACAACACGCTCGGTCCGGCCACGACCATGACGATGTAATAGGCGGCTTTGGTGCCGCCGGTTTGCGGCTTCGAGGCGATCAGCCGGTAGGTGTTTGCAACAATACCGGACGCGGCGAAGCCGCCCGTCATCGCGAAAAGGAAAACCAGAAAATTGTGCACTTGAACCACCACACCCCGTCTCGGGTGGGTTAAGTGCAGCCTCCATGCCCGCCGGAACGGCTTTCGCCGGTCAATTCTGTGTCATTTCGGATCGGAACCGGCCGTTCGCGTAGCCGGAATTGGCGGAGCGTCCGATTTCCGGGCAGCGGCGGCGAAGCAACGCCACAGCGAAATTAACCGACATGATGCCGCTCCCGCGAGGAATCGGGAAAAGGCGTGTTAGACAAACCGCTGGAGAGACTCGCGGATATCGCGGCCTGAATGAGCCGAGCTGGCGACACAGACGATGACGTTAAACAACGGTCGGGATGGCTGATTCCGATTGCGGTGTTCATTGTGACCGCGGGACTGTCGGCGCTCTTCCTTCTCTACTATCTCGTCCCTGCCCCGACCTCGTTCATTGAGGAGCATGCCGCTCCGACCTCGCGGACCGATCCGGTGGCGCTGACGGTGAATGGCGCCAAATTCTCCATCCCCGCGAACTACATCATGTTCGCGCGGGCGCGACAGGGCGGCTCGGTCAAGGAAGTGCAGCTTTTCACGGCATTCCCGGGCTTCAATGGCTATTCGGACTGGCATTCCTCATCGTTCTCGGGGAACGCCGCGGATTCTCCCGTGATCTTCATCTTGCTGCGCGAAGAGCAGTTCAAGATCAGCGAGGCCGAGCGGCTGCAACGCATCTACATGACCTATGTGGCCGACCCGGCCGGCAAGCCGGGACCGTTCGGCCTCACCCAATACGTTTTCCGCGACGATTCCGGCTATCACGGCGAGGATCTGTTTGTCGGCCAGCAGAACGGCAAACCCATTGTGTTGCGCTGCGTGCGTTTCAGCCCGCAGGTGCCAAGCCCCAGTTGCCTGCGCGATGCCCGCGCCACCGGCGGCGTGACCGTCAGCTATCGCTTCAAGCGCGCCAACCTTGGCCGCTGGCAGGAGATCACCCAGGGCGTCGATAAACTGGTCGCATCGTTCCGGGTGAAATAGTCAGCGGACGCGATACGCATCCAACGAGACGCGCGGCGGAAAGAGATTGTAGATCGCCGTCGTCAGGGCCGGGAAACCCATCAGCGCCGCACAGCCGCCGCAAGCGACAAGAATAGCGGCTGCAAATGCGCCGGACGCACAGAGCGCCAGTGTGGCGGCAAGGCAGAAAAAGATCGTCGGCACGGCACACCGCTCAAAACCGCGCAGCGTTGCAACGGCAACCGTGTCGCCCATGCGCGCGAAGACGGAAGACTGTCCTGCCAAGATGAGCGCGGGCATGGCGGCCAGGGCGATGGCCAAAGGCGCCTCTCGCACATCAGGGACGATGCGCGCGGATATCCAGACCATCAGGCACATCAGGACGGCTGCGGTGAGCAGAAACGCGACGGCACGCCACATGTTTCGCGTGGCCACATAGGCAAAGATCGCAAAGAGGCCGCCCAATATGACCGGCAACACAGCGACGGCTGCGAACAGACATATCGCTGCGGAATTCTCGCCGCCAAAGAATCCGAGAACTGCAAAGATCAACGCGATCCCACTGACGCTCCAACCCCAACGCGGTTGAACCACGAAGGTCAGCGCGTCGAGCCAGCGCTCCCGCCTTTCCCGCAAACGGTTCGCCTGGGTGATGAACTCCTCCCGATAAGGAAGAACGCGCAGGGCAAGGGGCGTAAAAATCAACGCCGATACGCCGCACAGCACGACCGCGAAAGGAAGCAACAATCCCGCGAAATCATATTCGATAAGCGGAAGGACGATTGCCGCGCAGGTGGCCAGTGCGATCGGCCAGATCAGGACAGGAAGCATCTCTGACGCAGATCGTTTCGCGGCTTCCGCCGGCGCAATACCGTCACAAATTCGCGTCTCGATCACCGACGTCAGGACAAGCGAAGCGACAAAGCCGCAGAGATAAACAAGCGGCTGGGTGGGCGTGTGCAAAGCAACCGCAACGCCATAGCCCGGCAACGGCGCGAGAGCGGCAACGAGTGCCAGCCCGATGTGACGAAACTGCGTGTAGGCGCAAGCGATGAGGATCAGGAGCGCGACGGTCGCCCCGATCCAACCCGGTAGCAACGCCCCCTCCACCGCTTCGCCCGGTTAGCCGCGCGAGGCAGGCGCTTCGGGCAGATCCATTTCGAGGATCGCCATGTTGAAGGCGTATGAGACTTCGCCGTCTTCTTCATCCTTGAAGATCACGCCGATGAACTCGCCATTGATATGCACTTCGACGGAATCATCCTGCTTCGGCCGTTCGACCACCGTGATGGTGTCGAGGCGGAAAAGATTGCGCAGATATTTCTCGATGCGCCAAAGTTCGCTGCGGGTCAAAGCGGAGGTCTCCTTGAATAGGCTGGGAGTCGCATGACGCCGGTTTTCGGTCAAGCACGGCCTTGACCGCCGTGCCGGGTCAGCCGCCAATGCCGCTATGAAGGCCAGTTCCGCCGCGCCGCAAGGCTATTACGCCGCCAGCTCCGAGACACCCGCGCCACGCGCGGCGCTCAGCGGCAACATGCAAGCGGATGTCTGCGTGATCGGCGGAGGGTTTACGGGCCTGACCGCCGCGCTTCATCTGGCCCGCGCCGGTGCCCGCGTGATTCTACTGGAAGCCGAAACGGTGGGCTTCGCGGCCTCGGGACGAAATGGCGGGCAGCTTCATACCGGCCATCGCATGAGCCAGGCGGACCTCGAGAAATGGCTGGGATCGGCGCACGCGCACGATCTTTGGGATCTCTGTGAAGAATCCAAAACATTGGTGCGCGCGCAAGCCAACGCATTGGCACCAGACGCCAACTTGGCGGACGGTCTCATCATCGCGGCGCACAATCGCAGAGCGCTGCGCGAACTCGGTGAGGAAACAGAATATCTCAGCAAGCATTACGGCTACACCGCCATGCGCGTGATGGGCGCGGATGAAACGCGGGACCTGATCGGCGCGGAGTATTTCGGCGGCAAACTCGATATGGGTGGCGGGCATCTTCATCCGCTGCGTTATGCCCGCGGTCTTGCGCGTGGCGCAGAAGCGGCCGGTGCGATGATCCTCGAACGTTCCCGCGCGCGCAGTATCGAAACATCCGGCGGCAAGAATGTCGTTCATGGCGAAAACGGGAGTGTGACTGCCGATTTCGTTTTGCTGGCGACGGATGCGTTTTCGGCCGATCTCGCGCCGGAGCTTGCGCCCTATATCGGCCATGTCGAAAGCTTCGTTTCCGCCACAGCGCCGTTGCCACCGGAACTCAACGCGAAAATCCTGCCGACGAATGCGGCCGTGGCCGATACGCGGCATGTGCTGGATTACTATCGCAAGAGCGAGGATGGCCGCCTGCTCTTCGCGGGCCGTGAAGGCTATTGGAACGTACCCACTGATATCGCCCCCATCGTGCGGCGGCGAATGCTGGAAGTCTTTCCGATGCTGGAATCCGTGCCGACGGAATATGCCTGGAGCGGAACGGTTGGCATCACAGTGACGCGCCTGCCGCATTTCGGTCGTCTATCGCCGCGTGTGCTGTTCGCGCATGGCTATTCGGGGCAAGGCGTTGCCCTCACTTCCATCGGCGGCAAGCTGATGGCGGAAGCGGCATTGGGAAATTCCGAGCGTTTCGACGTGATGGCCCGCGTACCGGCAAAGAAATTTCCGGGCGGCCCATGGCTGCGCAAGCCGCTGGTCGCCGCGGCGCTGTTCGCGTTTAAGATCGCAGACGCGCTCTAGATATCGAAATCGACTTCGCGAAGGACGTGATCCATCGCCTGCGAAGGCCGGTCGCAACCGGCGCAACCGACTTCCTTGGCTGGGACACCTGCGACGGTGCAATTCGCGGGCACCGGCTTCAGCACAACGCTGCCCGCCGCGACCCGCGAATATTCGCCGACTTCGATATTGCCGAGCACCTTGGCGCCCGCGCCCAGCAAAACGCCGCGGCGGATCTTGGGGTGGCGATCTTCGTGTTCTTTGCCGGTACCGCCCAGTGTCACGCCGTGCAGCATCGACACATCGTCGTCCACAACGGCAGTCTCGCCGATGACGATACCCGTCGCGTGGTCCATGAAGATGCCGCGGCCGATGCGGGCGTTCGGATGGATGTCCACGGCAAACAGCTCCGACACCCGGCTCTGGATGAAATAGGCGAATGGCGCACGGTTATGCTTATAAAGCCAATGCGCAATGCGATGGCTTTGCAGCGCGTGGAAGCCTTTGAAGAACAGGAACGCCTGCGCGTAGGAATGGCAGGCGGGGTCACGCTCGAACACGGCGGACAAATCGGCACGAACAGCCGCGCCAATTTCCGGGTCCGCGTTCATCGCCTCTTCGAAGACTTCGCGGGCCAGCATGGGCGTGACGCCTTCCCCACCGATCTTGGCGGCAAGCAGATAGGCCAGCGCGTCTTCCAGCCGGTTGTGCTGCAGGATCGTGCCATGCGCCAAGCCAGCAATGGCCGGTTCGCGGGCGGCGAACTCTTCCGCCTGCTCGCGCATCGCGGACCAGATGGGATCGACTTGCGCAACTTTTCCGACATGCAAAGACATGAATTGCTCCTGCTGACGCCAGTATATCGAATCCCGCGCCGCTTCCCAATGCGCGAAAGCCCTCTCGCGCTGCATCGGTCCAAGGGTTATGTAAGTCCTTAACGTCCACCTGCAACCCTCATATGGGGTATGCAATTTTCGGCTTTCTTCATGGTTGATGCGTCCTCACTGAATCGTCCTGCTCCGCAAACTCTCGATTTGCTCCTGTCGCGCCGTTCCGGCTCGGCCAAAGCCATGATGGGACCGGGGCCAAACCCCGAAGAATTGCGTGTGATATTGCAGGCAGGCGCCCGCGTGCCGGATCACAAGAAGCTGTTCCCCTGGCGCTTCATTCTCTTCGAAGGCGAAGGCCGCAAGCGCATGGGCGATGTGCTGGGTGACATCCTGTGTGCCGAAGGCGATGTCAGCGATGAGCGCATCGCGATGGAGCGCGGGCGATTCCTGCGCGCGCCGATTGTGATCGGCGTCGTCAGCCGCGTGCGCGAGAACATCCCGGTCCCGATGTGGGAGCAGGAATTGTCCGCCGGCGCGGTGTGCCAGAACATCCTGCTGGCCTCCCACGCGCTGGGTTACGTCGCGAACTGGCTGACCGAATGGTGCGCCTTCGACAATGCCGTGAAAGAAAAGTTAGGCCTGAATCCCGGCGAGCGCATTGCAGGCTTCATCTATATCGGCAAGCCTGCGGAGCCGCTCGAAGAACGCGTGCGGCCCGAATTGGACAAACTCATTACGCGTTTCTAGGGGCGGACCATGGGGCGGAAAATCCTGTTCATCACGACGGACCAGATGCGGTTCGATGCGAT
>Ga0153956_1000786_pt1 | contig 32864 bp, 28 predicted proteins | sample TSFL040MetaG_FD_104704 | JGI IMG/M metagenome (GOLD analysis project Ga0153956, IMG submission 104704) | Attine ant fungus gardens microbial communities from Florida, USA - TSFL040 MetaG | ecosystem: Host-associated > Fungi > Mycelium > Unclassified | place: USA: Florida, Wekiwa Springs... | reverse complement strand
CTGGTGCGCACCAAAAACGTGCTGAGCGTGATGATGCAATGCTTTGCCGTCGCCTGCCTGGCATCGGTGTTGTGGTTCGTTGTCGGCTACACCGCCGTATTCGGGCCGGATGGCGGGCGCTGGCTGGGCGGATTGAGCAAGGTGCTGTTGGCCGGCGTGACCGCCGGGTCCGTTATCGGCAACCTGCCGGAAACCGTCTTCGCGATGTTTCAGATGACCTTCGCCATCATCGCGCCGGCGCTGGTGGTGGGCGGGTTCGCGGAGCGCACCAAATTCTCCGCCGTGCTGTGGTTTTCCGCGCTGTGGTTGTTACTGGTCTATGTGCCGGTGGCGCACTGGGTGTGGGGCGGCGGCTGGCTGGGTTCGATGGGGCTGCTGGATTTCGCCGGCGGCACGGTGGTGCATATCACGGCCGGCGGGGCGGCGCTGGTCGGCGCGCTGGTGTTGGGGCCGCGCCGCGGTTTTCCGGAAACCGCGATGCCGCCGCACAACATGACCATGACCGTCACCGGCGCCGGCATGCTGTGGGTGGGCTGGTACGGTTTCAACGGCGGCAGCGCGCTGAACGCCAATGGCAGCGCCGGCATGGCCATTCTGGTGACGCATCTGGCGGCTTCGGCGGGAGCGTTGACATGGTTGTGCATCGAGTGGCGCAAGTTCGGTAAGCCCAGCATGCTCGGCGCGGTGACCGGCATGGTGGCGGGGCTCGGCACCGTCACGCCGGCCTCCGGTTTCGTGGGTCCGGGCGGCGCCCTGGTGATCGGCATCGCCGCGGGCATGGTCTGCTTCTTCGCGACGCTCGGCCTCAAGCACAAATTGCATGTCGACGATTCCCTCGACGTATTCCCGGTGCACGGCGTCGGCGGCATTCTCGGCACCTTCCTGGCGGGCATTTTCTCCAGCCCGCATCTCGGCGTGTTCAGCGGCCGCGGTTTCGCCGCCGGCATCGGCTCGATCGGCGGCCAGCTCGGCGTGCAGGTGATCGGCATCGCCAGCACGCTGGTGTATACGCTGGTCGTCAGCTTCGCGCTCTACAAGCTGATCGATCGCGTCATCGGCCTGCGCGTGGACAGCGACGAGGAAACCGAGGGCCTGGATATCGTGCTGCACAACGAGAGCGGTTACGACCTGCGCTAAGTACGGCTTGAGCTAACCAAGAAGGATGGCGGTTGCGCAGGCGGGGCGCGTTATACTCCCGCTCGATTTTTCAGGGCGGAGCGCGGCATGCGCAGTTTCATTCTTTACGGCACCTCCGGGTGCCATTTGTGCGAGCAGGCCGAAGCGCTGCTCGCTCCCTTGTTGTCGCGGCGCGGCTGGGATTTGCGCGAGGTCGATATCAGCGACAGCGACGAGCTGCTGGAGCGCTATGGCGTGCGCATTCCCGTATTGCTGCGCGTGGCGGATGGCGGCGAGCTGGGCTGGCCGTTCGCGCAGGCGGAGGCCGAAGCCTTCGTCGACCGCTGAGCGGTCCGGCTCCGATCCTTCCGGCGCGTGTTTAAAATACGCGCGCGGCGTGGCGGTCCCGTTATTTGCACTACACTGCAAACACCGTTCAACACGACGCAGTGCATAATAAAATTCCATGCCCATCGATTCGCAGCCGGCCTCCCGTGTTCTGAAATCCAGTGAAACCTCCAGCGCGCCGCGCGGCGTCATCGATTCCGTCGACCAGCGCACGCGCCTGGTGGGTCGCAATCGCCTGGAATTGCTCACGTTTCGCCTGAACGGGCGGCAATCCTACGCGATCAATGTGTTTAAGGTGCAGGAGGTCATGCGCCTGCCCGCGCTCAACGTGCTTCCGCACAGCGACGCGGCGATTGTCGGCGTGACGCACGTCCGCGGCCGCACGATACCGGTGATCGATCTCAGCCTGGCCATCGGCCGCAGCCCGATACGTTCGCGCGACGAGGCCAACATCATCATCACCGAATACAACCGGCGGGTGCAGGCGTTCCTGGTGGGAGCGGTCGACCATATCGTCAATACGAATTGGGAAAACATCGTGCCGCCGCCGGCGATGGCGGGCAAGGATCACTACCTGACCGCCGTGACCGATCTGGATGGGCAGATCGTGGAAATCATCGACGTGGAAAAAGTGCTGGCGCGCCTGATGAGCTTTTCCACCACGATCAGCGACACCGTGCTCGACGACGGTTTGCTCGAACGCGCGTCCGGCATGGAGGTGCTGCTGGTGGACGATTCGCCGGTGGCGGTCAATCAGGTGCGCGGCATTCTCGAACAGCTGCACTTGAAGGTTGTCGTGGAAAGCAACGGCTTGCGCGCGTTGACGCTGCTGCGTCAATGGGCCGACGAGGGCATCGACGTGGCCGGCCGCCTGCTGCTGGTGATCACCGACGCGGAAATGCCGGAAATGGATGGCTATCGGCTGACCACGGAAATTCGCAGCGATCCGCGCCTGCGCGACCTGTACGTCATGCTGCACACATCGCTGAGCGGCAATTTCAACCGGGCGATGGTGAAGCAGGTCGGCTGCGACGATTTCCTGTCGAAATTCCAGCCCGACGAACTGGCGCAGCGCGTGCAGCATCGCATCCGCGAGCGTCTGGCGGCCGGCGCCTGAAGCGGCGCCGGCGTTTCTGACAGGCAATTCATGGCGCGCGCTGCGCGCCTCATTATTTTCTCAGCGCGCGGTTTCCGCCGGCGCGTCGCTGCTGCCCACCTGCAGGGCGGGCTGGCCGATTGCGGTTTCGTTGGCCGCCAGCAGGCCGCCGGGCTGGCCCAGCCGCTGCGCGTAAATCACCGCGAAGCTCAGCACGTTCTGCACGTATTCCCGGGTTTCCCGGTAGGGCAGGGTTTCGATCCAGACATCGGCGCTGAGCTGGCCCGCTTGATTTTTCAGCACATCCGAAATGCGCCGCGGGCCCGCGTTGTAGGCCGCCGTCGCCAGCACGCGGTTACCGTCGAAGCGGCGCAGCAGGTCGCTCAGGTAAACGCTGCCGAGCTGAATGCTGGAGCCCGGCTGCAACAGCTGATCCTGCTTGAGGTTGAGCTTCAGGCCCTTCGCCACCTGCTGGGCCGTGCCCGGCATCAATTGCAGCAGGCCCAGCGCGCCGGCCGGGGATTTGGCGTCGGACATGAAGGCGCTCTCCTGGCGCGCGATGGCGTAGAGCCACTGCGGCGGCAGCACGGCCGAGCGCGCGGCGCCGGTCATCGGCTCGCGATAGGCCAGCGGGAAGCGCAGCTCCAAGTCGTCCATGGCGCCGCTTTTCATGGCGGAGCGGATCGCTTCGTCGTGCCAGCCCCAGCGCTGCGCCAGTTGCGCGGCGGCCTGCTGTTCCTCGGTTTTCATCGCGCTCAGCGCGCGCTGCCATTCGCGGCGCGCGTTGGTTTTTTCGTTGAGCGCGAGAAACTCGCGGGCGCGGCGTATGTCGGGCCGCATTTCGATGCTGGCCAGCGGCACCGAGGTTTGCACCGGCCGGTCGTTCAGCGCGTACTCTGCCTTGATGCGGTCGGCGGAGAGGAAGCCGTAATAGCCGCGCTCCCTGGCCAGTCCCGCGAAGATATCGTTGGCCTGTTGCTGCTTGGCCGGATCGTCCGCCTGCTGGGCCAGGGCGCGGGCGTGCCAGTACTGCCAGCGCGGGCTCTGCGCCAGATCCGGCGGCAGGCGCTCGATCCAGTTGGCCAGCTGCGGCCAGTCGCCGCCGCGCAATGACAGGCGGATGCGCCATTCCAGCAGGAGGCCGTCGGCGCCTTCGGGATCGTTCTGCAGCAGCCAGGGCAGGGCGTCCTGGCCGCGCGCCACGATGATCTGGCGGCCGATCTCGGTGCGCGCGGCGGCGCTTTCCTCGGCGGACAGCTGCTTGGCGGCGGTGGTCTGGCGCCACAGGCCGGCGGCCATGTCGGGGGCGTGCCGCGCCAGGTTCTTCAGGGTCAGGCTGATCACCTGTCCGGCCTGCGGCTGCTGCACGATCTGCGGCAGCAGGTTGCCGAGTCCCACCGGATCGCGGTACAGCGCCAGCGCGTAATTGGCCTGCAGCTTATAGGGCTCGCGAATTTCCGAGGCCAGGGCGGCGGCCAGGGCGTCCTGTTTCTGCTCCAGGGCCAGCATGAAGCGCTTCCAGATCAGCGCCTCGCTGCGGCGCTCGCTGCCCAGCCAGCGCGTGAACGGCGCGTCGCAGGCATCGGGCCGGTCGGCGGTCAGCCACAGTTGCTCGGTCTCGGCCAGCGACTGCTCGGGATCGCCGGTCTGGAACAGGGCTTCGGCGTGCCAGCAGCGCTGGTTTTTGCCGGCGTCCTCGGCGCGGTATTCACTCAGGAAATCGGCCCAGCGGCCGTTGCGCGTCAGCGCGGCCAGCCATTGGTTGCGCAGGCGGTCGGACACCACGGAGTCGGGATAGCGCTGCAGGAAATCGTCGATTTCGGCGCGCGGCAGGCTGTCGATTTTTTCCGTCAGCAGCGCCAGCTCAAGGTAGGGGTACAGCGGATAGTGGCGCAGCAGCGCCATGTTCTGCTTGGCCTGCGTCCACTCGTTGCGCTCCATCTGCTCGCGGGTTTTCTGGAACAGCTTCTGCTGTCCGGTCAGCGTTTGCGCGGCCAGCGGCGTGGCGCTGTCGCGGACCTTGGCCGCGCAGCAGGTCAGCGGCGCCAGACCGATAAAAATCAGGGGGATCGCTCGGAGCCAGGTTCGCAGGGTCATGGGCTGATGAGTTCCGCTAATGACGTTGATAGGTAAAAAGCCGGCGCCGCGCTTCAGGCGCACAACCATGGTTTGGGTTCACGACATTGTTTTGAGCGCACAACAATGTTTTGAGCAAACAACAATGTTTTGAGCGCACAACAACGTTTTGAGCGCACAACAACGTTTTGAGCACACAACAACGTTTTGAGCACACAACAATGTCTGGGGCGCACAGCAATGTCCGGTTTGAGTACACAACAATGTTTTGAGTACACAACAATGTTTTGAGTACACAACAATGTTTTGAGTACACAACAATGTTTTGAGTACACAACAATGTCTGGGACGCACAACATTACCGGGGAGCCGGTTCGCGCCGGCGGCGAACCGGGTGATCAGGTAACGATTGAGCGTGCGCGCCGCCCACGGTCGCGGCGCGGCGGCAATTTCTTTAGAATGCACGCCTCTTTTTCACGGGCGTCTGGATATTTTTCCCGCTGCGATGCCACCGTGGGGCATCGGACTCGTTCCAGGCGATGGCCGGGGTGAGTGTAGCGAATTGTACCCGGCCGCCCAAGTTTTTCGGAGCCATGCATGTCTCTATTGCGCCTCAACCAAGTGTCGTTGCACTACGGCGAACAGATCCTGCTCGATGCCGTCGACCTGCAGCTTGAGCGCGGCGAGCGGGTCTGCCTGGTCGGCCGCAACGGGGTTGGCAAATCCACCTTCCTGCGCGTGGTCGAGGGTTCGATCAAACCGGACGGCGGCGAGTGCTGGCGCGCTCCGGGCACGCGCCTGGCGCGCCTGGAGCAGGAGCCGCAGGTCGCCGCGGGGCGCAAGGTCTACGCCGAGGTGGCCTCGGGTCTGGCCGAGCTCAGCGAGACGCTGGCCGCCTATCACGAGCTGACCCAGTCGATGCTTGCCGGGGATGCGGATCTGCGCCGCCTGGAGGCCATTCAGCGCGAGCTCGACGCCGCCGATGGCTGGCGCTTCCAGCAGCGCATCGAAACCGTGCTGACGCGCCTCGGCCTCGATGCCGAGCAGTCCCTGGATCAGTTGTCCGGCGGCTGGCTGCGCCGCGTGGCGCTGGCGCGGGCGCTGGTGGTCGAGCCCGAGCTGCTATTGCTCGACGAGCCCACCAACCACCTGGATATCGCCGCCATCGACTGGCTCGAAGGCCAGTTGCTGGAGTTTTCCGGCGCGGTGCTGTTCATCACCCACGACCGCGCGCTGGCGCGCCGGCTGGCGACCCGGGTGATCGAGCTGGATCGCGGGCATTTGCACAGCTATTCAGGCAGTTACGACAGCTTTATAGAACAGCGCGAGCAGCGGCTGGAAGTGGAGGAGCGCGAGCAGGCGCTGTTCGACAAGCGTCTGGCCGAGGAGGAGCGCTGGATACGCCAGGGCATCAAGGCGCGGCGCACGCGCAACGAGGGCCGCGTTCGCGCCTTGAAGAAGCTGCGCGAGGTTCGCGCCGAGCGCCGCGCGCATATCGGCTCCGCCCAGTTCAGCCTGGAAAGCGCCGAGCGCTCGGGCAAGCTGATCGCCGAGTTGAGCGGGGTCGCTTACAGCGCGGGCGACCGGCTGCTGATCGACAAACTCGATATCACCTTGATGCGCGGCGACCGGGTCGGCCTGATCGGTCCCAACGGCGTCGGCAAGTCGACGCTGCTGCGCCTGATGCTGGGCGAGCTGCGGCCCGATGCCGGCAAGGTGCGCCTGGGCGAGCGCCTGCAGGTGGCGTATTTCGACCAGTTACGCGCCGGATTCAATGAGGATTCGACCCTGATCGACATTGTTGGCCAGGGGCGCGACTTCATAGAAATCAATGGTATGCGTCGGCATGTTATCAGCTACCTTGAGGATTTTTTGTTCCGTCCGGATCAGGCCCGGCGCTCGGCGCGGCATCTGTCCGGCGGCGAGCGCGCGCGTCTGCAACTGGCGCGCCTGTTCAGCCTGCCGGTGAATGTGCTGGTGCTCGACGAACCGACCAACGACCTGGACGTGGAAAGCCTGGAGTTGCTGGAGCAACTGCTGCTCGATTTCGACGGCACCATCCTGCTGGTCAGCCACGACCGGGAATTCCTCGACAACGTGGTGACCAGCTCGCTGGTGTTCGAGGGCGAAGGCCGGGTGGCGGATTATGTCGGCGGCTACAGCGACTGGCTGCGGCAACGTCCCGCGGCGGCCAGCAGCCTGAAACGGCGCGAGGAGCCCGCTCCGGCCGCAACCGCGGCGGCGCCGGCGGAGGCGCGCAAATCGGGCAAGCTCAGTTACAACCTGCAGCGCGAGCTGGAAGGGTTGCCGGCCCGTATCGAGGCGCTGGAGACGCGGCTGCAGGCGCTGAACGATCAGGTGGCGGCGCCGGATTTCTACCAGCGGGACCACGCCGCCGTGGCGGCGGCGCTGGCCGAGCTGAGCAGCGTCCAGCTGGAGTTGGACCAGGCCTACGCGCGCTGGCTGGAGCTGTCGGAGGCCTGATCCGCCGCGCTCACTTGCCGACGCGCACCGCGAGCACGTCGCAAATCGCGCCGTGCAGCACGCCGTTGGCGGTCGATCCCAGCAGCAGCGCCAACCCGTGGCGGCCGTGGCTGCCGACGACGATCAGGTCGGCGCGCAGCGATTTGGCCAGCGTGTGGATTTCGTTTTCCGGACGGCCCATCACCAGATGCAGCTGGACCTCGGGAATGCCCAGTTTGGCGCACATGCCGCGCAGCTGGGTCTCCGCCTGCTTTTGAATTTCATCCTGGATGGTGGAGAAATCGATGGGAATGTCGCCGCCGTAGGCAAAGCTGAGCGGTTCGATGACGTGCACCACATGCAGTTTCGCGTTGTGCGCAGTGGCCAGGCCGGCCGCGCGGGCCGCCACCTGGTTCGCTTCCTCGGAGAGGTCTACCGCCAGCAGAATCGTGTTGTAAACGCCCATGATGGATTCTCCTTGAAAAACAGATTTGTTATTCACAGCGGCATACTCTAACAATGATGAACCCGAGTCAAAGCGCTCCGGGAGCGAACCGAGATCGAGGTCTGGAGTACATCATGATGGGATTTCTGATTGCCGCGCTGGTGCTGATGCTGGTGGCGGGCCCGGTGTTATGGCTCAAACCCTCGAAGGGCGAGGCGCGTCGCACGCAATTGCGCCTGCTGGCGCGCGGGCTCGGATTACAGGTGCGCCTGTGCAATCTGCCTCAGGTGCGGCGCGCGCGCGTGCGCCGCGAGGACGCGCGGCAAGGCATTGTCTATCTTCTGCCGGTGCCGGAGCCGGGCAAGCTGAAACCGATCGAATACTGTCTGACCCGGGAAAACGGATCCTCGCCCTGGGAGGCCGACGAAAGCGACGCGTTGCCCGCGGACCTGCAACTTGTCGTGGACCGGATCGCGAGCGCCGTGCCGGCCGATGTCGTCGCCATCGGACTGAACCCGCAGGGGCCCGCGCTGTATTGGCGGGAGCGTGGCGACGAGGCTACGGTGCGCAGCCTGGCGCAGTGGCTGCAGGCGTTGCGCAACGCCATGCTGGCCACCCTGAAGGCCTAGGTGGTCGGGGTCGGCGCCTGGGCCGGATGGTCGCCGCCATCGCCCGACGTCGCCGCGCCGGCGCCGGCGTTCTGGCGCAGGTTCAGCCGCATTTCTATCGAGCGGTGCGCCTGCGCGAGGGAGTCGTGCATCTCCCGCAGATTGTCCGGATTCGCCCAGCCCTGTTTTTCCACCCGGCCCAGCAGCCGCAGCGCTTCCAGCAGTTGCATGCGGGCATCGTCGAGCAGGCCTATCGAATCCAGCGGGATGACCTCCGGTTCCGCCACGATGGTGCCCTGGCGCAGCGCGCTGTCCAGATTCTCGTAATCGCGCACCGACGCCTCCACCAGCTGATGGCGCGGCGCGATGCGATGCGCCGCTTCCAGTTGCTGGCGCGCCAGCTGCAGCAAGGTCAAGGCGATGTCGTTGCGGCCGGTGCAGCGGTGCATCGCCAGCGCCACCTTCTTGATGTGTTCGGCGCCGCGCAGTTCGTGTTCGACCTGGTGCTCCTGGTGCATGCCGTGCTGGCGGCGGCGCTGCTTGAGGGCGGCGAAAATCATGAAGGCGAGGAGGGCGAGGACAATAAAACTCAGCAGGAAATTCAGGAACATCATTGCGGTTGACTCCATCAAGCCGATACGAAAGACCGGTCGCAGGACGCAGGCTAACCGGTAAAACGACAGTCATCGGTGCGACAGGAAGCGTACGGCTCCACCCGCGCAGCTTGAGTCACGACAGGGGCGCAACCAGGGGTGGACCGTGCGCCACCGGACCCGTTCCGCTTCCTCCGGTCCGGGGGCGACTTGACCACCAGCAAGCCAAGTCTTATATATGTCGCCTCCTCGGGGGAGGGTACCCGCACTGTTCAGCCACAGAAGGTCACAATGGGAAAATCACTGGTCATCGTTGAGTCACCGGCCAAGGCCAAGACGATCAACAAATATCTCGGCAAGGACTACATCGTTAAATCCAGTATCGGCCACATTCGGGACTTGCCGACCAGTGGCCAGACCAAGGAAGTCGACCCCAAAGAGCGCGCCAAGGCGGCTGCCGCCACTCGCAAGCTGGACCCGGAGGCCAAGGGCGAGCACAGAAAGCGCAAGGCCCGCGAACAGCTGATCGCCCGCATGGGCATCGATCCCGAACACGGCTGGAAGGCGCACTACGAAATCCTGCCCGGCAAGGAAAAAGTCGTCGCCGAATTGCGCAAGCTGGCGGCCGAGGCCGACCATGTCTATCTCGCGACCGACTTGGACCGCGAAGGAGAGGCCATCGCCTGGCACCTGCGCGAGGCCATTGGTGGCGACGAGCAGCGCTATCGCCGCGTGGTGTTCAACGAGATCACCAAAAACGCGATCACCGCGGCGTTCAAGGAGCCGGGGCAGATCGACATCGATCGCGTCAACGCCCAGCAGGCGCGCCGTTTCCTCGACCGCGTGGTCGGCTACATGGTGTCGCCGCTGCTGTGGGCGAAAATCGCCCGCGGCCTGTCGGCCGGGCGCGTGCAGTCGGTGGCCCTGCGCCTGATCGTCGAGCGCGAGCGCGAAATCCACGCCTTCATTCCCGAGGAATACTGGGAGATCCACGCCGACACCGAAGGCAGGGCCGGCAAGCTGCGCCTGGAAGTGAAGAAACAGGGCGATCAGGCCTTTCGCCCGGTCAACGAAGCGCAAACCAAGGTCGCGCTCGATGTGCTGCGCAAGCAGGATTATCGGGTCAGCCAGCGCGAGGACAAGCCGACCCAGACCCGTCCCAACGCTCCCTTTATCACCTCCACGCTGCAGCAGGCGGCGAGCACGCGCCTGGGCTTCGGGGTGAAGAAAACCATGATGATGGCCCAGCGTCTTTACGAGGCGGGCTACATCACCTACATGCGTACCGATTCGACCAACCTGAGCGTCGACGCGGTGAACGCCTGCCGCGATTACATCGAGCGGAACTATGGCAAGCGCTATCTGCCCGATCGGCCGAACCGCTATTCCAGCAAGGAAGGCGCGCAGGAAGCGCACGAGGCGATCCGTCCTTCCGACGTGAAATTGCAGTCCTCCGAATTGCAGGGCATGGAGCGCGACGCGGTGCGCCTGTACGAATTGATCTGGCGGCAGTTCGTGGCCTGCCAGATGACGCCGGCGGAATTCACCAGCACCTCGATCGTGGTGCAGGCCGGCGAGTTCGAGCTGCGCACCCGCGGCCGCGTGATCCGTTTCGACGGATTCACCAAGGCGTTGCCGCTGGCCTCGAAAAAAGACGAGGACGTGGTGCTGCCGGATGTGAAACAGGGCGAAATGCTGAAATTGCTCAAGCTCGACCCGAGCCAGCATTTCACCAAGCCGGCGCCGCGCTACACCGAAGCGGCCTTGGTGAAGGAGCTGGAAAAGCGCGGCATCGGTCGCCCCTCCACCTATGCGGCGATCATTTCCACGATTCAGGAACGCGGTTACGTTCGCGTCGAAAACCGGCGTTTTTACGCGGAAAAAATGGGCGATATTGTTACCGAGCGCCTGGTGGAAAGCTTCAGCGATCTGCTTGACTACGGTTTCACCGCGAACATGGAAGAGTCCCTCGACGAAGTGGCGACGGGACAGTTGGAATGGAAAAAACTGCTCGATCGTTTTTACGGCGATTTCCGCAAGAAACTGGAAGTCGCGGAAGGCGAGATGGGCGGCATGCGCGAAAACGAGCCGACCAATACCGACATTCCCTGTCCGCAGTGCGGTCGCCCGATGCAGATCCGCACCGCCAGCACCGGCGTGTTCCTCGGCTGCTCCGGTTATGCGCTGCCGCCGAAAGAGCGCTGCAAATGCACCATCAACCTGGTGCCCGGCGACGAAGTGGTGCCGGTCAGCGACAACCACGGCGACGATGACGAAGGCGACGAAAACGAATCGCTGGCGCTGCGCAAAAAACACCGCTGCCCCATCTGCAACACGGCGATGGACAGCTACCTGATCGACGAAAAACGCAAGCTGCACGTTTGCGGCAACAATCCGGATTGCCCGGGTTACCAGATCGAACAGGGACAATTCAAGATCAAGGGCTACGAAGGCCCGAGCATCGAGTGCGACAAGTGCGGCTCGCAGATGCAGCTCAAGACCGGGCGCTTCGGCAAATATTTCGGCTGCACCAACGACGCCTGCAAAAACACGCGCAAATTGCTGCGCAACGGCCAGCCGGCGCCGCCGAAAATGGACGCCGTGCCGATGCCGGAACTGCGTTGCGAAAAAGTCGACGACCATTACGTGTTGCGCGACGGCGCGTCCGGCCTGTTCCTCGCCGCCAGCGGTTTCCCGAAAAATCGCGAAACCCGCGCGCCGCTGGTGGCGGAATTATTGCCGCACCGCGACGAGATCGATCCGAAGCATCACTATCTGCTCGACGCGCCGCAGAAAGATCGCGACGGCAACAAGGCGGTGATCCGCTTCAGCCGCAAGAGCCGCGAGCAGTACGTGCAAACCGAAGTGGACGGCAAGCCCACCGGTTGGCGCGCGGTTTATCAGGACGGCCGTTGGATCGAAAAGAATGGAGTGGAAAAAAGCGGCAAAACGGGATCGTGATGCCGCTGCCGTCGTCAGGTTCGCATTGAGCCGCTGAACAGGGTTCAATGCGGCATTGATCCATCGTGAGATGTCGCGGCGCCCGCCGCTGGAGGCTGTACGATGCGCTCATTGGTGAACCAGAAACTGTACTTTGCCCGGCTGATGCTCGATCAGGCCGAGCAGACCGCGGATCGCGCCGTGTGCGTGGCGCTGTTGCAGGCGGCGGTGTTTCATCTGGCGATGGCTTATCGATGTTATCTGCGCGAGATCGGCGACGAGCGCTTGAGCGCGGATATCGCCGATGCGCGCGCGGCGCTGCGTCAATTGGGCGATCGGGCGGGGCCCGAACTGGCGGAGCTGGCGCTGCTGGAGCAGGGCAGCGCCTGGCCGGCGAGCCTGCTCGCGGCTTTTCGCGAAGCCTGCACACCGCATCCGGCCGTTGCGCCGGCGCGCTCCTCGGGAATTCCCGTCGCCGATATTACCGCCGCGCTCACGCCGGGGCTTGGCCGCGAGTGGCTGCGCGATTTCCAGTTATTGCTGGACGAGCAACGCGAGCGGGCACAGGAGTGGTGATCGGTCGCATCGATGGTCGGGTTTTGTTTTTTAAAGCCGCGCAGTAGAATGACGCGACCCCGACCAATCGGTGAATCTCCGTGTCGACACTATACGAAATCTTGGAAATGCCCGATGGCGACATCGTGCTGCAACGCGTGGAAGGCGAAGGGGAGCCGCTGGTACGTATCCGGTTTTCCGATCAGGCTCGCGCGTATATGAGCGATGCCAGCCTGGAGGTGGCGCGGGCGATGGTGGAGGCCGGCGTCAAGGCCATCTCCGATCTCGCGCAGGACGAGAGCACGGCGCAACCGCAATCGCATCAGCTGCACTAAGCCGCAAGCCGTTCGTTTTTTTTCACGCCGGCTCGCATCGGCGCGCTTTCCGCTAATCCCGAATTCGCAATCTGGTCCGAATTTTCAATTCCGCCCCGGATTTTTAATCTTATCCGCCCCGGATTTTTAATCTTATCCGATGAATGATTGCCGCGCGGGCCGGCAAGCCGGACGTATTTCCTCGAAGACGCATTTCCTTGAAAAAGGCGCGATCCGGCAAGGCGATCGCGCCTTCCCGCGTTATTCGCGATCGACGAACAATTTGAAGCGGTCGGATAACACATCGCGGCTGATGATGAGCTTCATGATTTCCGAGGTGCCGCCGTAAATGCGGGTGATGCGCGCATCCCGGTAGAGACGCGAAATCGGATATTCATCCATGAAGCCGGCGCCGCCGTGTAATTGCAAACATTCGTCCACAACACGGCCCTGCAATTCGCTGATGAAGAGTTTCAGCTTGGCCGCATCGACGGCGGTGAGTTTGCCCTCGTTGTGCGCGGCGACGCACTGGTCGAGATAAACCTGCGCGACATCCAGCTCGGTGCGCATTTCGGCCAGCTTGAATTGCGTGTTCTGGAAATCGGCGACGCGTTTGCCGAAGGCCTTGCGCTGCCGCACGAAATCCACGGTGATATCGAAGGCCTTGTGCGCGGCGCTGATGAATTCGCAGCCGGCGAGCAGGCGTTCCTCGGCCAGGCCCTGCATCATGTACTGGAAGCCCTTGGTGGGATCGCCCAGCACGTTCGCTTTCGGCACCTTCACGTTGTTGAAGAACAATTCCGCGGTGTCCTGGGCCATGTGCCCCATCTTTTTCAGCTGGCGGCCGCGTTCGAAGCCGGGCATACCGCGCTCGACGAGGAACAATCCCATCGCGTGCCTGTTGTTTTCCGGATCGGTTTTCGCCGCGACCACCACCACGTCGGCGAGAATGCCGTTGGAAATATAAGTTTTCGCGCCATTCAACAACCAGTAATCGCCCATGTCCTTCGCCGTGGTGCGCATGCCGGCGAGATCGCTGCCCGCATCCGGTTCGGTCATGCCGATGGCGAGGATGGTTTCGCCGCTCACGCATTTCGGTAAAAAGCGTTGGCGCTGCTCCTCGTTGCCGAAATGTTTGAAATAGGGGCCGACCAGACGGCTGTGCAAACTGGCGAACCAGTCGCCGGCCAGCGAATACCACACTTCCTCGATGGCGATCTGCTCGTAGCGAAAATCCTCAAGGCCGGCGCCGCCGTATTTCTCGTCCGGCCACAACATCAGGAAGCCCTGTTCGCCGGCCTTGGTGTACATCTCGCGGTCGACGATGCCCTGTTCGCGCCAGCGCTCGATGTGAGGCACGGCTTCTTTCTCGACGAATTTGCGGAACGCCGCGCGAAAGGCGTGATGATCTTCGTTGAACGGACGTGGCAGCATGCTGGCGATTCTCCGTGAAGCTGAGTCGATGACGGCGATGCGCGCGCGGCCATCGCCATCGGATTAGTGTGGGCCTCAAGCCGCTGGGCGGCGCGTGGCGATACCTGCTAATTCGCGGCGGCGCTCGGCTCCGCGATGCGTGTTTTCATGGCCGCGTCATCGGCGAGCAGCGATGCGATCACCGCCACATCCACGATATCTTCGGCCTTGCAGCCGCGCGACAGATCCATCCACGGCTTGGCCAGGCCCTGCAGGATGGGGCCGATGGCATTGGCGCCGCCGAGGCGCTCGGTAATCTTGTACGCGATATTGCCCGCGTTCAGATCCGGGAATACGAAGACGTTGGCCTTGCCGGCCACCGCCGAATCCGGCGCCTTGCGCGCGGCGATATCCGGCACCAGCGCGGCGTCGAACTGCAACTCGCCGTCGAGCGCCAGCTGCGGCGCGAGCGCGCGCGCAAGGGCCGTCGCTTCGCGCACGCGGGTAACGCTTTCGTGCTCGGCGGAGCCGCGTGTCGAAAACGACAGCAGCGCCACGCGCGCGGTGGTGTCGGTCAGGCGCTGGTGCGTGCGCGCGCTGGCCACGGCGATCTGCGCGAGCTGTTCGCTGTCGGGCGCGGGCATGACGGCGCAGTCGGCGTAACTCAGGATCGTATCGGGCAGTTCCATCAGGAACACGCTCGATACCAGCGTGGCACCGGGCGCCAGCCCCACGCCTTGCAAACCGGCGCGCAGCACATCCGCGGTGGTGGCCACGGAACCGGCGACACCGGCGTCGACTTCGCCCATGTGCAGCAGCAGCGCGCCCAGCAACAGCGGATTTTCCAGCGCCTGCCGCGCCTGATCCAGCGTGAGGCCTTTTTTCGCCCGCAACCGCGCGAGCGCCTGCGCGGCGCGCTCCAGAACATCGGCGTAATCGCCGCGTTCGCTGAGAATTTCGACGCCCGGCACGGTTTCGGCGGCGGGGCGCAGAAAAACCGGTCGTGCCAGGCCCTCCGCAATCAGCGTTTTCGCCGCGGCGACGACGCGATCATCGCCCTGTTCAGGCAGCACCACGCGGCGTGGCTGCCGCGCGGCCTGCAGGCGCAATTTTTTTAGAATTTTCATGCTTGCCCCTGGCTTGCATCGAGCTTTTTTTATGGTAGCAAGTGTTTTATGGCAGCAAGTGGTCCGGCACGTCGATTTCCATGTGCAGCATGGCCAGGCCATGCACCTTGCCCTGGGCGTCGGTGATCAGCGTTTCGGTGCCGCCGCCGCCGAGAGAATTACTCAAAATAAAATTCAGCGCGCGCAGGTTGGGGATTTCGTAGCGCACGACATCGCCCTTGCAAATATCCTTGAAGAAATCCTTGACCACGGCGGCGGTGAGTTTTTGTTCCAGGAACGCATACAATTCCGCGCTGCGCGCCATCACGCCGACGTTGCTGCCGTCGCCCTTGTCGCCGGAGCGGGCGATGGCGATATCCATCAGTTTGACTTTGGCCATCTCACACTTCCTCTACCGTGACGCGGGTAACGACTTTGGTTTTATCGATCAACGCCGGCCAGTAGCCGACAATTTCGGTGGCGCGCGCGCGCCCGCCGGCGAAGCCGGTGATGCCGGGTGGGCCCGAGGTCAGCAGCGGGGCGATTTCCGTGCCGAGAATATCGAGCTTTTTCGCGTCGGACCCCTTGGCGCCGATGCGCATCAGGATTTCGTGCGGCTGTTCCGGAGAGGGCACGATGCCTTTGTACAGCACATTGGTGCCGAACAATTCGAGGAAGCGGTTTTCCTCGGCAACCGGCGCGCCGTGCATGGCCATGCGCTTGAACACCATGTCCGCCAGCACATGCGCTTTTTCGATGGCGTCGGGCCCGGAAATCGACAGCGTGCTCAGGATCTTGTAGCCGTTCGCATAAGACATCGACACCTTGTAGGTCGGCGTCGGCGCGCGGCCTTTGATACCGGAGATTTTTACGCGGTTGGGTCCGTCCTGGGCGATCTGGATGCTGGTGAAATCGGCGATGCAATCCGGGCCGAGATAATTTTTCGGATCGCCCAGCTCATACAGCAGCTGCGAGGTAACCGTTTCCACATTGACCAGGCCGCCGGTGTTGTCGTGCTTGGTGATGACAAAACTGCCGTCGGCGCTGGCCTCGACGATGGGATAGCCGATGCGCGCCATGTCCGGCACGTCGCGCCAGTGGGTGTAGTTGCCGCCGGTGCACTGCGGGCCGCACTCGATGGTGTGGCCCATGATGGTGCCGGCCGCGAGTTTGTCGTAATCCTCCATCGACCAGCCGAACTCGTAGATCAGCGGCGCGAGCACCAGCGAGGGATCGCTGGCGCGGCCGGTGACGACGATATCGGCGCCTTGCGCCAGCGCGTCGGCGATCGGCTTGGCGCCGATGTAGACGTTGGCGCTGCCGATGCGGTCGCGAATGGTGTCGATGCCGGCGCCGGTGTCGAGGTTGGTGAATTTTTCCCCGGAAGCGATCAGCTCGGAGAGGTTGCCCATGATGTCATCGCCTTCGACGATGCCGATTTTCACGCCGCTGATATTCTGGTTGCGGATGATCTGCTGGATCGCCGCCAGGCAACCTTTCGGATTCACGCCGCCGGCGTTGGCGATGATCTTGATGTTCTTTTCCTTGCAGGTCTTGATGATGCGGCCGACCAGCTTCACGAAATCGGTGGCGTAACCGAGATTCTGGTCCTTCATGCGCGCCTTCTGCATGATGCTCATGGTGATTTCGGCCAGGTAATCGAACGTCAGGTAGTCGACCGGGCCTTCTTCGATCAGGCGCAGCGGGCCGAGCATACTGTCGCCCCAGAAGCCCTGCGCGTTGGCAATCAGTACTTTTTTGTCGCTCATGAATCGCGTCCTTTGAAAAAGTGAGTCTTTGTCAGCGCATCGTTGGCGTTATTTCGGTGTCGATTTTTTAAGTCGGGATATCGCTTTTTAAGTTGGAATATCGAAGTAGGCGGGGCGCCCGGCCGTCCACAGTTCGCCCCACAGGCGATAACCGCCGTCGACGATGAGCTCTTCGCCGGTAATGAACGTACCGGAAGGGCCGGCCAGGAAAATACAGGCCTCCGCGATTTCCATCGGCGTGGCGGGGCGCTTCATCGGATTGGCCTTGGGAAATTCCTTGCGCGCCTCCGGCGGATACACTTCCAGGCCCTCGGTGGCGGTGAGGCCGGGCGACAGGCAGTTCACGCGGATATTCAGCGGCGCCCACTCGATGGCGACGGTGTTCATGGCGCCGACCACGCCGGCGCGCGCCGCCACGGTGTGCGCCACGCCGGGCATGCCGCGCGCGATCGGCGCGATGATGTTGACGATGGCGCCGGGGCGCGCCTGATCGCGCCAATAGCGCGCGGCGTGCTGCATCATGTACCAGGTGCCGTTGAGGTTGGTGTTGATGACGGCGTTCCAGCCCTTGATCGAAAAATCGATGGCGGACTGCGGAAATTGCCCGCCGGCATTGTTCACCAGGATATCGATCGGGCCGAGTTCGGCATGCACGCGCTCGAACAGCGCGGCGATCTGTTCCGGCTCGCGGATATTGGTGGGAATCCCGAGCATGGAAACGCCCTTGCCGGCGGCGAAGGCGACGGCGCGTTCGAGTTTTTCCGGCGTGCGGCTGCAAATGGCGACGCGCGCGCCCAGTCGCGCGAACAGAAAGGCGATGGCGCGGCCGATGCCGCTGCCGCCGCCGGAAACCAGCACCACCTTGCCCGCGAATAAATCGCTGCGATACACCGTGGGCGCGTTCCAGATCTGTTCGGCGATGTTGTCGTGCGTTTCAGCGATATCGCTCATCAATATTCCAACCTGTTTTTAATGTTCTTATCGACCGCGGGCAGCGGTCCGCGCTTGCTGTGCCGGGAATCGGCGATGTTTTTTATTTGCCGAGCAAGGCATCGCTGATGATGATCTTGCGCACTTCCGTGGTGCCCGCGCCGATTTCCAGCAGCTTGATCGAGCGGTACAGGCGGTTGATCTCCGACTCCCAGATATAACCGCTGCCGCCGTGGATCTGCACGGCCTCGTTCAGCACCTTGTTCATGGTTTCCGCCACATACATCACGCCGGCGGCGGTGAGCTTGTGGATATCGCCGCGGCCGCCGTCGTGTTCGCCGACGGTATTGGCCGCGCGCAGCACCTGGTAGGTGAACAGGCGCATCGATTCGACCCATACGAACATGTCGGCGATTTTCGAGCGGATCATCTGGAAGTTGGCGATGGGTTGCTTGAACTGGGTACGGGTCTTGGCGTATTCGATGCTCAATTCCAGCGCGCGCTCGGCAATGCCCAGGCATAACGGGGAGATCATGGCGCGCTCAAGATCGAGCCCGCTCATCACCACCTTGACGCCGCGGCCTTCCTCGCCGACGAGATTCGCCGCCGGCACGCGGCAGTTTTCGAACACCAGCTCCGCGGTCTGGCTGCCGCGAAAACCCATCTTGATCAGCTTCTGCGCCACCTTGAAGCCGGGGAAATCTTTTTCGACGATGAACGCGGAAATGGATTTCGAGCCGGGCTCATCCATTTTCGCGTAGACCAGCAGCACATCCGCGACCGGGCCGTTGGTGATGTAGATCTTGGTGCCGTTGAGCAGGTAGTGGTCGCCGTCGCGACGCGCGGTGGTGCGCATCGAGCCGAGCGCGTCGGAACCGGCGCCGGGCTCGGTCAGGCCCAGCGCGCCGATCCATTCGCCGCTGCACAATTTCGGCACGTAGCGTTTTTTCTGTTCTTCGCTGGCGTTGCGCAGGATGTTGTGCAGGCACAGGTTTTCGTGCGCCACCCAGCTCAGCGCCAGCGCGTGGTTCCAGCGCGCGAACGCCTGCAGGACGAGGCCGGAGGAAAACAGATCCATTTCCGCGCCGCCCAGCTCCGAGGGCGTGGTCACGCCGAAATAACCGGTGGCGCCGATCTGCGGAAAAATATCCTGCGGCCACCACTCTTCCTCGTCCATGCGCTGCGACAGCGGATACAGCTCGTTACGGGCGAAGCGATCGGCCTGGTCAAGAATTTCCTGCTCTTCATTGGAGAGCCCGGTGAATGCTTGCATGACATTGGCTGTGGCCGTCATGAATGTCTCCTGGCGCTAACGGCGCATGACTGGGGTTGACAGGCGAAAAGTCCTTGACCGAAAATGAGTCAAGCTCACTTATTCTAAAAGCGCCGCTCCAGGAAATGCAAGTCTGCGGTAATGGTTGTGAAGGGTTTGGCGGGTAATGGCTAAAACCAGCATTTTACCGCTGAGTTGAGCCCGGATGCGCGGGAGGGCAGGCGCGGCGGCGCAATGCCGCGCAGTGTGAATTCCCTGCGCGGCGGCGTTGCTCGAATGGTGTGATTAGGTAATAAGTGAGTTGTACTCATTTTCTGAAGCGAACAGCCCGGAGCAGGCTTCCATGACAGAACTGGTGATCGTCGAGAAACGTGGCGCGGTGCAGTGGATCAGCATCAACCGGCCCGAGCGGCGCAATGCGCTGAACGAGGAAGTGGTGCGCGCCATCGGCAATGGCGTGGCCGCGGCGCTGGCGGACAGCGAAGTGCGCGCCATCGTGCTGACCGGAGTGGGCGAGCAGGCGTTCTGCGCCGGCGCCGACCTGGCCAAGAATGCGCAGGGCGCCGCGTTCAGCGTCGATTTTTCCCGGCCGAAACACTATATCGTCGACCTGTTCAAGATTTTCCAGGAGTGCTCGCTGCCGATCATCGCGCGCGTCAACGGCCATGCGCTGGCCGGCGGCTTCGGCCTGTTGTGCGGCTGCGACATGGCGATCGGCGTGGAGGAAGCGCGTTTCGGCACGCCCGAGGCGAAGATCGGCGTCACGCCGATGATGATCCTGCCTTACATGCTGCGCGTGTTGCCGCCGCGCAAGCTGGCGGAAATGTGCATTACCGGCGAGCAGTTCAGCGCCGCCGACATGCTGGAGCTCGGCGTGCTCAATTACGTGGTGCCGCGCGCGGAACTCGACGCCAAGCTCGAATGGCTGCTGTCCCGCATCACCGACAAATCGCCGACGGCGACCAAGCTCGGCAAGCAGGCGTTCAACGCCATGCGCGACATGAGCCTGCGCGAATCGCTGGAATACGCGCAGGTCATGGTGCCGGTGATGGCCAGCACCGAGGACGCGCGCGAAGGCATGCTCGCGTTCCAGGAAAAGCGCGCGCCGGTGTGGCCGGGCAAGTAGGAATCCGTATCGTGGGAGAGCGGGCGTGGCGGCGCGGCGGTGGGATAATCCGCGCCGTTTTCGGAGGCGCGCTGCGCCTTTCATTCACCCTGTGACGACGATGCAACGGTAATTTATGACGAATTCCACTCCGCGCAAAACCTTTGTCCGCCTCGGCCGCGAAGAGCGGGTCGAGGCGATTCTGGCGGCGGCGCTGTCGGTATTTTCCGAGCGCGGCTACGAGAATGCGGCGGTCTCGGAAATCGCGGAGCGCGCCGGTGTCGCCGAAGGCACCGTGTATAAATACTGCGAGAGCAAGCGCGCGCTGCTGCTGAAAGTGATCGAGCAGTGGTACCAGGGCATGGTCGAGGCCTACAGCCGCGATCTGCCCGGCATCACCGGCATTCGCGAACGCCTGCGTTTCGTGATCTGGCGCCACCTGCGCACGATCTACGACAACCCGCAGCTGTGCCGGCTGATGTTCCAGGAAATCCGCTCGGAGCACGATTACTACGAACTCGATGTGCACGGCACTATCCGCCGCTATTCGAAGTTCGTGATGGATGTGGTCGAGGAGGGGGTCCGGGCCGGCGAGTTTCGCGGCGACGTGCCGCTGCCGCTGATCCGCGACATGGTGTTCGGCTGCATCGAACACCGCGCCTGGAATTACATCTCGGGCCGCGGCGACCTGAATATCGAGGAAACCGCCGATCAATTGATGGGCATGTTGTGCGACGGCCTCGCCATTCGCGGCGAATCCGGCGGCCTGCGCCGCGAAACGGAACGCCTGGCAGCGGTGGCGGACCGGCTCGAAAAACTCTTGGACAAACCCGCGGAAAAACCCATAAAAGCAGGGAGAAAACCATGAACGACTGGCCTTTCCGCTCGGTGCTGGTTGCCAACCGTGGCGAAATCGCGGTGCGCATCCTGCGCACGGTGCAGCGCCTGGGACTGGAGGGGGCGATTGTTTATCACGCCGCCGACCGCGATTCGCCCGCGGTGAAAATGGCGGACAAGGCCATCGAAATCACCGGTAAAACGCCGGTGGCGGCCTATCTCGACGGCGCGCAGATCATCGCGGCGGCGCAGCGCGCCGGCGCCGGCGCGATTCACCCCGGCTACGGATTCCTCTCCGAGAACGCGGATTTCGCGCGCGCGGTGGCGGAGGCCGGCATCGTGTTCGTCGGCCCCACGCCCGAGCAGATCGTGCTGATGGGCGACAAGGTGCGCGCCCGCGCCTTTGTCGAGGAAGGCGGCTTCCCGGTGGCGCCCTCGGCGATCGAGGACGACGATCCCGCCACCTTCGTCGAGCGCGCGCGCCAGGTGCCGCTGCCGCTGTTGATCAAGCCGGCCGCCGGCGGTGGCGGCAAGGGCATGCGCATCGTGCGCTCCCTCGATGTGCTGGAAGCCGAAATCGAGCGCGCCCGCAGCGAGGGCCAGCGCTATTTCGGCGACGGCCGCCTGTATGTCGAATGCTATGTGGAGAATCCGCGCCACATCGAAGTGCAGGTGCTCGGCGATACGCACGGCAATGTGGTGCATCTGTTCGAGCGCGAGTGCTCGGTGCAGCGCCGCTTCCAGAAAATCGTCGAGGAAACGCCGTCGCCGGCGCTGACGCCGGAGCTGCGCGAGAAAATCTGCGAAACCGCCGCCGGCATCGCGCGCAAGGCCGGTTATCGCAACGCGGGCACGGTCGAATTCATTTTCGGAAAAGGCGTGTTTTATTTCCTGGAAATGAACACGCGCCTGCAGGTCGAGCACCCGGTCACCGAGGAAATCACCGGCAAGGATCTGGTGCACGAGCAACTGCGCGTGGCCGCGGGCGAAGCGCTCGGCTACGAACAGAAAGACGTGCGTTCGCAAGGCCACGCCATCGAATTCCGTATTTACGCCGAGGACCCGGCGCGCGGCTTCACGCCGACCACGGGGCCGGTGCTGACGCTGCGCGAACCGGAAAATACCCGCGTCGACAGCGGCATCGGCGAGGGGCAGGAGGTCAGCGCGGCCTTCGATCCGATGCTCGCCAAATTGATCGTTTCCGGAACCGACCGCGCCGATGCCATTGCCAAGGCCGATCGCGCCCTGGCCGATTACGTGCTGCTTGGCTGCCGCACCAACACGGCGTTTTTGCGCCGGCTGATCGCGCATCCGGCCTTCGTCGCGGGCGACGTGCATACGGGTTTCCTCGATGCCAATCCCGCCATCGCCGCGGAGCCGGAAATTTCCGAAGCCACGCTGCACGCCTTGCTCGGCGCGGGTGCGCTGGTCACGCGTTCGCTGCGCGATACCGCCGATCTGGTGCCGGACTTGCACGCCGCCATCGGCGATTGGAGCAATTAGACCGACGCGATGGCTGCGCCGTTGTCGGAAGCATTTTGTATGCGTCGCGGCGGGTAAACAGCCAGTCGGAAAAAACGCGATTCGGCCGCGCCGGTCGCGGCAATGGATTCAATGAGATTCGCTTCTCGCGCCGACCGGCGGTTTTGCGGGCGCAACAGCGATAAAACAAACAGTGCTAGCAGGCCCTACTATGCATCACGCTTTCAAAATCGAAGACGCGGAATACGACCTCGGTCTTTCGCGCGCGGCCAGCGGTTATCGTCTGCACCTCGACGGCCAATCGGTGGCGGTCAATCTGCATGCGCGCGACGACGGTTCCGCGCTGCTGGAAATCGACGGCGTCGGCCGCCGGGTTTTCATCGCCACGCGCGGCGACGATGTGTTCGTGCATATCGACGGCGCCGCTTATCAGTTGCGTTATGAACATCCCCTGCAGCGCCTCGCGCATCAGGCCCAGGGCAACGCCGAAGACAGCGTGCGCGCGCCGATGCCGGGCAGCGTGGTGGCTTTGCACGTCAACGCCGGCGACAGCGTGACGCGCGGCCAGACCGTGCTGGTCATCGAAAGCATGAAGATGGAAACGACGCTGACCGCGCCGCGCGACGGCGTGGTGGAAAGCGTGGTGTTCGCCGCGGGCCAGACCTTCGACCGCGACGCCGTGCTGCTGACGCTGGCGAGCGAAGGACAAGGGGAGTGACATGAAAAGAATCGAATCGAATTTGAATACCCACTCCGCCGATTTCCAGGCCAACGCGGAGCACAACCGGCGCCTTGCCGCCGAATTCAAGGAAAAACAGCACAAGGCGCGGTTCGAGCGCCCGCAGCGCGACATCGATCGCCTCGCCGCGCAAAATAAAATGACGGTACGCGAGCGCATCAAGCAGTTGATCGACCCGGGCACGCCGTTCCTGGAATTATCTTCGCTGGCCGCCAACGAAACGTACGAGGGCGACGTGCCCGGCGCCGGTTGCGTCACCGGCATCGGCATCGTGTCCGGCCGCGAAGTGGTGATCAATGCCGGCGATCCCAGCGTGAAGGGCGGCGCCTGGTATCCGCTCACCGTGAAGAAAACCGTGCGCGCGCTGGATATCGCCATCGAAAACCGTTTGCCGGTGGTGCACCTGTGCGATTCCGCCGGCGGTTTCCTGCCGCTGCAGGCCGAGCTGTTCGCCGACAAATATTACGCGGGCCGTATTTTCCGCAACCAGTGCATCCTGTCGAAAATGGGCGTGCAGCAGGTGGCGGTGGTGCTCGGCCACTGCACCGCGGGCGGCGCCTATGTGCCGGGCTTGTCCGATTACAACGTGATCGTGCGCGGCACCGGCGCCATCTTCCTGGCCGGGCCGCCGCTGGTGAAAGCGGCCACGGGCGAGGAGGTGAGCGTCGACGAGCTGGGCGGTTGCGACATGCACACCAGCGTGTCCGGCACCGCCGACTATCCCGCGTCGAGCGAGGAAGAGGCGATCGCCATCGCGCGCGATATCGTCGGCCAGTTCAAGCGCCCGCAGAAAACGCCCATCGAATTCCTGCCGCCGGAAGCGCCGTTTTACGATCCCTCCGAGCTGTACGGCGTACTGCCGCGCGACATCAAGCAGCAGTTCGATATGCGCGAGGTGATCGCGCGCCTGGTCGACGGCAGCCGCTTCCACGAGTACCAGCCGAATTACGGCAAGACCCTGATCTGCGGTTACGCGCACCTGTGGGGTTACAAGATCGGCATCCTCGCCAACAACGGCGTGCTGTTCAACGATTCCGCGCTGAAGGGCGCGCACTTCATCGAGTTGTGCAACCAGAACCGCACGCCGATCCTGTTCCTGCAAAACATCACCGGCTTCATGGTCGGCCGCGAATACGAGCGCCGCGGCATCACCAAGGACGGCGCCAAAATGATCATGGCCGTGTCCTGCTCCGAAGTGCCCAAGTTCACCGTGATGTGCCACGGCTCCTTCGGCGCCGGCAACTACGGCATGAGCGGGCGCGCCTTCGATTCGCGCTTCCTGTTTTCCTGGCCGCAATCGCAGATTTCGGTGATGGGCGCCGAGCAGGCGGCCAACACCCTGGCCGACGTCAAGATCCGCCAGCTGGCGCGCCAGGGCCGGCAGCTCGGCGCGGAGGAAATCGCCGCCATCCGCGAGCCGGTGCTGGGCGAGTTCAAGCGCAAGCAGAGCGCCTACTGGTCGACCTCGGAAATCTGGGACGACGGCATTCTCGACCCGGTGGATACGCGCAACGCGCTTGGCATTTGCCTCTCGGCAGCGTTAAATACGCCGATTCTCGATCCCCGTTACGGCATATTCCGGATGTGATTACCGGTCTTTTCGCGGCGCGGCGGATCTGGAGCCCCATTCCCGGTCCGAGCGCGCCGGACGTCGAAAATTCGGAGGTAATGTAGTGAACGACCAACAACTCGTCGTGCTGACCCGCGAGGCCGGCACCGCCGTCATCACCCTGAACCGCCCGCAGCAGTTCAACCCGATCGGCATCGAGTCCATGCGTGCCCTGCACACCGCGCTGCTCGATATCGAGGCCGACGACAGCGTGCGCGCCGTGGTCCTGCGCGGCAGCGGCAACGCTTTCTGCGGCGGCGGCGACATCCGCGCCATGCGCGACAACCTGGATAGGCTGCCGCGTTTCCTCGGCGAAATCATCGACGGCTTCCACGGCGTGATCCTGGCGCTGCGGCGCCTGCCGGTGCCGGTGATCGCCGCTGTGCAAGGCTCCGCCGCCGGCGGCGGTTTCTCGCTGGCGATGGCCTGCGACCTGGTGGTCGCGGCCGAGGGCACCCGCTTCGTGGTCGCCTACCCGCAACTGGCCACCTCCACCGACGGCGGCCTCAGCTTCTTCCTGACCCGGCGCCTGGGCACCGGCCGCGCGCTGGACCTGCTGTTGCTGCGCAATATTCTCAACGCCGCCGAGGCCGCCGAATGGGGCCTGGTGAACCGCGTGGTCGAAGGCGGCAAACTGGAAGAGGAATCCCTGGCGCTGGCCGCGCAGCTGGCGAAATTGCCGGCGCACGCGGTGCGCGAAATCAAGGCGCTGGTGAGCGGTCGCGGCGACAGCGAACTGGCCGATCAACTGGCGGCCGAGCGCGCGGCGTTTCTGCGCAACTGTCGCGAGCCGCTGTTCGCCGAGCGCGTGGTCGCGTTCCTCGACAAGAAAAAGTAAGCGGCGTCCGAACGATTCTACGAGCACGAACATAATCATTTCGTGTCGCGCGATGTGCGCGGCACGCCAACCGGCAGCGTACAGGGGATCGAGGATCCCGCTCGAATAACAACGCTGTCGTACTTGAGGTAACGGCGGTAATGAGTGTGGCAGAGCAAGATCCCTTCGGCGAGGAGAGCGTGCGGCGGCGTCTCGCCGCTTTCCTCAGCGCGCGGCACGGCAGCGATACCCGTATCGAAAAACTGAAACGCTTCACGGTGGGATTCTCCTGGCTCACCTACGGCTTCGAAGCCTGCTGGAGCGAGCGGGGCGTGGAACAGCGGCGCGGCCTGATCCTGCGCATCGGCCCGCCGAACGGTATTTTCGCGCCGTACAAGGCGTCTTTGCAGTTCCACGCGCAGCAGGTGCTGCACGGCAGCGGCGTGCCGGTGCCGCGCGTGTACTGGCACAGCGATGCTTCCGATCTGTTCGACGCGCCGTTTTTCATCTGTGAGCGCGTCGCCGGCGAAGCGCCGATTCCCTGGGCGCCGGACGGCGGCGAAGTGTTCGACGATGCGACCCGCGAGCAGCTGGCGGAGCAGTTCGTCGGCGCGCTGGCGGCCTTGCACACTTTCGAATGGCGTGGCACGCCGCTGGAGGACATCGAACGTCCGGTCACCGCGCACAACGCCGCGCTGTCGCAGATCGAATTCTGGGAAGAGGTCACGAGCCGCTCGCGCCTGCGCCCCTTTCCCGCGGTGGCCTGGGCGCTGGCCTGGCTGCGCGCGAATTGCCCGGCCGCGCCGCGCGTCAGCATCGTGCACGGCGATTACCGCATCGGCAATTTCCTCGAGCAGGATGGTCGCATCACCGCGATTCTCGATTGGGAACTCACCCATCTCGGCGATCCGCACGAGGACATCGGTTTCATCGGCCTGCGCGCCTGGAGCGGACGCTCGCCGTATCTATGCCAGCTGATTCGGCGCGAGGATCTCTACGCGCGCTATGAGGCGCTGACCGGCATCAAGGTGGACCCGGACATCGTGCGCTTTTACGAAGTGCTGAACAATTTCAAACTGTTCGCCATTCACACGGCGGCCGCGGGCTGTTTCGAGGCGGGACGTTTCAACGATTTGCGCATGCCGGCGATGGGCGCGCAGATTCCGCGCATTTTGTTGCAACTGGAACGCATGATCGAGGGCGTGGCATGAACAACTCTCTGGCACGAATTCTCGACGGCATGATCGCGACGCTGCGCACGGAAGTCATTCCGCGCCTGGACGACGAATTCGCCCGCGGCCAGGCGTTCGGCGCGGTCGACCTGCTCAACAACCTGAAGCCGCGCATCGATTGGCTGGTGACGCCGCTGTTCGACGAGGTGCGCGACCAGCGCGCCTTGCTGGCACGGCTCGCGGAGGTTTTTCGCGGCACAGCCGCTCCGTTAGAGGCCGCCTTCGAAGAACCCGGCGCGGGCACGCCGGCGCACGCGCTGGAGCAACTGCGCAACGAACTCGATATGAAAATCTGCGCGTCGATCGATTGGCTGGCGCGCGAGCGCGCCGCCTTGCCGGCGGCGACGGTGGCAGCCGCCGAGGCCGCGATCAAGCAGCACATGCAGGTACAGTTGAAACGCGAAATGAGTCTGACGCCCAAGCCGCTGTTCGCGGAAATCGCGCGCGCGGAATGAACGCACGTGCGCGGCGCGCCGGACCCGACGTTCACACGAGGGCGCGGACATGGCGATGGATGAAATCCCGCGCGCGGAGCTGAGCGCTCTGCGCGAGCAGATCGATGCGGCCGACGCGGAGTTGATCGCGCTGCTGGGCCGGCGCTTCCGGCTCACCGACCAGGTGGGCAGGCTCAAGGCCCGGCACCGACTCGACGCCGTGGATCCGGCGCGGGAACAGAGCCAGATGGAGCGCATCCGCGAACTGGCGGTTGCGGCCGGCGTGGCGCCGGCACTGGCGCAGAAGCTGTTGCGACTGGTGATTGACGAGGTCGTCGGCAATCACCGCGCGATCCGGAGCGATGGCCGCTGATGCAAGAGCGGCGCGCCGCGATCCACCGACAATAAATTTAACGCAGGGTTATTGAGATGTTGACGCCCCAGGACGATTTAATCGGACACCAGTTGCCAACCACCTTCGATCACGTCGGCACCAGCGATCCGGCGTGGATGGAGCGCTTGTGGTACAGCGGCCATCTGGTGCCTTCCGGCGATGTGATTTTCGATCTCGGGCTCGGCTACCATCCCAACCGCAATGTCATGGACGCCTTCGCCGGCGTCAGCATCGGCGGCAAGCAATACAACGTGCGCATGTCGCGCAAACTGCGTCCGGAACCGCTGCGCACGCGCGTCGGCCCGCTCGATATCGGCGTGATCGAAGGCCTGCGCCGCCACCGCCTGCGCCTGGCGGAAAACGATTCCGGCCTCAGTTTCGATATCCAGTTCCACGCATCGACCAATCCGCACGAAGAGGCGCCGCATTTTCGCCGCCGCCACGGCCGCGTCGCCGAGGACATGATGCGCGCGCAGCAGCTCGGACGTTTTTCCGGCTGGCTGAAAGTGGACGGGCAGGTTTTCGATCTCACCCAGGACAGCTGGTGGGGACAGCGCGATCACTCGTGGGGCGTTCGCGCGGAAATGCGCACCGACGAAACGCGTCCGCCGCTCACGTATTTTCCGCCGCTGTTTTATACCTGGACCAACGTGCAGTTTCGCGAGCGCGGATTGGTCTGGTATTTCAACGAGCGCGCGCCGGGCGATTTCATTTATGTCACCGGCGAGGAAGTGCTGGCGATCGGCCAGAAATTCGATCGCGGCCTGCTGGTCGAGAACATCACGCACAATGTGCGCTGGGCCGACGATCCGCTCGGGCAGACGCTGGAAGGCGGCGATTTCGAATTGCATTTCGCCAACGGCAAGCAGCGTAAATTGCAGGTGCGCATGCTGCCGGCGCGCTATTTCCTGAAGGGCGGCCTGTACGGCGGTCTGCGCGGCTGGGCCTTCGGCGACGACAAGGGCCAGTCCCACATCGAACACGACGTGTGGGACCTGAACGACCCGGAAACGCGGCGCGTGGCGCGCACGCTGGCCGATCACGTCATCGAAGTGCGCGACGGCGACGACGTCGGATACGGCATCATGGAATACGGCGTTTCCAGCGGCTATCCGCTGTTCGAAGCGGTGCAGAAACACCCGATATTTTGAGCGCGCAGCCGTGCGGGCGATTGTCCGCGCGGCGCCCTGGCGCGATGCTGCGGGGTTGCCCGCGTGCGCGGAGCGCTTGGAACAGGCATCAGGCAAGTATTGGAATTGTTTAACCGTGGGCATCGTTGGGACGGTGCCGCGAATTTTCATCGAATAACATTTTCAGGAGTGAAGGTATGTCGGCATTGTATGAGGTTCGCGGCGCGGTCGCGGTCATCGCCATTAACAACCCCCCGGTCAACAGCTTCGGTTTCACCACCCGCGTGGCGCTGATGGAGTGCCTGGAAAAAGCCAGGAACGACGCCGCCGTGAAAGCGGTGGTGATGACCGGCGCGGGCCGCGCGTTTTCCGGCGGCGCCGATATCACCGAGTTCAGCGCGGGCTCGGCGCTGGACGAACCGAACCTGCCGGCGGTGATCGACACCATGGAAAATTTTCCGAAGCCGGTGATCGCCGCGGTCAATGGCCTGGCCCTCGGCGGCGGCTGTGAATTCGCGCTGGGCTGTCATTACCGCGTCGGCGTGGCCGGCGTGCAGATCGGCCTGCCGGAAGTGAACCTGGGCATTCTGCCGGGCGCCGGCGGCACGCAGCGCATGCCGCGCGTGATCGGCGTGGAAAAAGCCCTGGACATGATCGTCAGCGGCCGTCCGGCGAAATCCGAAGCGATGGCCAAGCTCGGTTTCTTCGACCGTCTGGTTGAAGGCGACGCGGTGGCGGGCGCGGTGCAGTTTGCCGAAGAGGTGATTGCCAAAGGCGCGGCGCGGCCGAAAGTGGGCGAGCGTACCGTGCCCGCCGAATCCATGCCGGGCGGCGCGCAGGCGTTCTTCGCCGCGGCGCGCGAAAAAATCGCCAGGCAATCGCGCGGTTTTCCGGCGCCGCTGAAATGCGTCGAGGCGGTGGAAGCGGCGGTGACGCAACCGCTCAGGCAGGGTCTGGCCACGGAGCTGAGCCTCGTCGAAGGGCTGATGGCGACCACCGAATCGAAATCGATGCGCCACGCGTTCTTCGCCGAGCGCGCCTGCGCGAAAATTCCCGACGTGCCCGAGGACACGCCGCTGCGCAGCATCAAGAAAGCCGCGGTGATCGGCGCCGGCACCATGGGCGGCGGCATCGCGATGGCCATCGTCAACGCGGGCATTCCGGTGGTTCTGCTGGAAATGAACCAGCAGGCGCTGGATCGCGGCCTCGGCGTCATCCGCAAGAATTACGAAGCCACCGCGCAGAAAGGCCGCATGACCCTGGAGCAGGTGGAACAGCGCATGGGCCTGCTGCAGCCGTCGCTGAGCTACGACGATTTCCGCGATGTCGATATCGTGATCGAGGCCGTGTTCGAGGACATGGGCATCAAGGAAAAAGTATTCAAGCAACTCGACGCGGTGATGAAGCCGGGCGCGATCCTGGCGTCGAACACCTCGATGCTCGATCTCAACCAGATCGCGCGCGCCACCGCGCGTCCGCAGGATGTGATCGGCCTGCACTTCTTTTCGCCGGCCAACGTCATGCGCCTGCTGGAAATCGTGCGCGGCGAACTCACCGCCAAGGATGTGCTGGCCACCACGCTGCAATTCGCCAAGAAAATCGGCAAGGTAGGCGTGGTCGCGGGCGTGTGCGACGGCTTTATCGGCAACCGCATGATCGAGCAGTATTTCCGCCAGGCTTATTTCCTGTGCGACGAGGGCGCGCTGCCCAAACAGGTCGACGCCGCGCTCGAAAAATGGGGCATGTCGATGGGGCCGTTCCGCATGCTCGACATGGCCGGCCTCGACGTGAGCTGGTCGGTGCGCAAGCGCCGCTACGTCGAAATGCCCGACATGAAATATTCGAAGTGGGTGGATGAGATCTGCGAAATGGGCCGTTTCGGCCAGAAAACCCAGGCCGGTTTCTACCAATACGAAAACGGCAGCCGCAATGCGATTCCCGATCCGCTGGTCGAGGACATCATCGTCAAGCATTCGCAGGCGGAGGGCATTGCGCGCCGCGAAATTTCCGACGAGGAAATCGTGCAGCGCTGCATTTTCGCGCTGATCAACGAAGGCGCGCGTCTGCTGCAGGAGGGAATCGCCCTGCGCGCGTCGGACGTCGACGTGGTGTACCTGACCGGCTACGCTTTCCCGCTGTTCCGCGGCGGCCCGATGTTCTACGCCGACACGCAGGGTCTGGCCGATGTTGCGGCAAAAATGCGCGAGTTTTCCGCCAATCCGCATGCCGATTCGGGTTTCTGGCAGCCGGCGGAATTGCTGGCGAAGCTGGCGCAACAAAATAAAGGTTTCAACGACTGATCAGAGCAAGGTTCGCGCGAGGGCTGTTGGCTCTCGTGCGCGACCGCAGCGCAGGAGACGGCCTGCTCCGTGCGAGCGGGCCAATTCAAAACACATTGTTACCGATTCGATAATTCTAAAAGGAGAACCACCGTGCGCGACGCCGTTATCGTGTCCACCGCCCGCACGCCCTTCGCCAAATCCTGGAAGGGCGCTTTCAACAATACCCACGGCGCATCGCTCGGCGCGCCGGCCGTCATCGCGGCCATTCAACGCGCCGGCATCGAAGCTGGTGAAGTCGAAGACGTGATCATGGGCAATGCCCACACCGAGGGCGCCACCGGTTACAACATCGGCCGCCAGATCGCGCTGCGCGCCGGCCTGCCGGTCACGGTGTCGGGCTGTGTGATCAACCGCGGCTGCTCGTCGGGCCTGCAAAGCATCGCGCTGGCCGCGCAGCGCATCATCGCCGGTGAAGGCGAAGTGTATGTGGCCGGCGGCGTCGAAGCGATTTCGGTGGTGCAGAACACGCTGAACATGAATTTCGCTTTCGATCCGTGGTTGCAGCAGAACAAGCCGGAACTGTATTGGCCGATGCTGCAAACCGCCGAGCAGGTGGCGAAGCGCTACAACATTTCGCGCGAAGCGCAGGATCGCTACGGCGTGCAGAGCCAGCAACGCGCGGTGGCCGCGCAACTGGCCGGGCGCCTCGACGCGGAAATCGTGCCGGTGACCGCGACCATGAAAGTGGTCGACAAGGCCACGGGCCAGGAATCGTTCAAGGAAGTGATGATCGCCAAGGACGAAGGGCTGCGCGCCGACACCACCTATGAAGGCGTGTCGCAGATCAAGCCGGCCATCGAAGGCGGTTCGGTGGCGGCGGGCAACGCCAGCCAGTTCTCCGACGGCGCCGGCGCGTGCGTGGTGATGGACGCGACGCTGGCGGAAAAGCGCGGGTTGAAACCGCTCGGTATTTTCCGTGGTTTCGCCGTGGCCGGCTGCGAGCCTGACGAAATGGGCATCGGTCCGATTTACGCGATTCCGAAACTGCTCAAGCGCGCCGGTTTGAAAGTGTCCGACATCGGCCTGTGGGAACTGAACGAAGCCTTCGCGGTGCAGGTGATTTACTGCCGCGATTATCTCGGCATTCCCGACGAGCGCCTCAATGTCGACGGCGGCGCCATCGCGGTCGGCCATCCGTATGGCGTGTCGGGCCAACGCCTGGTGGGACACGCGTTGATCGAAGGCAAGCGCCGTGGTGTGAAATACGTGGTGGTGACGATGTGCATCGGCACCGGCATGGGTGCCGCCGGGTTGTTTGAAATCGTGTGATGAAATGGGGCGTCGCATCGATCGGTGCGGCGTTCCCGATCCGTTCCTAAATCCTGCCTGCCACGGGCCGGGTGGCAACTCAATTTCTTAATCCGCTTGGTGGGTTCTGGGGTTAAGGTCACATCTGACAGCAGCTTTCAGAATGGATTTTTCTTTGCTTGTTGGCGCGGTTGCACCTGCGGTGGGCGTTACTTTCTTTGCTTGTGCGAAAGAAAGTAACCAAAGAAACACACCCCCAGCCGCGCAGATCGCAGCTTCAATGGGGCTCAAGGTCAACGTCTGACTGTAACTTTTAAAATGGATTTTTCTTCGCCTGACGGCGCGGTTGCACCTGCGGTGGGCGTCACTTTCTTTGCTTGTGCAAAAGAAAGTAACCAAAGAAACACACCCCAGCCGCGCAGATCGCAGCTTCGCTGCGATTGCCCTCCT